>QFCE01000970.1_pt1 | contig 348616 bp, 339 predicted proteins | sample 5346091 | NCBI WGS metagenome assembly QFCE01 (sample SAMN09062252, study PRJNA434731) | Human gut metagenome, whole genome shotgun sequencing project. | isolation source: stool timepoint A chromium assembly | host: Homo sapiens | collected 2015
ATAAACAAATATTATTTTCTTTGTGAGCTATGGAGATAGGATTCTAACAATCTTGGGAAGCTCTGCTTCTCAAGATTGTTGTTCAGAAGCCTATCGGAATGCCCAGCGAACAGAAACATAATATTTCGTTTATACCGTTTTTCTTTTTCATTACATATAAAATTCTGACTTGTGAGAGGACGCTTATATCTGCCCTTCACAATCTATAAAAGCACCACAGAATCTGCGACACTACGTCCGTTAAACTCCGGTTTATTATCCTTACTCCTCGAAAGGAATAACTGCTCCGTCATATGTGCTGTTGATATAATCTTTGATCTCATCGGATTTTAATACATCAACTAATGCTTTCACACCTTCGTTGTTCTCATTTCCTTCTTTTACAACAATAACGTTTACATATGTTTTTGCTGCTTCAGAATCAGATTTCTCATATGCAAGTGCGTCTTTTGCTACAGAGAAACCAGCCTGTAATGCATAGTTACCATTTAATACAACGTATGCTACTTCATCTGCAACTCTTGCTACAGATTCTGCTGCAAGCTCCTGAATTTCAACATTGTAAGGATTTTCAGCGATATCGTTTACCGTTGCCTCTAAACCTGCACCGTCTTTTAATGTGATGATTCCGTTATCCTGTAATAACAAAAGTGCACGTGCTTCGTTTGTGGTATCGTTTGGAACTGCGATCACATCGCCATCTGCGATATCATCTAAGCTGCTCTTTGTTCCCGGATAAATTCCGAATGGCTCGTAGTGGATTTTTCCAACTTCAACTAAGTGAGTTCCCTTCTCCTCGTTGAAACTGTCAAGATATGGTACGTGCTGGAAGTAGTTTGCATCCATCTCGCCACTCTCTACAACTTCGTTTGGTAATACATAATCATCAAACTCTGTAACCTCTAAGTCCCATCCCTGCTCAGCTAAAATAGGTTTTGCTGCTGCTAAGATCTCTGCGTGTGGTGTTGCAGATGCTGCTACTTTAATTGTTCCTTTTGATTCTACTGTGCCGCCTGCTGCTTCTGTAGACTCTTCTGCGGCTGCTTCTGTTGCAGGTGTTGTGCTGTTATCTGCTGCTGCCTGGCTATTGTCTTCTGTTTTGCTTCCGCATCCGACAAATACGCTGACTGCTAAAACTCCTGCTAAAATACTTGATAATACTCTTTTTTTCATAATAATTCTCCTTTTTTAATATCTCCTCTTTATTTTCTATGATCAAACTTATCTGCCAGTTTCATTCCAACTGTCTGGAAGATCTGGAATAAGATAATCAACAATATAACTGTGACGATCATAATATCGGTCTGCCATCTGGTGTATCCATAACGGATCGCGATAGCGCCAAGACCGCCGCCGCCAACTGCTCCTGACATTGCGGAATAACCTAAGATTGTTCCCAATGTAATCGTTGCTCCCACTAAAAGGGATGTTCTTGCCTCCACTAACATTACTTTTGTAATAATTGTAAAATTGGATGCTCCCATAGATCTTGCTGCCTCGATTACACCGGCATCTACTTCTTTTAAAGAAGATTCAACCATTCTGGCAATATATGGTGCTGCTGCGATCACAAGTGGAACGATTGTTGCCGTGGAACCATAACTCTTTCCTACGACTAATCTTGTAAATGGGATCAGCAATACAAGCAAAATGATAAAAGGTACACTCCGCACGATATTTGCGATCACATCTAAAATCTTATATAATACTGCATTTGGTTTAATCCCGTCTTTGTCAGATACCGTAAGGATAATTCCCATCGGAAGTCCGATCACATAACCAACCAATGTGGATACTAATGTCATATAAAGAGTTTCCCAGATACCGGTAATAATCATATTTGTCACTTCACTACTCCACATCGCCTGTTACCTCCTCAATCTCAAGTCCATGTTCTGTCAGATACTGTTCCATATCGATCTGAAGATGTCTGTCATCCGGCAGACCTAAGATCATTTCGCCTTTGGCTACACCGCCGACATTTTTTGTATCTGCCCTTAAAATATTGACCGGTTTTCCAAACTGTAAGATCATATTAGCGATCACCGGCTCAAATGCGGAATTTTCTGTAAATACAATACGCAGCTTCTTATCTCCCTGGATTCTCTCCATCTGGGCTGCAACTGCGCCCTCTGCTTTTCCACTGTTTTCAGGAACATCTCTTAAGATCAGTTCTCTGGCTGCCTTCGACTTTGGATGGCTGAAAATATCTTCTACCAGACCGTTTTCCACCAGTTCTCCATGTTCAATGATCGCTACCCGGTTACAGATTTCGCGGATCACGGACATCTGGTGTGTGATGATCACGATCGTGATCTGAAGCTGCTCATTGATGCTTTTCAGAAGTTCCAAGATAGAAGCAGTCGTCTGTGGGTCAAGTGCACTGGTCGCCTCGTCACAGAGAAGTATTTTCGGGTTGGATGCAAGTGCTCTTGCGATGGCAACACGCTGCTTCTGTCCACCGGAGAGCTGTGCCGGATAAGCCTTCTCTTTTTCCTCAAGTCCGACTGTCTTTAACAGTTCTCTTGCTTTGGCTCTCGCCTCTTTTTTCTTAACACCCTGAATCTGTAATGGGAAACAGATATTGTCGATCACATTCTTCTGCATCAAAAGATTGAAATGCTGGAAGATCATCGCAATGTCGCTTCTCTGTTTTCTCAATTCTTTCTCATTTAAAGTTCCAAGATCTTTTCCTTCGATCAGCACCTGACCGTCAGTCGGTCTTTCCAAAAAGTTCAGGCATCGTACCAAAGTACTTTTTCCTGCACCGGACATTCCGATGATCCCGTAAATATCGCCCGCCCCGATCGTGAGGTTAATATCCTTTAAGGCATCCACATGAACACCTTTTTGTTCAAATGTCTTGGACAAATGTTTTACTTCTATTTCAGACATATCGAATCCTTTCTTTTCAAAAATAAAAACCTGTTGATTTTTATTTACGACTGTTACACAAAAAAATAACAGGCTCCATCGCGAAGATGATTCCTGTCTATTATGCTCTATCTATAAAAGCAAAATTCAAACCGAAACATCTGGCGCACATTTTTCTTTTCCGCAGCTCATACAAGACATACACATACATCTGCACATGCACATCATTTCTGACATCATTCTTCTGCCGTTTTCTGGAAAAATAGCTGTTCTCATTCCCGGTTCTCCTTTCTGCTTCTTCTGCTTTTTGAAAATACAAAACTCCTGCTGTTCTGATCCATGTGCTTTGTATCTCCCTTTCACATTGACCATTATAGCAAGAGTTTTTAAAATGTGTTAATACGCGAAACCTTGAATCTGTTATAGGTTGTACCTATAGCTACATTACTTTTTCCTTATACTTTTTCAATTCTTCAATGTATAATTCCCCGATATGACTGACTTTTGCGCCTTTTCGTTTGATATATCCGATTCTCATTTTCTCAGTTTCCCTTAACGGAACTGCTTTATAATCGTCGCCGTTTAAATCTTCACAGATAATACCGGAGCAGAGCGTGTAGGCATTCAGTCCGATCATCAGATTTAAGAGCGTTGCCCTGTCATTTGCCTTGATCAGCCGCCTATACTCATAGGTGCTCTTCATCTCTTCCGCCAGATACAGGGAATTATTTTTTCCCTGGTCAAAGGAAAGACACGGATACTCATCCAGTTCTTCCATTGTGATCACATCCTGTTTTGCCAGCGGATGTCCGGACCACAGATATACAAATGTATCACAGGAAAACAGCTCCACAAATTCCAGTCCATTTTCCTTAAACATTTTATTTAAGACTTTCTCATTGAAATCATTCTCATAGAGTACACCAATCTCACTCTTGAAGTTTTTTACATTCTCGATCACACTGATGGTCGTTGTCTCATGCACTGCAAATTCGTACTGTTCCATACCGATCTGTTTGACCGTCTCCACAAACGCTTTCACCGCAAACGTATAATGCTGTGTGGAAACGCTGAATTTCTCTTTTACCTTTTTATCGATATACTTGGACTGTAACAGCCCGAACTGCTCTGTCACCTGTCTGGCATATCCCAAAAATTCTTCACCCTCCGGCGTGATGACGATTCCACGGTTTGAACGCAGAAAAATATCCAATCCTATCTCTGTCTCAAGCTCCTTCATCGTCTCTGACAGACTTGGCTGTGAGATAAAAAGCTGTTTTGCCGCCTCATTCATGGAACCGCAGTCGGCGATCGTCAACGCATATTTTAACTGTTGAAGTGTCATAAGCTATCTTCCTTTTCTTCCTTTGCAATCAATCATGAAAGCTAGTTCTGCTCCGGGACAACTGCAAAAAATTCAAGTTCAGCATCACTGTCATTCATGAGGCTGTGGGTATGTCCCTTCGGACAATAATGACACATACCCGCTTCCAGTTTCTCATATTCCCCATCCATAAGAACTCTGCCTGTTCCCTTTGTGATATAGATGATCTCACTGTTAGTCTCATGCGTGTGTACGCCGATGGATGCTCCCGGTATCAGTTTTCCGTAGATAATACGGTTCTTCTCATCGTGGAACATTTTGGCGTAAAGCGATTTCTCTCCGCCTTTAAAGTTTGGAAATTCTTCATATTCCTGCTCATGATAGTTAAAATTCATTGTAGTTTCCTCTCTTCCTTTTTATTCTTTACGCAATACCTTCTGCAGCACCTCATCCTCCAAAACAATCTTCTTTGCAAGCTCCCGGTATGTTTCCTCATGAAGATAAGTATGACGGAATGGTTTGATCGACGGAGCCATCTCGATCGCTTTTATAAAATCTTCACGCTTCATGCCAAGTGTCGCCGCATAGTCAAAGAATCCTGTCTCACGGAGCACGGTCTCCACCCGGACATAGCGGTGATCCTGCACTTTGCTCATAATATAAGTTGCAATGCCGACCTGGATACCGTGAAGCTGCGGAACTTCTAATATTTTATCCAATGCATGGGAGATCAGATGCTCGCTGCCGCTTGTCGGCGCACTGCTTCCTGCAATTTCATTTGCGATTCCGCTCATTGCCAGCGAATCCACCAGTTCTTTCAAAAACAGTTCATCTTTTATCGTCTCATACGGTGTCCGCACAAAACTGTTCACCGCCTTTTTCGCGATCATCACCGCAAAATCATTCACTTCTGAATATCCGCTTTTCTCCTCAAAAATCCAGTCATAGAGCGCTGTGATCTTTGAGATCATATCACCAATACCGGAATAGATAAACTTATCCGGTGCAGTCCTTATGACCTGCGTATCCACAATAATTCCATATGCCAGCTTTGCCGGAACGGAAGTTCTTTTTCCATGCACCAGAAGAGATGCGCTTGCGCTGGAAAATCCATCACTGGAACTTGAAGTCGGAACACTAATGAATGAGATATTGCGCAGAAAAGCTGCGTATTTTCCGGCATCGATCACTTTTCCTCCTCCGATTGAGATCACGGCCTGTGTCTTATTCGGCATTGCAAATGCCAGCGTGATAATATCATCGATATCGACCGTATCCAACTCGCTGTACTCCAATACCGTGATTCCTTCCTGTTTCAGTGAATCCATGACATCCATGCCGAACAGGTCGATCAGTCCGTTTCCGAAAAAGATTACGACCTGTTCCAGATTCTCTGCCTTAAGATACTGTCCGATTTTTTTCAAAGTACCGTTTCCAACTTTTAATATAGATGGTATTAAAATTCCTTTTCCTGTCTGCATGCTGTCTCCTCCCCGACTATGGTTTTCTTACACTATTTTACAGTTTCCGGCTCTCCCTGTCCATGCTCACCTTCCATGAGTTTTAAATAATCTCCCTTATCAATATGCATCATGGAGATCTGGTTCTGGTAACGCCTGAATCCGTAGACGCAGTCCACATTGCGGATCAGCGACTGCAGACGTTCATCCGGCACACAGACAATGAGCTGAAGATCCATTTTTCTTGCATATTTCAGGCAGACGGCACTTCGCTCCTGATCCATCTTGGAAAATGCTTCATCCAGAAGTACCAGCTTGATTTTGGAATCCCGGTTGCTCTGCTGCATGTACAGCATTGCAAAACCGGCCAGAAGTGCCACATATTTCGGGTTCTGACCCTCTCCGCCGGAATCTCTTCCTGCCATATCATCGACAAAATTTTCACGAATGACATTCCCCTGCTCGTCTGTCACCTGTTCAAACATGCTGAAGGAGAGATAATTGCGGTAGTCCGCGTATTGCTCCATCTCCTGACGCTTCTTTGCGCGCACCTGCTCGTCCTCGTCTCTCGGCGGCATGAATTTATCAGTGAGGAGTTTGATCTTCTGCTCATATTTCTGATAGAACGTGTCCTCCCCAAAGTTCAACTGACCATCAAAACCGGCATTATCCAGATTTTTACTGTCTAATTCCTCTGCCATTAACATCTCAAAGAACTGTCCATTCTCATTCTTTGCCGGCTCGATCTTGATCTGATAGGTACTGTCGGAGAAGTTCGTCTCACGCAGCAAACGGTTGATCTCGTATGCGTGACGTTTTGCCGCCTTGATATCTCCATGAATCGTTGCGATCACATTCTCACGCAGACTCTTGTAGATAAAATCACACTGTTTTTCAAATTCTGCTTCGTATGCCGGCTCGTAGTCTGTCTGATATTCTTCCAGAAGCTTCTCATAGGCTTCATTGGACTTTTCTGAACCGTTAAACTGGCTGGACGGATAAGCAAAAATGTAACGGTTTCTGGCAGTGCGCAGTGTCTCCGCCTTCTCCTGCTCTCCTGCCGAAAGAGCCGCAAGTTCTGCGTTTTTCAGGTTCTTTAAGGACTGGCCGGAGCGCTTCTTCAACTGCTCCTGCACCTCCTGGCTGATCTCCTCATTTGGCACGTATCCCTGCAGCATCTCTTCTAACTGCAGACGTCTTTGTTCATTTGCACCGGAAAGATTTTCGTGACGGCGTATTTTCTCACTCATCTGTCCCTGATTTTCGCCGATTGAAGCCTGAAGCTCACGCATCTGCTGTTTCAGGCTCTGCTCTTTCTGCTGTAATTCCTTATACTGCCCTTCCTGCAAAGTGCGGATTGTCTCCTCTAGTGTTGCTTTTTTCTTATTGACCTTTCCAAGCTCTTTTTCCGCGCCAGAAAGGTTTACATAATATTCTTTTTCTTCTTTCAGACTTTCAAAATCCCTTGCCGCCTTTAAGCGCTCGGTCATGTAATGCAGTTCCTGATACTGTTTCTCAAGCCTCTCCACGTCAGCCTCGTACTCTGCCAGACGTGCCTTTGACACTTTCTCTCCGATGCAGGCATTTGTGGTATAATCCTTTTTCCGCAGATGCCGGAAAATAAAATTACTGTACGAATAGCAATCCGGCGTCACGCCGTCCTTCACCTGCTCTAACTCTTCCACGGAATGGCACTTGATAATATGACCGAGGTAACGTTTCAGGCACACATCCACATAGGCTTCCTTCGTCTCAACCGCCTCATAAAGAGAGTTCTCCATGGCACGCGGCTCGCTGTCTTCGATCGCTTTGGAATTAATGAGATCCACTTCCTCAAACTGTTTCATCTCACGAAAGACCGCCGCCGCATCATGCGCAAACTTTGGCTCTGTGATCATGGAAAACTTCAGTCTTCCCATACGACCCTCGATTGCATTTTTCCACTCTTCGTCTGCCACATCAAAAAGATCCGCCAGAATCTGGACTTTTATCGTTCTTCCGTAGCGGTCGCTTAATTTCCGCTCCAGGGAACTTCTCGCAGAACGGAGATTCTCACTGTAGGATTTCCGGTTGTTTTTCATATCATCCACAAGCTTCTGCTTTTCTTTCAGTTCTTTTCCTGCCTCGCGCTTCTGCTCACTGTAATCTTCAAATTCATTTTCGATATCCTGCTTTGCAGACTCTATTTTCAAATGCAGTTCCTGACAGTTTTCCTCTGTCACATTTCCGTTCTCGATCGCTTCAATGAGATTTAAAACCGGATTGCTGATATAATCGGTGATGACCTCATCCTCTTCCCACTGCTTCAATCCCTGAACGATTTTGCGCCACTGTCTGCTGTTATCGGTCAGCATCCGGCTTCTCTGCTCTAATTCCTCTAACTGCTGCTGTTTGCTTCCAAGATCGCTGGCTTTTAAATCTGCACTTACACGTATCAGCTCCTGCTCGACCTCTCCGCGCTCTCCGGCGAGCGTGTCTGCCTGTTGCTGCAGCTGTGCCTGCTCTTCTTCAATTCTTTTTTTGTCCTCCTCGGCTGCCTCTATTTTCGCCCGGAGATCCTCAATATCAATGCAGCGGATAAAACTCTCTGTGCGGATCATATCGGTCTGGAGCGTCACCAGCTCCTGCCCGGTCTCTTTTACGTCTGTCAAAAGTTCGATACGTTTCCGCATATCCTCAATTTTTTCCTTGATCTGGCGGTAGGCATCTAACTGCTCACTGATCGTTCCGATCGTGTCTGACGTGCTCTTTGGAAACATATAATCACGGATAAACTGTCCTGTTCCGTTTGTCATTTTCAGTGCGATTGCACTCTTTTCCATCGTGATAAAACGGTTTGGATCAATGTAACCTAAAATGACATCATATAACGTTCCAAGATAAGCTTCCTTGGAAGCGTAAATACGGTTGACATCCCCTTTTCCACGGTTATCCTTCGATACGGCTCTCTCATTTACCAGCTTTTTGATATCCTGATTGGAATAACAGAAGCCCTCCTCCGTGATATACCCCGGTTCCGGCATCTTTCCGGAATGGCTGAAATAGGAAAACTTTTTGATCTCAGAATCATTTCTTCTCACTTCAAACGCAATGCCCACACACGTAGTGATGTGCGTTCCCGTGTCCTTGATCTCCAACGCAATGACCGAGCAGAAATCGCAGTTTCCACGGTTTGCAGAACCATCTTTCTGCTCACCACGGAGGTAGCTTAAGACACTTCTGCGGTTTTTGGCATCATCCGCCGCCTTGTTCAAAAAACTCGGACTGAAGCTTCCATATAAAATAACCTGGATTGCATCCATAACGGTCGATTTTCCAGATCCGCTTTTTCCGCTGAATAAATTCACATATTCATTAAATTCTAATACTTTATGATTAATTCCACCCCAGTTGTTCAGACACATGCGGGTGAAAATTTTCTTTGCCTGGCTCAAATGTACTGCTCCTTTTGTCAATGATCTAATTCTCTTTTTCCTCTTCTGTCAGAAGTTCTTCCACCTCGTCCTGATAGGTGCGCACCAGCTCGTTGATATCCATCGCCGAGCAGAACACATTTACAGTGCTGTAAATATAAATCGGGGTAAAATCTTCCAGATTGGCAACGGCTCCCGGCAGTTCGATCATCTGATGCGTTTTCATTAGGACAAGTGCATCGTTCCACTCCTGTCCTGTGAGACGTCTTGTAATAAGGTTTGTATTTTTTCCATACTCACGGATCTCTGCCAGATTTGTGGTAGTTGCATGCAGACCTTCCCCCATGATTTTGTCACGATAGATCATTTTTAAAAGAATGACCAGCTTCGTTGTCATAAGGCTCATACGCTCTGTCATAACGCCATCCCCCGTGATCCGGAAAATGTGTTCCTGCGGATCATGCACAAGTTCGCAGTCCAGAACAGACAGATAGTCCGCGATAAACTCTCTGTGGCGCAGACACACCTGATACCTCGGATTGTCGTGCTGTACCAGAGTTGCCGGATCACATTTCACCTGTAAAATGCATGTCTGCCGGAATAAATCCTGTATCGTTTTTCTGATATTTTCTGCCTCGCCCTGTGAGACAGTTTCCATATATTGTAACATTTTTTCCAATGCCTTCTTTCCTGTATCATAACTCAATTTTATTGATTCTGCCCGATCACAAGTCTCGAATAAGTTAGTCCGTCCTCACTCCGTATCTCGCCATCCACCGACACTGTATCTTCCGCAAGACGCTCCTCCGTCTCTTCCTGCCAGAGAAAAAGAAGTTTTTCCAGATCTTCCACGGACTGTACGGTCTCTTCTGTTGCCACAAAGACTCCATCCACGGTATTTTTTCTTCGGAAACTCTGTAACTCGTTTCTTGTATACAACGGCTTTGGAACAAAATCCGTCATGTGCTGTTCCCTTGCGTCTATTTCTTCGTCCAGCATCACCGGTGTAAACGCTCCGTCCCCGCGGTCTCTTCTTCCAGCAAAACTGTTATCTGTAATATTTTTAAACTGCGAAGAAAAACGGATACGCTCTCTCATTTCCACCAAAATCTCATCTTTTTTCTCACTGCGGTCTAACAGATTGATCAGTTTGATGATGTTATCTTCCTCACTGACGCCCTCCTGCAAAATGTAATGGATACGGGCCAGCGCACGCTTTGCAAAAACGGTTTTCTGTTCAATAAGTTTATTGTACTTGCGCTCGATCATGTCAAATTCCCGCTCCAACTGCATCACGATCCTGCTCGTATCCTCACAATACTGCAATCTGTACTCATTTCTCTTCTGTAAAATCGTGCCTGCTTCGAGAGATTTTTTTTCTTTCAGAAGCACTGATTTTTTCTCATCATTTTCGTTTAAAATTTCACTGATAAGTTCTTTCACTGCCTCCTTGTACCGGTAAAAACTGTCCGTCGTTGTGAGGATCGCATATTTTTTGCTGTCGCTGTTGTTAATCTCCTCCACAAGCACCTGCTGAATCCCGATAAAATGTTTCTGGGAGGACAGCTCATCAAAATAAGAACGCATTCCATCCTGCATGTTGGACAGCAGTTGTCCCAGACTTTTAGATGTGCGCAGTGCACTTTTTAAAATATCATTGTTTTTTTCATTATCGGAATGATAGGTAAACAACGCACTGTAAATGGAAAGCATGCTCTCTCTTTCCCGGCTGTCATCATCACTCTGCAGCTTTTTAAACAGCTCGACATACAACTGGCTGTATTCCGGGAAAGAGATCACACAGGTATTCAGTTTCTCATCAAAATCGCTTTTCAGCCATCCCCACCGGATCAGGTGGTTTAACATGCCGGAAGGAGAATCGCTTGGAAATAATGCATCCGGCGTTTCTCCTTCCTCCATATCGTCCTCTTCCTGCCACACGATCTTTGATTTCTCGATCGTGTTCTCAATAATAAGCACACACTCTTCCTGCGTAAGACCGAGAGAAGCATATACTTCATTGTTTTCCTCGTAAATGGCTGTGACAAACTGCATATATGCTTCCCTGTTTTTTGTGCGGAATAATTTATAAAAATCATTTGGAATTTTCTTCTTTAAAATCATGTATCTTAATTCCTTTGTTTAAAGCTCTGTCTTTCTATTATACACTATTTTTAAAGGCTTCCACAAGTTTATTTCTGATACTGCTATAAAGAAAAAGAGAAATCGTACAGACAAAATATGATGTTCCTGCTCGCATAGCTCGCAAAGGAAATCATATTTCATCTGTACGATTTCTCTTTTTTATTACCTATCTTCTTAAGCCTCATCCTTAGGAATCACAATATTTAAGACCAGTGCAACAATTGCAGCCGGAACGATTCCGGAACCACCGAAGATCAACTGCATGGTATCCGGCAGCATTCTTAAAATGTCACTGTTTGCTCCAAGTCCATAACCAAGTCCCAGTGCGACAGATACGATCGTAATATTTCTTCCGGTCAGTTTTTCCTTTGTGATCAGCTGGATACCGCTGACTACGATAGAAGAAAACATCATAACCGCTGCTCCACCGAGAACACTCTGCGGCATAATAGAGATCAATGCTGCAAGCTTAGGAAACAGTCCGCAGAGGATCAATACTCCTGCTCCGCACGCAAGTGCCATACGGTTTACTACTTTTGTCATCGTAACCAGTCCGACATTCTGGCTGAAAGAAGTATTTGGCAGTACGCCAAATAACGCAGCGAGCGAAGAACCAAGTCCATCACACATAACGCCTCCGGAAAGTTCCTTGTCTGTTGCCTCACGGCCAAGTCCGCCTTCCATAACACCGGAAATGTCACCGATCGTTTCCACGGCTGTCACGATAAACATGATCAGTACCGGCACGATCGCACGCATATCAAAAATCGGTTTTACCGGCATTACTTTCGGCAATGCAAACCAGGAGGCTTCTCTTACCTTATCAAAATTTAAAACCCAGGCTTTTGTATATTCCACACCATCTGCTGTTACGCCCGTTGTCGGAAGGATCATTCCCATAATAAAACATAACACATATCCTGCAATAATACCGATCAGGATGGAGGAAGAACTTGCCATTCCCTTTGCAAAGTGTTTTACCCCAAGAATAATGATCAACACAACAAGACCGATGAATAAATTTTCCAATGAACCATAGTCAGCCGCAGAAGATCCTCCTCCAAAGGAGCTGACACCAACACTGATCAGGGAAAGTCCGATCGATAAAACTACTGTTCCTGTCACCACAGCAGGGAAAAATCTGCGGAGCGGTTTTAAGAAAAATCCAAGCACGCCCTCAAACAGACCACCGATGATCGACGCACCCATGATCGCGCCATATGCGATCACTCCGCCACCCATAACACCAGCAACGCTTTTAAATACACCAATAAAACCGGAACTCGTTCCCATAATGATCGGAACACGTCCACCGACAGGACCGATTGCAAAAAGCTGGATCAATGTGACAACGCCGGCAATAATCATTGCATTCTGTAATAATTCCACATAAACCTCTGCAAAGTCAGATGCTGCTCCAATACCGCATGCACCACAGATCACGATCAGCGGTGTCAGGTTTCCGACAAACATTGCCAGAACATGCTGCAAACCATAAACGATCGCTTTCGGCCATGGAATTCTTCCGTCCATTTCATAAGGGGATGTGTACTCTTTTGTTTTTTCCATTTTTTAAACTCCTGTTATTTTTACTTTTGTTCCAGACAGTATGAAAAAAGTGACTTTTTCTATCTGCCAGCATATATTTTCATCCTGCTTTTCCTATCATCCGATAGAAGTATAGCATAGGTTCTCTTTTCCTGAAAAGTCATTATTATTAATAAATTTTATCGATATAACTAAAATTATCTGTTCAAATATATAAAAATGTTCCTCAGATCTTCTTTTCTCACCGATAATAACAGTTTTGACTGCATCCATCCGGAAAAAGTGACGCTTTCATTTCCCTCTGATATTGCAACTCATTGTCTGATTTTTCCAGAATATCCAGAGCTTTCCGCAACTGCCTTATATCCTTTTCCATAAAATCGGTATAATTGCCACGACCAACCAGTTTTAAATGGGTAATGCCGACCTGTTTCATGCGGTAAAGTGCGCAGAGCCCACAGCCGGTACTGCCGGTCAGATAACCATCTTCATCCAAAGGAAGTCCCTTCCCCTCTTTTTCCTGTATTCTGTCTGTTTCTGCCACATCTTTTTGCGCAGCATCTGTCTCTTCTTTCTTGTGCAGATTTCCCAGTTCATATGGTACTCTGCAAAGATGTGTCAGTTCATCACAGTGCAGGGAATTACAGAATGCCCCGGAAAAATGACAGAGTTCATTCAAAATGAAGGCTTCATATTCATCTGGAAACATATATTTTTCCTCTATATTTTCCTTCATATCACATTTGTAGTTTATTTTCTTATCATTTACAAATTTAATACAACTTTGCATATCTTCCAGCGAATTTTTTCTGTGAAAAATCACACGGCGGATTCCAAACGGTAACATCTGTTCTAACATTCCCCGGTTCACTTCCGCGGTCTCACCGCTTAAATGGATTCCGCAGTTGATTTTCTGCTGTCTGAGGTACAGCATCAGTGCCGGGTCTGCAATGATAAAATTTTCAAAGCCTGCTGCCATGCACTGTGTGATGATCTCCGCTATGACAGGATACTGCTCCCCTGTATAGTAGAGGGAATTAAACGTCAATTTTACCGGCTTGCCACAATAGTCCACCATTTTTTTCAGAATCTGCAGTTCGCTCATGGAACCAATCTGCACATTGTAAAAAAGTACTTCCCTACGGTTTAATGGATGGATCACACCGTACTTTTCCGCCCAGGAAAACGGCACATATCCACAAAAGAATTCATCCGCCCCCGCTTTTACAAATGTCTCATATTCATCAATACTTCCTAAACCTGCGACAATTTTCATCTGTTAAAGTTCCACTTTCTCAATCACGCAGGTATGTGTCTTTGTCTTTTTATCATAATTAATTCCGGCTAACAGAAGATTACCTTTGTAATCCTCTAAGGATTTCACGTACTTTTTCTCTTTTATTTGTGCGATTGCACCTTCTGCATCCTTATCCCACTTTAATTCAATAATCACTGCCGGCTTATCCGCGTGTATTTTTCTTGGGATCATGCAGATATCTGCAAAACCTTTTCCTGTCGGCAGTTCCCGGATGATCGTATAATATTCTCTTGCAAAATAGAATGCCAGATGAATGGTACAACTCAATGAGTTTTCATCATGATACTGAAGAATTGAAATCTCATCATGGACATTCTCAATTCCGGCAGCAACTGCTTTTGCATCCTGATTCCATAATGCTTCCACTAACTTACGCGAATTTTCGACCGAACGCATTACCTCGTGCCAGTCCATGGTACTGATTGCATTGAGATATTCCTGTGACACTTCTTTGTTTGGAATGGTCACTTTCTCTGTCTCACTGTTATATGTCAGATAACCAAGGTGCACCAGTAAGGTCAGTACATCATCCTTTGTTGCAAAAGTTGTCATGTCGTTGCTGAATGTTCCGGTATTAATACGCACACCCTCCCCTGCAAGCATCTGGATCACTGAATCTTTCAATCCATCCATATTCATCTGAATATATATTTTCAGTGCCTCATAGGTCTCTGTTCTGTTCCAGTATGTGCCGAATTTGTGCCGCAGCATCGCTTCTACCACTGATTTCGGGCTATAAATTGAATATCTTTTGTCGCCAAAACGACTATGTGAAATCAGATCATATCCATCATACCACGCTTTGACTTCTTCAAAGTTCATGGCATATTCCTCACACAATCCCTTAACTTCTTCTTCCGTAAACCCAAAAAATTCTGCGAGTTCTCCCGGATCGGTCATCGAGTACTCCATAAACATATTCAATGCCGAGTGAGAACCGTATTTTTTTATCGGAAGTATCCCTGTCATGTATGCAAGAGCAATGTAATCTTTGTCTTTCAACCAGAAACGCAGAAAATCCAGATATTTTTTTTGTGCATCTTTATCCTGTTGATATTCGCGGAACAGGCAATCCCATTCATCAATTAAAATGATGAACGGATGGTGCGTGTTGGCATAGACATCCTGCATCGCAAATACCAGATTATCTTCTATCTCATATGAAGAATATCTGTTTTTCAAATCTGTGATCAGCCTCTTTTGCAGTAATCTTAACATTTCCTCCATGCTCTGTGTTGCGCTCAAAAATTCCTGCATGTTAATTTTTAACACATCATACTGGTTCAAATGTTTCAGATACTCTTCTGACTGACTGATTTTAAGTTTATCAAAAAATTCCTTCGTATCACAATCTCTGTCATAATATGCCGCAAGCATATTTGCTGCCATAGATTTTCCGAATCGTCTTGGTCTGCTCACGCAGACATATTTCTGCTCTGTGCCAAGCACTGCATTCGTCTTTTCAATCAGTCCGCTTTTATCAATATAAATTTGTGACCTCAGACTTCCCTGAAATGCTGTGCTGCCCGGATTAAGATAACTTCCCATAAAAAAATCCTCTCTGAACCATGTTATAACAAAGATATTTCACCCAATGTCATCCATGTAAAAATTTTATTTTTTAACATTTTTCTGCCTCTAACATAATCTTACAGGTTTTCTTATAACATGCGATCGCATATTTTAAGATTTTACAGATTCCGTCCTGATGCAACGCTTCTGCATACCCTGTATCATCAATCTGTTTCAATGCTTTTTTGCACTCTGCTTCCAAATTACCATCATTGGCATACTTCACCTCAATAACAATCCCGACCTCAGAATCTCCTACCTGGATCATGATATCACTAAATCCATCTCCAGATTCTCTGTTTGATGTCACAAGCCAGTTTTCTTTAAACCCAAGAATTCCAAGCAAAATTCCATGATAAAAATTTTCTTTTGTCGGCTTCTGTACAAAAGTATCTCTCACACTGATCGTTTTTTGCATGTAATCTGAAAAAAGCTTCTCTGCCACATCCGCTTTCTCTGTTAATAAGGCATCACAAAAAGCGTTTACTTTCTGACCATCCTGCTTAATATTCTCCTTAAATAATTTCAGAATATGTTCTGTGATAATATTTCTGATTTCTCTATTCGGGATCACAAGATCATACCTGTTTCCATCCGTATTGCTGCGGCTTGTCAGATACCCTGTCATAAAAAGGGTACTCCAGAGATTATCGATTGATGAATACAATTCCTTATAGGTCATCTCCTGACTGATTTCTTTCTGGACACTTCCACCATTCACAAGATGTTCCAACTCCAGTTTTGTGAGTTTCTGCGGTTCATAAATACTATTGATAAAGCGATGGATCACATCATTTCCGCTTGTATTCACCCAATAATTTTTTGGTGCACACTCCTGATTTGCAATATGATCACTGCAATAGTTAATCACATCCCATGGACAGTATACATCAACATTTCCAAAACGATACCCATCATACCATTCTTTTACCGTCTCATAATGTGTATCCTGACCATAATAATGAAGCAACTCTTTTACTTCATCATCTGTAAAGCCAAAGTTTTCATCAAAATCAACATCCGTAATGGAATAAACTTTAAAATTATTCAATCCTGTAAAAATGCTTTCTTTTGCAACCCGAAGGCATCCTGTCAACACAGCAAACTTCAAACTGTGATTCGTCTTTAACACATTTTCAAATAAATTACGGATCAAAAGTACCATCTCATCGTAATAGCCATTTTCATTTGCTTTTGCAAGTGGCACATCATACTCATCAATCAAAACGATCACTTTTTCTTCATAATGTTTTTCCAAAAGTTCTGAAAGTTCCAATAAGCTGCTGCTTAACGTTCCATCATCCTTCATCTGAGAAAGCAATTTTTCAAAAAGTTCCTTATCAACCTGTGTCAGTTTTTCACTTTCTGATAAGTTCTGCAATCTACGCGCTTCTCTGTTGATAACTTTTACAAGACAGCTCCGTGCCTCGTCGAAAGTGTTTCCATTCACGCCTTTCAAACTGATGGATACAACCGGAAACTTTCCAAGATACTGTTTGCAGACTTCTTTATTCTTTGAAATATACAATCCATCAAAAAGTGATGCATCTGCTCCTACCTCAAAAAATGTCTGAAGCATACTCATATTTAAAGATTTTCCAAACCAGCGTGGACGGGTAAAAAGATTTACCTTTCCCCACTGGGCGAGAAGCTGCTCGATCCATCTCGTTTTATCAACATAATAAAAATCTTCTTTCCGCATCTCTTCAAAACTCTCAATTCCAATTGGAAGTTTCTTACGTTTGTTCATAACAGCTTCTCCTTTCCAATCCACTACATACTTATTTTATTATAATTTTTTCATTCTGGAATAGCAAGCACTCTCTCCACCATCTCCTCAATGTTACGAACACACTATGATACAAACTCCGACCGGCACTCTTTATCTGCCAGTGCGATTGCTGCATCATTCATGATTTTAAAGTTCGGAACGGAATCGTTTGGCTTCTGTTCTCCGGCTGGCAGATACCACCTGGTTGCCCACCAGTCCTTGTGGTCTGCCGCACTGATTTTCAGATAATGCCCGACTGCTTTTGCAGTTGCAGCATCATATTCATCCACCTGATCCCCGTGTCCTTCCTCCGATTCTGCATTCGGATCAAAGACACAGAATCCCGCGAACAGACAATGTTCTACCTCCACACGGAACCAGAGCTGCTTTCCATCCGGCATCGGGGCGTCATTTACAATGTAGTTGATTCCCGGATAGGTAGAATACCATTTATAAAAAAATTCATCTGCCTGCTCTTTATATTCGTACCAGTTACTGTTTTTCTCCCTTGTCCAATGATTCTTTTCCGCAACTCCTGCTAACTGCTTCTCAAATTCCTCCATCACCTGATAGATCAGCTTTGCTTTTGCAGCATTGATAGAATCTGCAATCTGCATCCCCGCTCTTAAGGAATCACCGGATGTCAGCAATTCATCGATTACCATGTTTCTCACCCTCTCACTTGTATAGCCGCTTATCTGTTCTATATTCCTGATAAACTGTTCTAAAATAGGAATCATTCCTGTATTTCCACAATTTTTACATGCCTTCAGCCAGTTTAAAATATGCTCACGGAATGAGAGACAGACAATATCCTCCTCCGGTACTGACTGACTGCCGGATGATGTGCTGTCTTTTCCCGGTCTGTGTCCATCCAACGTCAGATAATACACCTTCGCCTGCGCATCTCTTCTTTTTGCATACTGATAATAATCAAAGCACTGGCTTTTCTGGTCAGCCGCATATATTTTCACTTCAATTGGGAGAAAATAGCTGCCCATTTCGATGACAATGTCGATTCTCCGCTCATCATCAATCGCATATTCTGCCGTCACAATTGCCTGATCTGCCAGTTTTGTATCCATTTTTTCCATTCCAAGACAATCTCTCAGGAAAATTTTTAAGTACTCTGCCCCTGCGCCATGCTGCCCTCTCGGATTTAAAAGGTCAGCTATCATGCGGCAGATCAGAACTTCCTTTGACTGTATCTGTAAAACAGAAAAAATATTGTAATCTTTTGTTTTTAATAAATTTACATTTTCCGTGTTCTGCTTGATTACACGGTCAAGAACAGACTCCATCGTATTTTTCTCCCCTGTTGCATCTCAGCGGAATCGTTTTCTATATAAAAATGCATTCCTGTCCAGACAATGTCCTACTATTACAAAGAAACATTCACAACAATCCGGTCAATCCCCTGTTCGAGATAATCCTGCAATTGTTTTTCATCCCACAGTATTTTCCCATCATATCCAAACAGTGAATTATACCTTCCCACCATTTTCAGATGCTTCGGATATAGAAATACTTTTTGCTCACAATATTTCGGGCAGTTTTCCGGCAACTTTTGTTTTCCCCTGTCACCATATCTGCAAACGGCATAAAGCGTACAATACTGCGAGGTATTTGTCTGGAAAAAAGGAAGATGCAGGCTGTGGTGTCCATCTGGGATTGTAACCTTATATCCACATGATTCAAATTCAAATCTTTGTATATCGAATGTATTTTTTAAATAATCCTGATAAAATCCACAATTCAAATTATTTTCTGCCAGACTGTCCACGTGATTCCCGATACCATGTTTATAAGGTAAACGGACATCTTTTCTGCGTTTATTTAACAGAACTCCCAACACTGGTTTTAAGTGTGGTTTTCCCTGCAAAAGTATAGGCATCGCCCAGTCGTTTACAATAATTTCCATTGCCGGCTGTTTCCTGCTGCCCTTCTGTTCTTTAGTTGCTACCTGTTGCTTACTTACTTCCTGCTCTTTCCCTTGGCACCATACTTCAAGTTCCTGCAACAGTTCATCAATCTCTTCCAACAGATGATCCCTGATATAAGTGAAGGCAAGCGTCACCGCAAGATTGTTCTCCAACGCTTTCTCCAACACCTGAAACAGCAATTCTTTCCTTGGAAAAAGGTTGTGGCAGAACTGGTTTCCAATGTAGATTCTTGTCACTCTCTTCTTACTCAATGTGTGATGTTCCAGAAAATTGTTTTTCCAGTAATCGTGGCAAAATCTCGTCCAGTCTTTTTGTAGAAAATCATAATATAATTCCGGGCGGTCTATTGTGATGGCGAGTTCGAATTCAGGTAAATCTGTAATATTCCACTTTTTATGCTCCCATGTATTCCTGCACTCCTGTATTCCATCACCAACACAACTGAACCACTCTTTCTTCTGCTCTTCGAAGCTCTCTGCGTAAACTTCGTCCAATTCTGCCGGATAACCAACCACTTTTTCTGAAAGATACGCATCATCTCCTGCGAGTTTTAGCGATATGTAGTTGTCATAATCTGTCACCAGACGCTTTACCTGCTCCCTGTATTCCCCGTTTTTTGTCCACACCGAATAAATAAAGAAAAAGGGCGTCTCCTCTGTTAACTTCATCTCTCTTTCCTTCTCTGCCAACTGCACTTTGCGGTAACAGTCAGCAGAAAAGTCAAAAAAACAAATCTCAAGGCACGCCGCTTTTTCTATTTTTTCCGGTACACGAAACGAAAAACCTTCCTCCGACAGTCCTGTGATTCTGATTTCCAGATAATCACAGAAACCGCCAAGAAGTCCAAATGGAATCATCGGGATTCCGTTTATTTTTTCCATTTATTTTACCAGATTACACTCTTTTTTCATTTTCTCTACAAGGTCTTTTACATACTGCTCGGCATTTTCTACCGGAACTTTCTCCATAAGGCTCTTGTCACGGGTGGAAACTTCCACAACAGACTCTTTTAAGTTACGTGGGCTCACAACAACACGAACCGGAACCCCTAAAAGGTCTGCATCGGAGAATTTATTTCCGGCACTTACGGAGCGGTCATCATAGATCACTTCCACACCGGCATTCTGTAAATTCTCATATAAAGTATCTGCTACTTCCCTGACACCCTCTTTGTCAAGGTTCATCGCACAGATGTGAACCTGCCACGGAGCAATGCTCATTGGCCAGATTGGGCCATAATCATCATGATGTGCTTCACAAATGGAAGCTGCCATACGTCCGACACCGATACCGTAGCAACCCATGATTGGATTTTTGCTTATGCCGTCTTTGTCCACATAGGTCATGTTCATGGTCTTGGTGTATTTCGTTCCGAGCTGGAAGATGTTACCAACCTCAATACCACGAGAAATGGTCAGTGATTTCTTACCGCAGCATGGGCAGATACCGCCCTCCACAACTTTTGCAAGATCAACATACTCTGCATCCGGGAACTCGCGCTCCATATTCAGGCCTGTGTAATGATAATCCACTTCATTGGCGCCGCAGACAAGATTTGTTGTTCCCTTTAAAGAACGGTCAAATAAAACGATACAGTCTGCATTCTGGTTCACCGGTCCGATAAATCCTGCCTGAATGCCACTCTCCTCTGTGATCACTGCCGGATGGACATCGCAGCCAAGGTAATTGGTCAGCTTTGTCTCATTAATTTCGAGGTCACCGCGCACAAAAATGAGAATATATTTGTCATCGGAATTTTTCTGGTAAACAACGGCTTTCATGGATTTCTTTGCATCCACATGTAAAAATTCACAAACCTGTTCAATTGTATGCATCTCAGGTGTATGAACCTTTGTCAGCTCCTGCATAGCCTCTGTCTCGTTCTCTACAATATTTTCGGCTGCTTCCATATTGGCACGGTAATCACACTCATTACAGATTACGATGGAATCCTCTCCGATTGGAGTTAAAAGCATGAACTCATGGGAAACATTTCCGCCCATCATACCGGAATCGGATTTTACAGAAACTACCTCCGGGATACCTGCTCTTGCATAGATTCTCTCATATGCTTTGTGGCATTTATCATAGTACTGCTCTAAATCTTCCTGACTTGTGTGGAAAGAATAAGCATCTTTCATGGTAAACTCACGCACACGGATCAATCCTGCTCTTGGACGTGCCTCGTCACGGAATTTTGTCTGGATCTGATAAATCATGAATGGGTATTTTGCATAGCTCTGTCCATATTCTCTTACTAACTGAACGGCTGCTTCCTCATGAGTCATACCAAGAACCATCGGTGCTCCGTTTCGGTCTGTAAAACGTAAAAGTTCTTTTCCGATGCTGTCATATCTGCCAGACTCCTGCCAGAGACTTGCCGGCATAACAACCGGGAACTGTACTTCCTGTCCATCAATCGCATCCATCTCCTCACGGATGATCTGCTCGATCTTTCTTGTAATTCTCTTAAGTGGCATATAAGAAGAGTAAATTCCGTTTGCCACATTCTTCATGTAACCACCACGGATCATAAGTGCGTGGCTGTCTACCTGACAATCCGCCGGTCTTTCCTTAAATCTGTCACCTACTAATTTTTCTAATTTCATATAATCCTTTCTCCTTTTCTTGTTTTTTTGAATTAGGCGTTTGCGAAACTCATCCTAGTCTTCTTTCAATTGTTCAAAATTAACAAAAACATTCAAGACACGCTCTCGCTATGTGTCGCTCGCAACGGTACTAAGAAGCCAGACACAACTTACTGTTGTATCTGCCTTCTAAGTGCCGGCGGCTCCCCAATGTCTTTCATGTCTTTTGTCAATTTCTCACCATTCAATTTAGGTTGTTATGAGTTTCGCAATTGTCTATTTTTTTGAATACAGATATTTTCGAAGCATTAAAAAAGCCCCAAGCCAATATGAAAATATCAGCTTAGGGCGAACTATCTGTCCGTGGTACCACCTAATTTCGGTAAAACCGCTCTCACGCATACAGGAAATATCCGATATACCAGCTCTGTAACGGGAGCTCCCGATGAAGCTTAATAATGAATCCTTCTGCTGTCTGGCATCTGATGCCGTCCGCAGTTCTAACACCCACGTTCACTTCACGCTCAAAGACAGGTTCCGTTTTCATCATGAAAGGCTCGCACCGACCGCCTTCTCTCTGCACATCATAGGAAACGTACTAACTCTTATCATCGCTTTCACTTAATTATCAGCTATAGACTCACTCATAATTATCACTTTTCATGCTATGTTGGAGAATAGCACTTTTTTCCCCCGAAGTCAACTATATTTCTGACAAAATCGGCTGTTTGTTCTGTCAATGCAATTTATCAGCACTTTCATCCTGATTCGTTTATCGTTTCAACCCTATCTCAGATAAAACCGGTAACTTGTCTCCGTGTGATAGGTATCTCCCGCTTTCACCACCGGTGACGGAAAATCCGGTTCATTCACCGCATTTGGATAAAACTGGGACTCCAGACAAAATGCACTTCTGTCGTGATAGGATGCACCACCTTTTCCGGTCTGCTCTCCGATAAAGTTTCCTGCATAAAACTGTACACCACAGCAGTCAGTTTCCGCTTCTAAGGCAATTCCACTCTCCCGGCAGTATGCGTTTGCCATAATCTTTTTCTCACCTGGTCTGCCGAGAACATAATTGTGATCGTAACCGCCTGTAAAATGAAGCTGTTCAAAATCTGCCCTGATATCCTGTCCAATCTGTTTTTCTGTTCGGAAATCCATCGGCGTTCCCTCCACCGATGCAATCTCTCCTGTCGGAATCGCACTTGAATCCACGACTGGCGTATAGGCATCTGCGAAAATCTGCAATACCTGTCCTTCAATACTTCCACTCTCGTGACCATTCAGATTAAAATAGGAATGATTCGTGCAGTTCATAACCGTATCTGCATCCGCTTTTCCATTATATACAATATGCAGTGTATCATCATCTGCAATCGTGTATGTAACGGTAATCTCCATGTTGCCCGGGAATTTCTGCTCTGTCTCTGAACTGTAGTGATAAAATGTGATGCTATTGTCCGTGTGTTCTCTCACTTCCCAGATGACCGTGTTAAACCCGTTTTTTCCACTGTGGAGATTATTATGATTCTCATTCTCGTCAATCCTGTACTCTTTTCCATTGATCGTAAACCGGCTGTCTTTGATACGATTTCCGTTTCGTCCGATAATCGCCCCAAAGTAACTGGTATGTTCCTCATATCCAGTCACGTTATCATACCCAAGTACAAGGTCTTTCTGTACCCCTGCCTTGTCCGCAAATAAAAGAGAAACCAGTGTTGCACCATAGTCTGTCACCTTAATCGTTGTGTTGTTTTTATTCTCCAACACATATAACGAGGCTTCTTCCCCTCGCTTTGTTACACCAAAATTCACTTTTTCCATGCTGCTCTTCTCCTTTTCTATGTAGTCTGGCAATACGCCTGACCTGCTAAAATTGTTAATGATTACCGCAACATTTTCTTTTGCCCTATGCAATCAATCTGAAAATCTGCAAATAATTACATATTCCCCAATATTTTATATAAAATTTTATAAAGTGATGCTGCCTCTTCCTGATCAAGACAGACGCACCCACCAACTTTTTGTGGAATTTCCACTGCTTTATCTCTTAACCTTTCGCCTTCTGCGGTGAGCGTGACGATCAAAACTCTCTCATCCTCTTTTGCCCGGTTTCGTTTCACCCAGCCTTTTTGTTCCAGCTTTTTTAAAACCGGGGTGAGTGTTCCGGAGTCGAGGTACAGATGTTCCCCAAGCTCCTTCACATTCATCTCCTTATGCTCCCACATGACCATCATTGTAATGTACTGTGTGTAAGTCAGATCCAGTTCATCCAGATATGGCTTGTACTTTTTTACAATTTCTTTTGATACTGCATACAATGGAAAACAAAGCTGTTTCTCCAGTTTCAATGCATCGTATTTTTCCATATTGTCATCCTGTTGCCCTTACTGTGGTAAGCGCCGCTTTCTTTTATTATAGCTGTTTTTTAATAAATTCTACAATATTTTCTTTTGGAGCGAAACCTACCTGTGTATCGACCTTTTCACCCTTTTTCAATACGACAAGTGCCGGGATATTCATGATTTTGTACTGCATTGCGAGATCCGGGTTCTCATCAACATCTACATTGAAAAAGTTTACTTTTCCTGCATATTCCTCGGAAACCTCATCCAATACAGGTGCTAACATTTTACATGGTCCACACCATGTAGCAGAAAAATCAATGACTGCTACCTCACTTGCTGTTACTTCGTTAAATTCGTTCTGTGAAATTTTCTTTACCATAATTTTTTTCTCCTTCTTATCATTTACTTTGACAGCCGTTTTTTCTCTGCCAGATATGCAACTGCGGAAAGTGCAGCTACATTGCCCTCTCCTGCGGACTTGATATACTGGTACGGTGCGCCGACCGCATCGCCACAGGCAAAACAGCCTGCAAGGTTTGTGCGCATCTGACGGTCAACTGCAATATGATTGTCCTCTATCTTAAGTCCTGGCACTAACTGTGCCGGAGAAACGCTCTCTCTTAAAAAAAATACTCCATCCACATCATAACGGTTCCGGTCTGTCACAAGTTCCTGAACCTTTAATGATCCCTCGACGGACACTGGCTTTTCCCTCAAAACTTCGACGGAATCTGCCACATTGACATCGGCTTCATACATTGGAATATAATAAACTTTGTCTGCCATCTCCGCCATAAAGTCGGCTTCCGCTTCCTCTTTTGGTGAAAAACCGATGATGGCTGCTGTTTTTCCTCTGTATAAAGGTGCATCACAGGTGGCACAATAACTGACGCCTCTGCCTAAAAACTGCTCCTCACCCGGATATGCCTTTGCAGTGCTGACTCCGGTTGCAAGAATGACTGTCTGTGCCTCATAGTTTGTTCCATTTCCCTGCAAGGCAAAATACTCGCCCATCGCGTAAACTGCGTTGATCTTATCTTCTGTGATCTCAATATCCATCGCTTTTAAATGTGCTTCATAAGCAGCTTTCAGTTCCTCACCGCCAATGTCTGGCAAGCCGAGATAATTCTGAATTGTATGCGCTTTTTCCACTTTCAGGCTCAGATTTTTATTTCCAAATAAAATAATCTTCTTATTGCGGATCTTCGCTGTGATCGCAGCCTCCAGTCCTGCCGGTCCGGTACCTATGATTGCAATATCATACCGTTCCATCTCTACCTCCATTCCTGTTATAAATACTTTGTTCCAGAATATTCTGTTTCTTCATTGTGATAATAAGCATTTATTCATATTGCCTCAAATTAAATTGTGTGCAATTTTTTTGATAAATAGATTGTACACAATTTATTTTCTTTTGTCAATATAGTTTTTGTACTTTTTCTTTTATTATTCCTCAAAAAAGAATCAGTCCTCTCCCGGTATCTGCTTCTTCTCATTTCTTTATCCTGCAAGTCTTTCATAGACTGCTTCTGCAAATCTGCGATGGCTTTCCTCGTCCATATGCTCTCTGTCCCTGCTGCTTGGTTCTGCAACATCCGATGCTGCAAGGAAATCAATCCCATGCTTTTTTGCAATTCTGCTGTAAACCGTTTTTAACTGTCTGGATGTCTCCACTGACTGTTCATCAAACTCCGGATCATATTCCGGTTCCCATACTTTTTCTCCGAGAAGGATCGGTGAGACCAGAAGAATCTTAATATGCTCTCCCGCCTGTCTGATCTGCCCGATGAGTTTCTCCACTCCGAGACCGATCACCTCTGCCGAGGCATGATAATAGGATTTGCAGTCATTTGTCCCAAGCATCAGAACAACCTGATCGATCGGTGCGTGGCTTTCTAATAAAACAGGTAATAAATCACTGCCCTTTCTGTTCTTACGAAGTTCATCCTCAAAAACCGTCGTTCTTCCGCAGAGTCCTTCCTCTACAATACGGCAGTCCTGCTCCTTTAACTTCTGCTGTAATATTCCTGTCCAGCGGATATTTTCTTTATACCGTTCTTTTGTTCCGGGGATTAAACCATATGTGTTGGAATCGCCAAATCATAAAATTTCTCTCGTCATCTTATTTCCTACTATTTCTATATGTTTTATATGATACAGATTATAATATGGAATCAGACATCTGTCAAGAAATATTAAAAACCGAAGTCAGCATAATCCTCCGGCAAAAATCTGTGATAAATAATGTGACATCCCTCATCTTTAAAGCAATAGTAATACGGGTCTTCTCCATCTCCTTCAAAGCGGATCATAAGCTCAAACTCTCCATTATCCATCGGCTCCATCTGAACCTGCTTTCCCTTTGAGAGGAAAAGATTTTTCACCTGCTGCATCGTACAGCCGTGTTTTCCGACCAACTCTACTAACTCCCGGATAAACTCATTCGGCTTCATATGCTCATGCACATATTCTGCGCCCTGCTCCGGTATATGGAAACAAAAGCGATCCCCTTTATGAGAGACCAGTACATTCCCCAGTTTTTCCTTTGTATATGCACCAAATCCTGTCAGGATCTTTTTCATCTCCTCTGCATCCGCCTCTGTCTCAAAAAAGTGATCCAGGGAGCTGAGCGGATAATACAAACGAATCTCCTCTTTGCGGTATCCAAGTTTTGCCTGCTCCTCCTTGATCACATCAATAATACTGTTTTCTAACCGATGATACGTCATATATCCTCCTTGCTTTTCGAGCAAAATGTCTGGCGAAAAAATTCCCGCCAGACATTTTTTATTCCTTATAATTATCATTTACATATTTCTGAATGGCCGGACTGTCTTCCGGCATACGGCATCCCACAATATATTCTCCGTGATTGTCCGTGCTTCTGATCACCACACCTTCCATGGTGCGTTCCTCTTTTACCGGAAAATCCGGAATATCGAGTATCAGCTGTGTTCCCTTAAGTTCCGCAAAATCGTCTGATGCTGCTGCAAATGCAAAGCCATTCGCACTGACATTGACCATTTTTCCGCAATATGTTTTATCCGTATCTTTTCTCGTGATCGTACAGGAATATGCGATCGGCATTCTCGGATATTTTCTTCTGTTTGCAATGACAGGTGTTGTTTTTACCACTAAATGGCATACATCTCTTCCCTGCTGATTTTCCACGTTTGCCAGAACATCCGACCAGTTGTAAAGGACATTATCAACCACGATCTGAATATCATATGGTGTCTTTTCCCGGATGCTGCCCAATGCCTCCCGGTCCATCTGAAGCCATAACTCGCTGCCATTCTGTCTTACGACTTTTCCATGATACTCTTCCCGTGTTTCTCCTTTTCTGACCAAAACACAGTGCATCTGCGGTTTGACATCCTGAATACCCATAAAGCCACCGACACCTAGTTTTTCCATCATATCCTGAACAACGGTCTCGATCTTATTCACATTGCGTGAGGACTCATCGTATTTGTTCAGCATTGTCTTTGTTGCGCCATCTGCACTTCCAATGCTGTCTGTCATGGCATTCATGACATTACAGATTCCCTCCATATTGGAAACCATCTGATGGTTGGATTCTTTTACATCCTGCATTGCGGAATCAATGACACTCAGATGCTGTTCAAGTTCCGCTGCATCTTTTGCAATTCCTGACACACTCTCGTTGACCGCTGCAACTTTTTCAGAGGTCTCCTGGATCAGATTGACGGTCTGTCCGATAGAATCTGTCATCTTAACGGAAGTAGTTCCAAGATTTGCAAGTGCCGCCATGATACGGCTCGAAGACTCCTGCGTCTCTGTACTTAAGTTCCGGATCTCATCTGCTACGACTGCAAATCCTTTTCCTGCATCTCCTGCTCTCGCTGCTTCGATCGATGCGTTCAGTGCCAGCAGATTCGTCTGTGAGTTAATGGATTCAATGGTGCTGACTTCTGTTTTCACACGCTCGAACTCTTTCTGGAATTCTGAGAGGATCGTCTCAACTTCGTCGGACAGCTTTGCCATCAGCATTGTTGTCTCTGCCACTCTGGATAATTCTCCGGAGCTCTCATTTGCATGGTCTGCGGATTCGTTCATCAGAGTGACCATCTGTTCCATCAGGGATGCCATGCGTTCCACCTGCTCATTGATGTTGGTTGTCATGTCCATCGAGGACATTGTCTTATCATGAAGGACGTTATTGTTCTGCGTCAGTTCACTCATTCCCTGCACAACTGTCGTGGAACTCTGTCTGTTTTCATCCTCTAATTCCCTGACAACCGTAACTCCGTCCATGATTTGATTACCGGCACCTTTTACCTGCTCAACAGTCCTAACCACCCGCTCTAAATCCGCTTTTATGGAATTGGTCAATGCACCGTCTGACTCATTCAGATGGTCGATCGACACAACATAACAGATATAACAGAGTATGATACAGGATGCCTGCAATGTGTAATCATTCACATTGGATGCACTGTTCATTCCGTTCATAAATTTATGTACACTGCTGGCAATACTGATCACTAATGTACCAATGCCACATTGCACCATATACGTCCTGTCTTTGAACAAAACCAGCATACTCGTCAGAGGCAATATATACATAAACGACAGTACCGATTCACTCGTACAGACAACAAATGCATAAAACACACCATACCCGACCGCAACAATAAATTTATAATACTGCGTTGCTGCTCCCTGCAGACGGAGTACCACCACTCCAAACAAAAACGGGATCCAGCAGATCGCCATAAACATTGCATAGTAAGGCAGCGTATGTAATCCCTTTGCCGTATCTGACGTGTACGACAGTGAAAGGATCAATGACAATGCCATCCAGACATTGCGTGCCTTTTTGTTTGCCTTCATCTTAAACACTTGTGCATCGTATTCCATTCCCTTTATCCCCGCTTTCACACTGACAAAAGCTGTTTTTCAGCTATTTGTTTTTTTCCTGCTCTTCTTTTGCATTGTCGAGTGCGATCAGTTTTGAAATGATCTCCTCACAGATCTGTGTCACATTCTTGCCATCTGTTGCCACCGTAATATCCGCAACTGCCTCATAACGCTCTTTTCGTTTATCCATCAGACTGCTGATGAACTCCACATTCATATGATCATTTAAAATCGGACGCTCGTCACTGTCCTTGACACGCTCATAGATAGTCTCAGGCTTCGCTGTCAGTAAAACAACACGGCCATTTTTCTTCATATGATCTGTGTTCTCTTCCCTCATGACAACACCACCACCGCAGGAAACGATCGTCTGCTTTCTCTTCTGCAGCTCGATCAGTGTATTGCTCTCTAAGTTACGGAAATAAGCTTCCCCATACTCATCAAAAATTTCTGAGATAGACATACCCTGTTTCTCCACGATCATCTGATCCATCTCGACACGATCCATCTCAAGCTTATCCTTCAGTTCTCCTGCGATCGTGCTCTTTCCGGCTCCCATGAAACCGATCAGGAAAATATTGTAATCAAACAGACTCTTTGCCTGGATCCTGCGGCTGTTCTTCATGATATATTTGAAAATATCAAGAATCTCTTCCTCGAACTCATTGTCGCCAAGTTTTTGTGCCAGTGCATCCGTCTGCTTCTTCTCCTGCTCCGGCTGTAAAATCGGGATACCGGTTGCCTTCTTATAGGAAATGATCTCCTGGATATGAGACATTCTGACTGCAAGCTGCTCTATAATAATATCATCACATTCTCCGATTTTTTCGCGGATCTCCTCAATTCTGTCCATCGTTTTGCTAATCTCCTCGCCGTTTGTTTTCTCGATAACAAAGCCATTATCTTTTTACAAGTACTGCTCTCAGTATAGCAATTTCAGAAACATTGCGCAAGGAAAATATTTTAGTACACTAAAGCGGAAATAATCGCCTTTTTTCATACCAAAAAAGCCATTATTTCCGCTCTGCGAACATGATTTGGAATTACTGCAGCTCCTCCTGCATATCTCCAAGATACGCATCAATAATCTCCTGCGATACAGAATTTTCGATCGATGCATATATTGGTTTACATAATTCTCTTATCTCATTATAAAGTTCTTCACTCGGTGTGATGATCTCCGTTCCGCTCTCGCGGATCGTATCCATTCGGGAAGCGATACGGGCATCCGACTGCTCTCTTGCGTACTCTTTCGTCGTATCTGCCGCCTCTTTGATGATCTGCTGCTGCTCATCTGTCAGCGAATCAAAAAACTCCTCACTGACAATCAGCGAAATCAGATGCGGAAGATGATTTGTCTCTACCACATAGTCCTGCTGTTCATATAACTTATTGGAAACAATGACCTCATAAGGATTTTCCTGCGCATCGATCGTTCCCTGCTGCAGACCGATATACACTTCCGAGAATGTCATAGGTGTCGGGCTTGCGCCAAGTGCTTTCCAATATGCCATATGGTAGGAATTTTCCATGGTACGGATCTTCTGTCCTTTAAAATCTGCAAGACTCTCCACTTTTTTATTGGTTGTCATAACACGGAATCCCTGATCCGCATAACCTAACAGCTCGTAACCGCCGTCATGATAGACCTGCTGCATCAGTTCCATAAATTCAAGATTATCCACATGCTCCCTCACCTCATCGATCGTTTCAAACAATGCCGGCATATCAAAAACTGCGGTATCCTTCATAAACGTCACCTGCGGTGCTGTATTCTGCACAACAAATGGAATGTCTCCGTCTTTGCAGGACTCTAACAGTTCGCGGTCACCGCCTAACACACTGTTTGGATAGACACTGATTTTCATGCTTCCGCCGCTTAACCGGTCCACTTCCTCTGCAAATTTTTCTGCATAAATCTGTGTCACCGTATCCTCCGGGCTTGAGCTGCCAAGCGGCCACGCATAGCGCTGTACCTCAGCCTCTTCTGTCCCGGGAACGCTTCCCTGCGTACCGCCACAGGCTGTTAAACCCAGCCCGCAGGTCAGTGTCACGATCAGCATCGCAGATATCCATCTCTTTTTATTCATCAACGATTTTCTCCTTCCAAGCTTCCTGTCGGCCAATTAAAGTAAAAACAAACTAATTGCCGGGATAAACGTCAACAAAAGCAGCGCCAGCAAAAAGTACCCGATCATCGGCATTGCCTTTTTTGCAATATGCATGACCGGCACATCGGTCAGCGAACTTGCCACAAACAGATTGACTCCAATCGGCGGTGTCACAAAACCAATTGCAAGGTTTACGATCATTACCACACCAAAATGGATCGGATTCATTCCAATGCTCTGCACGATTGGCAGAAGAATCGGACTTAAGATCAGAATTGCCGGTGTTGTATCCATGACCATTCCAACGATCAGAAGGAATACATTAATGATAATCAGTAATACAATCTCATTACTGAAATGTGCTAAGATCCATGCGCTCACTGTCTGTGGAACCTGCATTAAGGTCAGCACTCTTGAGAAGGCAGTGGATGCAGCAAGGATAAACAGGATCGGTGCATATGTTTTCATGGCTTCCACCATAATGCCCCAGATTTCCTTCACTTTAATGGATTTATAAATAAACAGACTGACAAATAATGCATAAAATACAGAAATAACTGCCGCCTCTGTCGGAGATGCGATTCCTGCATAAATACAGCCGAGTACGATCACCGGACTGATCAGCGCCCAGATACTGTCTTTTAAAATATTTAAAAAACCTTTCTCGCGAAGTTCTGTTACTTTTGCATCAATTTTTTCCTTGTCCTCGCCATAGCGTCTGCAATGGTAATAAGCGTAAAACATCAGCAGTGCTCCGATCATAAGTCCCGGCACAATCCCTGCTAAGAATAAGTCACTGACAGATTCCCCGGTTGCCATTGCATACATGATAAACGGAATACTCGGTGGGATGATAACACCAAGTCCGCCCGCAACTGCAACGATTGCGGTTGCAAAATCTTTTTTATAGCCAAGCTCGATCAGAAGCGGGATCGTCATACTTCCGACTGCTGCCACAGTTGCAGGTGCAGAGCCGGAAATTGCGCCATAAAACAGGCAGGTGATGATCACTGCACACGGGATTCCTGCGGTTCTTTTTCCAATAAAATAAACAAACACATCAAACAGCTTCTGGGAGATCTTACCGTGCGCCATAAGGATTCCGGCAAGCACGAACATTGGTACTGCAAGCAGTGGGAAACTGTCGATTCCGCCTAACATGGAACGGATGACATAACTTGCGCTTGCCGTAAACGAAGGATCAAACGCGCCCGGTAAAACGGCAACAATTCCAAGAGAGATAGACACCGGAATTGCGATCACTAAACAAATGACAAATAAAATAAATACTGCAACTGCTGACATCTATTTCTCCTTTCTGTTTTTAGTGTTGATCTTTTTACCGGATATAGTATTTTCTTCTTTCTCAGCTTTTAAAATAGCCTCAACAAGCTCTTTCTCGCGGTAAGCGTCTTCAACAACAGCTTCCTCAATAACTGTGGCGATATTGCCCTCCTCGAGTGACTTTTCATCTTTTTTCAGTACAATTTTCCACTCTCCAACCCATCTTTGAGCGATGCGGAAGGCTGTAATGATAAAGCACACAAACGGTGCCGCCTGCACATAGTACATAGGGATACCGCAGGCAGGACTGACCTGACCGCTTTCTATCGTATTTTTCAGATATATGAATGAATACGGTATCAGATATACGAAAAACACAAACTCAACTGTTAGATTGAGTACCTTCCAGAACGCTTTTCCTCTCCTTGGAAAAAGCTGTATAAACTGGTCAATTTTTATAGATATGCATTTTCTGGTACAAAGGCTGACACTTAAGAAAGCCGACCATATGAAAAGATACCTGGTAATTTCCTCCGACCATGATAGTGACATGCCAAGAACGTATCTGGAAAACACCTGAATACCCATTATAAGCGTCATTGCTATAAGGAAAATGACCATCAGAATTTCTTCAAGATATTCGTCCAGATAGTGCAGTATTTTCTCCATGTAATATCCCCTTCCTTCGAAAATCACGTTTTTATTTTAGCAAATTAATAACGATTTTTCTACTTTATACACGATAACATCACAATTTTCATTTTATAGCAAAATATACAAGAAAATATCTGTTGTATAAAAAAACCGCCAAGCCTTGTAATAACAGCTTTGGCGGGCAAATAATAAATCATTTAAGATTAGTAGAGAATCATTGCTACAATTACTGCTGCGATTGAACCTACCATAGGAGCAAGAACAGATGTAACGAATACATACCAGTAACTCTCTGCAAGTGAAAGCTTCATCCAGCGAAGTTGTGCAACCATTCCTCCGGCATTTGGAAGAGTATTCATACCTGTTGCACATGCAGGTGCAAGTCTGTGAAGTGCTCCGGCATTTGCTCCTTTTGCAAGAAGTCCATCTGAAAGATGCTCGAAGAACATTGCAATAGCTGATGTTCCACTTCCGAGGATACCTGCAAGTACGTTTAATCCGATAAACTCTGTAATATATGGATTCATCTTGATTCCCATTACAAAATCGATGATTGAATTGAATCCTGGGCATGCCTGAAGTACGCCTGAGAATCCAAGGATTGCTGCCGCCATAACTGTTGCACCAACACCGTTATTTACACCTTTTTCAAGGATTTTTGTAACTGATTCAACCTGTTTGTGGCAAAGAAGTACGATTGCTACAGATCCAACAAACATGCTGAGTACTACTACAGCGTTTGTGTTCATATCTGTAAGGTTAGAAAGTAAAAGTACAAGTGCTACTACAAGGATAAACGGGATAAGTGCTACAAAAAAATTAGGAAGGTCATCTCTTGTAGGAGTGACCTTTACCGGCTGTGACTCATCCATAGCTGTTCCCTCTTTGATAGCCGCTTTTTTAGCTGCGTGTACCATATAAAAATATCCAACACCAAAGGATACAAGGAATGCTACCCATCCAAGGATTGGAGCAGATCCCATTGATGTACCGAGATACTGTGCAGGCATAATGTTTGTGATGTTGATTGCGAATGGAATCATTGCAGAACATGTAGCTCCGATAAAGATGATTCCAGGAATCATTCTGTATGGATATCCTGCTTGTTTCATCATGATTGTAGCGATAGGAGCAAGTACGAAAAGTACTACGAATCCAGATACACCTACGTATACGAAAACAGTTGTAATAAGCGCGATTGAAAGAATAACTCTTTTAGCACCCATTTTCTCAGTGATAACATTTGCAATTGACTCAGCACATCCTGATGCAGCCATAAGTTCACCAAATACGGCACCGATCACAAGTACAAATACATTGTTCTGAATGAATCCGACATAGCCTGTTGCGTATAATGTGAGTGAATCCCACCAGTTCATCCAGCTTGTTAAAATAATGATAAATGATACAAGGATTGTAGATGTAAATACATCAAGCCCTTTCCATATTGCGATTACAAAGATTACCGCTGCTGCAAGTAATCCTATTACAGATATTGCTGTTGACATTTTTTCTATTCCTCTCCAACGATTTTGATTTTTCCAAGTGGCTTACGATATGGATTTTTTCCATCGAAAAACTGCTTGTCTAAGAAATCTATACATTTTTCTATATTGGCATCTGCCTTTATTACCTGAGAACCATGTGGTTCATTATCAAAAAGCTCAAGCTCTACGCGATCCTCTCCACATACTGCTTTAACTTTTTCATACATATAAGAAGACTGGTGATAATCTATAACAAGATCATTTGTACCGTGCTGAAGCAGCATTGGTGGACAGTCCTCTTTGACATGACTTATAGGGCTTACTTTTGCAGTGCGTTCAGGATATAAAAGCGGATTGTATCCTAAAAGAGCTGTAAACATTGAGTCGTTGCCCTTTCCATCATTTGGCATCATGCCTTTTCCTGCACCTGTTTTGTTTCTGATATCTGCAATATCAGTTCCAAACTGCTCTGCAGAGCAAAGCTCACTTATTGTGTACCATGCGATTGCACAGTTTACTTTTGATGAAGCTTTTACTCCAACGCTTAAATCATCCATATCCTCTTCATCGCCTGTTACTGCAAGAAGCTGTGTAACAGTTCCTCCTGCCGAGTTGCCCCATACTGCGAATCTGTCAGGATCGAGATTTAACTCTTTTGCATTTGCACGTAAATAGCGAATTGCAGCTTTTCCATCGATAAGCTGTGCCGGCCATTTTTCTTCGTGGTAGAGTCTGTACTCTACTGTTGCAACTGCGTATCCCTGTGTTATAGGCAGACACATTGATTTGATATAATGTGTTCTCTTGTGCCCCGCCGCAAAAGCACCACCATGGAATACGATTACCAGTGGATATGGACCTTCTCCGTCTTCCGGATAGAAGATGTCCAGTATCTGATTTTCTGATTCGTCTGCATATTTAAGATCAAGAGCTGTTTTGTGAAACTGTGTTATGTCCATCTCAGGCTCTGATGCAAGATATGCTTCTCTGTTGCTAATTACTGCCATATTTATTCTCCTTCGTTTATTCTTTATCCACTTAACGTCATAAAGTGCTTTATTCATTAAAAAAGCCCATTGCACTTTTTACATGCAACAGGCTTTTACATAATGTATAATCAATTACATGCTCTTATGAAGTAATCCAAGTACTGTAGACAGATCCTCTACTCCCATCTGTCCCGGTGCAGATGCTTTCTTTGCTGCTCCGAATGTCATGGAAGATCCAAATACTTCTCCGCAGAGACGGCTGATAACGCCTGTTCCTGCCATAGACATTGTGATGACCGGTCTGTCTGCGTAGTCTGTCACCATTTCCTCTGTCGCTGCAAGAAGAGTTAAGACATCTCTCTTGTTCTGTGGCATAACAGCGATTTTTGGAATGTCTGCACCCATATCCTGCATTTTGCGAAGACGATAAATGATGTCAGACTTTGCCGGAGTTTTGTGGAAATCATGGTTAGATGCAACTACCTTTACACCTGCTGCATGAACGCCGTCGATGATTTTTTTCACGATCTCGTCACCTGTGAAAATTTCCACATCAACAAAATCAACATATCCGGTCTGTGCTGCTTTGATATTAAGCTCTGCATATGCTTCCGGCTCAATTGCTTTCTCGCCGCCCTCTTTGGAAGTACGGAAAGTCATAAGGATTGGAATATTTCCAAGTGCCTCACGAAGCTCTTTTAAAACCTCTTCTACTTTGTCGAACTCAAAAACATGCTCAAACCAGTCCACGCGCCATTCAACAACATCAACCGGAATGGAATCAAATGTTTTTGCTTCGTCGATAATATCTTTTTTTGTAACACCTACGATAGGTACGATGATCTTAGGTGCGCCTGCACCGATCTCGATATCTCTTACTTTAACTGTATTCATTTTCGTCACCTTTCTTCTTAAATCCTTAGAGTCCGCAGCCTGCGGACTCTGGCTCTTAGTTCTCAGCTTCTGCCTGCTCTACCATTTTTGCATAGCGGATATTTACGAACAATCCAAGAAGTACACCGATTGCAGTAAGGACAATGTTCATAACCATAACCTGTGCTGGCTGCATTTTAGATGCTGCTGTAAGGATTGTGTAGTTGCAAAGTGAGGATGCGATCATAACAAGTGCTGTAACAGTTCCTTTGATTTTCGGGAATAACATATTGCATACAGATGTTGCGATCTGTAACAGTCCGCCTGCTCCTGCCCAGCCGATGATGAATGCTCCGGCGATCATAAGTGCTTCACTCTTGCCTGTTAATACAACGATCAGTGTTACAAGACAGATGACCGGATATACCACGATAAATCTGACATCTTTAATTTTTCTTGTCAAAAGTGCTGTTACAATAAGTGCAAGCATTGTTCCTGCAGAGTAGTATGTCTGCATGATAGATGGATTTGCCCAGCCGACATTCTCTTTTGCAAAGTTCTGTGCACAGTTTAACCATAACTGGAATGTACCTGTACATGTGAATCCAATCAGGATCATTGCCACGGACTCGATAGAGAAATGTGTATGTTTCAGGCTGTCGATCAGTCCCTCTTTCTTTCCGGCTGCCTTCTGGTCTGCATCTGGAAGTGGGAAGATCATTACTAATACTAAAAGTACAATATAAGCAATTCCGCAAATATAGAACAACATATTATAAGAAGTAAGTCCTGCTGCTGTTGTTGCTACTGTCGCGCCAAGTACAAATGGTAAGATCATCTGTGCGATTGCGATGAAGAATTTGATTCCCATAGTTGCAACGCCCGGTGCTTTGTAAATAATCTCGGAAACTGCCGGATAAATACCTGTGTCAAGGAAGGAGTTTGCAATACCACCAACGATTGCACATACATATGCGATCTGGTATCCACCGTTTGTTCCTGCGTTGAATGCAAGTGCAAGTCCGATCAGGTAGATCGCATAAGATCCACTACCGATTGCTGTGGAGATACGACGTCCAAGCTTATCGGAAAGAGGTCCTGCAAATGGAAGGGCGATTAGACGTCCAAGTCCAAGTGCTGCGGAAATTGCTGTAATTGCCATTGCTTCTACGCCCCAGGATGCTGCAAGAGCTTCCTTGATCACTGCCTGTCCTAAAATAGAACATCCGACACCGTGAATGAAATAGTTTAAATAAAGGATCAGAGCGCTAGGTAAATATTTTTTATTCATCTCTTTTCTCCTCGTGATTTTAAAATAAATAGTTTATTCGGTATCCTGTGATTAATCATCGTATCTGATGTTTAATACTTCTTTCATATGCTCGATCGGCATATCTTTTCCTGTCCAGAGTTTGAATGCTGCTGCACCCTGGAATAACATCATTCCAAGTCCGTTCATTGTCTTGCATCCAACTTCTTTTGCCATCTTACGCATGGTTGTCTCAAGTGGAGAGTAAGGTACATCTACAACGATCAGTTCCGGACGGAAGAAGGATTTGTCAGGTACAACGGACATTCCCTCTAAAGGTTTCATGCCAACGCCGGTTCCGTTAACAAAAATATAAGAATCTGCCATCTCTTCTCTTAATTTTTCTTTGTCATCCAGATCGTAAAGAGTTGCTTTGCAGTTTGTTCTCTCGTTGATCTTCTTTACTGTCTCTTCTGCGTTTGCCCAGAATTTGTCATGAATATTGAAAATAGAGATTTCTTTTACACCGTCTAATGCAGCCTGGATCTCGATTGCTGTTGCAGCACCGCCGGCTCCTGCGATTGTCATTTTCTTTCCGATCACATCGATATCGTTGTCTTTTAATGCCTGCATGAATCCGATACCGTCTGTGATGTGTCCTGTTAAAACACCGTTCTCATTTACAATTGTGTTAACTGCTCCGCAAAGCTCTGCTGCCGGAGATAATTTATCAAGATACTGTCCTACAACTGTTTTGTTTGGCATGGAAACGTTTGATCCAACCATCTTTAATGCACGGATACCTTTTACAGCATCTTCCAAAGTGCTGTTGTCAACTTCAAATGCAAGGTATGCGTAGTCAAGTCCTAAGTAAGCGAATGCTTCATTGTGCATTGCCGGTGAACTGGAATGTCTGATTGGGTAAGCCATTAATCCGATAAGTTCTGTGTGTCCTGTAATTCTCTCTGCCATAATTTTTACTCCTTTTCCCTAAAAAAACGATTATGTACGTAGTTGATATTGTTGTGATTTTCTTGTTTCTAACTCGTCTGCCCACTTCGTTAAAAACTTAACAACCTCTGATAAGGATATTATACAATGCTTTTTTTGATACATCCAATGCTTATTTTGTGCTTTTTTAATAGCTTTAATCTATTAATTAAGGTATAATATTCACAAATTCAGCACATCTTTTTTGTGACTCATAGATATTTTCTATTAATTTAAGGAGATTTATGCATGACACTTAATCAATTAGGATATTTTTACCAGGCAGCCGTGTTACAACACTTCAATCAGGCTGCAGAAAAAATGAATATTTCCGAGCCGAGTTTAAGCCGTTCCATCTCTTCACTGGAAGACGAACTCGGTGTGACTCTTTTTGAAAAAAGAGGCAGAAACGTGATTCTGACAAAGGCAGGTGAGATTTTTTTAGAACATGCCACACAGATTTTAGATGATGTGAAACGTGCGGAGAACAAGATGCACCATCTCGCCACCGACGGTGGGCATATCGACATTGCCTATGTATCCCCTCTGGCAAGAGAGTATATTCCGCGCACTGTCCGGAATTTTCTCTCACTTGAGCAAAACAAGAATATCACCTTCAATTTCAATCAGGATATCACATCCGTGAATATTGAAGGCTTAAAAAAAGGTGCCTATGATCTGATATTTGGCTCCTACTCTGCCAACGAACCAAATATCGAGTTTGTTCCTATTATAAAGCAGGAAATCGTCGCCATCCTCCCGGCCGGTCATCCGCTGAGCCGCAAAGAGGCTTTGCAGGCTGCTGATTTTGCTGACTATCAGGTGCTTGGATACAACCGTCATTCCGGTCTTGGCAAGTACACACGCAGTTTCTTCAAAGAACACGGGATTGCACCAAATTTCATCTGCGAATCCCCGGACGAAAACGGAATTGCCTCCCTTGTGGCACAGGGGTTTGGGATTGCACTTGTGGCTGACGTTGACACCATCTACCGCGACGAGATCTGTATCCGCCCCCTGATCTCCAGTGAATCCTTCTCCCACACCGTCTACATGGGCTATATGCGCGGCAAATACCAGTTGCCGGCTGTCCAGCGGTTCATCGCCTTCGTGAGAAATGTACAGGCGTAACCCGGATTAATGGCTATATCGGAAACCCGGTTATTTGCACGGAAAGATGTACGTGTTTCTACGCAAGCCGGGGGTTCGGCAGAGGGCATCTGGAATGAAACTTGCTCGAATTGCTAATTTATCAGCATTCCCACTTTGACTTTTCGATCACTTATGTTCATTCAAAAATGGACAGTTCGCACAAGTTGTTCGTCCGGGACACACTTCGACTTCTTAGCTGTGTCGTGCAGGAGTTAATACCCGATAAGCGGCAAAGAAGCAGGCCAAAAGTCAACCACCTTTTTGACTTTTGAGCCTGCAATAAACGATGCTGATTATCGGGTATTTACTCCTGCTAGAAACAGCTAAAGCGAATGTGTCCCGGACGGACAACTTGTGCGAACTGTCCATTGATGAATGTACATAACCTTACAGTCAAAGTGGGAACGCAGATAAATTTACGCAATCCTCACAAAAGTTTCATTCCAGATGCCCTCTGCCGCCCCCCGGCTTGCGCTCAACCTTCTTTTCTTTCCGTGCAAATAACCGGGTTTCCTTTTCTGCATAACGTCCCGGGTTACGCCTGTACATCTCTCACCTGCCCTCGGTCTGCTGACAGACGAATTGGATAAATGACTTTGCCACAGGGGAAAGATAGTGTTTTTTCAGGGTGGCGAGATACACCGACCGCTCGTACACCGGATAACTGATCTCGAGTGTCTTTAGGTTCAGTGACTTTAAGATTGGGATATCCGGCATGACCGCGATCCCGAATCCCTGTGCGACCAGTCCTGCCATACTGGAGTCCTCCTCCATCTCAAAGGCAACCTTCGGGAACTGATTGATCTCCTCAAACATCTGGTCAATGACCGGACGCAACCCGCTTCCTTTTTCAAAATAAATCTGCGGGTACGCAATCGTGTCCCGAAGATCTACGCTGCCATGGATAGCAAGCGGATGGTCTTGCGGCACTGCCACCACAAGCTTCTGATTTCCAATTTTCCGAAATTCGATATCCGGTTCTCCCTCCTGATAGGAAGAAAACACGATGTCATATTTATCTTCTTTTAATCCCGCTAAAATATCTCCGGTCGTTCCCACCGTAAAATGAAAGTCGATATGGTAATCCGGGTAAGCATCCAGAAAGTTCCGCACCATTTTTGGCGTGAAATTGCTTCCCATTGTATAAATATAGGCAAGATGGATGATACCCTCTTTGCTTCCGTTCAGTTCCCTGGTTCTCTGTACCCCCTCCTCAAGCACTTTTAAAGATTCCTCCACATAAGGAAGAAACAACTTCCCATAACGTGTGAGCACAATATTTCTTCCCTTTTTTTCAAAAAGCCTTGTGCCAAGTTCTTCTTCCAGCTGCGCGATCGCGTGGCTTAAAGACGGCTGCGTGATAGAGAGCATCTGTGCGGCTCTCGTGTAATGTTCTTCCTGTGCTAATATCTTAAAATACTGAAGCTGATTTAAATTCATTGTATGCCTCCATTATTACAACTTTTCTATTTTACCGGATCAAATGCATCTGCTCGATGACCCAGCTTTCCTCTTCCATATGATATTCACTGCCACAATAAGGACATTTTTTCTGCCGTACCGCGTCAAAGCTGCCGCCACAACCCGGACAGGAAACGGATGTGATGGAAAATCCAGGTGCTTCCTGTTTTTCCACATTTCTGCGAAATGTAACATCAATGCAGTCACCGCTCTTTTTCACTTTTCCATGCTCCTCGTAATGGTTTACCCACCAGGTCCGCACCGACATGTGCATAATATTTCCCTCCATGCGGATTCCATTCAGACAGATCCCATTCGTATAAGTCATTTCCAGAATGTCAGAAAAAAGTGGCTCGCGCGCATCTGCACGGTAACAGGCAAGCTCCTCCGGTTTTTCGGCTAATACCGCCATACGCACAAGTGAAACAAGCTGTCCTTCAAATTTGTCAAAAGAAAAATTTTTGTCATAGCGCAGCATTGTGTTTTTGATTTTCCGTTTTGAACTGCCCCATTTTAATATAGGTAAATGCTTCATTCCGTCGTGATCAAAAAGTGTTGCCACCAGACGGATATCCGCAACGATAAATCCAAGAAAACCTCCAACCAGTACCGCAGCAAAATAGCTGGCAAGCAATATGAGGGGCAATGGTTGTCCTCCTCTGACAATATTTGCAATCAACATCACCAGAAATACACCGGACATGGAAAATGTCATCGACTGTCTGAAGATCTGTCCATTTTTTGCGCTGGAATTACTTCTTATAAAGAAAAGATTGATCACTCTTGGAAACAAATCTTTGATCTGAAACACAGTGCCACAGTATGGACACCCCTCCCCTAATTTTGAGACAGAATTCACTGCCCCACAGTTTGGACAGGTCACGCGGATGAACTGGGTCTGCGCCTCATTCGGTGAATGTGCCACGATCTCGTACATCGCCATCTCCGTATCCCGCTCATAAACCGGTCCATTCTCATTTTCAAAAGAAAGTTTTCTGGATACATTCTCATACATCATATCCGTTGTGTACCAGAGAGATTTTCTCGATACCTTGCCTGTTCCGTAGCTGGTTCCTTTGGACGGTACAACACTCTCATGCAGTTTCAGTCCCTTTTTATCCAGACGTTCCTTCTGCAATTTGAGAAAATACGCCGTATCGCCGTCACAGTCCTGCGGTGCAATTCCTTTTTCATACCACAGATTCAATTCCTTTGCAAAACGGTCATACATGCCACGCCCCTTGTCCCACTCCGGAACAAACTCCTCAAACGCTTTATTGTCTTTCCAATACTTCACAATCCATTTCACACCGACCGCACAGAGCACCACCCCGACTGCCAAAAGTCCAAGTTTCAACACAGATGCAATCTCCATTGTCATAAAGGAAGCTGCCAGCACCCCCGCTGCAATAAACGCTGCTCCTTTGAAAAGTTCTCCTCCGTCTGCCTCGCTCGCAGAATCTCTTTTCTGTATACTGATTCCCGAAAAAAATGCCATAACGTTCCCCTCTTATTTTTCCATAATAAATGTACCTCTCCAATTATAAATCAATCTATAGATTTTTTCTATCATTTCCGGGCAAAATAACAATTGGACATTTTTATCATTTCCATATAAGTTGGATGTAACGAGAAGGTCACTTTACCTCTCATTTGTTAAAAATTTAACGTCTGCCCACGTTATTGATTCCTCAGATAATATTTCAAATAAGGAGATTATTTTACGATGAAAACCAAATATCCACATATTTTTGAACCAATGACCATCCGCAGAATGACCGTAAAAAACAGAATCGTCATGACACCTATGGGAACAAACTACGGTGAGCAGAATGGTGAAATGAGTTTCCTTCATATTAATTACTATGAGCAGAGAGCTAAGGGCGGCACAGGTCTTCTGATCGTTGAGAACGCAAGTGTCGATTCCCCACAGGGTTCTAACGGAACAACACAGCTTCGTATCGACCTTGACAACTACATCCCAAGACTTTTCAAATTATGCGAGAGCATTCACAAACATGGTGCGTGCATCGCGATCCAGTTAAACCACGCAGGTGCTTCTGCAATGTCTTCCCGTATCGGAATGCAGCCGGTTTCCGCATCTGACATTCCTTCCAAAGCAGGTGGAGAGATTCCAAGACCTTTGGAAAAAGACGAGATCATGCATATCGTAAAAAAATACGGTGAAGCTGCAAAACGTGCTCAGATCTGTGGTTTTGATGCAGTTGAGATCCACGCCGGACACTCTTACTTAATCAGCCAGTTCCTCTCTCCTATTACAAATAAGAGAACAGATGAATTCGGTGGTTCCGCAGAAAACCGCGCAAGATTTGCAAAATTAGTCATCGAAGAAGTCCGTAAACAGGTTGGACCATTCTTCCCTATCTTCGTCCGCATCAGTGCTGATGAATTAATGGAAGGCGGTAATACATTAGAAGATACTTTAGAGTACTTACAGTATTTTGAAAAAGAAGTTGACGTATTTGACGTTTCCTGTGGTTTAAATGGTTCTATCCAGTACCAGATCGACGCTAACTACTTACCGGACGGCTGGCGTTCTTACATGGCAAAAGCTGTAAAAGAAAAATACGGCAAACCATGTATGACAGTTGGCAACATCCGTGATCCAAAAGTTGCAGAAGATATCCTCGCAAGAGGCGACGCTGACTTTATCGGAATGGGACGTGGACTGATCGCTGATCCTGAATGGGTAAATAAAGTTGAATTCGGCAACGAATGTGATATCCGTAAATGTATTTCATGTAACATCGGTTGTGCAGGACACAGAATCGGTTTAAACCAGCCAATCCGTTGTACCGTAAACCCAGCTGTCAACACCGGTGAAGATTACATGAAACAAAAAGTGAACAAACCTTGCAACGTTGTTGTCATCGGTGGTGGTACTGCCGGTCTTGAAGCAGCCTGTACCGCAGCAGAGGTTGGATGCACCACTTTCCTGATTGAGAAAAAAGCAGAGCTCGGCGGACTTGCTTCCGTAATCTCCAAGATTCCGGACAAAAAACGTCTTGCAGACTTCCCGAACTACATGATCCACCGTGCAGGCAGACTTCACAACTTATTTATTTTCAAAAATACAAGTGCAACCGCAGAACTCGTTAAGAGCTTAAACCCGGATATCATTGTAAATGCAACCGGTTCTGTTCCAACACTTCCTCCGATCACAGGTCTGCATGACCTTGTTGACAAAGATGGCACAAATGTTGCAACTGTATTAAAGATGATTGAGCGGCTGAATGAGTATCCAGAAGACATGACCGGTAAAAAAGTTTCCATCATCGGCGGTGGTGCTGTAGGTCTTGACGTTATGGAATTCTTCACCGAGAGAGGTGCAGAAGTTTCTATGGTTGAAATGCTTCCAATGATCGGTAATGGTCTTGATCCTGTCACAAAATGTGACACAAACGCTAAAATGGCAAAATACCATGTAAAACAGATGACAAACACTGCTTTACAGGAAGTAAAAAATGATCGTTTCATCGTGAAAAATCCAGAAGGTGAGATTGAGGAAGTTCCATTTGATTATGGTTTCATCTGCCTTGGCATGAGAGCTAACACTCCTGTTTTAAGTGAAATCGAGGAAGCTTTCAGCGATACAAACGTAGAGATTGTTAATATCGGCGACAGCAAACGTGCCCGCAGAATCATTGAGGGTACAGAAGAAGGCAGAAATATCTTAAACGTACTTGCCCGTCACGATTACTTATAAAATAAACCTGTCTCCCCGGGAGACACTGTCTGCCATCCCCCTTCCTGGCAGACAGGATGAAAAGAGAGTGTGAATACTTTTTTTCACACTCTCTTTTGTTTTAAATTATGCGTTTATCCTACATAATCAATCTACGATATTATCACTCAGATCTTTTGTGGATTCAACCGCATATCTCATTCCATCCGTTTGTATTGATTCGCTGCTTACATATACACTTTGCACGAAATCTTCATTTCTATATAGTGCCAAAAAATAAGAATATCCTTGAACATTACTCTTTTCGTGCGAAATTACAGTCATGCTTCTAATTTGATCCAGAATTCTATCCACTTCTTCTATACTGTTAATTTCCTTTTTTTCTCCCGTATTTCCATTTGTTACAATTATTTTTGTAATATCATCTTGTACTGCTATTTCAGTACACATCACTATTGCCTCCTGTTCCTCGCTGTTATTATTCTTTATTAGAAAATTCTCATCTGTTATAAATGTCTCACTTTTATCTTCTACGCGAATTTCCCCCGTTACAGGATGCACTCTTATACTAGTTGATTCACTTGTATCTATTTCTGTTGATGTACACCTCTGTTCATTTTCTAAATCAACTTCAACAGAATCCTTATCTACATAATCCTCATAACTTTTAATCCTGCCAAAATAACGCAGATAATATTCTCTTTGAAGATTCAGGCTATAATTTATTACATAACCGCTTCCATCTTCCAGCTCAAAAATATAACGAACCATGCCATGATACAGCTCACCATTCTGCAACTCTACATACATCACTTTGGCTGCACTTATATTTTTTTCTGATAGTTTACATAATTTTCCCTTTAAAATTTTATAAACCTCATCGTAATCAAACTGTTCAAATTTCATACCCTCTGCATACATTCCATCAATATTCAGGCGCATTTCATTTATTGTATGCTCTTGTGCATCAAGCAGTATCATTGCATTTCCTTCATCCATATCAAACATTACCCGATCCGTAATTTCACCGTATTCTATGTGATACTCATCTTCCATATCAACTTCAAAGAATTCCTCTATATTCTGTTTTGCGGCTTTCACGATCAAAGATTCTGTTTCTAAATTCTGATTAAAATTTTCTGTTTTTTCTGCTGTTGTTGATTCAAGACTAAAATCACGTTTTATATAAAAATCTATAATTTCCAGTAATTCTTCATCCGACATCATTCTATCAGGCAAATAAAATTTACTTTCACTAATGCAAAAAAACAACTCTTTTCCGTTTATTTCTGCTTTGCTTTCTACTTTTGAAATACTATTCTTTGGAAACACTCCCTTTTGTTCATAATCTTTCTTTAATTTTTTCAAACGTGCTCTTTCTTCTTCTGATAATTCTCTTGAAAATGAATCCGCATCCACTTCAGCATTTTGCACTTCTTCATTATACGCAAATATCTCATCTGCCTTCATCTCACCCAGACGTTCATTTTTGTAATTTATTGCCGCATAAGTAGTTCCTACTCCAACTACCAGAAAAATTGCCAATGTACAGGCAATTCTCAGCATTCCTATACTTTTTATTCCGTTAGTTCTGGTATTTTCGAGTTCCTTAAGATTTTTTCTTACTTTCTCATAATAACCATCTGGTATTTGAGGCTTAGAATCTGTCAGCTCCGTTTTTATATCCAAATCCAGTTTATCTTTCATTTTTACCTCCTAATTTGCACTGTCTGCCATTGCTCTCAAAAACTGCTGCTTTACTCTGCTTCTAATATATCTTTTAATTTTTCTCTTGCCCTTGCCAACCGTGACCTTACGGTTCCTTCCGGTATATTTAAAATTTTGGAGATTTCTCTTGTTGAAAACTCCTGCTCATAATACAGAATAATGACCATACGATATTTTTCTTCTATTTCCATTACCTTTGCCCACAATCCATGGTCAGGATTTTCATTTTTCGCTGCAATTTCTTCTACTGGCTCTTCAAAAACCAATCGCTTTTTTCTTTTCAGATAAGTGTAAGCTGTATTGGTCAAAATTTTCATAATCCAGTATTTGAATCTTGCATCATTTCTGAGCTGATTTCTTGCTTCGAAAGCTTTTACAATTGTTTCTCCAACTATATCCTGCGCATCCGCCTCATTTTTACATATTGATAATGCCAGATAATACATATCGTCCTGGTACATCATAATCAGGTTTGCAAACTTTTCTGTATCTGTTTTCCTCAAGAATTCTTTTCTCCGTTCCTTAGGTTCGTATTTTCGCTTTGTCACGATCTATATAATAGACAATTCAACTTTCTATTTTGCTCCCTATTTCTAAGAAAAAATAAATTTCTGTTAAATTTTTTTTATAAAAAGAGAGTGCGAAAAATACTTTCATATTTTTCACACTCTCTTTTACGCCTCCAAAAGCCGTACTGCCTCAATCCTTTTCTCTACTTCCCGTGTCATAGAACCGCTCACGCCGAAATCTATCCCCAGCAGTCCAAACTCATAACTTGAAAGCATATAAGTAATGGATGTTTTCTTTTCCTCTAACTCTTCAAAAAATACTGTGACCGTAGCAACGATATTTGGATACAAAAAATATCTTTCATACACACGCACCAGCGTTTTATTCTGTGCATCTTGCCCCGGCATTTCTCCGCAGTAGGAAAAGTTTTTCTTTCCTTTCTGCATTTCTGTATGAAATCGTCTTACTACATCTTCGAAGGTTCCCTCTATCACTACCGGTCTTTTTTCCATTATGATTTCTCCTGCAATGCCTGTACATTATCAAATACATTTTTCCTCTTTATCATAGTTGAAGTATTCATTTTTTTCAATCTTTAAAACATTTTTCACCTTAAAAATTTCTCTATTCTGTGTTATGATAAAGAAAAGATACGAAACACCAATCACTTGCAAAAAGGAGGCATCCTCATGAATATATCCACGAATGCAAGCATAAACACTTATGCAGATTCCGATTATTATAATCATTATAATATCAAAAATTCCGATGATCCAAATAAAGCGGATTCCACAAACCGTCCAGGCTCCCCGGAAGAATGTCAGACCTGCAAAAACCGGAAATATGTAGATGGATCCAACGAAAATGTTTCCTACAAATCAGCCGCACACATTGCTCCGGGGGCAGCCGGAAATGCAGTGCGCGCCCATGAGGGGGAGCATGTATCCAATGCCTATACCAAAGCTTCACAGAACAACGGAAAAGTCATTTCCGCCTCCGTGTCCATTCATACTTCGGTCTGCCCGGAATGTGGACGCACCTATGTATCTGGCGGCACGACAAACACAATGATCAAATATCCGAATGAATCCAATCCCTATCAGCAGGAGCGGAAATCTCAGGACGCTCTGCGTTTCACCGGAAATAATATTGATTATGTTGCCTAAATCTAAAAAGCCGGCAAAAGTGAAATACTTTTGCCGGCTCATTTTTTCAATAAATCCGTTTCTATATTAACTGAAGAACAATTTCTTTACATCTTCCACCGGCATATCCTGGCCTGTGTACAGTTTAAACGCTGCAACACCCTGCCATAACAACATGCCTTTTCCACCGATACAGGTGCATCCTGCTTCCTTTGCCTCCCGCAAAAGCTTTGTCTCCTCCGGATTGTAAACTGCATCTGCAACTACAAGTCCCGGGCGGAATGCAGACAGATCTTTTACAACACTCTGGTCATCCATCGGCTTCATTCCTACAATTGTAGCATTTGCAAAAATATCACTGGATTGGATCTCTTCCGTCATTTTTGCTGTATCTGCAATGTCATATACATTGACCACACACTCCGGTACTGCTTTCCTGATCTTTTCTGCGGTCTTCAGAGTTCGCTCGAAAAATGCGTCTTTGATATTGAAAATCGAAATTTCACGTGCTCCGTCTAATGCACACTGTACCTGAATCGCAGTCGCTGCGCCCCCACCTCCGGCTACTGTAATTTTTCTGCCTTTGATCTCAATTCCGTGATCTCTTAAGTTATGGACAAATCCCTCGCCATCTGTAATATATCCGGTCAGTTTTCCGTTATCATTGACAATCGTATTGACTGCACCGATGATCTGCGCCGCCGGTGAAAGTTCATCCATATACTTTGCTGCCTCTACCTTGTCCGGCATCGTCACATTGCACCCACGCATATTGAATGTTTTCATCGCCGCGATTGCATCTTTTACCTTATCTTCTTTTATATCAAATGCCACATAAGCATAATCAAGACCAAGTTTTTCAAAACTGTAGTTATACATTGCAGGTGAACCTGAATGTCCGACCGGTGATCCGATCAATGCCAGTAAACCTGTGTGACCTGAAATACGTTTTTCCATGCTAATCCTCTCCTTGTTTCGCTTTCTGTATTTATCAAACATGATATACGTTTTTTTGCGGATTGGCAAGCACTTTTTTCGTTTAAAGTGTTAAAGTTTTGTCAATAGTCTATGATTTCTATTTTTCCTGCAACTGTAACCCTGTTTCCGTCAGACAGTATACTTTATCGCATACCTCATCAATATACTTTCTGTCATGCGAGATACTGATGACTGCCCCCGGAAATTCCTTTAGCATTTCACGGATGACCGGACCGGACAGCGGTGAAAAATTTCTTGTCGGTTCATCCAAAATCAGTACATTCGCCCCGGACATACTCATTTTCAGTAGAAAAATTTTTGCTTTCTGTCCACCGGATAACTCTGCGATGGGATGATCCATCTCATCTGCCGTATATTTTAACGCGCCCAGAAATGTCCTGATTTTTGTCCGCTCCTCTTTTTTCCCGGTCTGATCTAAATATTCCACAGGCGTCACATGTAACTGCAACAGTTCCTCGTAATTCTGCGGCATATACTCCGCGTGAATGTCATTTCTGTTCAACAGCTCCTCCGCTATTTTATGAAGCAGAGTCGTCTTACCGACTCCATTTTTCCCGGTGATGCAAATCTTTTCAGAACCGCGTATGCGGAGAAAAATATTTTCAGCCAGAATGCGCTCCCCATCCGGCGTCCACAGTTCTGGCAACTCGTACTCGATCACTGTTTTTCCTGCCGGAATTGCCGCCTCCTTATTTCCAAGCTTAAAGAAGATCGCGCCCTCCTGCTCCGGCATCTCGGTCATGTTCTCATTTTCTTTTTCAAAACGCCGCTCCATGGATTTTACTGCGTGCATTTTCTTTTTTAACAGTCTCCCGCCTGCCGGGTTCTGCCTTGAGATCGTCTCCTGTGCATAGTCCACACTCTGATAAATACGCTTTAACTTTTCCTCGCGTATCTTCTTTTCACGTCTTTCACTCTCTGCCTGCCGCTCCTGATTTTCGAAATTGCGCAGCCGCTCTTTTCGGTACTGTTCGTAGGACATTTTTGTGATCGTATATCTGCTCACAGTTTTTCTGCGGATCTGCTCGATGTAAATGATCATATTCGCTGTATTTTCAATCAACGTCTCGTCATGCGAAATAAACAGCACAATATGTTTCCAGTTTTGAATGAGCTGCTCTAACCATTCCAGCGTCTCCACATCAATGTCATTGGACGGTTCATCCAGCAAAAGGACTGTCGGCTCCGTCAAAAGCAGTTTCATCATCTGCGCCTTGACTTTCTCTCCACCCGACAGTGTTTCCATGGGCTGCTCCCGGTAAAAGAAATCTGCCGGGACATGAAATTTTGCCGCCATCTGCCCCAGCGTTTTTGGTGTCTGCTCCAAAAAGCTCTCCTCTTCCATAAAAAACTCACAGACTGTTAATGTCCGTTTTTCTTTCGGCAGTTCCTGTGGCAGATAAGCGATACGCTCCTTCGTTTGGATCAGTTCACCTTCTGTCTCGCAGTAATCGTCCACCAGCTTTTCATCGTAAATCCATTTTAAAAGCGTTGACTTTCCATTTCCCTCTTCCCCGATAATGACCGCCTTATCGCCGTCATTTAACACACAGGAAAAATCATTTAAAATAACACGCAGGTCCTTTTTATGAGTAATGCTTAAATTTTTAATCTGTAACATAAATCCTCCTCGTTTTCCGAAGGAAAATGCGAACCCTCTGGTGAGCAGAGGATTTGTTCTCCCTTGTTTTCCGCAGGGGAAAAAAAGTCTGTTCCAGTTTCCTGAAACAGACTTTTTGAAATCTCTTATTCTGGCAGTTACGATCACTCTGGATGGATATCACGGTATCTGCTTTTAGTTTACATAATACCATCTTCATCCATAAATCCATGATGTCCCGCATTACATGCTACATTGTAATATCTATCTTCCACACCGATGTCAGCAAATGAGATTTTCAAATAACCTAATTCAGAAACACACAAACAAACCCTTTCCCCGGGTTTCCTAACTGTCTGTCTTGTTTACACAGAAAGCTTTCACTTTCCTTCTTCTGAATCAAATTATCTGTTAATCATTCCATTCACCCATCACATGCGTGCCTTTCTTTTTTCTATCCTTTATCTTACGCAAAAATCAGAAGTTGTCAAGAACTTTTACAAAATACACTGCTCATTCACACTTTACATGTGCGAGTAATGCATCAGAAAATCAAACAATTCTTTATTTGTTTCTCCATTAATCTCCTCTGCTTCCAAATACTGCGGCAATAGCATTCCCTGTTGACATTCCCCGCAAATATCAATGCCTAAAATATTTCCACTCTTTAAAAATGGCATCAGCAATCGTTCTAGCACAGGCAATGACATTTTTCCCTGACTCCAATTTGTCTCTGAATATTCTTCATCTAAAATATCCTTGTCTATGGAAATGTAAACCGGAAAGTTCTTTTTTATTTTCGAAATTTTATTTCCAGCTTCTCCACTTTGAATCTCTTCTGCCGAAAAAGTAACTAATTTTTCCCGCAGTTCTGTGCTGGTCACCAGACCTTCTTTTTCACTGTATATCTGCTGGATATCACGCTCCTGCGGTCCAATCAAAATCAACTGCTGTAACCATGGATTTGTTTTTAATACTTTTCCTGCCCAATCGCCACAGCTTGTCATATGCTCAATCATCGGTTTTTGCATATCTGTGTGATGATCAAACAGAATCAGTGAGAACCCCTGTTTGATTTGTTCCGTCATAATTCCTGTCACATAGTGATAATTTCCAGAATCCAGAAAATGAATTCCGCGGATTCCATACGGTTCAATCCTCGCTCTGATTTCTTCTTCTGCACGTTTAGAACAATATAAATCACATTCCGCAATATCAGAACAGTCCAGCCAGTGAACTCTATCATTCTTTGGTATCTTCTCGTCACAATAGACATGTGAAAAATCTAAAATCAGATGATTCGTCGTCATATTCATTCCTTCCATCAAAATTTTCTTTTATGAGAGCAGTTTTTCGGTCCACTCCACTTCCCTAAAACCGGTCAGCACAGTATCTCCATCCACAACCAGCGGACGCTTCACAAGCATACCGTCTGTTGCAAGAAGTTTTAACTGCTCCTCCTCGCCCATTCCTGGTAATTTATCCTTCAACTGCATGCTTTTGTATAAAAGTCCGCTTGTATTAAAAAACTTTTTCAATGGCAGCCCACTTTTTTCGTACCATTCTTTTAATTCCTCGTAAGTTGGATTTTCCTCTGCGATATTGCGCTCCGTATATGCGATATCCTTACCATCTAACCATTTCTTTGCCTTCTGACAGGTGGAGCATTTTGGATAACAGATCAATAACATATGATTTTCCTCCTTGGATTGAATTTCTATCAAAACTAGATCACGATGCCGTTGCAGTGATCTACCTCATGCTGGATAATCTGGGCAGTCCAGCCTATATATTTGCCGTGCTGCTTCTTAAAATTTGTGTCCAGATAGTCCACTTCAATTTCTTTATATCTCGTGCATGGTCTTACTCCATCCAGCGAAAGGCAGCCTTCCTCCGTCTGAAAAGCCCCGGTTTTCTTTGTGATCACCGGATTGATCATTGCAAACTGAAATGGTCCTACTGCCACTACAATAATATTTTTGCTCACTCCAATCATGTTCGCCGCCATCCCGACGCAATGATCTAAATTTGCTCTTAAAGTATCCAACAGATCCGTTATCACCTGCTTGTCTGCTTCGGTTGCGTCCACTGATTTCTGCGCAAGAAACATTGGATCGCGTGTGATTTTCTTTACCATTCGTTGATACTCCTTCCCCATTTCAAATTCTCTTTGCAATCTCAATTGCAACATATAATTTATCCATGTTATGGTTGGCATCCGCAAGCCCGGAAACATCATAAACTGCCTGATCTAATACATCCCCGGTAACTAGAAAATTATATAACTCCCATCCATAAAAGTCACAGACTGCCTGAACTCCGGCAAGTTCCATCTCCACAGCAATGCAGCCCTCTTTTTTTCTCGCATCAAATTTGGCTTTTGTTTCCCGATATATTGCATCCGTTGTCCAGACTTTTCCCAAAACATTTGGAAGTTTTAATTCATCAAATATCGCTTTGACTGTTTTTGCATTTTTCACCTCTATGTAATCTGCCGGAGGCGCATAATGATAACTTAGTCCCTCTTCCCGATAACTGTGTGTCGGTATCACAAATTTACCTGTTGTCAGCCCACTGTCTAATGATCCTGCCGAACCAAACATAATAAACTTCACAGCACCAGTAAGCCAGTTTACATCTATTACATCTCCACCTGCCAGCGCAGAACCGATATGACTTAAATATCCGGCAATTTTCATTCCCTCTATGTCAAAAACATACACTGGTGTAATCCCATTGCAGCATCTTATCACACCAACTTCCTGATGCTCATATGTATCAAGCATGTATTCAAATATCAGTTCTGAAAATACGATCATACACTTATCGCATAAATGTTTTTGTTCTCCATAAAAATCTTTTGTTCCAAATAAAACCTCTGAATTATCAAATGCATCTGTTATCATTTTCATCCTCCTATCCTACCATAAACTCATCAGGAAAAGTAAATGCCGGAAGTCCGCATAAATACAGGCTTTCGGCATTTCTGTCCGCTATTTAAACTCGCAGAGTCTGGTTAGATTTTGGTTATTTTAATGTAGTTATCTATACCATTTAGTATTGATAAGTCAAGCTTTTTCCACACATTATTTTTCGTTTCACACATTTTTAGTACCGATCCAGTACCATTGCTATATTGTCATTATTGTGTGTAGTTCTGGTGGCTTGCAGGTTTGTTTACTATTCAGAGAATAATCATCTGATAGTTTGTAAGTCCACCTATGGAAATTATAATCTCCGGACGATGTTTCTGCAACTAGAAATTTTGAGGTACTAATGGATAGCATCATTCTTTTCCATATCATTCATCAATTTATCAAAGTCACTTTCATATAGTGAATCCTGTATAACTCTGTATTTCTCAAACTCACTTTCTGCAAATTCCTTTGCAATAGCTGCTGTTACTTTTCCTTTATCCTGAAGTACATCCGCATCATTAAATCTAAGAAATGCGTCAAGCTTTGTTTTCCAATCTTCCATAGTCATAGGAATATGTCTTCGTGCCTGTCTTGTTGCATAATCAAGATACATTGTCACAATCTCATTTAATTCTGTAAGTTTTTCTTTTTCCAAGTAGTTTTTTGCAATTGACACATCTGTTTTTACTATTTTACCATCAGGCGCGTTTTTCCATGATTTAAGTCCCATATGTTCCTTATTATGATCAGCTCTTGCCACTATCACTTCTGCCGCTGTATTACCATGAACTGCATAATGCATCTTATTCTGTACTGTTGCATAAAACTCTCTTGTCACCTGTGAATTCTTATCATAATCAACTGCTGTTGCATATATATCTGTAATTTTCTGGTAAAATCTTCTCTCACTTGCTCTAATTTCCCGAATCTCAGCAATAAGATGCTCAAAATAATCTTCATCGAAAATCTGTCCATTAATCAATCTGCTTTTATCAAGTATATAGCCCTGCTTTGTAAATGTGTCCAACACCTTTGTTGCCCATGTTCTAAACTGCATTGCCCGTTCTGAATTAATGCGATACCCCACAGCAATAATGGCAGCTAACGAATAGAACTTATAATTGTATGTTTTTCCATTATCGGCAACTTGTGCAAAATTTGCACAAGTTGAATTTTCATCTAATTCACCCTCTTTAAAAATGTTGCTCAGATGTTTTGTAACCACACTTCTATCTACATCAAACAGCTGTGAAATTGCCTTCTGCGTAAGCCATACATCACCATTCTGAACCCTGACTTCTATTCCGTCTTCTCCTGCATCTCGCGTGAAAACCAAGAAATCAACAGTGCTATTTCTTATCTGTAATTCTTTTCTCATAAAAGTGTTCCTTTCTCTAAATTCTATCAATACATCTCTATAAAACATTTCCCACTATTTCTTGCAAATATCAAGAAGGGAATTTCTGCTTTTGCCAGCATACTATTATTAACTGGAACATATTCATAATTTTCGATATCTGGTATACACTCTATGACTTTCTTTTTATCTATACCATATAAATTGTTTTCACTGCTGTTCCATAAAGCCTTAATCTTCAAAACAACACATTTTATTTGAACAGTCACCTTATATTTTTCAAGTCTGCCTTTTTCTATCTCCTTTAATTTGTCACTATAAGAAATAGTAATATATCTGAAGTTGGATTTTATAATGCGGACATCTCCATTCCTTACTGCCTCTTTAGGGAATCCCAAATCTTCAAAAAAACTATCATAATCTGTAATGCATTCTGGGAGTTCCATTTTGACTGCATAACTGCTATTTATAATATTCTGTATATCCTTATCATCAACCCTGAACATATAAATATTCCATCCCGTGCTATCGCCATCATCATCTAATATTGGAATAGAACCATAAGGATTAAACATATGTAAATTAGACAAATCATCTTTTGTTGGCTTTTTAAATTTGACTATTTCAAATGTTATGCTCATAAATGTTCTCCTTTTCCGTCGCTTTTTTCGTCACTTTTTTAGCGACGAATTATTTTATACATCTTGCTTTTCGTCATTGCAAACTAACTTCTTATGCCCAAACAATTGTTTTAACAATTCTTTTGCGCTAATGGTTAGAACTGCGATTAGTATCTATGTACCTGGTAAAATCAATTACCTTTGCAGGCTTTCTCTTAGTAGCAATCCCTAGTCGTTCCATGTCTAATTTAAAAAGTTCGTTCGGATATCCATACGCATCAAATCCCTCTGGCTAGCAGATATCTCTGTTCAGATACTCACTAAGTTCCCATTGATACATTGTTTCTTTCTCCAACTTTTTATCAAAATATTGTGCATCCATTACCATTCGGTTAATGCCACCAACTGCTTTCTTACCATGAGTTTTGGTTACCGTTGTATCACCTGACATTTTAAAATACTGCCCTATTTGATCCTCGGAATATCCCATTTCCTGCATCACGCCATGAATCACACTGCGGATATACATTGTATAGTAATTCCAGTTTCTTGGTTCAATATCTGTCATTGCTATTGTATAACGATTACTGGCATTCACAATAAACAAGACATTTCTTCCTTTTATTTTCGTCAAATGTGTGTCCCAGCAGAACACAAGTGAAGCACCTTTGCTTTCTTCAATCTTTGTTGTTTTTAGTCGATCTTGAACTGCTTTTGTTGCACCAATCTCCATATGTATCACCTGCTCATCTCAAGTATTCTTTTTACTTCATTCTGTAATTCATCACTAAAGTCTGATAAATCATCATATGTAGTTACTTTCAGTCTAATGAGACGAACGATATCCCATATTACCTCTGATTTTTTCAGTTCCATGACAACTCCCGGATGACGTTTATCTTCTTTTATCCGTTTTTCAAGTTCCCAGAATCTCTCTAATGCAGGCTTTATATCATCATTAAGAAAATTTGCATACTCTTTAACAAGACCTTCCATATAATTTTCCTGCCAGCCTGATAATCTTTCTCGAAATAATTTCCAATCCTTTTTGCTTATGTCCATGATTTTGAACCTCCTCAGTCTCATGTTAGTCTCAACAAACAATTTCAGAAATGAGACTGACTTGAGACTACAACTTTATAATCCACCTGAAAATGCCAGTATTATCGCATTTTGCTATATCATAGAGTCTCACTCAGTCTCAAATCTCGTGAGACTTCGTTGAGACTAACTCCGGAATATCCTTGAGTGCAAGTTTGGGTGCCACATTGAGTGCCAAATTTACTGTCATTTACTTACCTAATTTTCCATTTACCACCATTATCTGGACCTTTTCGTTCTATGATACCTTTATCCTTTAATTCTGATATATATCTAGCAATTGTTCTATCTGTGACACCTAAGGCTATTCTTAATTTATCAATAGAAATATTCGGGTTTTCCGAAATCATTTTTAGGATCTCACATGCTTTGGCAATCTTCTTCTTAGAATACTCTGGCATTAACTTCTTAATATTTTCTTCCGAAATTTCTATGACATTTTCCATGACATTTTCTATGACATTTTCATTTGCTTGTGTTGCATAATTAGAACCATAATTCAGATTATATAAAGTCAATATAAAATCATCATTATCTGCCTCAAATACTGGCATCTTAGTCTCATCAAATTCAACTTGTCCCTTATAGTCTGCTAATATTTTCTTAAATCCACTACCTCTACGCTCCATGTATTTCAAACGACTGAATATATCAGCTAATATCGGATTTCTTCGCTTTGATGGAATTTTTAATAAATCTTTTCCTTCTAAAGATATTCCGCTTACCATTCCACCCGGTGAATATATTTCGATTCTATCATCAAACATATCTATATGGACTTCACTGCCTATCTCCATATAATTTCTATGAATCAATGCATTTACTACACCTTCCAGTACTGCACGATCCGGATAATCAGGCATTTCAATTCTGCCGTCACCTACCTTACGCCATGCTTTCTTGGAATTATTTCTGACAAAATCTGTTCCTGCCTGTAATAGTGTGACAAGACTTCCCGTATATTCCTTATCATCAAGTGCATCTACAATTCCAGATGCCTTCGTAAGTCCATTCCATCTTGTACAAAATAATCTGGAATGACGAACCGGAGATTCATCTGCTAGAAGTGCTCCTGCATTCGTCAGATTGCCTTTCTCATCAATCAAACCAAAAGATTCATAATCTGTATCTTCAAAGGTATTTCCTGTTCTCTGTTTATACACCGATTTTAATTTTGTGAAAGACATATTGCTAAAATCATATCTCGATTTCAGGCTATCATAACTTTCACCACTTCCACGAAGTACCAATTCTCTCAACTGCGAAGGTGCTGCCGGAACACTTTCATTTCCTATACGCATAAATGCAATAAGTTGTCCATCGCCTTCATAATAGTATGGTGTCTGCTGCCCTTTCATAACTTCTACAATAACAAATGTCTTGTCTTTATCTTTTTCAAATGAAAGCTTAAACTCTGGTATAGGATTAAGGTGTGTTTTAATTATTTCACTAATTTTCTCTGCATCACCTTCAGCATCCGAAAGACCAACCAACGCATCATCGTTTGCCACACCAAATACCAGCTTGCCACCATAGCAATTTGCAAACGCACTGATGCTCTTGCACCAACTTTTAGGTTTCTTCTCTTCAAGTGCAACCTTTTTATCATAATCTGTGGCTTCACCGATTAGCTGCTTTATGTCCATAGTTCTCACCATCCTTCTACATTAAATAAGTACCTATTTATATCACAGAGGTAACAAAGCTTCTTTTGTAATTCCCTTTTCTTCCAATTGTTTCATTATCACATTTTTAATCTTGCAGGAATGACCACCTTTACCCCAAATTTACCTCCGTTCAATTCTTTAGGAGCTTCCGGCTCATGCGGGCATAATATATTATCCCCCGCATTAACACTTGTTCTCATTTTATCAATCAGAGTTTCAAATTTCACACCACAAACATATAAACACCCTTTTTGTCTTTGTATTCTCATATTTTCCAAATACGGATTACGTGGTTGCATAATCATAAAGCCATCCTAAACATATTCCTTTGTGATCTGCCGCATAATATCCCCACATAGGAAATGAATTATTAACTTCAGAAAAACAAGCAAGAAATAATGAACTTCTCAATGCTTCTGTTTTCCTATTTTCAGTTTCCCGTCTCATATATGTTTCCATAGCTTCTTTTCTCTGGCTCTTCGGATAACTGGCTTTCAATCCGCAATCAACTGTAACCAAACAGTCATATGGATCGTTGAAATTAAATACACTACTTAACCATAATAAAAGGCCTCCTATGATTTATATTTTACCATAGAAGACCTTGCTATTATTAGCTATTTACAGAAAAAATTTCACACACTCTTTTACTAGGCTTTGCGAGCTTTTGAAAATTATTCAAACTCGGCGTGTTCTTTGTCGTACTTAACTATATTTGCTTAAGTTTTATGCAAATACACGCCTATTTTTACATCAATTACATCATTTATAATGGCTTGCTGATTTTCTGTTGCCAAAATGTTGCCACTCTTTATGAAATTTTCAACTTATTCATCATTTCCCATTTCTCTATATCTCCCGTAGGGTTCTAATTTTTCTTTAATTTCTTGTTTGTCAGCCATTCTAATATCACATTTAGAAAATGCTGTCGCAATTAATTGAAGTTCAAACCAAACATCTTCTTTCAAAGAATTTGGTGGATTCACTATTTGTGTTTTCCCATTTTCCTTTCTCTCTAAAACCTCTAAAACCTCTGTATGTCTTTCATTAACAAACCATTGCCCCAACAAATTTTTGTAATATATTTCAATTACTAAGTCTACTCCTTTATATGCTTCTCTTGTTGCATCAGTGTTTATTCTATGAACATTTTTGGCACTTGTTACACTTAAATCTTCTAGTAACAAATTTATTTCATCCGTTTCGTATCTAACACTTACTTTAGTTTTTGTTCCTGCTTTTAAAAAAGGAACATAGTCTGGAAGATAATCCATATTAACTTTAGACTTTAAATTACTATTTTGAAGTTGCAAATATGAAAACACATAAATAGACATAGCCGGAGCATCTCCAATATTTTCGATCTTCAAATTTATATGTAATTGCCTACGTTGCTTATAAAAGCAATGCGTACCTTCACTTTTTATTGTTTTATAAACTATACAAGGTTGTTTATCAACCTTAAATTGTTTAATTGCTAACTTAAGCGAATCTTGTGAAGCCTTCATTTGCTTATATGTAAAAATCACATATATTAACGTGATAATTGCTGTAATAAACGCAACCATCACATTTAACAGTCCTGAGTATTGATTAATTAAATTGACTAGCTCCATCATTGTATTATTCTCTCATTTATCTTTCTATACAGCATACTAAAATCCAAAATACATATATATATTATATCAAATCCCAGTAAATTAGCAATCTATCTCTCGGGAGTTTGACAGTTGAATATTTAAAAAAGTTATCGCAGGTCGCATAAAACCTGCGTTTTTTATGTCAAATTTTTTGTTTTTGTATGTACTTGTTTGTAATAGTGTGGTATACTTAAAAGAAAAAGGATTTGGTGTTATGTATATTGCAGTTACTGGTAGTAAAAATAATAAAGATGTTTATATTTATCAATCATTCCGTAAAAAGGACGGAAAATCATCATCTCGCATTTATAAGAAGCTTGGAAAATATAACACCTTGTTGGAACAGTTTGATGGTGATAATGAAAAACTTATGGCTTGGGCGAAAAGCGAAGCTGCCAAAGAAACCGAACTTTACAATGAACGCACCGGGAAAGTTACGGTTGAATTCTCTCAAGCTGCCTGCATTCCTATGAACGAGACACGTTCTTTTCATGCCGGTTATCTATTTCTTCAACAATTATGTACGGAGCTACGCCTTGATAACATCTGCCGTGTGATTAAAGGGCGCCATAAATTTAAGTATGATCTTCATGCGATTCTGACTGATCTCGTTTACGCAAGGGTTCTCTCTCCTTCAAGCAGGTTCAGCAGTTATAACTTTTGCAAAACGCTTCTTGAACCACCAAAGTATGAGATTCAGGATGTTTACAGAGCTTTGTCTGTAATCGCAGAGGAATCAGATTTTATCCAAAGTGAACTATACAAAAATTCAAACTTCATCCATCCAAGAAATCAGAAGATACTTTACTATGACTGTACGAATTATTACTTTGAGATCGAGGAAGAAAGCGGCTTGAAGCACTATGGGAAAAGCAAAGAGAACCGTCCAAATCCGATTGTTGGTATGGGGCTGTTTATGGATGCTGATGGCATTCCGCTTGCATTTGATGTTTTTCCAGGTAATCAAAACGAGCAGACAACGCTTAAGCCACTGGAGATGAAAATCATAAAAGATTTTAACTGTAGTGAATTTATTTTCTGTTCAGATGCCGGTCTTGGAAGTGCAAATAACCGGGCGTTTAACAGCATCGGGAATCGGGCTTATGTCATCACGCATTCCCTTAAAAAGATGAAGCAGGGATACCGTGATATTGCCCTGAATCCAACACAGTTCAGAAAAGCTGGTTCGACAGATTTTATAAATATCAGAACTTTGGACGAAACCGATGATGAAGTTTTTAACTCCATTTACTACAAGGAAGTCCCTGTTGTTGCCGGAGATTTGGATGAGACGCTGATCGTTACATACTCACCGAAATATAAAGCTTATCAGCAAAGAATACGGTCACGTCAAATCGAGCGTGCAGAGATGATTATTAACTCTCCTTGCAAAAAACGAAAGGGCAAAAATCAAAATGATCCAATGCGTTTTGTGAAAAATACTGCCGTAACAAACGATGGTGAGATTGCAGAAAAGAAAGTATATGGAATTGACGAGGAACAGATAGCCAAGGAAGAACTTTTCGATGGTTTCTACGCGGTTATGACAAATCTGGAGGGAAATATCGAGGAAATCATAAAGATTAATAGGCAGCGCTGGGAAATTGAAGAAAACTTCAGAATCATGAAAACAGAATTCGAAGCCAGACCTGTTTACGTCAGAAGAGATGACCGGATCAAGGCTCACTTCATGACCTGTTACATCAGCCTTCTTCTCTACCGTCTGTTAGAAAAGAAAATAGGAAACAGCTATACAACAGAGCAGCTCATCGAGACCTTACGTTCTATGAAAATGACACTGTTAAATACCGCTAATGGCTATGTTCCATCCTACACCCGAACTGAAATAACAGACTCTTTACATAAAACTTTTGGTTTTCGGACGGACTATGAATTTATCAAAAAATCTACAATGCGAAACATCATCAAGCAAACAAAAGAAATAAATTTACCCTAGTGTAAAAAATATAGCACAATAGCACATATCGCTACGAAACAAAAAACGGCTGCAAGCATTGATTTTATTGGCTTTACAACCGTTTTTTTGCTTTCCAACTGTCAAAGATGGGAGTATAACAACATCGCCAGCAAGAAACAACTGGCGATATGCTCTTACCCAATGAGCTTTTGGAAATAAGAACTTAATGGAAATACTATTGAAAAATACAAAGACAATCGCATATTTTATTTCATCTGAAAAGTACCTGATTACTACAACTACATACAAAAAACACAGACAATCAACAGTTTAGATTTTAAAAATGCTATCTATGATGAGTAACTACAAGAAATATTCATCGGCAGATAATAACCTTGAAGTTTTATATGCTACATATGGGTAAAAGAAAAGGGGCGTGTGAAAAAACGAGAGTTTTTTCATTCGTCCTTTTGCTTATAGTTATAATAATAGCTATATTACATAAAAAAGGGTATAGTTCCCCTTACCCCATAAGAATGATATTATGAAATCTTATGCGGCAGCTGCAACTTTTTTCTGTTTGTTGTGATATTTATAAAGATTGTGTCCGATAGAAACGAGAAATACTTCAAGCAATACAGATTTTATTCCTCTTCGGACAATTCTTTTGTACCACCGGTCGTTTTTCATGATACCAAAGGTACCTTCTGCCTGAATGGATCTGTTCATCCTTAGAAGCGCTCCCTGGATGCTTTCGAGATTTTCTATCACTTCCTGATGCATCGCTGTAAGTTCGCGGTTGATCCGTACAGTACGGTTTTTATCTGTCTTTTTACATTGTTCTGCATATGGACAGCCGGAGCAATCTTCACACTGATACACTTCTTCCTGACGCCCATACTTGTTCCATTTTACGTTTTTTCGATACTGAAGATAAAAGCTTTTCCCGTTTGGACAACGCATGATTCCGCCTTCCCCGATTGGAAAATTTACTGCACGAAATGGATCTTCATGATACTTCTTGTCTGTAGTCTCTTTCTTGAACATGGTAAATTTCATATATTTTTCCATTCCATGCTGCTCACAGAAGATATAATTGTTGTAAGAACCATATCCAGCATCTGCTACTGGGTACTTCGGATAGAAGCCATATGTAGTATAAAACTTGTCCATTAATGGAATAAAACAATCCATATCTGAGCGATACTGATTTACATCAACAACAGCAATATATTCATCTGCAACACCGACCTGTACATTATAAGCTGGAAGCAACTGGTCATTGCCCATGTAGTCTGTCTTGATTCGCATAAAAGTGGCTGAATGGTCTGTTTTCGAGTAACTGTTGCGATCTTCTCCACAGATTTTGATTTTTTCCACGTATTCTTCCAACTTAGCAGCATACTCTTTGAGTTTCTCATAATGACGTTGTTGTGTAGTTTTGCGATGTCCCCTGCCATGAACAAACATTGCTTCATTAATCTGCCAGACTTCTGCATACTGTTCAGCAGCTTCCTTCAGATACTCTGGTGCGTACTCACTATTGATACAAAGTTTCATACCTGTACATGAAAGTTCCTCATTGATTTCCTCAAAGAGTGTAGTTATCTTACCAAAGAGACGGTATCTGGATTTTTCGGTTGCTTTTTTCCATACCCAGGAGTATTTATTCGCATTTGCTTCAAACTTGGATCCATCAATGTATAGATGTTGAAGATCTACATGCTCTGTCTCGAAGATTTTTTTGTTTATATCTTGAAATATTTCTTCAATGGAATCAGCAAGTACTTCGTTGATGAAGTAGCCGAAAGTACGGTAAGAAGGTGCTTGATGATCCATAAGATACATGAAGCGGAGATTGACTTTACACTGATCCTCCAGTTCACGCAATGATATATAGCCATTCGCCATAAATCCAAACAAAACTGTTTTCAACATGCTGACCGGGTCATATCTGAGTCTTCCTGTATAATGTTGAGGAATATTTTTCAGATATTTCTCCAGTTCGATTTCTCCCATAAATCTATCAAAAGTCAGTACTGGATCACAGATGTCCAAATAATCTTGAATTAGCATTGGCAAAACTGCCTGTTTTGGGTTAGAATAGATTATGTTATTAATTTTTTTCACAAATTAATTATAACAGAAAGAAAGACCTTGAGTTCATTATAAACTCTTGGTCTTTCTTTTTTTTCGGGACTATTCTTTTTTCACAGCCCCCTCATTTTTCAATAAATCCATTTCTATATTAACTGAAGAACAATTTCTTCACATCTTCCACCGGCATATCCTGACCTGTGTACAGTTTAAATGCTGCAACACCCTGCCATAACAACATGCCTTTTCCACCGATACAGGTGCATCCTGCTTCCTTTGCCTCCCGCAAAAGCTTTGTCTCCTCCGGATTGTAAACTGCATCTGCAACTACAAGTCCCGGGCGGAATGCAGACAGATCTTTTACAACACTCTGGTCATCCATCGGCTTCATTCCTACAATTGTAGCATTTGCAAAAATATCACTGTCCTGAATCTCTTCCGTCATTTTTGCTGTATCCGCAATATCATATACATTGACCACACACTCCGGTACTGCTTTCCGAATCTTTTCTGCGGTCTGTAAAGTGCGCTCGAAAAATGCATCTTTGATATTGAAAATCGAAATCTCACGTGCTCCGTCTAATGCACACTGTACCTGAATTGCAGTCGCTGCTCCACCGCCTCCGGCTACCGTAATTTTCTTACCTTTGATCTCGATTCCGTGATCTCTTAAATTATGTACAAATCCCTCGCCATCTGTAATATGTCCGGTCAGTTTTCCATTGTCATTGACAATCGTATTGACTGCACCGATGATCTGTGCCGCCGGTGAAAGTTCATCCATATACTTGGCTGCCTCTACCTTGTCCGGCATCGTAACATTGCAACCGCGCATATTAAATGTTTTCATCGCTGCGATCGCATCTTTCACTTTGTCCTCTTTTATATCAAATGCCACGTATGCATAGTCAAGACCAAGTTTCTCAAAACTGTAGTTATACATTGCCGGTGATCCTGAATGTCCGACCGGTGATCCGATCAATGCCAGTAAACCTGTGTGACCTGAAATACGTTTTTCCATGCTAATCCTCTCCTTGTTTCGCTTTCTGTATTTATCAAACATGATATACGTTTTTTTGCGGATTGGCAAGCACTTTTTTCATTTAAAGCATTAAAGTTTCTTTTGTAATATCCCAGCGGAACAGACTACCCTATTTTATTACAATACCCTGTCATTTTCTAAAATGAACGGGCTTGCACATTCGCCGGTAGTATCTACATCATAGCACCTCATCAGATATTCTTTTAACTGATCCCTGTCTTCAAAACGGATGAGCTGATATGGCAGCTCAAATGAAATTTTTTCAAAGAAAAGAATTTCATTTCCTGTATCCAGCAGCACCCCTGCATGTCCGGCAATCAGACTGTTCTCATTCTCGTCGATATGCGAATGAAGATATACTGTGATCAGGGACAACTTACTCTCCTCGTCAAATGTCACACCCGCTTTTTCCCAATATTCTCTCTGCACCCCGATCTGCTTCTTCGTATCTGTTGATGCGTCAGTTTTTATCTCAGAGAAAACAGTTTCAAACTTTTCTCTTTCCTCTGCCGTAAAAAGCTCTCCTGCATCAAGCGCTGCCTCATCCAAAAACAAGTATTCTGTATTACGTCCGCCCATATCCTGTACCATGATCAGATCTTTCATCAGTCCGAATGCAGTGATCCTGCAATTGTATCCGATAAAATCCGGATTTTTTTTCATCCATAAATCCTGTATTGCATCAATATCATATTCCGGCATTGTCATATCAAACGATGCATATCCTTCTTCGACAAGTGAGGTGTTTTGTATGCTATCATTGTACTCTTTCACGATCGCCATACTTTTTTGTGCATCTGTTTCTGCTGCTCCTGCCTGAATAAGCTCTGTCTCAAATTGCTCCCGCACCTGTTCCTCTGACAGATTACTATATACCGGCAATGACGCTTCTCCACCGCATCCGGTCATTAATAAAACTGCCCCAATAAAACATAAAATTAATTTTTTTCTCTTCATTTCTATTCCTCTTTCCAAATTAAATAGGTAATTGCGAAACTCCTCATACCCTTCTTTCAATTGTTTAAAATCAACAAAATTTTCTATCAGTTAAAAAAGAATCTCGCCTGCGAGATTCTCCGCCTGCGGCGGGTCGCATATGCGACATGTTTCTTATCCGCTGCAGTGCGATCCTCGCGGAGCATTTTTTATGTAATGGAAACGAAGTTTCCTATTACATAAAAAACCGGGTATACCACAACATAGTATACCCGAATTTCGTTCCGTTAACCACCAATCTGGCAGTGTAATGACGTATTTTTTTGGATCATTTCCTTAAATGCCTTCATCTGCTCATTGGAAGGCTTCTCTGTATCTCCCATTGGATAGTCTCTGTTCAATCCCTCGTATTTTCCCTGACCAAAGTTATGATAAGGCAATATGTGGATCTGTCTGACGCCCGGTAAGGTATCTGCAAACTTCGCTATATCAAGCAATTCCTGCTCTGTAGCATTAAATCCAGGAATAACAGGAACACGGATGATCAGTTCTGTCTGCCCACTGTGGGCTACCCTGAGTGCATTCTCCAACATTCTGAGATTATCATGACCTGTATATTCTTTATGCTTTTCCGGATTCATATGCTTAATATCCATTAAGTAAGTATCCAGATACGGAAGCAGTGTTTCGATCACTTCGTATTTTGCATAAGCCATACTTTCAATGGCTGTTGATATTCCCAAATCTTTTGCTGCTCTTAAAAGCCCTAATGAGAACTCCGGTTGAAGCGTACATTCACCACCGGAAAGAGTGATTCCTCCACCGGACTGTAAATAATAAGGCATGTCTCTTTCTACTGTCTTCATAACCTCCGCTACAGTTACATCTTTGCCCATAACCTTTGGTTTTCCGTTGATCGTCATTGTTTCCACTTCAAAAGACTGTGATTCCGGATTACAGCACCATCTGCATCGTAACGCACATCCTTTTAAGAAGACTATGGTTCGGACTCCCGGACCATCATGTATGGAATATCTTTGAATATCAAAAATCCTGCCGGATGTATTCAAATATTCTTTCATAACGCATTTTTCCTTCCTATCGATTATCAGCCTGTTCTGTTCTCTTAATGATATCATCCTGTAAGGATTTCGATAACGTAGTAAACAAAGCAGAATATCCGGCTACACGTACGATCAGCCCACTATATTTTTCTGGATGAGCCTGTGCGTCTAAGAGAGTTGCACGGTCTACGACATTAAACTGCATGTGCATACCCTGCTGATCAAAGTAACCACGGATCAGAGAAATAAAACTCTCCAGTCCCTTCTCTCCAGCCATAGCTGTTGGATGCATTTTCATATTAAAGAGTGTTCCGTTACTTGCGATTGCATGATCTAATTTTGCAACTGAGTTGCAGGATGCCGTCGGACCACTGATATCAAATCCTGATGTCGGTCCTACACCATCTGCCACCGGAGTATGTGCTAATCTTCCGTCCGGAGTAGCACCGGTCTGTGCTCCTAATGGAACATTGGCTGATACCGGATAGAGACCTGCCTGATACATTCCACCTCTTGGATTTTTGAATGTCTCTAATGGTCTTGTGTAGAAATATGCTGCCTCGCGGGCAAGCTCATCTACTTCATCAATATCATTTCCGTATTTCGGAAGTTCAAGGATCATTTCATGGATCTCTTCATAACGCTTCCTGACATCTTCCGGTAATTCCATCTCTAATACCTGTCTGATCGTATTCGCTATCACATCAGGTCCCACTTCCTGACCTGCATCTTTTAATCCTTTTGCAACCTGCATTGCAATATCTCCGGCAGTTGTGGCATCCAGCCCTTTACCGTAATTCATCTCAAGAGCTTTCTTTAACTCGCCCATGGTAATGCGTTTTTCTTCAAATACCAGCTTCTTGATCGTATATAAAGAGTCTGCGACATTTGCGATACCAAAGCCCTGCGGACCGGTAAAGTTATAAATTGCTCCGCCTTCCTGTGCACTCATTCCCCGCTTGATGCAGTCATCTACCAGACATGACTCAAATGGTAATGGTGCAAGCTTTGCATGAGCATAATCAATTGCATTATCTGCATTTACCATCAATTCGATGTTATATAACATCTGTTTTCTGTATGCTTCCATAAATTCATCAAATGACTGGAAGCTCTCCACATTACCGGTCTGGATACTTGCGATCTCTCCATTGTCATAACCATTGGAAAATACCATCTCCAATGGGCGGCACATATTGAAGAACGCTGCATCGTGCCATCCGTCTGTTTTACCCGGAACCTGCGGTTCTACACATCCGATGATGTTGTAATTCCTTGCCTCGTCCATGGTTGCTCCACGATGAACCAATGCAGGAATGATAACTTCGTCATTATAATAAGCCGGTAAACCGATACCGGTTCTTGTCAGCTCTGCCGCACGCATTAATAATGCCTTGGATGATCCATGCCACACACGGATCGATAAGGATGGCATTGGTAAAAATACATGCTCACTGGCAGTGATGCACATGAACGAAAGATCATTGGTAGCGTCTCTTCCCTGAACTGTCTGTCCACCAACGATCAGGTTCTGGAATAAGGAATATCCCGCAAAACCTTCTGCACTTGCTGCATCACGACATTTATTCAGATCATTTAATTTTACCCAGATACAGTCGATCAGTTCCTGTGCGTACTCACGGGTGAGACTGCCTTCTTTTAAATCCTTCTCGTAATAAGGATACATATACTGGTCAAAACGTCCCGGTGAAATAGAATGTCCACTGGATTCAATCTGTAATACCTGCTGGATGAACCAGAAGGACTGGCATGCTTCCTGGAAGCTTTCAGCAGGGAATTCCGGTACATTTTTACATACTCTTGCAATTGTCAGAAGCTCCTGTCTTCTTGCTGCATCTGTTTCTTTCTCTGCCATCTCTTCTGCCATTTTCGCATAACGGTTTGCATAAGTGATGACTGCATCACAGGAAATCAGGATGGATTCTAAGAAACACATCTTGGTAGAATAATCCGCATCTCCAAAATGGCAGTTCTCCATCTCTTTTCTGACTTTTTCTTTTACACCATTCAGACCGATCGCCAATACGGTTTCATACTGAACTGTTACATGTCCTACACCATTATAAAAATAGTTGCCCGGTGTAAAGAAATTATGTTTCATGGCACGGAGTGTCTCCGGAGCCATATAGGAAGTTGCCAGCTCACTGGTTGTTTTTCCTTTCCAGTAAGCATCTGCAGCTAATAATCTCTTTTTTGTTTCCTCTGAAATATAGAATGGATCAGCACTTCTTGTTTCGACTGTTTCGAATTCTGCCTCTAACCATTCATATGAAAATTCCGGATATGTCTGGCATCCTCTCGGTGCGATCGTTGTACTTCCGACAATTAATTCTTCTGGTCTGATAATGATCGGAAGATTCTTTAAAATATGTTCAAAAGCACGTGCTTTGCGCATCACTACCGGCTGACCTTCCGTAGCCTTAAATGATTCTGTGATCAGTTCCGCTCTTGCCGCCTCAATCTCAGGCATCTTTGCATACAGATGATCTACAAGTCTTTTTATACGATCCGACTTCGCAATTGGAGTACTATCATAATTTCCCATCCCGCTGACATTCCTTTCCTTTTGTTCCTGCTATATCAATTGCCTTCTCACTCTTTGTATTGATTTCTAATTCGCCTCGCCTGTTTCTTTCGGATAGATGCACTGGATTCCATTCTCTTCAAATGCCTGCATCCATCTTTCATCCGGCTTCTTATCGGTTACGACTACATCCAGTCCGGAAAGTGGGCAAATATTGTAAAAACCTACTGTATCGAATTTTGACGAATCTACTGTCAGGTATACTTTCTTAGCAGACTTGATCATGCTCTGTTTAATACACCCTGTTTCATCATTGCCTTCTGTAACCCCTTTTTGGATATCCAGCCCTTTGCAGGAGAAAAACACTTTATCTGCATTATACTGCTCAATGCTGTCGGCCGCCTTTACTCCCAGAAATGACATAGAGTCTCCTTTTAACATACCTCCGGTCGAGATAATATCCCATTCTGAAATATCCGATAATTCCAGTAAATTCTCAATAGAATTGGTAATGACTGTAAGCTTCTTTTTGTTCTTAATATTCTTTGCAATAAAAACTGCTGTAGTCGATGCATCCAGAAAAATATGCTCCCCATCCTGTATCTCCTGACTGATCAGATCAGCAATCTTTTGTTTTCCGATTGAATTGGATTTCCATCTGACATTAAACGGAAGATCTATACTGCCGATTTCATTAATGACAGCACCACCATAACTCTTTATTACATGTCCGTCTTCTGCCAGCTTCTCTAAATCTCTCCGGATGGTCTCTTCTGAAACCCGGAACTGCCTGCTCAATTCACTTACAATTACCTTTTTATCCTTGTGGACCTGTTCCAGAATCTGTTTTCGTCTTTCCACTGCAAGCATAAATAAACCTCTTTTTTCTGAATTACATGATGTATTTCATAAGTTTGTCAGAAGGACGCGGAATAACAGAACTGTCAAGGAACATTCCTCTGTCACCTGCTTCTGCTTTTGCGTGATCGATCGCTGCCTGTACAGCAGATACGCTTCCTGTAAGAGTCATATAACTCTTTCCGCACATTCCTTTTGCCAATCGTAACTCGATCAGATCGACAATTGCTGTCTTAGCTGCCAGATCTGCTGCCACGATAAGTGCTGCCACATCATATGTCTCTAAAATACCCAAAGCTTCTATTTTCTCCGGCTGTGCTGTACCGTAAATAGCAGGGAAAATAGATTCATGTGGATTTCCTAATACAAAGGTATCCATAACTTTATCAGAATATTTACCTGCTGCTACGTCCACAGATGCACGGACTGCACTTAATTCACCTGCAACTAGGATCACAAATTTACCCGGACAGGTCACTTCAGCCTGTAAAATTTCTACATCCGCAGCTTTTGCCATTTCATCAGCTGCTTTAAAACCAGTAGATACTGTTGTGCATTCTACCATACCAATTGCTCTGGCCATAATTCTTTTCCTCTCTTTTTATGGATCTTACTTTCCTTTTACTACTACTTCTCTGTCGGTCACTTTCTGAACTACTCCATCGATAGAGCAATGGATTGCAACACTTAATCCGTCTTTCGGTTCTCCGATCAACTGTCCTTTTGCCACCTGGTCTCCGACACTTACGACCGGTGTTGCAGGTGCTCCGATATGCTGGCTCATCGGGATCTTAACCAGTTTGGTAACCGGTGTTGTATCTTCAAACGGTGCCGGCTTATCATATCTTGCCAAATCTAATCTTGCTGCCAGTCTGTGAACTGGTAACTTTCTTAACTCTCTGTCTTCTAATACCGGTGCCGGTTCAACTTTTTCTACCTTAATACCTGCACCTCTTAGACCGCCTTTGAATTGCTGTATAATGGATTTTGGTGACAATCCCTGCGGACAGGCATATTTTTCACAGATTCCGCAGCCGCTGCAATATGCTGCATTGATAAACACACTCAGATCACTCAGATCATGATTTGCCACCGCTCTCATGACCTTATGAGGCTCGATCGGATGTCCTAACGCATGTCTTGAACACATATCGGTACAGGTTCTGCACTGACAGCAGGAAGAAGATGCTCTTCTCTTCTCAATGTCAAGATTCTTTTCCATTCTCACAACAACATGATGGTCTTTCGGTAATATAATGATCGCATTTGTTGTCTTGGTAATAACTGTATTCTCTGTTCCAAGACGTCCCATCATTGGACCACCCATCACATAGGCCGGATCCTCTACTGTTATTTTACCAGCAAGAGAAATCGCTTCTTTTACGGTTGTTCCTAATGGAACACGCACTGTCAGTGGATGATCGATCTCACCGACAATGGATACTAATTTATTTGTTACCGGTATATTAAGATGTACTGCCCTGTACAGGTTGTACATGGTTTCCACGTTATATACCACAACATTTTCATCTATTGGAAGTCCGCCCGGTTTGATCACCCGTCCGGTGGCTTCATAAATTAAAACTACTTCATCTCCCATTGGATATGCCGCCTTAAGCGCACAGATCCTGACATTAGGGAAGTCTCCGATTACTTCCTCAATTGCTTTGATTGTAGTTACATATTCACTTTTAATTCCAATTACTGCTTCTTTTGCTCCAAAGCTTTCTCTTACTTCATCCAGCATCTGAATAATCTCTTCTGTATGAGTAGCCAGCAACTGTCTGTGAAGCTTTAATAATGGTTCACATTCTACACAGTTTAAAATGACTGTGTCTGCCTTTTCTGTCATCTTCGCATAAGCTGGGAAACCGGCACCGCCGGCTCCCACTATGCCATTATTTCTTGCAATATTTTTCAGTTCATCGATCAGCATATTTATTTACTCCAATCCTGTCCTTCATCAATGATTCCAACAATAGCTGCATCTATTGGTGCATCTGCCATATCACAGCCGATTCTGGCTGCACTGCCCTGTGCGACCAATACGTATTCTCCTATTCCGGCGCCAATGATATCTATTGCAACCAGGCGACTGCCGGTGTTTCTCATGCTTTCAACCGGTTCAACAATCATAAACTTGTTGCCAACTAATTTTTCACTTTTTCTCGTAGAAAACAAGCTTCCCACAACTTTTCCAATTATCATAATAACTCTCCATCGAATTTATGAATTGAAAGCCGGTCTCTGCCTAAAAAAACACAGTCCGAACTCTCTTAAAATATGATTGTCGCCAAATCGTCCTGTTTTACCTGAGAAGCATTCGCCTCATCCGTATCGATATGCATCTCTGTTGTAAAAGACTCGTCTACACGAATCTTTACCTGATCTAATACTACACCTCTCTCATTGCCCACACGTACAGATACAAAATCATTATCTTTTAATCCTGCGGCTGCAGCGTCTGCCGGACACATATGAATGTGTCTTGCTGCTACAATACAGCCTTCATCAAGGTAGATAACTCCTTTTGGACCTACTAAAGCGATCGGTGCAGATCCGGCTGTATCGCCAGACTGTCTGACCGGGGCTTTAATTCCTAATGTACGAGCATCTGTTGCAGAAATTTCTACCTGGGATTTACTTCTTACAGGTCCTAAGATACGAACATTTTCAATTGCTCTTAATTTTAATCCAACAATTGTACACTGCTCGTTGGATGCAAACTGTCCACCCATTAATTCTTTTTTCTTTGTAAGCTGATATCCCTTACCAAATAACTTTTCTACATCTTCCTGGGTCAAATGGATGTGTCTTGCAGAGATTCCTACCGGTACTTTTACGACAGGTTTATTCGAATTAGTGCTTTCCATTGCCTGTAATACCATTCTGGTAATTTCTTCTACATTATTATAAGAATTCAAGATTCACACCATCCCTTATGTAATAGTCACACAGTCAGAGCTGCCTCTAACTGTGTGCATATGAAATGTTACTTATTTAACTGTTGGTAAAATCATCTCTACATCGCCGTGTGGTCTTGGGATTACGTGTGTAGCTACTAATTCGCCTAATGTACCTGCACTGCTTGCTCCGGCTTCTACTGCAGATTTAACAGCTCCTACGTCTCCACGTACCATAACTGTTACTAATCCGGATCCGATCTTCTCTGTTCCTACTAATGTTACATTTGCTGCTTTGCACATTGCATCTGCTGCTTCAATTGCTGCTACTAAACCTCTGGTTTCAATCATTCCTAATGCTTCTAATGCCATAATTATTTCCTCCTATTTTATCTTTTTATTTGTCTTCAGGTACAAAATCCGGTGGATCCTGTCCGAGCATTTTAGGATCGGACGAAGGTTCCGGTTTTCCTTTAAAACGGCTGGCTGATAATTCAACCATTTTCACAATTTCAGGATGTGGATTTGGAAGTATTCCAACAGATACCGGTTTCTTGATCGCATTTGTGCTTGCTGCCTCTATCGACTGTCTGACTGCTTCCACTTCACCTTCAATCACCAATGTAACCAATCTGCCACCCAGCTTGCGCTCCCAGGTTGCCAGCGATACATCTGCCGCTTTACACATGATGTCTAGTGCATCTGTTGCAGCTACAACACCCGTGATCTCCATGAATCCATATGCATTACCCATGTCGATTCTCCTTTAATCTGTCCGGCAGTTCTCATCTGACGGACAGCACGTTCTTATTTCTTAGCCTTTGAATTTTGGAAGGATTTTTTCAACATCGCTGTGTGGTCTTGGGATTACATGTGTAGCTACTAATTCGCCAAGTTTGCTTGCTGCTGATGTTCCAGCTTCTACAGCAGCTTTAACAGCTCCTACGTCTCCACGTACCATAACTGTTACTAATCCGGATCCGATTTTCTCTGTTCCTACCAAAGCTACCTCAGCTGCTTTTGTCATTGCATCTGCTGCTTCGATTGCTGCTGTAAGTCCTCTTGTTTCAATCATTCCTAATGCTTCCTGTGCCATTATAATAATCCTCCTTAAGATTTCTATCTTGTAATTATGTTATATGATTTTTTAGTTTTTATCAAGTGCGCTGACCGTCAACATTTTCTCTGTGTCCGCTGTAGGTCTTGGAATAATATATTTGGATACAATACCTGTATGAGCCGCTGCGACTGCCTCTGCTGCCCGCATTGCCTCTTCCACATCAGCGATACTGCCTCTGAATTTGATAGTGACCAAAAGCGGTACCGGTAAAGCATCTGCATTTGCCGGTTTGTTCTTGTCAAATACCTGAAGGTGTACATTTGCTGCCTTACATCCTGCATCTGCTGCAAGGAAAGCACAAACAAGCCCAAATACCTCTAACAAACCTACCGCTTCCTGATTGTCACGTGTTGTCAGATTTTCCATGATCTATCCTTTCCGAATACCCTATTTATTGACAACCGCAATTTTAAGTCCAGTCATTTCCAGGTTCTTCTTTAATGCTTCGTTAATTTCTTCTAATGGATATTTGTCAGTAATTAAGTCTGCCATTGGAAGTCCGATGCCTTTTGCTCTCTTTAAGAAATCGAATGTAGTTGCATAATCTCTTAAAGTGTATACCCAGGATCCTACTAATGTGATCTCTTTTGAACATAAGTCAAAGTGTGGATTGATCTGTGCATCACCACCGTTGATGAAGAATCCCAATTCACAAAGTCCTCCACCATTGCGGATGAATTTGTAAATGTTAGCATGTGCTTTTGGATTTCCTGTACACTGGAATGCAAAATCTGCCAGATGTCCGTCAAAGGAATCTTCTACTGCTTTTGTCAGCTCTTCAATTCCTTTATGTTCCATAAAGTTGACTGTCTTTGTTGCTCCCATTCTTAAAGCAAAATCAAGTCTTGCCTGATTTCCGTCTACTGCTGTAATGTTTTCAATACCCATTGTACGGAGAACTGCGATACAGATCAAACCGATCGGTCCACATCCCTGAACAACTACGCGGCTGTTAAAACGAAGGATTCCGGTTGTCTTTGCTCTTTCTACTGCATGAACTAATACAGCACAAGGCTCGATCAGAATTCTGGAATCTAAGTCTAAATCACTTACATTAAATACGGTAGATCCACCACGTACTAAAATGTAATCAGAGAACCAGCCGTTCAAATGAATATCATCATCCGGAAGTAATCCGTAAACGTCGGCTCCTCCTACGTTCTGTTTGTTCAGATCGAACATTGTAATATCCGGGTTATCTTTGAAGATCATACAGGTAACAACTTTATCACCAAGGTGAAGATCTTTTCCTGCTGAGTCTTTCTTAACATTTTTACCCATTTTAACGATCTCGCCGGTTCCTTCATGTCCTAATGCAACCGGGATCAGGCTGAATGGATCTCTTTTAAATTCGTGTGCGTCTGTACCACAAACACCACAACCTTCTACTTTAACAAGGATATCATCATCCCCTACTTCCGGCATAGGAAATTCTTTGATCTCAAATTTCTCTAACTCCGTAAGCATAGCTACATGTGCGGTAGAAGGAATTCCGGTTCCGGATGCCTTAGCTGCCGGTGCTGCACCTGCAGTACTTCCAGACATCTGATCCAGGATCTGTCTTACGATTAATTCAACATCCTGCTCTTTTACTGCCATTTTTATTCTCTCCTTCTCTTATCTGATGCAAAGGCTGTCTGACATTGTACAACGTCTGCTCTTTGTAAAGCTGTGTGCAGCTGTTAAACCTTCTCCGGTTCTGGAAGCAATTGTAAATGTACAATAGCCTTCTCCACCGAATCCTAATGCTGCATAGCTTGGTCCGTTTTTAACTAAGATAGCTGTATCCAGTGCTCTTGCATAAGTAGTGATGTGATCCACATTCTTGGAATGGATATGAGCTGAATGACGGTTGCCATGCTCTAACCATACTGCTGTCTCCACACCTTCTTCGAAGGATTTCACACGAACCATGCCTAAGATAGGCATCATTAATTCTTCTGCGATCAATGGATGCTCTTTCTGTCCTTCAAATACGATACAACGGATTTCCGGTCCTACATTTACACCTACCATAGCTAAAAGTGTCTGTGCACTTCTTCCAACACATTTTCTGTTTAATGCTCCCTTCGGTGTAAATACTGTCTGGACTAATTTATCCTGGATTTCTTTACTTGCCAGATAGCAGCCGTTTTCAGAGATCATGTAGTTCATTAATTCATCTGCAACGCTGTCTACTGCAACGATCTCTTTCTCTGCGATACAAGGAAGGTTGTTATCAAAAGTACATCCGTTCACGATGTCCTGTGCTGCCTTTCTGATATCTGCTGTTTCATCTACTAATACAGGCGGGTTACCGGCACCTGCACCGATTGCTCTCTTTCCTGAAGAAAGTACTGCTGTTACTACTCCAGGTCCACCTGTTGCTACTAATAAATGAATCGATGGATGTTTCATCATAATCGCACTTGTATCAAGTGTCGGAGCTTCCACTGTAACTGCGATATTATCAGGACCGCCGGCTTCAATAGATGCCTCGTTGATCATGTTGATCGTATAAATTGTTGTTTTCTTTGCATTTGGATGTGGGTTAAATACAACTGTATTTCCACCTGCAAGCATTCCGATACAGTTGCAGATAACTGTTTCAGATGGGTTTGTTGCCGGTGTAATGGCTCCAATCACTCCGAAAGGTCCCATTTCTACTAATGTAAGTCCCCTGTCACCTGACCATGCAATTGTGCTGATATCTTCTGTACCAGGCACTTTATCTGCGGTAAGATGATGTTTGAGGATCTTATCCCCCACATTACCCATTCCTGTTTCGTTAACACCCATGTTTGCTAAAATTTCTGCATTTTCATGTGTTTTTTTACGGATCAGGGAAATGATCTGTTCTCTCTGATCTAAGGTCATGGTGCAAACTTTCTTCTGTGCTTCGATAGAAGCATTGATTGCATCATTCATATCCTTAAACACACCATGCATACCGGATACGCTTCCGGAAATCTGCATATTTGCCATGACTTTCTGTACGATGTCATGTACCATGCGTTCATCTACAGACACTTTATTACCTCCTTCAATGCGGATGCCCCATAGGCTGCCAGGTCTGAATCCTCCTGCGCACTGCCGCCAGAGACCCCAAGGGCACCGATCATGGTCTTACCGACCATTAGCGGTTCTCCGCCTCCTAAAATCATTACTTTGCCATTATTGCTAAACTGTAATCCATACAGATCCTGTCCCGGCTGGCAAAGTCTGGACAATTTTGCCGTCGACATCTGAAATGCTGTAGAAGTATAAGTTTTATTCACTGCAACATCGAAGCTGCCATGATAAGCACCATCCATGCAATGAACAGCGATAGGTCTTCCTGAAGCATCCGATACAGCAACAACGACAGCAAGTCCCATTTCTGCTGCTTTTTCTTCTACAGTCTCTATTAACTTCACTGCCAGTTTTAAAGACATAACCTCTTTTACGATGGCGTCGCCGACAATATTGTTAATTATTTTTTCCAGATTATTTTCATTCATATTATTTTAAAGATTCTAATACTTTTTTCGTAATAGCTGCTACTAATTCCTTGTTATCATCAACCTGTGCAGAAGAGCTGCATCCGCCACCACAGTTATGGCAGTTTTCTTTTCCTTTGTTCTGGCAAAGGTTTGCAGGATGACGTCCCGGAAGTCCCATTTTTCTTCTGATCTCATATAATTTAGCGATCTGTTCTTTATCGAATTCTTTTGGTCCGCCAAGCTGTTTTGCTTTGTATAATAACTCAGCATAGAACTCAACAGATTCCATCTTCATATATGCAGCCATAAGGTCTGTAGACCATGTCAATGCACCGTGGCTCTCTAACAATACAGCATCAAAGTGCTCTAAGTATGGCTCAACTGCATCCGGAATCTCCATTGTAGAAGGTGTTCCATAAGGTGCGATTGGAACACATCCTAATGCGATAACTGCTTCCGGCATGATCGGCTGTGTTAAAGGAATACCAGCAATTGCAAAGCTTGTTGCAAATGTTGGATGTGCATGAACTACAGCTCCTACGTCAGGTCTCTTTGCATATACTCTCATATGCATCTTGATCTCAGATGATGGCTTGAATCCTTTGTTTGCCTGGATCACATTACCCTGTGCATCTACTTTGCAGATGTACTCCGGTGTCATAAATCCTTTGGAAACGCCTGTTGGTGTGCATAAGAATTCATTGTCGTTCAGTTTTACAGAGATGTTACCATCGTTTGCTGCAACCATGTTACGGTCATAAATTCTCTTTCCTACATCACACATCATTTTTTTGATTTCGTATTCGTTCAGTGCCATTTTTTGTTCTCCTTTTTGGTTTTTATTTATTTGATTATTTTATATCAGGATATAAAATAACAGTTCGGATTTAATTGGTCCCTTCTTCCCAGGGTATTACCTCTCCCGGTTCCCGGAGGTATTCCAAAATATCAGAAACTCCTTCACCGGTCTTGGAGTTCACATAGAAAATTGTCTTACAGCCGGCATTCTGTAACCATCTGGTCGCAAGTTCGGTATCTGCATCTTCTTTATCGATCTTGGTCACGATTCCTATCACATCCCGGTTCACCATGCAGGTGATATTCGGCGGATATAAGGAAAACGGTTCTGTCGATGATGCCAGAAGTCCTACCACATCAGCTTCGTAAGAATATAACGCCAATGCTCTTCCAAGTTTTCCTGTCTGCAGATATTCCCCCGGTGTGTCTATGATCACGTCATAATGATTAATGTACTGTGTCTTCTTATATGTAATCTTCTCACCCCGAAGTGCCTGTGTCAGAGTTGTCTTCCCTGCTTCACTGCGCCCCATTAAAATGATCTTCTTCATATATATCACTTACGTGCGGGTTACAGGTGTGACCGCATACCCCAGCGTATTCTCCACATACTGCAAAATTGCCTGAATCGATGCCTCTACTTCTGACACTGTGCCTGTCACGATCACCGACCCTGAAAATCTGTCTACAAACCCAAGTTCTACACCGGCTGACTTAATCCCTATATCTGCCATGATGATCGCTGTCTCCGCCGGGCTGACCGTCAGGACGCCGATCGCAGCTTTCGCATATTCCACAGCAGGATTCAATCCCAGCTTCTGGTAAAGTATCGGATCCGGGTTGGCAATGATATGTGCCAAAGTAATCTGTTTACCAGGAACTAATTCCTGTATGATCCTTTGTTTGTTTTCCATGCTTCGTCCTCTCTTATCCCAATGACAGGATTCTCTTTATTCCGATACTATGATTATATTATGGTTTATTTATAAAGTCAACAGAAAACAACATTTTCTTTTGATTATTTCTCTTTATTTTTCATTATACATTATGTTTTATGTGGTTTTTACACTTGTTTTTAGTTGTTTTTATTGTTTTCTTCTTGTTTTATCTTTGTTTTTTCAAATTTCATATTGGAAAATAGTTTTTTATAGGTTATAATTATGGTAAAGTTTTTTGTTTTATCCAGATTTATTGTCAGATTTTACAAGTCAAATATTGTCTTTTTATATTTTCTTGTAATATCGCACAATTTTACAATGTATTTTCAGAAAGGTTTCTTTATGATAAATAGTAATACTTTTTCAAATTTTAACAGTAAATATCCCATTTATGCTGATTTACACACGCACAGTATCAGCAGCGGACATGGTTCAGAAGACACCATCACAGACATGATCCGGTGTGCTTCCGAATCAGGACTTTCTCTTTTCGGCATTTCCGATCACGGTCCTGCCACTTCATCTTCTGCAAAGCCTTCTTATTTCCAAAGTCTGAAATTGGCAGACCGGGATCGTTTTGGAATCAGAGTGCTTTATGGTGTAGAATTAAATATTATAAATACCGCAGGTGATGTTGATCTGGATGATGAGATCTTATCCGCATTAGATTATGCGATCATCAGCATTCACCCACCGATTTTCAAGCCTTACCATGATAAAGATCTCTCCTCTGCATATATCCGCGCAATGGATCATCCTAAAGTCCGTTTTTTAGGGCATATTGATGATGCACGTTTTCCGGTAGATTTCGAATATCTGCTTGAGATTGCCAAAGAAAAACATGTTTATCCGGAAATTAACAATGGTTCTCTCATGCCGGACGCTTACCGCATAAACGGTCAGGAAAACTGCCGCAGGATTTTAAGCATATGTAAAAAGCTGGATCTTCCTGTTCTCCTCTCCAGCGACAGCCATGGCAAGAAAAACATCGGAAATATGCAGTATATTTTTCCGCTGCTAGAAGAACTTGATTTTCCTGCTCATTTAGTTTTAAATTCTGATTTATCCGTTCTATCAGAAATTATCCAGTAGCTGTTTCTTCTATATATATTGTTTTTCGTCCTGTAAAAAAATTCATTTTGTAATAACAAAAAGGAGCATCGCTTATCACTGTCCCCAGTCATTTTGCGATACTCCTTTTATATTTTGTATTAATTTTAGAAGAAATAAATTGGCATTGCGTCTCCAACACCAAAGGTTTCATTTTCTTCCGGTTCACGATCCAATACCTGATCGGATTTCTGATACTCGATCATCTGCATCACTTCTTTTGAAGTTCCGGAAATCACTTTACTTGCCGTTACAGCTTTTGTTTTCGCTGTCGTTTTTGCTGTTGTTCTTTTTGTTTCTTTTGATACTGATGTATTGTCAGCTGCTTTTGATGCTCTGGCCATACTTCCTTTACCTACTGCCATAATCCATGACCTCCCTTGCTAATTGTTGAAATTCCTTTGCACTTCTTGTACTCTTCTTGTATACCGAAACCGGTACAGAGTTATCCTGTGCCCACTCGACAGAAGTATCAACATGGATGAATGTTTCAAATACATTTATATTATCATAGCCTGCCAGGATTTCTCTCGTCTGCTTATAATAATTCTTTCTTTCATCTACCTTTGTGATCAGTACTCCCATAATCTTTGCTTCTGTCATTTCAGAGATTCCATTTAAAAAATCAAACATATTTGCCAGTCCGAACAATCCCCATGGGGACGCCTCCACAGGAACGATCACATAATCTGCTGCGCACAAAATATTGATCACCCACGTTCCAAGAGTCGGAGGCGCATCGATCAGGACATAGTCATAAAGTTCTTTTTCATAAATGCTGCGCAAGCACTTTTTCAACACATACTCTCTCTGTATCATTGTAAAAAGCTCGTATTCTATCTGGCTCATCAAAGTCGAGGACGGAATCAGATCCAGATTCTCATATGGCGTATGTACGATATATCCACTTAAATCCCGTTTGTTTTTTATTGCGTAGTATAAATTCTCCTCACATTCCGCCATTTCAAGAACCCGTTCTTCATCAAAGAAGGAGAGTGAGAGATTTAACTGCATATCTCCATCGATCAAAAGAACTTTTTTCCCTGCAGATGTCAGTTCGAATGCTAAATTAGCACATGTTGTCGACTTTCCGCTTCCACCTTTGTTGTTTGTAAAACAGATCGTTTTTGTTTTACAGCCTGCCATTTATCTTACCATGCCTTCCTTACTTTACAAAATATTATTTCTTTTAGTAGATTTTAATCTCAAAAGAATCAGCAACACAGTTTCTTGCTTCTTTTAAGTCTGCAAAGGTTCCGTCTTCCAACATCTGAGACAAAATATTTCCAATAGCAGTTGCCTCACCAGGACCTGCATGAACTCCCACTCCTGTATATTTTGCAGTCAATTCATTCAGATATGCCGCATTGGAACCACCACCGATAATATTGATCTTGTCATATTTCACGCCTGTGATCTTCTGGATTTCCTCCAGCTTCTCAGCATAGCATTTTGCCAGAGAATTATAAATCACGCTTGCGAGTGCCGGTAATGTCTCAGGAACCTCCTGATTCGTTTTTCTGCAATAATCTTTTACTGCCTCCACCATATCATCAGGAGAAAGGAAGCTTGAATCCTGACAGTCAACAACTGCCTGGATTGTCTCATGGGAAGCCTGTTCGCACAAATCGCCATAAGACATATCCGGAGCCAGCTGGTTACGTACAGACTGGATCATCCAAAGTCCCATAATGTTAGCAAGATAGGTGATTTTTCCGCCATATCCGCCTTCGTTTGTGAAGTTTGCCTCTTTACTCTTTGGTGAGCAGTTCGCTTCCGCCATTTCCACGCCCATTAATGACCATGTTCCCGAACTGATATAACAGGTATCTTCCGCATTGGTAGGAATTGCCATAACTGCAGATGCCGTATCGTGGGTAGGTGGCAGTACTACCTTACAATCATATCCTACTAATTCCCTCACTTCATCCGTCAGGTTTCCGATCGTTGTACCCGGCATCAATACCTTCTGGAAAATTTCTCTTGGGAATCCCAACATATCGATCAGTTCATAATCCCAGTCTTTTGTTACAGGGTTTATCAACTGGGAAGTTGTCGCTTCTGAATATTCCTGTACTTTCTTTCCACTCAATTTAAAATGGAAATAATCCGGGATCATCAGCATTGCGTCTGCTTTTTCCAGATATTCCGGATGTGTCTTTTTCACTGCCATCAGCTGATAAATCGTGTTATAGATTGCTTTCTGGATACCGGTTCTTGCATATAGATCATCTTCTGAAATAATCTTATACACTTCCTCATCCATTCCCTCTGTTCTGTGATCGCGATAACCAACTGTCTGTCCAACAATATTATCTTCTTTGTCTAAAAGTACAAAATCAACACCCCATGTGTCAATACCTACACTTACCGGAATTTTGCCGATTTCTTTACATTTTTTCATTCCGGCAATAATCTCATTGAATAATCTGTCAACGTCCCAGCAAAGCGTTCCATCTACATGATCCATTCCATTCCAGAAACGATATACTTCTTCTAATACGATCTTGCCATTTTCAACACTGCCTAAAATATGTCTTCCGCTGGAAGCCCCAATATCAATCGCCAAAAAATATCTGCTCATATTTCCCCCATTTTTTAAAAAATCCCGAATATTTTTTCTCTAAATGCCTTGTATAATGTCTCGTAATCCGTATAACCTATTTTGCTATTTTTGAAACTGCTGCCCCATGTCTCGCACAAGGTGTCCGCAAGCAGTTTTGCATATTCATGGTTTCTCTTCAGAATAGCTGGGAACACATAATAGATCATGAAAAAATTAAGATCCGCCTGTACGGTACCCTTTATCTTTCCTTTCACTTCATATCGGCTCTTTACAGCTTCCACAAACACCTCTGCAATCTCTTTTGCTGCTTTTTCCGGGTCACCTTTATCCAAATAAGCTTCCATCTCCAAAAAATAGGCTTCATTTGCCGCCATAAAGTTTTCCATGTTTTCTTCATACTTCTGTTTTTTCAGCCTTCTCATCTTCTTTTCCATATCATCAAACATGGATTCAACCTGATATAACATAAAACCTGTCCCTCGCCTTCTGTTGCATTTCCTTTAATTTATATCCAGGAAGAGTGCAAAAGCCCTCTCCCTTTTTATCATCCGGATCTTAATCCACCACAACACCCTTCTGCAACATAATATTTGCATAAAGAGCTGTTTCACCGGTTGCAATGATCGCATACACTTTCTTTGCTTCATCATAGAACGCAAAACGTTCAATATTTCCAACTGTGTCTGCGCCTCTATCATCGTATTTTGCAATGATCTCTTTATATGTATCCCAGATTGGTGTTTCAACGTTATCACCTGGCATTACTTCCATAAGATTTACAGGTTTCTCAACATAGGTATCCAATGGGAATACCTGTAAAATGGCATCTAAAATTTCCGGAACGCCATGTCCGTCGCAGCGGATAACGATCGCATCTTTACCCATAGATTCTGCCGGGAAATTTCCGTCAGAAATAACCAGTCTGTCACTATGTCCCATTTCTGCTAAAACTTTTAATAATTCAGGTGAAAGAATTTTTGGAATTCCTTTTAACATTTGTATACCTCCATAGTATATATTATTTTTTATTATAATACAATTTGCACAACAAAAAAAGTGTTCGTTGTACTTATTTTATGAAATTTTAATACAATTTGTTGTTGCCGTGTGAACAGTAACTACAAATTCTGTATTTCTGAACCCATACTGTCAAAAAGGGACCGGATAAATCCGATCCCTAATTTTTGCTTATTCACTTTAATCCATCAGAGATACAGATTAGTCGTAAAGGTTTGGAGCGATATCTTCGTCTTCCATATTGTCTGCATTGTACCAGTAACCATCCATAGGGATATCTTCTACTGTTTTACCATTGCAGACATCTACTAATGTGTAGATAGTTTTGTAACCCATCATTAATGGAGACTGTGTTACAGAACCGATTAATTTGCCATTGTTGATAGCAGCTTTCTGTGGTGTACCAGCATCGAATCCAGCACCGATGATTCCTTCTGCAGGATCTGTTGCTAATTTGTTTAATGTTTCGTTAGCTGTGATAACACCTTCAGCTGTTGTCTGGTTAGAACCAAAGATAGCGATTGTATCAGCTTTTGACATGATCTTGTTTGCTTCTGTAGCTGCTAAGTCTACAGTTGTCTGAGCTGGAACACCTACTTCGATGATAACTTCTGCTGTTTTCTCATCACCCTTGTCAGAGCAGTTGTTTACATAGAACTCATTACCAACTACTGCAACTTTTTTGCCATCTGCTGTACAAAGTTTGATCATTTCATCAATGAAACCAAGTCCACGTTCCTGAATGTTAAGAGCTGTAGCATCCTGGTTAACTTCACCAATTCTAACTGGTTTGTCTGCTGTAGCTGCTGCAACAACATCTTTGATCACCGGATACATATTTGTAGCTGCGCACGCACCTGCTGCTTTGTTATCTGTTGCAACAGTTGCTACTACAGATCCTTCTGGAGCATCAGATACACCTGTATCAAAACAAACTACCGGAATACCAGCATTTAAAGCTGCTGTAAGGGAGTCAAGTACGGAGTTTGTATCACATGCTGCCAAACCAATTCCGTCTGGAGCTTTCTGGATAGCATCGTTTAACATCTGTACCTGATCAGCGATATCAGATTCGTTTGCTGGTCCGTTAGCATTCGCTGTAACGCCTAATTCTCCACAAGCTGTTTCGATACCTTTAACAGCTGCCTGCCAGTATGTAGACTGGAAACTCTTTACGATCACTTCGAAGTGATAATCGCCACCTGCTGTCTCAGCCGGTGCTGCTGCTTCCTCAGTAGAAGCTGCCGGTGCTTTTGTGTCCGGTGTAGTAGCTGGAGTTTCCTCTTTAGTTTCTCCACATCCTACCATTGAGAGTGTCATTGCTGTACCAAGTACAATTGCCAAAATTCTCTTTTTCATTTTTTAATTCCTCCTTTAGGGTTTAAATGATCTATATGAAGTCCGCCGACATCATATCATAAATAATTTATTTTTTCTTTTTTACAACATCGATCAATACAGCGCCGATCAAAACAAGACCTGTAAAAATCTGCTGCCAGTTTGCCTGTAATCCAATGAATGGTAAACCAACTTTCATAAGTGTAATGACTAAAACACCAAGGAATGCTCCTGTGATCGTACCAACACCACCGCTGGCAGATACGCCTCCGACAATCGCTCCACCGATAGCATCCAGCTCGAATCCTGCTCCTGAACCCGGATAAATTGTTACGTATGTTGCTGAATATGCAATTGCTGCAAGTCCGGCAAAGAAACCAGAGATCACATATGCAAACACATGATAAAATTTAACATTTACACCAGCTAATTTTGTTGCTTCTTTATTACTTCCGATAGCAATTGTATAACGTCCGATCTTCGTATGTTTTAATATAAAATTCATAAGAAGAACAAGCACTACAACAACTACAATACCAATTGGAATTACCTTTCCATTTACCGTAAACCTGAAAATCTTTCTGAACCATCCTTCCGGCTCTAAGGAAGACGGCCAGGAAACACCAAATCCGCCACTGAGTAAAGAACCAAGACCTCTTGTTATCATGCAGGTACAAAGAGTTGCAAGGAAAGGTGGCAGATCCATAATGGCTACCAGCAAACCATTTAAAGCACCAATCAGAATACTGAGTACCAGACATGCGATCAATGCTACCACTACAGGCACATCTTTGTGTACGATCAGATATCCACCAAACAGGGAATAACAGATCAGACCTGTACCAATCGAAAGATCTACACCGCCGGTGATCAATGTGAATGTTACTCCGATCGCCATAAGCGCAATGTAGTAAGACATATCTAATACGCTTACAAATGTTGAATAAGTTCTAAACGTAGGACTAAGAATACTGAAGAGTGCAACCATCACAATGATGATGCCGACTACCATGGCTTCACGTCCATTTATTTTACCAAAGTTTGTTTTCTTTGACATCTTCCTTCTCCTCCTAATCGATCTCGCGAGTTGCAAGATTCATAATCTTTTCCTGAGTTGCTTCCGCAATACCAATCTCACCTGTTTTCTTGCCTTCGCACATAACCACGATACGATCACTCATACGCAGGATTTCTGTCATCTCAGACGAGATCATAATAATGGATTTACCTTCTGCCGCCAATTTGTTCATTAATTTATAAATCTCATTCTTGGCACCTACGTCAATTCCTCTTGTAGGCTCATCGAAAATAAGGATATCACTATCACGGGTCAGCCATTTTGCAATAACTACTTTCTGCTGGTTACCACCAGATAAGTTCACAACTAATTGATCCACACTAGGAGTTTTTGTTGCCAATGCATCTACATATTCCTGTGCCACTGCCGCTTCTTTCTTCCTGTTAATGAAAATACCTCTCATAAACTGATGTACAGTAGCCATTGTCGTGTTTTCAGCGACAGTCTTCTGAACAGCTACTCCGTACCGCTTTCTATCTTCTGAAAGATATCCGATACCACACTTAACAGCATCTTGTGGACAGTTGATCGTCACTTTCTCACCGTTAACATATATATCTCCGCCCTCTTTCGGATCTGCTCCGAATAAAGCTCTGGCTGTCTCTGTACGTCCCGCTCCCATCAGACCGGAGAAACCAAGGATCTCACCCTTGTGAAGTTCAAAGCTTACATCCTGTACCATCTTGCCTGCATTCAGATGTTCTACTTTTAACACAACCGGTGCATCCTCCGGCACAGCACTTTCTGTCTTAGGATCTTCGTAAATAACACGACCAACCATCATGTTGATGATGTCTTCTTTTGTACATTCATTTGTGATCAGTGTACCAACATATGTACCATCACGCATGACTGTAACACGGTCTGTGATCACTTTGATCTCATCCATACGATGTGATATATATACCATCGCAATGTCTTTTTTCTTCAGATCCCTGATGATTTTGAACATTTCTTCAATCTCTGCCTCTGTAAGTGCTGCGGAAGGCTCATCAAAGATAATTACCTTTGCATCAAAGGAAACCGCTTTTGCAATCTCACACATCTGCTGTTTTCCGACTGTCAAATTGGACATTTTTTCTTTTGGATCAATGTCCACGTTCAACCTATCGAACAATTTCTTTGCTTCTTCATTCATCTTCTTATCATCGATTGTAATTCCTTTTTTGAATTCACGACCGATAAATAAGTTCTGTGCCACTGTTAAATGACCAAGCATGTTCAGCTCCTGATGCACGATCACAATACCTGCATCCTGCGCTTCTCTTGTATTTTTGAATTCAACTTCTTTTCCTTCATATGTAATAGTACCGGAATCTTTTTTATAGATACCTGTCAATACTTTCATCAATGTGGATTTACCAGCACCATTTTCACCCATCAGAGCGAGAACTTCTCCTTTTCTCACTTCCAGATCGACATGATCCAATGCATGGACACCAGGGAAAGATTTATCAATACCTTTCATTGTTAAAATAATATCACCCATTATTCTTACCTATCCTTTCTTCGTACTATCACTAATTCTTTCTACGTCTTGCAGATACGTCTGCATAAACAGCTGCAATAACAATAATTCCTGTAATAATGAACTGATAGTCTTTTGAGAATCCAAGAGCAAGAATACCCTGCTGTAACAGAGAGATGATAAGTACACCAATTACAGTACCGCCAATAGATGCCAAACCACCCGCCATGGATGTACCACCCATTACACATCCGGCAATCGCTTCATTGTTATACTGATCACCATAACCAGGCTGTACAGTTGTGTAAGCGCCAACATAGAAGATAGCTGCTATACCAACCAGAATTCCACAGATAACATATGCCAGCATTTCCCATTTCTTTACATCTACGCCAGAAAGTCTGACTGCTTCTTTATTACTTCCAAGGCAGAGGATATAACGACCAGCCTTTGTCTTGTTTAATACAACTCCACAAACAATTGCTGCAGCGAGGAAAATAATAAGTCCTGTCGGAACATTTCCTGCTTTTACAAAATTTCTATACCAGCCATTAGCATCTGAAGACTGTGGCCAGCTCACAGACTGTGTTTTTGTAAATACAGCTGCAATACCTTTTGCAATGTTCATGCTTGCCATTGAAACAATAAATGGTGGTATTTTCCAGTATGCTACAAGATATCCGTTAAAAATACCAAATAGAAAACCGATCACCACGCTTAAGATCAAAGCAGCAGCCATTGGTATTCCATGTGTCAGAAAACTGTAACCAGACACCAATGCACAACAGAACATTACTGGTCCGATAGAGAAATCAATACCGCCTGTTGCAATAACGAATGTTACTCCCAGGGAAAGGAATCCCAGAAAATAAACATAGTTCATTGTGTCCATGATACGGGACATTCCAAAGAACTTTCCTCCGGTCAGTAATCCAAATGATAAGTACATTACCAGCATTACAAGAACCAGAATAATTCTGTTAAAGCCCACTTTTTTTACAAATGCGTTTTGTTTAATTTTTTCCACTTACTTTTACCTCCATAGTTGACTGCATAACAAAAATCACATGCCCCAACTCGCTTTTATTGTTAATAGTATATAATCAATTTGGCTTTCAGTCAAGGAATTGCCGACATTTTTCACAAATACAGGCTAAGTAATGAATATATTTTCATTTTTTTGCACAATACGTTATATTTTATTTTTTTAGCAAATATTCTTGTTTTCATGTCACGCATATTGTACAATAACCGGGTACGAAATAATCTATAAAATTATTACGGAGGTTATTATGAAACGATTACGAAAATCTATCATTCTGCTTTTCCTCATTGCAATGTGTCTTTTCATCTGCAGCTGTGGACGATCCAAAAAAGCCGAATGTCCTTTCACAGAAATCACATGGGAAAATACTCTTGACGAGGTATTAGCCCTGGAGGGAGAGCCTTTGGACTCTTATCCTTCCACTTATTCCGGAACCACTTATACTTTTAGTAAAGATTTCCATGACATGTCAGGAACTATTAAATATATGTTTGATGACAATGACAGGCTAATGAGTATGGCGTGGTTATATATTCCAGAGTCAAAAGATGATCTGGAAAATGTTTATCAAACCCTTTGTGACGAAACTACCCAGGCGTATGGCGAGAGCGGTTTCGATTCCGATATGGGAACCGCCAAAGGTAATGTATGGTATCTGGAAAGTGGAAATATCATTGTCGGTGTTATGTCAACAGGAGTCAACGAAGCTGTCCAGTACCAGTTTCTCCATCCGGATGTGTCAAACGAAAAGCCACAGTAAATCAATCTGCACTATTATAATCCATGCAAGTCCTTCATTAGGCAAAATAAAAAAGTCGGGAATCGGTTTTCAGATTCCCGACTTTTTTGTCTGATTTTTATTTCTTCGTCTAATGACTATTTGTACATTGGTCCATATACTGCACATGCTCTGTAATCAGCGCCTTCTTTATCCATTCCAAATGCATCCCATGCTTTTGGTCTGAAGATATCCTTGTCTGCTACGTTGTGCATAGCTACTGGAATTCTTAAGATGGAGCAGAGTGTGATCAGATCCGCACCAATATGTCCATAAGAAATCGCACCATGGTTAGCACCCCAGTTATTCATTACTTCATAAGCTGTCTTGAATGCAGAACCTTCTTTGCCATCACATCTTGGAGCAAACCATGTAGATGGCCATGTGTAGTCTGTTCTCTTCCACAGAGTATCAGAAACATCTGCAGGGAGTCCTACTGTCCATCCTTCTGCGATCTGCATAACAGGTCCTAATCCTTTTACAAGGTTCAGACGAACCATTGTTGCAGGCATTGTAGCTGTTGTCTCGAATCTTGAAGAGAATCCGCCGCCACGGAAGTATCCGTTGTCAGCTGCACACCATGTTGTAGCTGCCATGATCGCATCCTGATCTTCTTTTGTCACTTCATACCAAGGCTTCATTGTCTGATTGCCTTCGGCATCTCTAGCTTCAGCATTTGCATCTAAACAGCATGCTCCAGAGTTGATCAGATGGATCACACCATCAGCCTCTTTTGCTACGCCTTCGATGTCATATCCTGTTACTCTCTTGATAGCATCTCCGCTCCAGTATGTACGGACATCTGCAAACATCTGTGCTCTGTTTGTCAATAATTTCATGAACAGCATACCTAATCCGTTAAGTACATCGTTCTCTGTTGCAAGGATGTATGGCTCTCTTGCTCCATTCCAGTCGAAGGAAGTATTTAATACTGCCTCAGCGAAATCTCCGTTCGGATAGAAATCTGTCCACTGTCTCTGTCCCTGGAAGCCGGCAGCAAGTGCGTTGTGTCCAACTGCTTCTTCTTCACAGCCTTCCGGAAGATTCTTGTTACCATTCATAAGGTCTTTGATGATAACTGCCATCTTAACAGCAAACTCGAACTGTTCTTCTTTTTCTTCATCGCTCTTTCTTACGAAATCAGGGTTCTTGTCATAACCCATCTTGCATTTTTCTTTTGCCCATGTAAGAGCTTTCTGGAATTCAGCTTCATCATAAATTCCTTCTGTCATACGACGGATAATCTCTACTTCGTCTACAGACTCTACTCTCATTCCAAGGTAAGACTCCATGAAATCAGAATCAATGATAGATCCGCCGATACCCATACAGATGGAACCGATCTGTAAGTAAGATTTGCCTCTCATAGTTGCTGCTGCAACTGCTGCACGTCCAAATCTTAATAATTTTTCTTTAATGTCATCTCCGATTGTAGAATCGTCAGCTTCTACTACATCATGTCCGTAGATACCGAATGCCGGAAGACCTTTCTGTGCATGTGTTGCCAGAACACTTGCAAGGTAAACAGCACCTGGTCTCTCTGTTGCATTAAGACCCCAGACACCTTTGATCGTTGTAGGATCCATATCCATTGTTTCAGAACCATAGCACCAGCATGGTGTTACTGTAAGAGTAATAGCCACTCCTTCTCTTCTGAACTTTTCTTCACATGCTGCAGCTTCTGCAACACGTCCGATCGTTGTGTCAGCGATCACAACTTTTACAGGTTCACCATTGGAATACTTAATGTTCTCCTCGAATAATTTTGCTGCTGCTTTTGCCATACCCATTGTCTGGTCTTCAAGACTCTGGCGAACCTTGATCGGTCCTCTACGTCCGTCGATCGTAGGTCTGATACCAATTACCGGATATGCACCGATTAATCTGCTCTCTGCCATAATGTAATTCCCCCTTAACTTTTTTGCCCACAGGCATTTGTTTAATTTGAATTATAGTGTTTGCACACCAAAAACAAAAGTGTTATACTATAAAAAAGCAGTACAATATTCACTTCTTTTACTATGGGGACAGAATTTTATGAAATATATTGATTATCAGGAAAGAGCGCAGCAGGGAACCTTTAATTTCCCTATTGCTTTTTATCACCAGACACCGCACAGCCCACGCTATGACATGCAGTATCACTGGCATACACAATATGAAATTATTCGTATCATCTCGGGTACATTCCAGCTGAAACTGGAAAAATCGACAATGCTTTGTCAGGCTGGCGATGTTATTTTTATCACCAGCGGAATGCTTCATGGAGGCACTCCGCATGACTGTATTTACGAATGCATCGTGTTTGATCTGCAGATTTTATTGAAGAATAATCACGCATGTTCCCGGATCATCAGGGACATTATCGATCAGAAGATCACGGTCAATACCCGCCTCTCAGAGACTTCTGAGACAGTTCCTGCCATAGTCCATGACCTTTGCCATGCTTTATCCAGCAAAAAGACAGGTTATGAATTTATGGTACAAGGCTACCTGTATCACCTTCTGGGGACGATTATCCATGAACATTTGTACGAGCAGGCACACCAGAATATCATTTCTGCAGAGCGGATCTCTTCTGTTAAGAATGTGCTTACTTTTATATCCGATAATTACAGCAATAATATCAGTCTGGACGACCTGTCCCGCATTGCCGGCATGAATCCCAAATACTTCTGCCGCTATTTCCGCAGCCTGACAGGGCGTACTCCGATCGACTATCTGAATTATTACCGGATCGAATGTGCCAGTGAGATGCTTTCCACAAAGGATATCACTATCCGGGAAGTTGCTATCTCCTGCGGATTTAATGATGAAAGTTACTTTATAAAAACATTTAACAAATACAAGGGGATCACTCCCAAACAGTTTATGAAATCACCTTTTTAGATGATATACCGTTCATTCCAGATAACTGCTGTTTTCATCGGTGCCCCTTTTGCATATATTTTATTTTCATATGCATTCACCGGATCTTCGGTAAATTCGTCTTTATCGATCAGCTCTACGATTTCATCATAGCAGCTGTCCAAAAGAATCCGGATTGCCTCTTCCATATGATCCTGCCGGAAATTAATGGAACCAAAAATCACCTGATTTTTAAATCCAAACGGCATCGTATCAAATGTAATTTCCGGTCCTAACGAAAACGAATTATAAATCCCATTACAGCCCAGCACGCCATAGCGGAATGCGATCTCATGTTCGATCGCAGCTCCGCTGGAACCGATAAATACCGTTGCAGTGCCACCTAATTTTTCCCGGATCGCATCTGCAAGTTCTTCGTTTGTGTCAAAAGCACTTCTCACATAAGATGCACCCGCCTGTTTTAATGCAAAGGAAACCTTCGGACTGCTCTCTTCACTTCTTGCCACAAATACGATCTTTGCATCCGGATAACGCTGATGGATCAGATCTCCAATGAACATTCCGGTTGTTCCAAGACCAAAAATACATACTCTGTCAAATGTTTCTTTTCTGGCAATCTCCCTCGCTTCTGCTTCACTGCATTTATATTGTGCCATTTTCACCCTGAAATTCTGTGCTTCCCCGATATCCTCCATCCGTTCTCTCTGAAAGATCATGCAGGCATATGGATCGCTAAACACAAGCTTTTTACATATTGAAAGCGGTATTTTTCCATCCTTCACATATCCGTCCGGTATTTTCAGAAGCATATCCAGATTATAATAGTTTTTATCAGAAAATAACCCATCTGCCTGATCGCATCCGTACTCAAAATAAGTTTCTTCTTCGGTATATCTCGTAGGATCATAGCTGTTTCCACCACGAATCAGCACAATGGCAAAGCGGTTTTCATCCGGAACCCATACAACCCCTTCATGACCATTGATCAGTCTGTTGCAGCCTTCCGGAAACTTCTGTTTTAAATTTCCCTCCCGCCCCATATTCATAAGAGTGTAATCTGTACCGCAGAATCCTACGAAAACACTTTCTGCGATAATTCCTTCCTTCTCTTCCTCGCCTCTTAATCTCCTTCTCGGAATGTTGTGGATCTCCACATCTCCGTACACTAACGGATTTTTCTCACTGTTCTGAAAATACGTACCTTTTACGATCATGCTGCTCCTCCTTGTTTATTCCACCATGTTTCTTATTTTTTCCGGGACTTCCAATTCCTCAAATCCATAAAATGCTCTTGCATTTTCTCCCAGAAATTTTATCTTTTCTTCTTCTGATAATTCCGTTGTTTTTTCTATAAAATCCTTACTCATATCATAAGTAATGGCTGTCATTGTGCGCGGATAATCGCTTCCCCACATTAATTTGTCAATCCCGCAGATATCGATCGCTGTACGGATTGCTCTCACCGCTGACGGATATGGATAAAATTCTTTGTGGAACAACCAGGTAATCCCGCCACTTTCGACATATACATGTTCATGCTTTGCCAGTGCGATCTGTTTTTCCCATCCGTCTGTCGTAACCATTCCAAAATGTCCGATCGCAATACGAAGATCCGGATATGTTTCGATCAGCTGCTCCATTACGTCTGTCTGCGCATCCCCATCTGCCATATCAATGGAAATAAACTTCTTCAACCGTTCTGCTTTTTCAAAAATTTCTTTATGATGCAGCAGATTCTGATCTTTCAATCTGCCTGCACAAATTTTAATTCCATCAAATTGTCCGATCCACTCATCTTTGATCTCTTTTTCTTCATAAAGGCAGCAAACCTTTATCCTTTTGGGATACTTCTTCCTGCATTCTAATAAGTAATGATCCTGGTTGCCATCAATATACTCCTGTGTAACCACGCATCCGCTGACTCTGGCATAATTCATATTGGAAATCAGCATTTCCACTGTGTTTCTTCCATCCAGCATATATGGCGGCATCATCTGACGGATTTCTCCGCCGAAGTCACTTTTTCCATCCTTTAATGCAACCACTTTGTTTTCACCTACACGCCCAAGCTGTTTGTCCCATAAATGCAGGTGTGCATCAATTACCATACCGTGCCCTCCTTTTTTCAATTTTTCCGCTTTGTTCTTGATTTTATTATAAGATTTGTTGTACGATAATGATACATGAATAGTAGACATTTCCAGTTATGTTATGTCCGATTAGCGTACTTTTAAGTGTAGTGCGGGCACTAAGGCATACTTCAAATTGCACACAGGCATGCATTGATAATACCTTGACCCGTTATATTTTAGGGGATAGCTTCTATGATAAAAAATGATAATTTAAATGTTATGTTTCAGATAGGGAATTACCGGATAAATGTTTTAAAATTTACATATGAATGTCAGACATGGAATACGCCATCCCATGCCCACAGTTCGAACAGCTATGAAATTCACTTCATTCCAGAGGGAAATGGGACATTGATCAGCAATCAATGCCGTTATGACTTGTATCCTGATATTCTCTACACCACCGGTCCCCATATTGAGCATCAACAATATTCAGATCCCGATGATCCAACCTATGAGTATTGTATTTATTTGAGAATTGAAGAATTGCACAATATCAAAGAAAATGCTTCCGAAAAAAATATATTGGCACCATTTTTACATTATCCATTCTGGTATGGAAAAGATTGTGCCGGTCTGCGGTCAACATTAGAGCAAATCCATGAAGAACTATCTGCACCCAAAAGTGCTGCCGCAATCATGCTCCGGGCTCTTTTTATGCAGTTTTTAGTAAAAATACTGAGAAACTATGCACCTGACTCAAATGCCGCCATAACCTATATTCCGATTCCATTGGTCAAGGCTTATATTCTGATTGAAGACAGCTTCCTGCTCGAATATAATACCATTACACTAAAAGAACTTTCCCGCCGGTTAGGACTCAGTTCCCGGCAGACCAGCCGGATTCTGTATAACCGTTATGGAAAAAATTTTCTTCAAAAAAGAATGGAAGCCCGGATGGCTGCGGCAGTCACTTTCCTAAAAGAACATAAACTTTCTATTTCCGAGATTTCCGCCCGGTTAGGATATTCTTATCCGAATCATTTTCATACAGCTTTTAAAAACTATTATCATATGACCATTTCTGAATATAAACAACGGATTTCAATGTGAATAAAAAGTTGTGTATTTTAATGACATACTTCACTATTAATCATATCTTCGCTGTCAGTATGTAGTCTTATGAAAGCATTTTTTCGGCCCACTCTGCTTCCTTAAAACCGGTCAGCACGTTATCACCATCCACAACCAGTGGCCGCTTCACAAGCATACCGTCGGTTGCAAGGAGTTTTAACTGCTCCTCCTCGCTCATTTCCGGCAATTTATCCTTCAACTGCATGCTTTTGTATAAAAGTCCACTCGTATTAAAAAATCTTTTTAATGGCAGTCCACTTTTTTTATACCATTCTTTTAATTCCGCATAAGTTGGATTTTCTTCTGCGATATTACGCTCTGTGTATGCGATGCCCTGACTTTCTAACCATTTCTTTGCTTTCTGGCATGTGGTACACTTTGGATAGCAGATCAATAACATATGATTTTCCTCCTCAGATTGATTTCTTTCAAAATTATATAACGATCCCATTGCAGTGATCTATCTCATGCTGGATAATCTGGGCAGTCCAGCCCGTGTATTTACCATGCTGCTTCTTAAAATTTGTGTCCAGATAGTCTACTTCAATTTCTTTGTATCTTGTGCATGGTCTTACTCCATCTAGCGAAAGGCAACCTTCCTCTGTCTGAAAAGCCCCCGTTTTCTTTGCGATCACCGGATTGATCATTGCAAACTGAAATGGTCCTGCTGCCACTACAATAATATTTTTGCTCACTCCGATCATGTTCGCCGCCATCCCAACACAGTGATCTAAATTTGCTCTTAAAGTATCCAACAGATCCGTTATCACCTGCTTGTCTGCTTCGGTCGCGTCCACTGATTTCTGCGCAAGAAACATTGGATCGCGTGTGATTTTCTTTACCATTCGTTGATACTCCTTCCCCATTTCAAATTCTCTTTGCAATCTCAATTGCAACATATAATTTATCCATGTTATGGTTGGCATCCGCAAGCCCGGAAACATCATAAACTGCCTGATCTAATACATCCCCGGTAACTAGAAAATTATATAACTCCCATCCATAAAAGTCACAGACTGCCTGAACTCCGGCAAGTTCCATCTCCACAGCAATGCAGCCCTCTTTTTTTCTCGCATCAAATTTGGCTTTTGTTTCCCGATATATTGCATCCGTTGTCCAGACTTTTCCCAAAACATTTGGAAGTTTTAATTCATCAAATATCGCTTTGACTGTTTTTGCATTTTTCACCTCTATGTAATCTGCCGGAGGCGCATAATGATAACTTAGTCCCTCTTCCCGATAACTGTGTGTCGGTATCACAAATTTACCTGTTGTCAGCCCACTGTCTAATGATCCTGCCGAGCCAAACATAATAAACTTCACAGCACCAGTAAGCCAGTTTACATCTATTACATCTCCACCTGCCAGCGCAGAACCGATATGACTTAAATATCCGGCAATTTTCATTCCCTCTATGTCAAAAACATACACTGGTGTAATCCCATTGCAGCATCTTATCACACCAACTTCCTGATGCTCATATGTATCAAGCATGTATTCAAATATCAGTTCTGAAAATACGATCATACACTTATCGCATAAATGTTTTTGTTCTCCATAAAAATCTTTTGTTCCAAATAAAACCTCTGAATTGTCAAATGCATCTGTTATCATTTTTACCCTCCTATGTAACTTCTGGTCCAATGGACCAGAAGTTACTATACTTTAAAAACCTGATTATCTAGATTAAATGAAACCCAATCCCCTTCAACAATATCCTTTTCATATAATTCTGAATCTGGTATCTCCATTTCTATTTCCGAACCGTCTTCATCACGAAGAATAACTCTATCCATGGCAACATAATCGTCTGAACGTTCCTCACACCCATAGTCTGGCTCTATTATTCTCTTTACAATATACTTCAAAATTTAAAGCTCCTGCTCTTTATCAACATCCAATATCATCTACCATAAAAAAAATGTACTATAACTCATCAAGCTGTAATTGAGAAAGATCAAATTTTTTTCTTTCCAAATATAATTCATAAGCTTTCTTTGCCGGTATTTGAAAAACATGTATATTCTCTAGGCCCAACGCCTCCAACATAGCCAATCTTGCTACGCCTTTATGAATTACCATATTTTTTTCAGTCGGCATTAAAAAGCAATTTCTAACCATTGCAATATTATGATCATTTATAAAGTTCTTATATGCCAATTGATACAAATACTGTTTTGTAACATCACCAATACCTGGATTTCCTCTTAAAGCCTTGTTCTCTTCGAGTTGAATATTATAGTACTTTGCATCAAATATAAAAAAATAATCCAAATCACCAACTTTAGGGATACTAATTAAATCTGGTATTAGCGTATCACTTGCTTCAATTCCATCTCCGCCGACTGGGCTCCATTTTGGTTTTTCTATAACCTCAATCAATGTTTGCCTAGAATCATATTTATTTGATATCTCACTAGTTAACCCTAATTTTATTAATGGCGTTTTTAATTTATTATCAAATATTTCAGCACACACATTCTCCCATACTGCATGAAATGCATTGGTTCCAAACATGCTTATTCCATCATTTTCATCAAATAGCTTTCTATTCTGTGCAATATATGCATACAAAGTTTTCAAAAGAATCTGACGACGTGTATTAAACTGAATATTAAGTTCTTTTTGAATTCTGTCTAATATGTATTCTCTATCCCCAAAATCGTCAATTTCCTCATCTGATAAGACAAGTTCATCTATACCAAATAGCATATCTAACTGTGACATATGCAACATTTTTGAGCAATCAGTTAAAACACATTCATGAAGACGTTTAAAATAGTCAAATTCGTCATCAATCGTTTTTTCTGTGTATAGCTCCATGTAATATGGTCGGTTATCTCTAATAAGCGCAAAAGTCTCATCGATAGTTTTTTCCCATAAAATCAAGCCCTCGCCATTTACTTCTATGATATCTTCAGTATTTGTATAAACACCATAATCATAATAGTCTCGTAGTAAATACAGAATTATAGCCAAAATATTAAAGCTTTTATTTTCATCATCACCATTAAACATATTAATAATCTGTTGATCTGAATGACTATATCGATCTAAAACCTTAATAACTTGTTTCATCTCTTCAATAGGCTCTGTATTTTCTGCCAAAATATATTTAGGGTATACCTTTATTATTCGGTTACCAATGGTAATAATTCCAACATAGGTAAATACATATAAACAATCTCCATTGTCTGCTGTTACATCTTTTATTTCTATATCTTCATCCAGCAAATCCGTCATTTCTAATTGCTTATTGTTATTATCAACGCACTTTATGATTCCATAAGACTTTAAAGTCTTTAAAAACTTCTCAATTCCTGACTCGTCAAATTCAAAAAGGTGTTTTAACTCATTTTTAGCATAGCGTTTTTGCTCCCTTACATATTTTGAAACTAATTCCATAATAATCACCCTATGTATTTATCGTAATAATCAGTTTTAAAATCCTTACCAAAAATTTCTAAGCCATTAGTTTTAAAGAAATCACAAATTGCAGAATATTTACTTGTGTCTGGACAACCATCAAAAAAACTATTTTTTCTTTGCTTCACTGCATCCTCATACAAATACATTATCACCTTGCTTGTAAAAACTTTTATAAATTCTGTTGTATCGCCTCTTTCTATCACCTTTCTAGCAATGAAATATGGTCCCATTAACTTATCCTCATTTACCTTAAAATCAGCAGAAGACATCTTATCGTTAATTGCCTTACGTAACGCATTCCATTCTATTTTTTCGTTGGAGCCCGGAATGTCAACTATACATTTATCCTTAATCTTTTCTTCACCTTCGTTAATACCTAAGTATTCAAAACTCCATCTTCTCTTAAATGCTGTATCCATTGGAAATACGCCTTGATCTGCACTATTCATAGTAGCCCAGATGTACATATTGTTTGGAATTCGAAGTTTACGATAATTATCAGGGTTTCCACCTAAAACTTCTGGTTTAGCCAAGTATTTTCTAATATCCTCAGATGCTTGAATCTCATATTCACTAACTCCATCATCATCACGATCCAACAACTGAAACACATCTCCAAATACAGCTGCTACTTTTGCTCTATTTATTTCTTCAATGAGTAAAATATATGGTTTCGGTTTACTATCTAATGCGCTTCGTAAGGCATCTACCAAAACTCGCATAAATGGTCCTGGTACATATTCATATTTAATCTGATCATCCTCACCCATTATTGGCTTATATGATCCTACAAACTGAGAATATGTATAGTCTGGATGAAAGGTTGCTCTTTCAAAATCACCATTTTCTTTTTCTTTTACATATTCGCTGTCGTTTTTTAAAGCAAAGCTCTTTCCTGTCCCCGGCGCACCAAATACAATACGGTTTCTGTCATACGGAATATCTACACTTGTTTTGAATTTAAGGATAACGTCCTCTACACCAGATAAATCTGCGTCGTCATCTTTTACATATATCCCCTTAAGGAGATCAACTACAGCTGCTCTGTAATCATTAAGTCCAAAAATAGACATGGCTGTTGCAAGTGAATTATGCATCGATTTTGATAGAATCTTTCTGCTTATATTCTTTTTTAACCATGTTACTTTTCTATTATTAGTATAATCTGCATTTTGATTCGGATTATTTGAATTATCATAATAATAATCAGACTCAATCTTGCCAATATGAAATTCATTTGGCTCAGCAAAGATGATGTAATCTCCTATCTGTACATCTCTGGTAAACCTTTTTATCATTCCAACATCCTGACCTTTTGCACGATTATTTTTCTGATAATGCTTCTCGTATTCCTGCATAAAATCATCAGTTGTATTTAATGAAGACATATCTCCCATATCAGACCATCCAATACATACATGAGGATTGGTATCCGATAGTGCATCATTCTCTAATTTAATATGTATTCCCCATAAATTATGCTTTAATACATCCTCAAACATATCATCAGCATTATTCCCCTCTGGGGCGTCAATATCTAGTAGATTCCTTATATTTTCTAAATTTTGTCCTATATCAGAATTTGTCATTTTACACCTCCACAAGATAGTCTACCTTTGATCTACCTGTCTCCGTAATCACATGATAATCTTTTATTTTTTTTGTTATTCCAGACTGATCAATCAAACTCGAATAATAACTATACGCCGTAAAATATGATATTTCTTCAAGCCTAGTTCTTTCTCCTGTTTTTGCTTGAATTTTCTGATCATTTCTTACTCGAACCTTTACTGTAATATCAACATCTTGGTTCCTATACTGTTGAATAATAGGCGTAATCTTCTCTTCCCATTCATTAGGATTTTCTCTCATCTGATGAATCATTAGCGCAAATTCCTGTCTGTTTATTTTTCCAAATTTAGACAGAAATAAAACATACCACTTAAGCGACTCTGAATAGTTTAGCTCCTTATTCTCAATTAATAGCTTCACAGAATCATACACAATATTCTCAAGTATTTGATCAACCTCTACACTAGCCGCCTCTTTCTGTTTTTTTGTATAATCACTTGAATCGATAAGTGCTTTTGTCTCAAGAGCTATAATATATGCCTTACCTCTTCTAGTAAAAAAACTGCCTGTTTCCAATTCCCCACCAGCCTGATATTCTACAAGTCCGCCATTCTTTAAAAGAGGATATATATTTCTTGCGTTATTATCATTGATTTTTGCTTCTTTTTCTAATCTTCTTCTAAAATCAATAAACATCAAATCAGGCTCATTATTTTGATTGATCCATTCTGCTATTTTTAACATTACTTGATTTGTACTTCTTGAAAACTGTGCTCCTGGCGATGAGCAATTTTCAATAATGAATTCCATGTAATCGCCCCCTTACAAATTATGGTAGTGTCAAAAACTACCCATTTTATTGTTCTAAAATTCTTTTAAAACCTTGATTTATTGGAGGTTTGCAAATAAAAAGAGCATTGCCCTCCCAAAAGAAGTATAATGAGTTCACCACAAACACCATTATCAACAAGGAGACAATGCTCATGGACATTATACTTTATTTACTTCTATTTATTCAATACCAACATAAACAAATCTGCTGGCTTTTTAATTTTATCTGCAGATATATTCCCCTTAAGCAGTGGGTCTTCGATGATTCCCATTCTCCCAAATATCAAAAATTCAAGATTGATAAGCTCCCAAAAATAATCTATTACGAAAAATGGGATTACAAAGACTACATTCCTTACCTCGAATGGAAGTATGGCAAGAAAATCAAACCTGTCAGCCGCCGTTCTGAATGTGATATTGATGGCAACTGTAGCTGTCCACGTTGCAATGCTCCAAAGCCTTATCTCTACAAGAATAATGGTTCAAAAGGACAGATTCTGTGCAAAGTATGCTCCACCGCATTCTCTCCGGAAGAAAACCGTTTTTCAAAGTCCTACTCCCTCAAATGCCCACACTGCAATCACTCGCTGGCTCATAAGAAAGACCGCAAACACTTTGTTGTCCACAAATGCGTAAATCCAAAATGTCCTTACTACCTCCACAATCTAAACAAGGTTGATAAAAAAGACCTTAAGGAGGACTATGGCAAGAACAAATATAAACTCCATTACATCTACCGGGAATTCCAGATAGATTTCTTTCGCATGGATTTAAACACTCTTCCCAAGAATGCTTCTTCCCTAAAATTCAGTAAACATGACCAGCATGTCATGTCACTTTGTCTTACCTACAAAGTGAATCTTGGGTTATCGCTTCGTAAAACCGCTCAGGCGTTGAAGGACATACACGGCATCAGCATCTCACACCAGCAAGTTGCCAACTATTGCAAAACCGCCTCTGTCTGCATAAAACCTTTCGTAGACAACTACGATTACAAAACTGGCAATGTATTTACTGCTGATGAGACATACATCAAAATCCGTGGTATCAAAACCTATATCTGGTTTATCATGGATGCTGCCAAACGCTCTGTTATCGGCTATCAAGTATCTGATAATCGTGGTGTTGGTCCATGCATTCTGGCAATGCGGATGGCATTCCAACATCTAAAAGAACTGCCTAAGAACTTTAAGTTCATTGCAGATGGCTACAGTGCATATCCCCTTGCCGCCCAGCAGTTCTTCCATGAATTCGGTGATAAGTTTAAGTTTGAAATCACACAGGTAATCGGCCTCACCAATGACAATGAGGTTTCTAAAGAATTCAGGCCTTACAAACAGATGATTGAGCGCTTAAACCGTACATACAAAGCTTCCTATCGTAAAACCAACGGCTTTGATAACATCGATGGAGCCAACTATGATCTCGCCCTCTGGGTTGCTTATTACAACTTCCTAAGACCACACAAACACAACAACTATAAAGTCTTAAATGAAGTCGAAATGCTGTCTCAGGCTGACACGATGCTGGGCAAATGGCAGCTTCTCATCTTCCTTGGTCAACAGACGATTCTGAACCTGCAACACGGCGAAGCCGCTAACTGTTCTTAGATTCAGAGCCAGAGGTAATTATCCCAGCCACCGCAAAGCGGCCTGCCCTTGATGGCACGAAAAAGAACTGCTACACTGCTGTAAACGACGGAAAATTCAAACTGTTCTTGAGTTCTTCGCCGTCGATGATTCACCTACAGCAGTTCTTTTTCGTACCGTCAAGGGTGGCGGTAAGCTACCACAACATAAAATATCTACAGTTTTCAAGGTTCATTTGAGCCTTTTTTCTTTGGCTCGTTTTTTCATAGGTCATTTGACACTATCCAAATTATCTTTTATAGCATTTGCAACAACATAAGCTAATAAAGGAGGAACTGCGTTTCCCACCTGCTTATACTGACTTGTTTTAGAACCCAAAAATTCAAAGTCATCTGTAAAAGATTGCAGTCTAGCATTTTCTCTAACAGACGGTATTCTATTCTGTTTATAATGAAAATAATTTCTGTGTCCTGTATCAACGGTATTAGATTGCCCTGTGCTACTCATACGTTCAAATGCCTTATTGTATTTTCTAACCTCCCAATATTCTGGTGGTAAATCTTTAATCTTTCCACCATCCTTTATCATCGAAATAATATCAATGGTTTGTTGCGAATGATTAGTACCAGCATGATTAAATAATACTTTTGTATCCCCACGCATTAATTTTTCATATTCCGTCTTTGGTTCTTCAGAATATTCTGTAACAACTTCTGTTCCAGTTAAAACTGGCAAATCACCAATTGCTTCTTCAGTTGTGACCTTATAATCATATGCCTCTGGAAATTTAAATCCCTCTTTTTTCATTCCAACAAAAAAAACACGATATCTATTTTGTGGAATACCATAATCAGCTGCATTTAATATCTGAAACTTTACACTGTATCCTAAAGCAGAAAATCTACTTATTATGTCGTCTTTAAACGCCCCTCCACTCAGTGTTGTTAGTCCCTTTACATTTTCTATTACAAAAAATTCTGGCTTTATACGTTCAACTATTCTACAGTACTCTTTATATAGGTGATTTCGAGGGTCATTCACATCTCTTGTACCAACAGTACTATACCCCTGACATGGTGGTCCTCCTATTATACCAACTACATCTCCATCAGAAATCAGCTTATCTAAAAAAGCATCATCCCAATTATGAATGTCCTCACATACTGCTATCTCACATTTCCTATTGTGGTTGTATGTTTTTACTGCATCTTCCCACATATCTATTGCGATTTTTGTTTCAAAACCAGCCATTTCAAAGCCACGACTCAAGCCACCGCAACCACAAAACAAATCTATTATCTTATTTTTCATTTTCTACTATACCTTTCAATTGTTCGGCAATCGCCTTTGCTAATAATGGTGGTACCGCATTACCAACTTGACGATATTGCTCTGAGCGATTTCCCAAAAATACAAATTCATCTGGAAACGACTGTAATCTAGCTGCCTCTCTCACAGTCGGAATTCTATTGTATAAAGGATGGAAATAGTTACTGTGACTATTTCCGGTGTCTATAGTACAAGAAGGTTGGTTAACATCCAATCGTTTATATGCCGATGAATGTCTATTCTTTCTGTCTGTTGGCCATAATTCTTCAGGAACATCCTTCCAATTTCCCCCTTGTGGAACAAAAGAGATTCTATGTTGCACCTTTTCAGCAGGATATCTCACTTCATGATTTCTTATTTCATTATTAGAGCTACGTAAGTATGCCCTATACTCACTTTCTGGAGCATTTGTAAGAATAAATGGCTCATCTGAATTGCCATCTTCGTGATCATATAATTCTCCAATAGCATCCTCTACTGTTCTTTCCTCATTAACTTTTACTAAAGAATCAAAATTAAATTTCTCTCCATCTCTAATCATAACGAAAAAGTTTCTTTGTCTTCTCTGCGGAACACCGTACTCAGATGCACTTAAAATCTTGTGATTTACAGAGTATCCTCTCGACTCAAAAATCTCATAGATTCTGTCTTTTGCATATCCATTATTACTTGTAACAATTCCTCGTACATTCTCGATTACAATAGCTTTTGGCTTTGCCAAATCTACGAACTTAACAAATTCAAAAAACAATTTATTTCTAGGGTCTTCACCTTCTATTTTGTATCTATTTGCCGCTGAAAAGCCCTGACAAGGTGGCCCGCCAATAATTACGTCAATATCCTTTAGATCGCCAAACTCTTTAATAATCATATCTTGATCCATATTTAATAAATCGCAGCATATTCCTTTTGCCCCAGGGAAATTTCTGTTATATGTTTTAATTGCCGGAGCGTTAAAATCAACTCCTCCAATTATAGTATAGCCTGCTAATTTAAAACCTTCGCTAAGTCCCCCACAACCACAGAATAAATCTATTACTTTAGGCATTTTACATACTCCTTTATTCTTCTTTATCTACTATTTCTGCAATGTCAGAAATATCGCAATTTAATGCTTCACAAATCTTAACTAAAATATCTGTGTTTACATTTTCATTTCTACGCATCTTTGCTAAAGACGTAGAACTAACACTTGCTATTTCACATAGATCTTTTTTCTTCATATCTTTATCTATCAATAGTTTCCATAATTTCTTATAGCTTAGCTTCATAATTATATACTCCTACTTATTACGCTACTTTTCGTATCTACTTGCAATAAATCTTTCATTTTCCAACAAAAAATTATCTTCTACCTTTCCTTCCGTTTTGTAGAATTTAGGAGCTCCATTTTTTAACGCGTCAAAAACCCTATACAAGACATATTCTTTTTCATGTTCTACAGAAAACTTAACTTCTTCTACTGATATAAAAAATGGAGTATTAATTCCGGAACGAGTTGTTTTTACTTCAATAAAAACTTCTTTTCCGGTTTTAGGATCATATGAGATAATATCACAAGGGTAAGCATTTCCATACTTCTCTTTTTTGCTTGATGTGAGAAATACTTTTTCATCAACATCATTTATTGCCAAGGATCTTAATTTAGCCTTTTCATAATCTAGAACTAGCTTTTCACCAAGGTTTCCTGTCATACTATTTTCCTTAGCAGCTTTTTTAAAATCCCGATTCTTTGGTCCATCTTTTACCTCTGTTGAAACCTTACTCTTTCTTTTTTTTCTGTCTGGAGGATCAACTTCTTGAAGATTAATCTGAGCATCTAGTATTGCTTTTACTTCATCAAGATTATCTTCCATCACTTCTTCATAGTCATCAATAGAAGCTTCGACATCTCTAAACATTTGCATTCTTTTCAATAATTTATAGCCTTCTGTCGTCAATTTATTATCACCATCGATAATATCAAGGTTTCGTAACATTGCGATTGGTTGTTCGATATATGTAACATCCATTAATGTTTTTCCGTCATCTTTTGTATAATTGCAACATTTAACTAAAGCTCTTTTTTCTTTATTGGTCAACACACTATTTCTATTGTACTTGTGTATATATCCCAATTCACAATACAAGAATAAAGCTGTAATTATTGTATTTTTCCATAATGTCATATTATCTGCAGTTGCATTTTCTATTTCCGCACGCAAATATTTTTTAGCAAATTCAGGTAGTTCTACTTGCTCCATTAAACTAACTGATGGATTATTTATTTTATATTTAACGTACTGATCTCTAAGTTTTTTCCCATTTTCATTTAACAAAAGTACTGGCCGAGTTCTATCCTCCCATGAAGTATCACTCAAATCAAAATTCGTAATTACTCTTTCATGTTGGACATAAGAAGATGGACCATTCCATCCTGATGCTGCAATTACATTAGCTTGAATTATATAGTCAACACTTGACTGTGTATAAAACTCCATCATCTTATTTAACGAAGAAAGATTTCTATATGTTTTTTTTCCTGGCTTAAATTTTCTCTCCGAAAGAAAGCGATAATTTTCATCATAGAATTTTCTAAATCCTTCTCGCGCAAATGTAATAACTTGTTGTTTTTCTTTTTTTGTCATGCAGATGCTCCTCCATCTTATTTTTCACTCTTTAAATTATAATATGTTCTACTATGCTTTTCAATATATTTTTACGCTTTCGCGTAACTATTTATGGCTGTATTTGATTCTTTACGTTTTTTACTTCATAGTCGCGACCACCCCTACGAGGGGTGGCTCGAGATGCGGGCTATAAGCCCTTGCTACTAGACAGCGTCTCAAGGCGCATCAGACTTTCTCTTCGTTCAAGTCACTATCGCACTTGACGCGTTACATCTGCCCCTTGAAGGGGCTAGTTCTTCTCGCTACGCTTTGAATGGATCTTCGTATTCTTTTACGCTTAACTTGTCTTGCATAATGTCATACTTTTCCTGATCCTGTATATATTTCTTTATTGTAGCTTCATTCAATCCTACAGTAGATACGTAATATCCCTCCGACCAGAAATGTCTGTTTCCAAATTTATATTTCAAATTTGCATGTCTATCAAAAATTATAAGTGCAGATTTTCCTTTTAGATATCCCATAAATGATGAAATGCTATATTTGGGCGGAATACTTACCAACATATGAATATGATCTGGCATAAGATGTCCTTCTATTATTTCCACACCTTTATACGAACATAACTGTTTCAGAATATCCCTAATATCTACTTTTAATTGATTATAAATTATTTTTCGTCTATACTTTGGAGTAAAGACAATGTGATATTTACACATCCATTTAGGTCAGTTTACAAGGAACTACACGCAGACCACGAAACGGGGGCTGCTGACAACAAATAAAGGCTGAATATCAAGCACCGGGGAAGTGCGAGATATTCAGCCTGTTTTGTTGTCTGGGGTTTCCAAAGGGGCTTGCCCCTTGGCACACGACTTTGCGTAGCAAAGTGTAGTGTGTTATACGCTCTGTCGGCGTTGCTGCGAAAATGGGGTTGCCGCCGGGGAGGGCAAGGGCATTTGAAACGGCAGGAAAACAGGGCTGTGATTGCGTGGCATGGAGCCGCAAGCGCAGGACTGGTTTCGCCAGCAGACAGGGCGTATATGAAAGCCCCCGTCCCTTGTCCCACGCCGGACTTCGGGACAAAATGTCCCGAACTTGTGGACACACTCACGAAAAAGCAGACGGATTTTCCTCTCAAAATCGGAATGGGTGGGAAAGCCATTTTAGGGTTTTCCCGCCTTGATTACCCATCAACAAAGACGGGCGAGGCTGTCAACGGCGGCGCATTTATGCGCCGTTCATCTTGACCGTTGACTGACACGGCTGGCTTTGCTATTTTTTCAACAGGTAGATTATAAATAATTAGCAAATTGACACTAATACGGCTCTTTCTTGCTCTGCCATTTTTTCATAAAACTTTTTCAAATTTTCAAATGAATTTCTTAAATCATCTTTAATTAAATCTGCTTCATCTTCATATCCCCAAATATCGGGGTAAATATGATTTTGGCGAAACGCACGCATATCAAATTTATCAATATATGTTTCAAAATTAAGTTCCTGCAACGCTTTTGCAATTTCTTTTACTCTATCGGTTTTCGTTCCAGATATAAAGATTTCTTCCCCAGAAATATTAAACTGTCCTACAATCGCTTCGCTGATTAAATTATCTTCAATCGGTTCGCTGGCAGATTTTCCTGTCAACAAAAAATGAAGTGCGTCCCACATTTTATCTATATCACAAATTTCTAAGTTCTCATTTTCCTGTGCTTCTTCCACATCATCAAGACACATAAATTTTTCTAATTCAATGTCAGTAGTTGACTGATAATTTGCAATCATTCCCATTTATTTTTCCTCCATATTTTACTGTATTGTTCTTTACTTCCGCCCCCGCTGGGGATTTGGATTTTTCAGTAAATCCGACTTCTGTGCAATCTTTTTCAGCCACTTCTTTTCTTCCTCGGACAGCTTCTTGTAATTCAGTTTGAGCCGCTTGCAGATAAACGCCAAAGACGCTTGTTCCGGGTCGCCGTCCTCGCTGGCGACTTCGTCTGCGGTCTGTAAAAAATCTTTCAGCGGGTTATCCTCCGGGACGCTGAAAAAATCGTCCTTATGTGCTTCCCGTAGGTCAAGAGCTATCTTGTTTATGTCCTGCTGTATCACATAGCGGCAAAAGCTGTCATCATCAATGTGGGCGGCAATAAGCTGCCGTAACTGCGGGTCGGTCAAGCCGGGATTGTGCTGTTTCATAATCCTTGCGATCACTGCGTCCACGATGGCGTTTGCGCCCTGTACCTGCTTTGTGGCTACGCCGTTCACATAGATTTCAAGGTCGGCCATGAGCCGGGGAAAATCCGGGTGCGTTGCCAGCTCGCACAAGAGGGGATTATCTAACAGCCCGCTTTTCAATAGTTCAATCATATCATCACTCAAACGCAGGTCTGCGAGATCGGCGTTTGGGTGATTTTTTGTTTGAGAACGCCCCAGCAGATAATCAACAGTCACTTCATAAAACTTTGCCAACTCAATAAGGGCATAATGGCTGATGTCCTTGAAATTATCTCCTTCATAACTGCCCAACGCAGACTTGGAGAGGTGCGTCTGCTCCGCAAGCTGTTCCAGCGTCAGCCCACGCTCCACACGCAGGTCTTTCAATCGTTCTTGTATGGATAGTTCCATGCGCTCCCTCCTCCCATGCTTAAGAAACTCTGTATGTATTTATAAATTTCCCTCAACTACGATGATAGATGAATATTTGAGTGCTTCTTTTAACCATTCAAGAAAGCCTGTCAAAAAAATTCTTTCTCCATCCAAAACACCGTTTAAGTCTTTTTCTATTTCGAAAATAATTTTTATCCAATCATTTTTCCCTATCCAATTATCAAAACAGACACTAAATTCCTGCTCAAGTGTTCCATCAAATGCATCCTTAATAGGATATATTTTGTTGAAATAATCAACTAAAATCTCATAATCCTGCTGATAAATCCTTAAAGGATTTCTATAACAATGCCATTCTTCCCACGCAGGGTTCCAATCAGGCGTATCAGAGATTTTTAGCGGATTGAATTCTAATAATATTTTTTCGGCTTTTGGTGCATTCAATCTCAATTCCACATATTCTTGTCTTTCATAACTATTTAAATTTAACCATGCCATATTTTTCAGTTCACCTCTATCATTTCCTATTTCTTGTTCCGTTTTTTCTATTCTACCATAATTCCGAGAGCGTGGAAATAGAGAGTTTTTGGTGCTGATTTCCGACCTTATGGATATACGGGGCGGGCGGTCTTTTAGGTGTAGACTTAGGGTAGTTCATCGATGAACTGCACCTTGAAAAATGAATGACCGTCCGAAAAGGAATACCCCGGCAGGGGAAGCACCGCAACGAGCCACTTCGGGACAAAATGTCCCGAAGTCCGGGGAGCGTGCCAACGCCGGAACACGCCGCAGGAATGGGGCAGGAAGCCTTTTCGGGAAGAACGGCTAAGGAGAAATGGAGGGAACACATGAAAGAGAACCCATATAAACGACTGCCGCCCATAGAGCGCAAGCCGGACGGTTCCCTTTACCGCATGACACCGGCACAGAGGAAACAGGCAAACGCCCTGATCCGCCGGGAGTGCTGCTGTTATGAGGACGGGAATTGTATGCTCCTTGACAATGGGGATACCCACACCTGCCCCCAGACCATTTCTTTCTCGGTCTGCTGCAAGTGGTTTCGGTGGGCGGTCTTGCCGCTTGCCGGGACGCTGGAAGCGGAGATTTACCGGGGCAGGGACTTGAAACGCTGTGCGGTCTGCGGCGGTGTGTTCGTCCCCAAATCCAACCGGGCTAAATACTGCCCCGACTGCGCCGCCAGAGTTCACAGGCGGCAGAAAACAGAAAGTGAACGGAAAAGGAGGTCTGCTGTGGACAGTTAGACAGAAAAAAAGCCTTGATTTATCGGGCTTCGCAAGTTCATAACCGGGGCGGGTGGTATGAAGTATCATCTTCCTCGGAAAACGGGCTTCTAACCGTCCACAAAACACACTATGACAAGCACGATTTATATTCATCAGCCGGAAAAGGCGGTCAGCTTTACCCGGCTTCCTAATTTCCTTTTTGAAGCCCCCACATTCACACCCCTGTCCAACGAAGCAAAGGTACTGTATGCCTTTATCCTGCGCCGAACAGACCTGTCCCGGAAAAACGGCTGGGCAGATGAATATGGGCGCATTTACCTCTACTATCCCATCAACGAGGTAGTGGAGCTGCTCCACTGCGGACGGCAGAAAGCGGTCAACACCCTGCGGGAACTGCAATATGCGGAGTTGATTGAGATTAAGAAACAGGGCTGTGGAAAACCCAACTGTATTTACCCAAAATCCTATGAAGCGGTTTCAAATACCGACTTCAAGAAATCCTGTTTTGGAACGCCGGAGGGCTGAAAACCGTACCCGGCAAGTACGATAATCAATCCTCTTGAAGTACGGAAACCGGACGGTATATAGAAATACAAAGATTAAAAATATTTTATTTATATCCATTCCATTCCAATCCGATCAGAGATAGTTTCGGCGGGATTTTCCTGTGGAAAAGTCCCGGATAGGAAAGGAATGGAGAAAGGAGTTTCATGGCACAACACGCAATTTTGCGATTTGAAAAACACAAGGGAAATCCGGCAAGACCGCTGGAAGCCCATCACGAAAGACAGAAAGAACAGTACGCCAGCAATCCCGACATTGACACCAGCCGGAGCAAGTACAATTTCCACATCGTCAAGCCGGAGGGACGCTATTACCACTTCATTCAAAGCCGCATTGAACAAGCTGGCTGCCGCACCCGCAGGGACAGCACCCGGTTTGTGGATACGCTGATTACCGCCAGCCCGGAGTTTTTCAAGAAGAAGTCCCCAAAGGAGATACAGGAATTTTTCCAGAGGGCGGCTGATTTCTTAATCGGGCGGGTAGGGAAAGAAAATATCGTGTCGGCGGTGGTACACATGGACGAGAAAACGCCCCACCTGCATTTGGTCTTTGTCCCGCTGACAGAGGACAACCGCCTGTGTGCAAAGGAGATTATCGGGAATAGAGCCAATCTCACAAAATGGCAGGACGATTTTCACGCTTATATGGTGGAGAAATATCCCGACTTGGAGCGTGGGGAAAGTGCCAGCAAGACAGGCAGGAAGCATATCCCCACCCGTTTGTTCAAGCAGGCGGTCAATCTCTCAAAACAGGCAAGAACCATTGAAGCCACGCTGGACGGTATTACCCCGTTCAACGCTGGAAAGAAGAAAGAGGAAGCCCTCTCCCTGCTAAAAAAATGGTTTCCGCAGATGGAGAACTTCTCCGGTCAGCTCAAAAAATATAAGGTCACAATAAACGACCTTTTGGCAGAAAAGGAACAGTTGGAAGCCAGAGCCAAAGCCAGCGAAAAGGGCAAGATGAAAGATACGATGGAACGGGCAAAGCTGGAAAGCGAGCTGAAAGACATTCAGCGGCTGGTAGACCGTATCCCGCTGGAGGTGCTGGCAGAACTGAAACGGCAACAGCGGCACACAAGGGAACGGTGATTGATGGCAGAAAACATTTCACGCCGCAGCATGGCGGCACTGCACTTTGAAAATTAAATACGGAGGTACTATGGAGCATATCAGATACAAGAAAGAAACCGAAGTCGTGACTTTTCAGGGAAAGGAAATCACGCTGGAAAATCTCTCCCCGGTGTTCACGCCGGAGCAGGAAGCGGCAAAACGCCGGGAGCTGGAACAGCAGCTTTATGAGGTGTTCCGCAAGTATGCCGACAAACGGCAGAGTGAGGAAGCCGGGGCATAAGGTTTTCCGAAGCCATCGTTGATTTGCGGGGCTGCTGGCGGTATAATAAAACTGTCAGCAGCTCCGTTTCTTTTTTAAGAAAAGGAGCGACAATATGAACAATCGAATAGACGCAATCTATGCAAGACAATCGGTAGACAAAAAGGACAGCATTTCCATTGAAAGCCAGATTGAATTTTGCAAATATGAGTTGAAAGGCGGTAACTGCAAGGAATACACAGACAAAGGGTACAGCGGCAAGAACACAGACCGTCCGAAGTTTCAAGAACTGGTACGGGACATCAAGCGGGGCTTGATTGCAAAGGTCGTGGTTTACAAACTCGACCGTATCAGCCGTTCTATTCTGGACTTTGCCAACATGATGGAGCTGTTCCAACAGTACAATGTGGAGTTTGTGTCCTCTACGGAAAAGTTTGATACCTCTACCCCGATGGGGCGGGCGATGCTGAATATCTGTATCGTGTTCGCCCAGCTTGAGAGGGAAACCATACAGAAGCGGGTAACGGACGCTTACTATTCCCGCAGCCAGCGAGGTTTCAAGATGGGTGGGAAAGCCCCTTACGGCTTCCATACAGAGCCGATTAAGATGGACGGTATCAACACAAAGAAGCTGGTGGTAAATCCAGATGAAGCGGCAAATATCCGGCTGATGTTTGAGATGTACGCCCAGCCCACAACCTCCTACGGGGACATTACCCGGTACTTTGCCGAACAGGGGATTTTATTCAACGGCAAAGAGCTGATACGCCCCACGCTGGCGCAGATGTTACGCAATCCTGTCTATGTGCAGGCAGACCTTGATGTGTACGAATTTTTCAAAAGTCAAGGGACGGTCATTGTCAATGACGCTGCCGATTTTACTGGCATGAACGGCTGCTATCTGTATCAAGGGCGAGATGTGAAGCCCAGCAAAAAGAACGACTTGAAAGACCAAATGCTGGTACTGGCTCCCCATGAGGGCATTGTTCCCTCCGACATCTGGCTGACCTGCCGCAAGAAGCTGATGAACAACATGAAAATCCAGTCTGCCCGGAAAGCCACCCACACATGGCTGGCGGGAAAAATCAAGTGCGGGAACTGCGGGTATGCCCTTATGAGTATCTTCAATCCCTCAGGCAAGCAATACCTTCGCTGTACGAAACGGCTGGATAACAAGAGTTGTCCGGGGTGCGGGAAAATCATTACTTCGGAACTGGAAGCGGTTGTTTATCAGCAGATGATAAAGAAACTGGCAAGCTACAAGACGCTGACAGGCAGAAAGAAAGCGGCAAAGGCAAACCCTAAAATTGCCGCCCTGCAAGTGGAACTTGCCCATGTGGACAGCGAGATTGAAAAGCTGGTGGACAGTCTGACGGGTGCAAACAATGTGCTGCTCTCCTATGTGAATGTGAAGATAGCAGAACTGGACGGGCGCAAGCAGGAACTTCTGGCGAGGATAGCGGAACTAACGGTGGAAGCCATTAGCCCGGAACAGGTCAGCCAGATTTCCGGCTACCTCGACACATGGGACAATGTATCCTTTGACGACAAGCGGCGGGTGGTGGATTTGATGATTACCACCATAGCCGCCACAAGCGACAGCTTGAATATCACATGGAAAATCTGACGGGCGGAACCCCTCCCGTCAGATACCTACTCTGTGTAGTCCCTTGTAAACTGTACTTTTGTATGTGCTAGATCATTGTTTTTATTTGCCATTAAATCACCTTTTCCTTTCTACGATAGTGCCTGAACAACTCTATTGTAATGAAAAGGTGATTTTTTGCTATAAGCAAATTGACTCCACCCGCATAGCAGGTGGGTTTTGTGTTTCGGGCATCTCCATTTTTCGGAACACGAAAAACTCCAATGCCCTCAACTGGCTAAAGCCATAACAAAAAAGGCCCGAAATCATGTTGTCTTAACATGATTTCAAGCCTTGTAAATACTGGATTTGTTTGCTTAACCTCTAAGCCACAGCGGGTCTATTCAAACTCTTGGGCTGAGAGATTTATCTGGCTGTTTCTTGGTACACATTCGTGCATTTTATTCTTCATATTCATCTTATTTCGCATTTTTGTGTACCTCATCTAAAATTTTTAGAGCCAAAATGGAGCCATATAATACCTGTATTCCAAACTCCTATGACTTATGCATAGCATAAAAGTAACTCCTTTTATGCTATACTTTTCTTTAATTCTGCAATAAATTCTTCAATTTCTTTATCCATTTCTTGCATTATCCGATAAAAATTCCTAACCAACATTTTACCATCAATTCCTAAAAATTTTCTCAATTCTTCAAACCAATCATGATAATCATTTCCATCAATGGTTGCTAACATAGTAATAATTTGCTTCTTTTCTTTTCCAACGATTTCACAAAACTTCTCGAGATTTTCCGGCACATGTAAATACTCCCTATATAACTCTTCTAGTGCTTTATTCCCTGGTAAAAATAACCATTTCCAATTTAATTTTGATGTATCTAATCGTTCCCTCATGTCTCCATCGTAAATTCCTATAAAATTATATTTTATTTTATCACTTGACGGAAACTCCAATCGATAAGTTATAGCCTTTTCTCCACCTTCAGCTACATCGATCGTATACTTTTTTAAAATGTATGGTGCCTTATCCTCTAAAATAATTGATAGAAAATCATATGCTACCCTATCCTCAACAAATAATGTTCCCGTATAGCTTTGTGTAATACCTAATATATCCTCTGCCATCATATCGTCATCAGGTTTAGTAATCATAGCCATATTTCCCATTCTACTTACTATTCGTATATTACTATTTTTTACATGTTCTAACAAATAAGGCGAATGTGTCGTAACAATTGCCTGAATCCCTTTTTCTGCTATTTGTTTTCCCAAATAGTTTGCAAAATGAATTTGTGAACATATACTTATATATGTTTCAGGTTCTTCAATAATGACAATTGTTCCCGAATTACATTTATTTATGTACCAATACAGATAAAAAAGAAAATGTTCACCTCGCCCCATACTTCTTGAATCATACTCTATTTCATCAATAGTGACATTAAAAAATGGAACTATTCCTATCCCTTCAATATCTTCAAATTCCCATATTTTACATGATTGATATCTTTTCCCCGTCAGATAACAAATATCACTGATCTGTTCTGGTGATAATTCATATTCCTCATTTTGTTCAAGCAACTCTTCAATATTTGCTTGTCTTATATTAAATTCTTGAATTTGAATATTCTCATCACAATCCACGTATTTAATGCTATCCAAATCATATCCTGTATCATACAAGCGTTTTCCATTACAATTCGAGCAGGAAATTTTCTTATTATCACATTCGAATTGTCCATTAACTGTAGCGGATTTCAATTTATGTAGATCACTTTCGCTTAAATTTAATCCTAATAAATCTTTTACAGCCGCTATAATAGTACTTTTTCCTGCTCCATTTAAACCGCATATTGCCGTAATGCCCTTTGAAAAGGATATCTCCTGTAAATTATTTAGCCCATTGAGTTCTACGCTTAATAAATTTCTACTATATTTTCTTTTATAAACTTTATCCCAATAATCAGTTTCTTTTGCTTTTCTCATCTAAAAATTTTCTCCCCAATTATACTTTTCAACAATTTTCTCAAGCGTATAATTAAAATTCTCCACTTCAGCAAAAGTGCCCATCGTATACTGCAATAGTTCCGACTCTTCGTTCCATAGCATATCTCTAAAAAGTGTAATAATAATGTCTCTATATATTATTGAAAGAGCATCTGTACTTCCCATACTGGTTCTCTGATTAAATGTATTTAACATAACTTCAAAAAACGGAACTTGTTTTTGTAAACTTAAGAAGGTCTTTATATATTTATCATCAACTTTTTTATACTTTCCTTTTATATAAGCTCTACAAAATTCCATATAACTAATAGTATTTTGTAAATCAGTTGTTTCTGAATCCAGATTTCTACGAATATATACAAACCAACTAAATATCGTTGCTTTATTAAATGAAAACTTAAAATCCTTCCATTCTGAAACACATATCATAAATTTTCTTAAAGTTTCATCAACAATCTCAATACACTCATCTGAAAACGGCACAGCCTGTCGATATTGAAAAGATATATCATTAGACGTAATTTTCTTCTTAAGTGTATGGGTTTCAACCGCAAAACAGAATTTTGATATTATCTCATCATATGCTAGGCGCGAATTTGAAAAACCTATGGTTTCTTTATCTGCTCCCAATGCAACAAATTTATTTGATAATTCTTTCACTTGATCCCTAGTAGCGCCAATATATGCATTTCTTTGTTCTGCAGATGTTAATGCAGTAGGTTGATTTAGTCTATAGAATAATTCTGCTGGTTCTTCCGGTCTATACTCTGTTAATCTTATGATTACAACACTATACTGTCTAAACTGCCTTTGCCATTTTAACGGAAGATCTCTGTAATGCATTCCATTCAAATTTGCTATTTCCTGATCTTCTGGCAACACTGTTCCATCAACACAAATAATATTGTCAAAAAAATCTCGTATTGCAGCAAGTCTCTGCTGACCATCTAACACTTCATCCACAGATTGTGCATTATGGATCACATGTATCGGAGGGATTTTCCACCCACGCAATATTGAATCAATAAGTTTTTGCTTTTTTTGAATAGTCCAAATCTCGCCTCTCTGAAAATCCGGCTGTAAATCCATATCGCCATTTTTTATTCTATTAACAATCGTTTCAATTTCTAAATCTGTTGACTCGCATTTCATATTCTTATCCTCATTATATAGTCATATTTATCCAATATCTCTCAATTTATTTACAATACATATGATATGAGGGTCAAAAGGTATTTTGCCCCTCATTTATGATTAATCAGATTACTACATGCTACGCATTCCCGTAATCTGATCATCATACATATAGTTTAATATATCATTCATGTTGGTTTTTATACACTCGTTATATCAATTTCAATAGGATTTCCCCATCGATCTACGCCTTTGATTAATAGAGTTCCATTTATCAAAGTAAATATCTGATATTCATTTGTATATTTACCATAATAATCTAGTTCAAATTGCGCATCCCCAATTATATCAATTGACGAATTATTTGTTTCAATTCGAGGTACTACCTTCAGAATATCATTATACCGAGTTTTTCCCATAGATGATACTAAAACTCTTGCCTCATGCATATATTCATTCTCCAATTTAAAATGCATGTATTCTCTAATTGCACATTGTGAATTTGCAAAGGTACTAACATCAACTCCTTCTCCCAAAATAACACCTTCTTTCTGTATAATCTTTAAAAATATTACTATTATTTTTTTCTCAATACATTTGAAACCGTTGATTGGGATACATCTAACATGGCAGCTATTGTTTCCTGGTTTATTTTCTGTTTTGCCAAATCCCTTATAACTTCATTTCTTTGTGCTACTGATGCAATCTCCGGTAATTTATGAATGGTTTCTGAAACCACTCCGGATGCCGTTACACTTTTAATAAGTGTTGTTCCATCACTTAACACAGCTCTTGCAATTTTGGCACCCGTTTTTTTATTTGGCTTAAACGCTAAGGATACAACATCTGACATTGATTTACCCACGTTTTTTAAATCTGTATTCTTAAACACATTCATTAAATTCGCAGCCATAATTTTCCTCCCGCTTATTACTTTAATATTAAAATAATATTAAAATAATATTTTGTCAACTACTTTTTCAACTCTCATACCTAAAAAACTCCCTAGCCATCATCTCCGCCGTAGCCCGGTTATACCCCTTTTTCAGATACCCCTGCACAATCGTCCCAAACATTCCCTTAACCATATCATCCTCAATATCACAATATGCCTGCATCTCCCCAGACAAAGCCATCGCCACATACTCTATCGGCTTTTCATCCAATAATTTATGTAACTTTGCCAGTGACTGCTCTGTTGTTCTCAGAGCAGCCTCTACTTCTTCGCACTTTATCCGAAGCATATTCCCATCTATAAACCATACTTCAACATAACCATTGTCCATGTTATAAGCACATTCCACAATATTATCCATTCTGTCATCCTTCATCACATCAATCCATCCCTTCCATTATCTTGCCTCATAAGATCTTTTATATCGTCTAGCCTGCAGTTTCACACGCTCCTGTTCCTTCACTTTACCAATAATCATATCAATCTGCTCAGCACCAGCATACCTCTTCACACGCTCCAGATCATCCGCCTTTTCCTGCAATAGCTCTGTCTTTTCATTCATATTCCTAATCTTTCCCTTATAAAACTCCACACTTTCCAAAAGTTCTCTCTTCTCTTTTCTCAGTTTCAGGACTTCCTCTTTCAGCCTTACACACTGGATTGTCAGATTCTTTATCAACGACTTCAGCTTATTCACAAATGGCATGACTACCTTATCCCGAAATGACTTAGCACTTGCAAATGCTCCCGGTTCCGGCAATTGCCACTCCGGTGCTTCATCATACTTTCTTACATCACGCTGTAATAACTGCTCCGACTGCACTATCTGCTCTATATGGCTCTTAAGCTCATTCTGTTGCTTTTCAAGTTGAACATTATTCTGTTGCAAATCATTGTATTTCTGTCTTAATACCTGATTATCAGATTTCAATGAATCATTCCTTTGCTCCAGAGTGTGATTGTCAGCAGATAACTGATCATTCACATTCTCCAATTTACTATTCGTATATTGTAAATCTTCATGCCTTTGTTCCAGTTCTTCATTATCGATCTGCAACTGTAACTGCTTTTGCTTCAAATCATGATTATCCATACGAAGTCTATCTTTGCGACTCTCAAGCCTTGCATTTTCCATCCTCAAATCTTGATTACTTGCAAGCAACACTTCCTTTTCCTGTTGTGCCACAGCCCCTTCTTCTTTTGCCCTTTGCGTAGCCTCTTCTGCCAGTTCTTTTTCAGTTGTAGCATTCTTTAATTCCTGTTTCTTTACAGAAACCTCTTCTCCAAGCTGTACAACCACCGAAGATATTTCCCGCTTCTGGCTATCCAATTCAGCTACTTCCCTTGCCCGCTCTTTCTTTTCAAATTCAAGCACCGACAAATGTTTCTCATGTGTACCCTTTTGCAGCCATTCCACACCATATCGCTCCATGACTGTCGCAAGTTCCTGCTTTTCTGATGCAATCCACTGATTTAATTCGGTAGCACCTCTAGTGCCACCGGTGAAGCCTTCTGCCGCTAGTGCAGATTTTAATGATACCCTTGTATCAAGTCCTCGCTTACTTCCTGTAATATATGGTACAAAATCAATATGCAAATGCGATGTTTCTTCATCCATATGCAAATGTGCCGAGAATACATATAAGTTCGGATTTCTGGCTTGGAACTCGTCCATAAATTCCGTTAAAATCCTTTTTGCCAACAATCCATCTTCACTTTTGGCATTCATATCATCTTTATTTCCAATCTGAAATATCACTTCATGAAATAACTTTTCCTGCTTACCCCTCCTGATTTTTTCATAGTAATTATCAATCATGCGATCTTTTCGTTTCTGTTTTGCATTATATCGTTCCAGTGCCTCATCAAATAATTTATGATAAACCTGCTTAATATCTTCCTGGCAAAATTCCACATTATCAGCACTTCTGTTTTTATCTACATTCTTAGCTGTAAATGCTCTGGTATTATGGTTCACAGAACCTTTTCCGATCATTGCACTTATCGTTCTCTCCATAGGCAATCTTCCCCTTTCTTTTATCTGTCATATTAGCGCCGGATTTCGGCATAGAGCGAGGTTTCCTCGCTCTGGCTTTGTTACTTTCGTCGAAAGTAACGCAAAAGCACTTTTGACAGCTGTCGCCATCAAAAATGCAACCTGACAAGTCAGGTTTTGCGCCCTGCCGGGAGCTTTTCTGCCTGCGGCAGTCAGTGTACACAAGCCTCCACTGTGTCAACCACACCACATTTTCCTTATCCATTCTAACGGAAGCGTGACACGCAGCCGTTATATATGTTTAAGAAAAACTACCACCGAAAGTTCTCCGGCACACCTCGTCTATCCAAATATTCCTTTCGAGCCTTTTCCTTTTCTTCTTCCGTTGATGCAGTCTTATATTTTGTATATAATTCTCTCATTACCATTGCATCCAGTTTCTTCTCCAGTCCCTGTTTTATCTGAGGCAACAGTTCCTCCTGTTCCAACATAAAATATCTCATTATCTCAACGAAAAGTTCTTCTGAAATCTGTACATTTTTCATATCAATCCACCATTCCTTTCCTAACTCGTTCAAGACCGCAACACTGCAAAGTCTATATGCTTTGCAACCTTGCAAAGTTTATCTCCGCAATTTCTATATAGCCTGCAATGTTGCGTTCTTACCCTATCTCTGTTTTACTGTATCCAGTTCCCAATACCACGAGTTATTGATTTTCTTTGCCCGGATGCCCAATTCTTTCTTTGCATTTTCCATTGTTCTCTTTGAAATGCCCTGTTCATCAGCCATTTCAAAAACTTCATTACTCTGCACCATATTAGTTGTTTCTGCCAATTCACGAAGCATTTGCTTTGCCTGTTCCAGCTTATTTGCCTTTGGTGCAATACCGCCAAGTACTTCATCTGCGGTAATCTCATAATCTCCCAACCAATGAAAGCCCATTTCTGATAGCATAAATGCCTTTGGATGTCCAAATGCCGCAAGATTATTCTTTATCTGAACAACTGCTCTTGTATTAGGTTCTCCCTCTATTCTGCCGACCAGAAGCACACTCCTCGCCACAGCAAAGAAGTCAATGGAACCCATGCCCCTGTATGCTGCTTTATTCCCCGATGCCTTATTCATATGACCAATAAGAAGAATTGCACACTGGTATTTCTCTGCTAATGCTCCCAGCTTCTTTGTCATATCTCTTGCCTCATTTGCCCGGTTCATATCCATGCCACCACCGAGATACGCCTGTATCGGGTCTAATATCAATACTTTTGCCCCTGTCTTTGCAAGTGCCTCTTCCAGTCTTTCATCTGCCATAGATAAAGATTTATCACTTTCATCAATAACCAGTATCTTTTCACAGTCCGCCCCGGCAAGTTCAAGCCTCGGCTTTACTGTATCTGCCAGTCCATCCTCTGCTGTCTGATAAATGACATTTACCGGCTCCTGCACATCCATATCACTGTCGAGACATTCTCCCTTTGACAGCTTTGCTGCTATGTTTAACACCAATGTGGTCTTTCCATCACCCGGATCTCCCTGAATAATTGTCAGCTTCCCATATGGTATAAACGGATACCACAGCCATTTCACTTCCTGTGACTCAACCTCCGACATCCGTATCATCTTTAATTCTGTCTTCTGTCCTCCCATAAAAGTCCTCCATTTTCCAATCTTTTATTTGCTCCTAAGAAGAACCTCTGCTATACTCTAGTTGTATTTACAGGTGTAACAGAGGTTTTCTTTTGTTACCGCAAGTCCTAACAGTTGCCGCTGTCAGGACTTTTTTCTTTATCAGTCTGTGTTCCCTGCCAGAGATACTTGGCACCGTCCAGCATAGAAATAATCGCCTGTAACATATCCATACAGTCATTTCGCATATCTTCCAATCCTTCAGCAGTAAGTGTTACCTCCTTCTGTTCCAGTTGTTTTACCAGTTCAGAGAGATTTGTCTGCATATTCTGCAATTCCTCTACAAGTTGGTAGATGACCTCTTTCTTTCCTACAACACATATTCTGTTATAAATGCAGGAACGTACAAAATAATCTTTCTTCTGCATACCGCTTGCAAGAATCTTGGCTTCAATCATTTCCCGCTCTCTGTCCGATACACAAAAGCTGATTGTTGGATGTTTGTGTACTCCGCTCATAACTCGTCCTCCTCATTCTCCAGTTCTAGTCTATCTGCCAGTTCTGCCTGCTTATTAGGGTATAAATGTGAATAAGTATTTAATGTTGTTTCTATTTTTTCATGTCCCAGCCGCTCCGCTATTGCCAAGGGCTGAAATCCAAGTTCCACCAGAAGTGATGCGTGGCTGTGACGCAAATCATGAATACGGATTCTCTTAACTCCTGTTTCCTTTATGCCTCGTACAATCTCATGCTCCATATAAGATTTTGTAAACCGGAACATTCTTTCATTTGGCATAATTCCATATAAATGACTGCAATATTCTTTTAGTTCTTCTGCCAGAAATGGTGGAATAGTAATCTTACGATTGCTCTTTGGTGTCTTAGGTGGTGTAATTACATCTTTTCCATCCAATCTTTGATATGATTTAGAAATACTTATAATTCTTTTTTCCAAATCAATATCTTCATAGGTGAGTGCTAACAATTCTCCTATACGCATTCCTGTCCAATACAGAAGCATAAATGCCATTCTCGCCTCCGGTTTCTTGTCCATAGACGGAAGAAACTGCTTAAACTCCTGTTTTGTCCAGAACTCCATATCATCAGCCTTGCTTTTCCCGATACTTCCTGCTTTCCTGCAGGGATTATCTTTCAGGTCATAATATCTGACCGCATAATTGAAAAGTGCTGCCAACTGGTTATTAATACTTTTAAGATAAGTCGGTGCGTACCCCTGCTTAATCAATTCATTCTGCCAAGCCCGGATATCTGAAGTCTTAATCTCACACATCTTTTTCTTTTTGAAATAAGGTGTAACCTTTAAATCAAACACATATCTTTTATTCTTGATTGTGCTTTCTCTAAGCCGGTTCTCCACATCAGAGAAATAGATTTCAACAAAATTCTCAAAGTTAATATCCAAATCTTTTCTCTGCTGTTGACGGAAGTTCCGCTCCCACTCCTCTGCTTCTGCTTTTGTCTTAAAGCCTCTTTTGTTCTTTTTATGGCGTACACCCTGCCAGTCCTCATAATAGAACTGGCTACGCCATGTTTTACCATCTCTTGTAGCTGGCATATCATCATCTCCTCTCCATTAACCAACTGCCATACCATAAAACTTTTCTTTAAAATACTTTGTAGGTACCTTGCCTGAAATCACTCGATAGCCTTTTTCTTTCAATTCATTATTAAGACCACGAATGATTTTATAAGCATATCCTCTTGATACTCCAAGAATCTGTGCAGCTTCATCTGCTATTACATACATCTTCATCGTATTCTCCATATTGCGTTCTCTTTCCTGTTTTCATTTTAGTACACTTTTGTGATCTTATTTACTCGTATTATGTAGTACACATTTGTGTCTGTCAAGCAATTTAATCAAATTTCTATACACAAATGTGTCCCATTGTGATAGAATAGGGGTAACAAATCATAAAGGAGCATTTTTATGACTACTGGAGAAAAGATTAAATACTTTCGCAATATGCGTGGAATATCGCAGGAAACGCTTGGTCAGTTATCCGGCATAAACTCCGCAACAATAAAGAAATATGAATATGGAATCCGTAATCCAAAGCCTGACCAGCTTTTAAAGATTGCCAATGCACTAGGCATCAGCATTAACATTTTCATGGATTTTGATATAGAAACAGTTTCTGATGTCTTATCATTACTGTTTAAACTGGATGATCAGATTGATATGAAATTTGAGGCAGATAAGGACGATGAGGGCAATTTCAAACCTGCTACTGTTAAACTGTCCTTTAAGAACAACCTCATCAATAAAAAACTCTGTACCTATATGAAAGCTCTGGAAATTCGTGAAAATATGCTAAAAGCTAAAGATGATTATTCAGAAGAAGAGTATGCTGACAGTTTGCAGCATATCAATGAAAATATCGAAGAAATCAAGCAGCATCTGCTTGATGACAATATGGTTGTCAAAAAAGGCACTGACCGCCTTACTGTAAAAAATTATCCAAATTAGTGAAACCTCTTGAATTATCAGACATAAGATGATCATATCTAATTAAACAGAAAGCACCCACTCCAAAGGTGGATGCTCCGAGTTTAGGCTAAAGAAATGTCCTTACGGACACCGCCTATCCTGTTGGCAGACAGGATAGGCATTTTTATTTTTTCGCCTGCTCTTCCTCGAAGAGCTTTTCTCTTTATCGAGAAAGGCAAGCAACGCTATAATCAAGCTACCAAAGGACATCAACAATGCTAATATCCCAATGAAAATCGAAATGATCTCATAAGCCGTCATCGGCGCTAAGCAAGCCCCCAGACACTTAACGCCCTGTCATGGGTACTTTCCTTAAAGAGTACCCTAACATATATCATATGTTCTGCAAGAACAATTGTAATTTGAATCTTATTTTATAGACCTATCCCCTATAAATATTTTAATACATCAGATAAGTTATTAATTTCCATATCAGCTTTTTCACTCTCATCTGTTATATTCCACAAACTTTCTAATCCCTGTTTTACCCATATAGTTTTCATACCCAACTGTTTTGCAGGTACAATATCATTATCAATACGGTCACCAATCATAACTGCATTCTCTGGTCTGCAACGGCTTCTTTCCAATGCAATTTCAAATATTCGCCTATCTGGTTTTGAAACACCTTCTTCTGCTGATGCGATGATCAAATCAAGATATTTTCGTACTCCAAGATTTTCTAATCTCTCAGAAGTTCCTAGTGATTGGTTTGCAATTACACCAATTTTATAAATTCTACTTAACTTTTTCAGACAATCTTTAGTATCTGTATATAGCCTCTCGTATTGCGATTCCCATTTAGGTAATTTCACCCCCAATTGCCTTGCTACCTCTAAATCTCCTTTTTTGTTTTCTTTATAAAACGACATGGCATATTTATAAATTTGCTCGTAAGTTAAACCTGATAAATCCGCTATCCTTTTCATCCTGTCTTCATAAACTTTGCTTTCATCAACCAATGTCGACCCAACATCAAAAAATAGCCATTTTATTTCGTCCTTTTTGGGGCAAAATCCTCTTTTTCTTGCTTCTTCTAGCAGTTTGGGTTGAATTTCTGGGTAAGTCCAATTAATCGGTAGTTCATCCATAATTGCTATTTTTTCAATTTCACTGTGAAGCTCTTTTTCAAATGTATGTATATCTGAGAAGAATAATTTTCCAAAAGTCTCCATTCCATCGAAATTATCTGGTGCAGTCACAGAATATATACAAATTGGAGTAATATCAAAAGTTATTGCTCCTGTTTCTTCATATAGTTCTCGTTTGGCTGTTTCAAGAATATCCTCACTGTTTCGAGGCAACCTTCCTTATCGTCTTTTGGGGCAAAACTTTTATCCTCTCCACCGGTTTCGGCTCTCCAAATCTCGACACAGATTTCCTCGCAACATTTTAACGCTAATATCGCATAAAACTATTACAGGTTCCCCGGTTCTTCTCTCGGACATCGTTACCGATGTCGCTACAAACCGCATATACACAGGCTTTTCTCCACATCTACACTGTAGAACGCAAAAACGACCTTGCCAGTTCGGAAGGAACTCCGAACCAACAAAGTCGTTCTCTTATACATATTTGCTTCGTGTTTTGCCACAAATTTCATTCAGTTCACAGGCTAAAGGTTTTGCCCCAAATGAGGATAAAAGCTTTGCCCCAGGAATATCCGCTATTCAAACTCGGCAAGTTGTCGCTTTGACTTAAACTATTTTGTTTAAGTTTTATTTAAAATCTGCTGATATTTTACCTCATTTGCACATTTTATTTTGGCTTACTGATTTTCTGTTGCCAAAGTGTTGCCATGAAACAAATTATAACTATTGACTACAGAAAGGTCAAGCCACTAATCCATCTTCACGTTATATATTTATTGTTTTCTGAAACGAAACCTGTGATGCTCTGATTTTTTTAGGATACACGTCCTTATACCTGTAAATACTCATAATGATTCCTACCAATGCATAGCACAATAAAATATTACTTCTGCCAATGGATAAAAATGGCAAGAAGGAGGATGCTGGTGGAATTATCCCCAAAGCACCTAACAAGTTTAATAAAATATTTAATAGGATTATCATTCCACAACCGAATCCCATAACCATGCCAAGTTCATTTTTTTGTTTAACAGAAGCACCAAAAATAAACATTACAAGTGCTGCCAAGACAGCAACAACAGCGATTCCGGCAATACTTCCATAGCTATTGAGAATATAAGAAAAAATGTAATCACTATTAAACTCCGGCAGACTGCCAATCACATCATTTCCGCTATTACCTACAAACAAAATGTCTTTGCTAAATGTTCTTAGTATTGAAGTAAGATAAAATCCTTCTCCTGAAGCAGAAAAAAAGGAGCGAATCCTTGCTTCCTGATACTCTGCCAACAAATGAAATGTATACATCACAAACAACAACATAATAGGCAAAAACATGAAAACTGCCCACAGACTAACAATTGTCTTTTTTACCGATATTTTGAACCACCCCTTTAGAATAGCCACCGTAAGCTGAATCAACATACTAATCATCATAATTATCGCAACAATAAGATTCGGCATTCGAAAAGTGATAAAAACAGGAATAATCAGACAAACAATCGACTTTAACAATGCAGAAAAACCACCATCTCTATATTTATATAAAATTGCTCCATAGATTGGAACATAAAACATCATCAGCGAAGTAGCAGAGATTCTGAACATTCCAAATCCGATACTATACCGTACTCCATTAATATCGCCACCAAAGAAACCGGCCAAAAGCAAAATCCCCATGGTAATTATGAATAAACCTATTATCTTGGAGTATTTTGCAATTACAGTATAATCAATAAAATAAATCCCACACATTAAGACAAAACCAATAAAAACAGAATAAACAAAACTTTCCGTCTCAAGTTGATACATCTCCTGCATAAACGGTTCCAAATTACTATATCCACTTTGATAAAATATAGACTGCTGTAGCAAAATTCCTAGCAGGCTCAATATTCCTACAATAACAAGTAATTTCCAAGCAATCTGGGGCTTATGAATTTTATCTAATGAAATACCAACCGTAACCGGATCACCCATATCTGCAACAGCATTTTTTTCTGCTTCTTCATATGACATTCCATCAGCAATATTGTCTTCTATCTGACTTTCAATATGTCCCCTTATCTCCTCGGCAATATATGGTCTTGCTTTTTTACAACGAATTTGCAATAACAGTTTTTCCAAATATTTTTCCATATTTACACCCCCATTGCAAGAACATTGGCTACAGCAGATTGATATTCGCTCCATTCTGCTTTCTTTGTTTCCAGCAATGCTCTTCCCTCTTTCGTGATGCTATAATACTTCCTCGTCTTACCAACATATTCCTGCTCATATACCTTAAGCAATCCTTTTCCTTCTAAACCATGCAATAAAGGATACAATGTTCCTGCTTTCAATTCAAACACATTACAGGATTTTTTACGCAGAGTATCAATCATCTCGTAACCATACATATCTTTTTCCGCAAGTAATCTGAGTAGAAGCATTGTCATACTTCCAGAAATTAATGCCTTATCAACAGCCATATCTAATCCTCCTTATGTAGATAGTCTATATATTGGTTACCTATAGTATATATCGTCCATCTATATAAGTCAATATAATTTTAGGTTCTCTTTAGCTTCATCAAATTATTTACTGAATCAAAGTCCTATTGTATTACAAAAGGGAGCAGTTTCCTGCTCCACTTCCTACATTACCTAACATCTCTACTGTACTTTTTCTGATTCTTATTGTGCCTATTCAGTTCCTTTGCTTCCTGTTGCTTTCTTTGCAACTTTGCTTTTAGGCTGTCTGACTCTGCCTTATTTCCAGTCTGCTGTTCCCACTTTACAACTGCCGATTGATAATCACTATACCCTGCTTTGGAAGCTCTGTATTCAGTCAAAAACTCCTTCACATTCTTATAACCATAACCCTGCACGATACTTGATAGGTACTGTTTCATATCAATGATAATCAGTCTTGCATTGTACCTTTGTGGACATTCGCATGAACATTGGTTTTCGTCATTTGGTGAAAAAGGAAAACAAGTAAATGTAGGTTGTTTTGTACAAGATAATAGTGACGTTTATGCAGGTTTTGCTAGTCTCCTTCGGATAAGCCATCCAGCAGAACATTACATCTGATTTCCTGTATATTCTCATCCTGCTGTAGTATGTCTGCATATACTGATTGTATTGCATCATAGCTTCTACACACATCCATACTCTTACTTAAATTCTTCTTTTCGCACCGTCCTTTGTATCCTTTCTTACGCATACTACATCCTCCCAAAAACAGATTCTTCCCAAAAAGCTTTCCCAAAAATGATTTTTAGAACATTTTTATTTTCAACAATGGCTTTTGGGGAAACCGTAGAATTTCTTAAACCCGCATAAATACTAGCTTCCCTGTAGATTTTGATTCTCCCAAAAACACATATTATAAAATACTCTATGTTTCGAGGCAACCTTCTTTATCGTCTTTTGGGGCAAAACCTTTATCCTCTCCACCGGTTTCGGCTCTCCAAATCTTGACACAGATTTCCTCGCAACGCCTTAACGCTAATATCGCACATAATTACTACAGGTTCTCCGCTACTTCTCTCGGACATCGTTACCGATGACGCTACAAACCGCATATACACAGGCTTTTCTCCACATCTACACTGTAGAACGCAAAAACGACCTTGCCAGTTCGGAAGGAACTCCGAACCAACAAAGTCGTTCTCTTATACATATTTGCTTCGTGTTTTGCCACAAATTTCATTCAGTTCACAGGCTAAAGGTTTTGCCCCAAATGAGGATAAAAGCTTTGCCCCAGGAATAGTCCGTTATTCAAACTCGCAAATAAAATCTTGTCACTATACTTTTTAGTATTGGTATTATGGTTCTATTTGGTTTTATATGTGTTCTACTATCCTACATCCATAGACCGTACTGAACGGTGTTATCAATTTGTTATCACATCTCTGTTATCAATCAAAGATTCTCGTAATATCCTGATATCGGTTAACTACACGATAAATCTCTACATATTCGTTACCGACCTTATAGATAATCACATAATCTTCCCATATCGCATATTTATAATCTGTCCGAAAGCTGACCCGTTTGGATAAATCCGACCCCATTCCCGGAAACATCTGAAGATTTTCAAATTTACCATAAATCTCTTTTATCGTCTTTGCAGCATATTCTTCATTATCCTCAGCAATGTAATCTCGGATATTTTTCAAATCCTTTGCAACAATCGGATTGATCCGCAATTTTAACATCTTATTCCCCCACAAGTGCTTTTAATTCATCCAAATCCAGCCAGCCTTCTCCGTCTTTCACTGCTTCTTCGGCTTCCTGCAGCTTCATCAGAAGCTTTTTCTCTGCCCGGTCACGCTCATAATCTTCAATATCCATGACAACGAAACGTCCTCTGCCATTCTTGGTCAGATATACTGGTTCTCCTTTGTGACAGTTCTTCAGGACTTCGTTATAATTTCTCAAATCAGATACTGGTAAAATATTTGCCATATTCTTTCAGCTCCTTCCTTTGATTTCAAATTGTTTCTTCTACTTCTATTATACACAAAAAGCTGTAAAATTCAACGTGAATTTTTACAGCTTCTTTTATTATAACCAGCTTCAATTTTATTCTATAAACTGGAATTTACCTTCTGCTCATATAAAATATATCAATAGCTTTACTTGCAAACTCTGCTGTGCCAACTCCTCCAACATCATCAATATTTTCCGTAAGTTCTCCTCCACCGGCATACATTCTTCCAAGACCGCATAAAATCTTATCAGAACATGTATAAAAATGATCTGTAATGTAATCCTGAAGTTTCCTTACCTGCAACTGCACCTGTTCATCTTCTGGATCCATTTCTTTCATTTGTCCAAACTCAACAAATAATTGCATAAACTCATTTGCAACAGTAGCTTCATCGTCTTTCGTCCAGTTCTTTGTTTTCTCTTCAAACTCCTTATACTCAGAGGTTTGTCCCCATTGTTCTTTTGCTCGTTTAGAATACTCATCAATCTTTGTTGTATCAAATACTTTAAAATCCATATATTTCACTCCTATTCCTTTTATTCCTCGAGCGAAACTAATAAGATTTTCAAGATGCTCTTTTTTCATAGTTAGCAATTCAATCTGCTGCTCTAATGCTTTGTTCCTGTCAAAGTTAGGGGCATCAATTATCTTTTTAATCTCCTTAAGCGGAAATTCCAATTCTTTAAACAGTAAAATTTGTTGCAGCCTTTCCAAGGATGTATCGTCATACAACCTATAACCTGACTCTGTATATTCAATAGGTTTTAAGAGACCAATGGTATCATAATACTGCAGAGTGCGTATACTCACTCCTGTTAATTTACTTACCTCATTCACTGTCATCATTGTCATTTCCTCCTCTCGATAAACATATCGTAAACTATTACGTTGCGTAGGAGTCAATAGTTTTTCAAAGAAATTTTCAAAATTAACAGCTTGATAAATCCCGATTTTCTTAATTCTCCAAACTTGAAGTTATAGTGCAATCTTTTTCCATTTTCTAATCTTGGTTCTAAAGGTTCCGAACGGAGCAACTGTATTAACATGTATGAATTTGTATACTTCCCAGACAGCTGTTTTAGTTGCTTCGTCAGCCCATTTTCTCATATGTGGTTTAAATAATTCTTCATCACTCAGAGAATCAATCATTGCATAAATAGAGTTGATATTCTCATTCAATCTGTCTTTCAATTCTTGCAGTGACAGCTGAGCATATGTATCTGTGAACCATTGATATAATTCGCCAAGCTGATTCCACTTAAAATTATCCGAAGGAGTTTTGACAGGAATACCCTTTCTTTCGTCTGATTCCCATTTAATAACAAGAGTTGTCCAGCCAACCTGATAAGCAAGATTTTCTGCCGGAGTTCGATCGATCTCATCAATTCTCTTATCTTTTAAATGCTCCGGAATATCATTAAATTCTGAAATATATTTTGCAAAGCTTTTATTTATCTCGTTTTTAAGTTCGTCTTTATTCTCATATGTTCTCAATAGTCTATCTCCTCAGCTTCCGATTTTCCAGTTTCAAAAACAGGAAGTTTTGCATACGTTATTCTTCTAATATTTTTGTAGGGTTCGCATCCGTTACAAATATCATACTATCATAAAGCTCCGCAGGAGGTTGAAACATTCGATAACTTGGAGGAAGAAGTCGCATAATGATTGAGTAGCTTTCTCCAAGTGTTCCCATATAGGTGTATTCAGAAGCCTGCCTACCCAGTTCAGAATTTTCCGGGACTTTAGTAAAATCCAACCAACAAATATCAAATCCCGCCAGTTTTGCCGCCTTTGCTAAAGGGTCATGGGAATAAAACACCTGAATTGTACGCTTTTCAGGCGAACGGGTCGGCATATTGCAATGGGTTTTATAAAAATCGGTACCAATGACATAGTAACCGTTTGCTGCGTCCTTGGAAAGAAGTTTACCCATCGAGTCAAAACTGCCCCATTTTGCGACATGGCTGTTGTGACCTGTCACAAAGATTTTTTCATGCCCATTTCGCTGCTCCTGCTGTAAAATCCACTGTACATTTTCTGCCATAAATTGATCTCTTAATGTAGCACCATCATCATTTGTCAGAGTTTGAAGCTCGGAATGCTGCATTAAAATATCTACAAAGTGAATTGCATTTTCCGAACCGTTCTTGCTTTCCAATTCTTTCTTCACTTGTGTAAGGGTTTCAGTTCGAGTAGATAAATCGCATTCACTGCTCCAGTTTTCACCTTCCACAAGTTTCTGCAAGTTTGTTGTGTCCACTTCCAGTTCTTTGCAGGATTCTTTCAAAAACCTCATGCTGTAAGAAAGCCTCTGCATATCAAAACCGTAAAAGCGAAGGTCTTCGCCTTCCAATGCACTTTCATTGTACTGGCGCATATGGGAGATAAGTTCTGCCATCTCTTCCGTTCTATAAATGGAAAATCCAATCGCTGCGGCTGCTTCCTGTGCTGTCCCCTCACCGCCGTGTATATATCGGTTTACCTGCTCGCAACCGCCGTAGTCACCTTCAAGGGCAAACGCCCTAACACCATTATTTTTTACCATCAGCTTGAACACTTCCAGCTTCAACTGCTGAAATTCTGCATTTCCGTGAGTAGCTTCTCCCAATGCAATTATTTTTGCACTTTCAGGCACAGTTATATTTTCAACGGGTTCAGCATAAGCTAAAAACTCTTCTGGATTCACATTTTCTCCTGTGCCAAAACCTCCAAAACGCATAAATACAAGTGCCGCTAAAGCCATAACACCTAATAATCCAAAAACGATATATCTTATCTTAAATCTTCTTGTCTTTTTATTCTTCATATCTGATAGACCTTTCCTTTATAGTGAATCAGTTGTCTTACATCCGTTTTACACGCTTATTGTACTTCACGTAATAGTTCTTCTGCCGTAGTGTTGAACAATTTTGCAAGTGTAAGCAGATTGGAAGTGCTTGGGTCAGATGCTCCGGTCTCCCATTTAGAGACAGCCTGCCTGCTTACGCCGATAGATTCTGCAACAAACTCCTGCGTCATCTTACACTCTTCACGATGCTGCTTCAAAACCTCACCGAGAGATTTCTTGATGCTGGACTTTTCTTTTCTGACATTGCCTGATTTAACATATCTACTCAATGCTCTTATGAGGAAAATTCCCACAGTGATAAATGCCGCTATCACCGCCACCCCGATTAGCAGTACAATACCAAAAACAATAACTCCTAAAAAATCATATTTCACTTAATTACCTCCTTTCGTGACTTCATGATAGCGAAATTTCATGGTTGCTACCACCAACTATCACGATATTTCTTTGGTTGCGAACGGTTGCGGAACTAAAATAACACTTTTTAATGTAAAAGGCATATATGTAAATTAATAAAACGACAAATTCCGATTAGTCTCTTACATTCTATCATATTCTATCCCAAAACTCTATTCTTAGATTGCCAAAGAGCAGCCTTTCGACTGCCCTTTTTACTCACATATATATACTCTCTTTCAGCACAATTTCTTCCGCACATGCCTTTATATTATTCATCAATCCAACCCATTTCATCAGATCCTGCATTTTCAGTTGTTCCGTCACACCCTGTTTTCCCACCATCTGTTTTACCAAGGTTTCCACCTGCTCTCTGGTCTCCTGATCGACTCGGTTCAGATGTGCTGTTAGTTCCCCCGTCATCAATAAATACTGATATCGTGCCGGTCTATGCACTTTCAGAAACTGTTTTCGCAACATTCCGTATTTACCATATGTCAGTTCTTCCTCATTCACTGCCAGATCCGGCAGGTAATAATCTCCATGCAATGTGTAGCTCAATCCATTACTTTCATCATAAATGTGCTTTTTCATCGTCTTATCTCTCCATTCCTCTATTTTTTGTTTTATTTTTCTTACGCTGTTGATTCTCCATTTCACTTTTACGGGCACCCCAAGCCAATCTTTCGTGAATACTTCCTTTGGGCATTTGCTCCACTTGCCGTTTTTCTTCTAATGCTTTCTGCTCTTGTATATCTTGCTGTACCGCATCCTCTACAACATTTTCCCCAAGGACACGCACTACCCGGTCATATCTGTCGGAAACATCCTGCAATTGCTGTTTTTCTTGACGCACTGTATCTAACTCTCTCTGAACTCGGTTATATACCTGCTTTGTTTCCTGATATTTATGTTTCCATTTTTCTACTTCTTTAGTAAGTTCTTTGACCTGGACAGCCATTGCAGCAATTTTATTTTTCATCTGGGTAAACAGTGGTTTTATTTTTTTATCCCGGTAAGTTGCTGCACGTTCTAATGCACCAGCTTCCGGAAGTAAAGTCTTTACTGTCCCATATTCCTTTATTTCCTTACTGACATTATCCATAACAGGCTGTAACCGTTCTCTGCGTTCTTCCAAGCTGCACAGATCTTTCTCAGCTTTTTCCGCACGCTTCTCAGCTTCCTCTTTATCTTTAACTGCCTGCTCCTTATCATCTTTTAAAAGCTGGATATCAGCTCTTGCTTCCGCAATCTGTGCAGTCAGTCCTTCATTCTCAGCAGTGAGATATTCTTTCTCCCGTTCCAGTGCCTGTACTTCCTTTTTACGCTCTTTCTTCTTAAAATTATAAACAGCCAGATGTTCCTCATGTGTCCCTTTCTGCTCCCATTCAATTCCATATTGCCGGGCAATCTCTGCAAGCAATTCTTTTTCATGATTGATCCACTGATTCAACTCTGTATCGTGTTTGTTCCCGCCTTGAAATCCCAGGCTTTTTAATGCCTGCTTCAGTGAAACCCTGGTATCCATTCCTTTCCCTTTCCAGCCAGTTACATAAGGAACAAAATCAATATGCAGATGCGGTGTAGCTTCATCCTGGTGCAGATAACAGCTAAATACATGAAGTGTTGGATTTCGTTGCTGAAAATTCTTTACATACTCATCCAGTACTTTTACCGCCAGGTCTCCTTCTGTCGTTCCCACAGCCATATCTTCTCGATTTCCAATCTGGAAAATCACTTCATGGAACAGCTTTTCCTGCTTTCCCTGACGAATTTTTTCATAGTAATTTGTAATCTGCCGGTCCTTTCTTTTTCCCACATTGTACCGTTCCACAGAATCATCAAACAACTCTTTATATACTTCTTTCAGATTTTCATTCTGGTAACAGATATTCAGGTGTACTCTGTCTGGGTCTACATTTTCAGCTACAAAATCCCGTCTGTTATGAGCCAGCGATCCAGCTCCAATCATGCCGCTGATCGTTCTTCTCATCATTATGCTCCTCACCTCTCCTTCTAAAAAGCGTGCCAGATATGGCACATAATTTGTATTTCCGCCAACTATGGCGATTATAAGAAATCTTCGCCGGATACGGCGGTTTTGTTACTTTTGTCAAAAGTAACGCAAAAGCACTTTCGACAGCCGTACCGCCTATCAAAAGTACCCTTGCGCCCTGCCGGGGGCAAGACGTCCGGAGGACGTCTGTTCTGCACCGACTGAAGCGGAGCGGAGACCATTATTCCTTCCGTTGGTCGGATTGCTTCTGCGTTACTCACTTAACTAATCTATTACTGTATTCTCGCCCGTATATATTCCAGATCTCCGCAGTACGGTGTTCCTACCAGATACCATTCCCTTGCCGGATTCATCTCCATTCTGGTCTGCACCCACTGATCATCAATCAGTACTTCCAGGCATTCCCCACAATGAAATCCTGTATCAATCCATAAATCTGATGACAACAAACCATATCTATTGTTACTGCTGTTATAACCTAATCTTCCTTCTCTCATTGCTGTATGCTCCTTTCTATTATCCTGCTGTAAGGAGGCCCTGATTCAGGGCTCCCTTTCGCAACTTGTAATTCGCCTATAAATAATCGGGTAATCTATAACCTCCCGGCTACACCTTACATGCTTTCGCCTTGTCTGATATTTACAGGTGCGTGACACGCTCCTGTTATAAAGTGATCAGCAAGAATCTCTACCAACGAAAGTTTTCCGGTATTCCCTTCCTTTCCAGGTATTCCTGCCTGGACTTTTCTCTCTCTTCCTCTGTTGGGGCTGTTTTGTACTTACTGTATAACTCCCGATCTACCATTGCATTCAATTTCTTTTCTAACCCTTTCCTTATGATTTCTTCGCCCTCATAATTCTCCATCAGGAAATATTGCAACAGTTGAAAGAATAACTCATATGGTATCTGCACATTTCTATTTTTCATCTGATCTCCTTTCAAGGTGGCAAGATGCCCTATTATTAAGATATGGTCATCTTGCCATCTTCCTTTTTCTACTCTGACAACATCCAATACCACTGATTTCCACGTTTTACGGAATCTATTCCCAGTTCCATTTTGGCATTTCTCAGTGTTTTCTTTTTAATTCCCAGTTTTTCTGCTTCTTCCTCAATTTTCTTTTGTGCCATACCTCCATCAGCCAGTATCTCAAGCAGAAATTCTTTTGCTTTCCGGGTTTTCTGTCCTTTTCCCTCTCCATTGAGCAATTCATCTGCACTAATGTCATATTCACCAATCCATTCAAATCCGTTGTTTTTATCCAGACGGAACGCAATAGCTTTACCTTCCGGTGCCAGGGAACTCTTTGTATGGCACACAACTCTTACTTCCGGTTCATCCTTAATTCGTCCGACAATCAAAACGCTTCTTGCAGCTGCCTGAAAATCAATAGAACCAAGTCCCCGGTAAGAAGATTTTCCGTTACTGTTCTTGTTCATGTGTCCAATCAGAATAATCGCACAATGATATTTTTCTGCCAAGACTGCTATACGTTTCATCAAAGGACGGATTTCATTAGCCCTGTGCATATCCACCTCTGATCCAAGGAAGCCCTGAATCGGGTCAAGCACAACCATTCTGGCTTTTGTCTGCACAATTGCTTCTTCCAACCGGACATCTGCCATCGTCAGCGGTTGCTCACTGTCATCGATAACCATGACCTTTGTGCAGTCTGCACCTGCAGCAAGTAATCTTGGTTTTATCGTATCTCCAAGACCATCTTCTGCAGTCTGGTAGATTACATTTACTGGTGCCTCCAAATGCTGTGTTGACGCATTGTTTTCAATATTTTCTGCATCTACCATATCGCTTTCACTATCAATATCTATCCTTTTATCTTTTGTTGAATCAGCTGGAAGAATAGTCTCTCCTCTGGTCAGTTTTGCAATAATTTGAAGCACCATTGTCGTTTTTCCTTCTCCCGGATCTCCCTGTATAATTGTTACTTTTCCATAGGGAATAAATGGATAAAGCAGCCATTCAATCTGCTCCACTTCCACCGTATCCATATTGATGAGTTTCAGTTCCGGTTCCAGCCTTTTCTGTACTGTTTTATTTGTTTCTGTTCTTTTGTTTTCCATCAAATCCTCCTTATTTTCCCGTTGAAAGAAAGAGTGGTTTTTGATAGAATACTCATAGAAGTTTTTTGGAAGAGTATTCTACCAAATCCCTGCCTTTAGGTGTTTGCCGACACTTAAAGGCTCTTTTATTCCGCTTTCATTCCAGCCATTGTTATTGTGATAAGCCGAATCACTTCCAATAAATCCTCCGGCACATCTTCTCCCTTTTTCAGACGTTTCAGCTCACCCAGTACCTTTTCAAGTTCCTTCTTCAAAGCTTTATACACCCTGGGATTTCCTGTAACCACAACTTCTTTTTCCTGCAATCTTCGGATAATATATTCTTGTTTGGTTAATCCCGATAGCCGTACTGCCGTCTCCAGAAGTTCATCTTCTTCCGGTGACATCCGAAATGCTACAACTTTATTTCTCCAACGTCCCTGCTGATCCAGACATTTAGCCGACATTTGCAAGTCCTCCTTCTACTTCATTTAATTCTTCATCCATATTTTCCGCATCCAGCTGCTCTGCCATGTCCTGCTGTACCGACGGAAACAGATGTGCATACCGGTAAGTAATCTTTTCTGCTGAATGTCCAACCCTTTTTCCGATTGCTAGTGCGGTATACCCCATATTGATCAACAGGGATACATGACTATGCCTGAGATCATGAACTCTGATTTTCTTTACCCCACTCGCTTTACAGCCTCTTTCCATCTCATGATTCAGATAATATTTTGTTACCGGAAAAATGCGGTCGTCAGGCTTTAAACTGTAATATAATTTCAGGCAGTCCTGCATTTCATCACACAGAAACTGTGGCATTATGACTGTCCGTACACTGTTCTTTGTCTTTGGCGTACTGATTACATCTTCTCCTTTCAAACGCTGATAGGACTTATTGATCCGAAGCGTTTTCTTTTTGAAATTAAAATCTGCTGGTGTTAAAGCAAGCAGCTCGCCCGAACGAATTCCACACCAGTAAAGCAGTTGAAAAGCATAGTAGGAAAGAGGTTTGTCCATCATTTCTTCTGCAAATCGCTTATACTCCTCTTTTGTCCAGAACAACATTTCCTTGCCTTCTTCTTCTCCCAGTGCCCCAGCTTTTCTTGCCGGATTAATGCTAAGATCGTAATATTTCACTGCATGATTAAAAATAGTGCTTAATTGTCCATGTATCGTTTTCAGATACGTTGGCGAAAGCGGTTTTCCTGTTTTCGTTTTCAGTTTTCTCATCTGGTTATGCCAGTCCATCACATCTTTAGCTGTAATTTCCGATACTTTACGTTTTCCAAGATACGGAAGAATCTTTTTCTGAATAATATTTTCTTTTGTAAGCCAGGTACTCTGCTTCAAAGAAGGTCTGACATCTTCTTCATACATAGTGCAAAAGCTTTCCATTGTCATATCCACGCTTGCTTTCTTCTGTAATTTGAATTGTAATTCCCAGTCCGCAGCTTCTTTTCTTGTAGAAAATCCTCGTTTGCATTTCTGTTTTCTTGCACCTGTCCAGTCCTGATAACGAATCATTACATACCAGGTGCCATTGTCATTCTTGTAAATTGCCATTCCTAATTCCTCCCATCATTCGATCTTGTTCCATAGAACTGCTCATAAAAATACTTCCGGTCAACTTTTCCTGCGATTGTCTGACATCCCATTGCCTGCAATTCCCTGTTTAGCCTTTTCATCAGCTTGTATGCATAGGACTCCGATACTTCCAGGACTTCCATGACCTCTTTCACATTCATAAACATTTTACTCATAGAAAATTTCTCCTTTCTTTTTACTATACTATTTTGTATTGGTTAAATTATACTATACTATTCTGTATGGGTCAAGTGCTTTCAATACATTTACCCATACTTTTTTGTATGGATTTTCTTGTCTCTACCATTTGGATATGCTATACTCAACCTATCAAGAAAAAGACAGGAGATATAAACATATGGCAATAGGCGAAAGAATCCACCATTTCAGACTTCTGCGTGGTTTCACGCAGAAATATTTGGGTCAACAGCTTGGATTCAGTGATTCACAGGCTGATGTCCGCATTGCACAGTATGAAAAAGGGGCACGCAGTCCAAAAGAAAAATATCTGAACGCATTGGCTGATATTTTTGAAGTATCCCCTCATGCTCTTGCTGTCCCGGATATTGACAGTTACGTTGGACTGATGCATACCTTATTTACCTTAGAGGACCTTTACGGACTTCACATTGATGAGATTGACGGAGAACTTTGTCTCCGGCTGGACAAATCCAAGGGAACCACCTACCTTTCCATGTTCGATATGTTCCATGCGTGGCAGGAACAGGCAGAAAAACTCAAATCCGGCGAGATCACTCAGGAAGAATATGACCAGTGGCGTTACAACTATCCAAAAAGCGCAAAATAAAAGCCGACGAAAAAGGCCTTACCAAATTGATTTCACTCAATTCAGTAAGACCTTTTTTGTCGGTTTCACACATATTACTCGATAACCGCAGGATACCTAATAAATAATACAAAAATATCCAGTGTTATCATTTTGTTATCAAATAGAACTTTATTCGCTCGGAAACGCCCTGTTTATAAGGCTTTCCAGAAATTTTTAATTATTCAAACTCAATCGTTCCCGGTGGCTTACTCGTCAGATCATAGAATACTCTGTTCACTCCGCGCACCTCATTGATAATTCTGCTCATAACCGTCTGAAGTACTGCAAACGGAATCTCGGCAGACTCGGCTGTCATGAAATCAACCGTATTGACTGCACGCAGTGCAACTGCGTAGTCGTAAGTTCTCTCATCACCCATAACACCAACGGAACGCATGTTGGTAAGGGCTGCAAAGTACTGGTTTGGCATCCAGGATGGATTTTTGCCGTGCTCTTTTTTGTAGGCAGCAACTGCTTTGTCCACCTCATCGCGGTAGATGTAATCGGCATCCTGTACAATGCGGACTTTGTCTGCATTCACTTCACCGATGATACGAATTCCAAGTCCAGGACCTGGGAATGGCTGACGGAAAACAAGATTTTCCGGAATGCCAAGTTCAAGACCTGCTTTGCGGACTTCGTCTTTGAACAGGTTGCGGAGTGGCTCAATGATCTCTTTGAAATCAACGAAATCAGGAAGTCCTCCTACGTTGTGGTGGGATTTGATCACTGCGGATTCACCGCCAAGACCACTTTCCACTACGTCTGGATAGATGGTTCCCTGTGCAAGGAAATCAACAGCTCCAATTTTCTTTGCTTCCTCTTCAAATACACGGATGAATTCCTCTCCGATGATTTTACGTTTCTGTTCAGGCTCTGTAACGCCTGCAAGTTTGTTGTAGTATCTCTCCTGTGCATTGACACGGATGAAGTTTAAATCGAACTGACCATTTGGTCCGAATACGCTCTCAACTTCATCTCCCTCATTTTTGCGGAGAAGACCGTGGTCAACGAATACGCAGGTGAGCTGCTTTCCAATGGCTCTGGATAAAAGTCCTGCTGCAACAGAGGAATCTACACCGCCGGATAATGCAAGAAGTACTTTTCCATCACCGACTTTTTCTCGGATATCCTTAATCGTACTCTCAACGAAAGAATCCATTCTCCATGTTCCGGCACATCCACACACGCCTCTTACGAAGTTGTGGAGCATTTTGCTTCCCTCTTCGGTGTGCAGTACTTCCGGGTGGAACTGGATCGCATATAAATTTTTTTCTCTGTTTTCTGCTGCTGCAACCGGGCAGTCTGCCGTGTGTGCAACAATGTTAAAACCTGGTGCTGGTTTTGAAATATAATCAAAGTGGCTCATCCAGCAGATGGTCGTCGGTGCCACATTTCCAAATAATGGAGAAGTTGTATCCACCATTACTTCTGTTTTACCATACTCACGCACCGGTGCCTTCTCAACTTTACCGCCTAACACATGCATCATTAACTGTGCACCATAGCAAAGTCCCAAAACCGGAATACCAAGTTCAAATAATTCTTTGGTATAGGTTGGTGAATCCGGCTCGTAGCAGCTGTTTGGTCCTCCGGTCAAAATGATTCCCTTTGGATTCATGGCTTTGATCTGCTCGATGTCTGTTCGATAGGAATAGATTTCACAGTAAACGTTACATTCTCTGACACGTCTTGCAACCAGCTGGTTGTACTGACCGCCGAAGTCGATGACGATTACTTTTTCCTGGGAAAAAATATTTTCCATAGTCAGCCCTTTGTCCTCCTGTATTTTCATTTCTGTAATGTCCTGATTTTTGTCAGAATAGCATTTTTGATAGTTCCATTTTATCTGAATCTGCAAATGAAATTATCGCTCGTTTCATTGTAGCATAGTTTTGCTTAATTGGCACGCAAATTTTTAAGTTGATTGTAACCTCTACAGCTGTATCCAGTAACGCTGTACCGTCTCACCTTCTACGTTTATCTCATTTTCCAGAACTCCTCCGTTGTTCTGGATACTTTTTGCTGAACCGGTATTTTCCTTATTACATACCATAAGTACCTTTTCAATTCCCAGCTTTCTGCACTCGTCTAACGCTAATGCGATCATCGCTGTTGCATATCCTTTCCTTCGTTCCGAAGGACGCACACCGTCTCCGATATGGCCTCCATCTAACAATAATGCTTCGTTAAGGGAATGTCTGATATCGACTGCTCCAACCAGAATATCGCGTTCCCTGTCATATGCGAAAAAAGTGGATGCAGGTACATATCCCTCTTTTGGCTCCGATTCTTCCAGACTTTTCAGATAAGCATCAAAATCATGATAATCGACTTTCCGGATTGCCCATGGAATAATGGTTTCCCCGGTTTTCGTCCATTCATCCATCATATCCAAAAGCTGTGGTTTGAATTTTTCACTCATTTTCACTAATTGTAAATCCATTCTTTTCCCTCCTGATGTCTCACAAAGCATCTCCCAAAACCTGTTTTTATTCAACAGAATATTCGCAAGCGTGCATTGTATTATTTAAAATATTCTGAAAATTAGTGTTTCTTATCATACGCTGATCTGTTTTCTCTGTCAATCATTTTTGCTCCTGATCTCCACTTTGAGTTTTCATTTTTGATTTTTGCTTTCGATTTCTATTTCTCATTTTTATTTTTCATTTCTGATTTATACTTCCGCTTTCTACTTTTCATCTCCGTTTTTCACTTGAGATTTCCATTTCTGATTCATTTTCCTTATTTCTATTTTAGCAAATGTCAGGTGTGCCATCTTATTCATTTCAAATTTCTCTTATTACTCCATACATAATTTTCGTCTCCGGCAGCATACTTATTCCATGAAAAAACAAAAACACCTTCCGGATTTTACCATACTCTGCAGGCCGGAGCAGAATACAATACAAAATATTCTCTCACTGATGATTTTTTTCTTTTTCACAGGCTCTGTCTGCGGTTATGTGTGGGAGGTTCTGATTTTCCTTCTAAAAGAAGGAACGTTTCGAAACCGTGGTTTTCTCTACGGTCCATGGCTGCCTGTTTATGGGATTGGCGCAGTTTTATTTTCGGTTGTATTATCCCCTCGTGAATTATTGCCAGATTCTTCAGGAAAATATAAGAAAAACCACCCTGTCACTGTCTTTTTCCTCTCTACCCTTTTAGGCTCCGGTTTAGAACTTGTGATTGGATGGTTTCTTGATTTCTTCTGGAATTTACGTTACTGGGATTACAGCGGATATTTTCTTGATTTCCGTGGGTATATCTGTCTGGTTTCTGCGTTAGGTTTTGGCATTGCAGGCGTTCTATGGGTTTGCATTTTTTCAAAAATATTGCAAAAATGGTGGTATCATATTTCACTGGATTTTCGAAAAAAATGGAATATGTTTTGGGTTTTCATTTTTGTTACTGACTGCGCTGCCGCACTTATTTTTCCAAATACCGGACATAGTATTACCTTTTAAGGATTATCTTGCTTCTCCGCCCTCTAAGTATTCCGCTTCTTCTTTCATGACCTGCGGTTCTTTTTCCTTAAAAATCATTCCGAATACAGCACGGACAAGCGGTCCTGCAAAAAAGATCTGCCAGAAAAATGCCATCGGAAAGTTCAAAGCAGTTGTCTGAAACCAGACCGCAATAAATTCTTTTCCTGCACTCTTAAATAATAAAGTAGCAAAAAAGCTCATGGTTGGACACATCAGACATACGGTGATGGATGAAATTGCTAAAATAATCATGATTGGCTTATCCACGCCCGGTGTCACAATGCGGAATGCAAGTTTTTTTGAAAGACTTCCATATAAAAAGAAATCTAAAATAAATGCGATCGGTTCCATGATCACTAATTCATGAAATGCATTTAAGAATACGATGTTGCTCATTCCTCCCATATTCAGTGCAATGTTGTAACAGATCATGGCGTAAACCATGACAAATACCATCAAAATGGTAAAAACAACTTCCTGTAATTTTGTTTTTGGCATAATTTTATTCTCCTCTTTTCCTTTATTTTTCACAGACAAAAATGCAGCCGGACAACAATCTCTGCGATCGCTGTTCGGCTGCACGTCGTGTGATTATAATAGCATATTCTTTTTCTTCGTATAATAGTTTAAATTTCACGAATTTTTTATCTAATTCAAACATTTCTTTGTATACATTATGTGATAATCATTTAATGTAATCATATGTGCACCTTACATCTACTCATTTTTTCCTGTGTCATCAAAGATACTTCATCAATGAAAAAGTTGCGGAACGTCATGGTTCCACCTCCACATGCATCTGTTTTTTCCGATGCAAGTTCTCCTGCAATTCCAACAAACGCACAACAGGCTGCTGCGCTCTGCACGGAAGGCTCTGTTCCCAAAAACGCCCCCAGCATAACCGAAGACATACATCCGCTGCCTGTGATCTTTGCCATTTTGGCATCCCCATTTTCACAAATATAAATGGCGGTTCCATCTGTGATAATATCTTTTTCCCCGGAAGCGATCATGATCAGATGATATTTGTCTGCATACTGCCGCATCGCCTCTGTGTCCAGGTTTTTATCGCCGGAATCCACACCTGTCACCGTACTGCAATGCTCCATCAGTGCCCGGATTTCCGAATAATTTCCACGGATACAGGTTGGATGAATGTTTTCGATCAATGTCTGGCACTTTTCTCTCCGATAACTCGAACCGGATACCCCGACAGGATCAATGACAATGGCATGTCCTAATTCATCTGCCACTCTTCCAGCCTTTTCCATCGCCTCATAATCAGCAATTGCACCAAAATTGCAGACAAGTGCTTTCGTACCCGCGGTGATCTCTTCCACCTCGAGCGGATGATGTGCCATCGTTGGCGACGCGCCTGTTGCCAGTAAAATATTGGCGCAGTCATTCACCGTCACAGCGTTGGTTATACAATGGATGATCGGTCGCTCTTCCTGTATTTTGTTATAAAGCTCTGCTATATATTTTTCTGAAATACTCATGATTCCTCGTCTCTCTTATGTAGTGTTCTGATTTTCTCTGTCATTTTTTTATTATCTATTTCTGATTCCACATCAGACCTTATCATAACACACGCTTTTTATAATGTGTAGTTATAAAACAAACTTTAAGAACTTTCTTCCGTTTTTTTCTTTCTGTATTCCTTTGGACTCCTATTATAATACTGTCTGAACTTCCGGCAAAAGTAGCCGGCACTTGTAAATCCGGTTTCATTTGCAATGGAGGCAACCGATTTTTGAGTAGTATAAAGTTGTCTGGCAGCCTGTGCCAGCCTGTATTGAATCAGATACGCTACCGGCGAACAATGTATGCCGGATTGAAAAATATGTAACGCTCCGCTTTTGCTGATAGATGCCGATGCCGCAATCATTTCCAGTGTAATTTCTTCCGCATAGTGTTCATGTATATACTGCATCATAATTTGCAGTCTTGCCTGATTATGATTTAGCCGCTGGAGGCTGTCCGAATCAGAATTCCAGCCTCCATCTTTAAACAATATATTCCAGAACTGAAGCAGAAGTTGTATGGTACATACTTCATTATCCTGCCCATTTTCCTGTAGTTCAAAAATCTGTAACATAAGCTGTAAAGCACTTCTTTCCGATGTACTGTTTGGATCAAAAATCTGATATTCCACTGCTGAATTTATCACCGGCAGAATATATTTTTCATAAATAAGGCTGTTTTCGGATGCCAGCAGAGTTGGTGCAAAAACAATATTAGGCGTAAATGTGCTGGATCGTGCTTCAAAACAATGTAACACACCACTATTAATAAATATGCCGCAGCCTTTATGCAGTTCTACTTTGCTTGTACCGATAAAGCAGATTGCAGTGCCTTCTGCAACATAAAGAAATTCCAGCTCATGATGCCAGTGCCAGTCGATACGGTGAAAATCAAATTGCCAGATATCCTCAGGATAATATGCAAAAGGATAACGTTCACTGCCATGCTGAACCGTTTCCCGCAGTGTTTCATCTGTAGTTATCTTAAAATAGTCCATAATGTATTTCCTTGCAAATACTAGTTTTTACCATATTGTACTATAAATATGCAATTTTGTACAATGACTGCACACAATCTTTGCGATATAATCACATTTGTTAAAGGAGAATAAAGACAAATGAAAAACCAATATAATAAGACGATCACTGCCTGTTTTGTAGGTTATATTGTACAGGCTGTCGTGAACAATTTTACACCATTACTTTTCTTATTTTTTCAGAAAAGCTACCATGTTCCGATTTCCCAGATCACTTTACTGGTGACTTTTAATTTTGGAATACAATTACTGGTGGATCTTCTTTCTGTCAGATTCATCGATAAAATAGGCTATCGGGTATCCATGATCGCAGCTCATGCCCTTGCAGCGGCAGGATTACTTCTTCTTACAGTTTTGCCTGAGATTTTACCGGTTCCCTTTATCGGAATTTTGATTGCAGTAATGATTTATGCCATAGGTGGTGGACTTCTGGAAGTTCTGGTCAGTCCTGTCGTTGAGGCCTGCCCGTCTGATAATAAAGAGAAAGCGATGAGCCTGCTCCATTCTTTTTATTGCTGGGGACATGCCGGAGTTGTACTTTTATCAACTTTGTTTTTCTATGCAGCGGGTATAGATAACTGGAAAATATTAGCTATTATCTGGGCAGTCATTCCTATTGGAAATGCTTTTGTTTTTGCAAAGGTACCAATTGCACCTCTGCTTGAGGATGGCGAAACCGGTCTTGGATTAAAAGAATTGTTCCGGCTGAAAGTTTTTTGGATTTTACTGATCATGATGATATGTGCCGGGGCAAGTGAACAGGCAGTAAGCCAATGGGCTTCGGCTTTTGCGGAAAAAGGACTTGGAATTTCCAAAGCCGCAGGAGATTTAGCCGGACCGATGGCTTTTGCGATTCTAATGGGAACCTCAAGATTATTTTATGGCAAGTATGGCGATCGTATCAATTTAGATCACTTTATGATTTATAGTTGTTTACTATGTATTTTATCCTATCTGGGGATTTCATTATTCCGGGCTCCGTTATTAAATCTGATTGCCTGTGCGGTTTGTGGGCTCTCAGTAGGAATCATGTGGCCAGGGACATTCAGCAAAGCATCCGCAGCTTTGCCAAAAGGTGGGACAGCTATGTTTGCATTACTGGCACTAGGTGGAGATATGGGTTGTGCAGGAGGTCCCACCTTGGTTGGAATGATTTCAGATTCTTTGGGAGACAACCTGAAAATGGGTATTCTGGCAGGAATTATCTTTCCGGTATTGCTGCTTCTTGGAATTCTCCGTTGCAAAAAAGGGAACACCCTTTCATAATGTCACATGCAAAGAAAGCCTGCCGGGACATAAATCCCGACAGGCTTTCTTACTTTGCATCTTTCTCTTCCTTTATAAGAAATTAAAGAGTGCGCAGAAAACTTTCATCTACTCTTCCAGACTGTCCTTCATTTTTCCGAGCATACCTGATTTTTTTAACGGCAGCGTGATAATGATCGCAATGATCGTTCCTCCACAGGTACTGATGAGGAATGGCACTACAAACATAAACAATGTTGCTGCTGTATTTCCCATCACAAGATATGCAACCGGATAAGAAAGCATTCCGCCGAGAATACCGGTTCCCACTACTTCTCCAATGTAAGCAAACGGAAGTTTCTTTCCATATTTATACAGCAGGCCGCCAAGTAATGCACCGCACATACTTCCCGGGAACGCAAGCGGGCTTCCAAGTCCTAATAAGTTACGGATCAAAGATGCGATAAATGCCTGTGCCAGTGCCCACCAAGGACCTACGGTAACTGCACATAAAATATTTACCATATGCTGTACCGGTGCACATTTTGAACCGAATACCGGGAAGGAAAATAAGCTTCCCACTACGGCTACTGCTGCTAAAATTGCTGTGACTGTTAATTTCTTTAAGTTAGATTTTTTCATTCTTTCGTCCTCATTTTCGCATTGCTTCTGCAACCTTTTCCACAATCAGGCAGAGAACGACTGTGATCACCATATCCGGCAGAGTATTTCCAAGCGGAGTATCTACGTGCATTAACATGCGGTAAATAATAAATCCGGCAAGCCATACGATCAGATTACGCCACTGGAAAGCATTTTTTTCAGAATCTGCTTTCTTCAAAATGAAGTAATCTGCAATCTGCACTGCGATCATCGGAGCAAAAACAGATCCGATCAGATATAAGAAGTTTGTAATATTATCCATTGGATAAACGATCGCTGCGATCGTTCCGATCACTGTAACAATGATTGCTGCCCATTTCTCCTGAATTTTAGAAGAAATGGAAACACAGGAAACTCCTGCGGAATAAGCATCTAAGAACGTCGTTGTAACGGTTGAGAATACAATGATCAGTAATCCCACAACGCCAAGACCTGTCTTTAACATAATCTGCGCGATATCGTATTCGCCGGTAAAAATAGCGGCTCCCATACCGATCATGTACATAAAAATGCTGACTACGCTGTATACGAGTACACTTGTAAAGGTTGCTGCGAATGGTTTTTCTGCTTCTCTCGTATAATCGCTGATAAGCGGTAACCAGGAAAGAGGCATTGCGACTGCAAGTTCTACCGCAGCTCCAAAAGTCATCATATCGTCACTTACTGCGATCGGCATTACAAAATCTGTATTAAAGAAGATCACCTTAAAAAGTACCAGTGACAATACAAAAAGTGCGGTCATTGCAACGGTATTTAACTTTCCAAGATTGGTCAGTCCGATAAAGATCCACACTATGATCAAAATTCCGATCACAATTGCCCAGATCCATATACCACTATGTAACAGACCATCTGCTGCGAGTGCACCATCATAGATCATAATAGCTGTCCAGCCGACAAGCTGCAGCACATTTAATACCGCAAAGAGAAGGCTTCCCTTCTCACCGAAACTCATTTTTACAGTTTCCATGGCACTTTTCCGCTCTTTTGCCCCAATCATTCCTGCGGCAAACATCATGAGTCCGCCGATCAGGTGTCCGAGCAGAATTGCTGCCATTGCTCTTCCAAAACCAAGTGGTGCGAAATAGGTACCGGTCAGGATCTCAGCTAAAGACACTCCTGCCCCAAACCAGATTAAACCGTTTGAAAAAACGGAAGTTCTTTTTTCACTCATCTTTCATATTCTCCTTCGATTGCAAATGCATGATTCATAGGGCCGCTTCCTTTTCCAAGGTCAAGCATATCGGCAAGTGCGCCGGAAATATAGTTTTTCGCATACTTGACAGAGGTTTCCAAGTCTCTTCCTTTTGCAAGATTTGATGCAATTGCGGAAGATAAGGTACAACCTGTTCCATGGGTATTTGGATTGTCAATTCTTTTTCCGTGGAACCATACCGGCTCTTTCCCTTTCTGGAAAAGAAGATCATTGGCATCATTTAACTGATGTCCACCCTTTAATAAAACTGCACAACCTAAGGTGTTACAGATGGTCTCTGCTGCTTTTTCCATATCTGCTTCTGTTTTGATCTCCATCTCAGAAAGCACTTCTGCTTCCGGGATATTTGGAGTGATAACAGTTGCCAGAGGCAATAATTTACTTTTCAATGTTCCAATGGCTTCCTCGCTGATAAGTCTTGCTCCGCTGGTAGCCACCATAACAGGATCCACTACGATATTTTTTGCGTGGTATTCTGTCAGTTTGTCCGCAATCGTCTCGATCAGTTCACTTGATGAAACCATCCCGGTCTTAATTGCATCCGGATTGATATCCGTAAAAATACTATCCAGCTGCTCTGCCAAAAACTTTGGAGTTACCTCCATAATATCTGTTACGCCGGTCGTATTCTGGGCAGTCAAAGCCGTGATCGCACTCATCGCGTAAACGCGGTTTGCGGTCATAGTCTTAATATCTGCCTGGATGCCGGCGCCTCCACTGGAATCACTTCCAGCGATTGTTAATGCTGTAAACATAAAATCCTCCTTGTTTTTCCGAAGAAAAATCTTTCTTTTGCATTAATTTTGTATAGCGACCTAAGGTGGTGCCCCCAATCTGCCGCTGTATATAAAAACTGCTCTACAGTTCCTACCTAATTAAATGATACTTTCTACTTTTTCAAGTAGTTCTCTTGTTCCTTTTTCAATATCTTCACATGCGAAAATGCCGCTGACAACTGCTGTTCCCGCCATCTTTCTGCCTTTCAGCCGAAGGACATTGTCTGCGTTGATCCCTCCGATCGCAACAACCGGAATTGTTACACTCTCACAGATTTTCTGAAATAAATCTAATTCCATCGGTTTTGCATCTGCTTTCGTGCTTGTTCCAAAAACTGCTCCACTTCCAAGATAATCTGCTCCGGCAGCTTCTGCTGCTTTTGCCTGCTCTATCGTCTTTGCTGTCACGCCGATAATCTTATCTGCTCCAAGAAGCTCTCTTGCATTTTTTATCTCCATATCAGACTGTCCGATGTGAACTCCGTCTGCATGGATTTTTTTTGCAAGTTCCACGTTGTCATTGATGATAAGCGGTACGTTGTAATGATGACAAAGTTCTAATAACTCCTGTCCTTCTTTCTCAAAAGCAGCCTCATCAAGAGTTTTCTCCCGAAGCTGCACTAAGGTCACGCCGCCTTTTAACGCTTTCTCTACCTGTTCATACAGTGTCTCGCTGCCAAGCCAGCTGCGGTCTGTGACAGCGTATAATTTTAACTGTTCTCTTGTGATGTTCATGGTGTTTGCCTCTGTTATTTTATATTATAAGCTTAAACGCAGACCTTTTGGCACCTGAATCCTATTACATAAAAAAATGCAGGAACCCAACCAAAGATTCCTGCACACAAAAAACACACTTGTGATTCATTATCTCCCTACGTTGGCATTATCCAAATCAGGTTCTGGGTTAAAGCATCCGCTTACTCTCAGCCCGCCTGTGCGAGCACCCCGTTTTCCAATATCATCCTGCCGGCTGTCTCACTAATCGCCGCCATATGATATATTCTTTTCAGTTATCCACACCATTTATGTGATGATGTATTGCCTTCAACAACAATTTTATTATACACGTGCATAAAAGAAATGCAAGGACTATTTACTCATTAAGCTCATTTTCATTTATGTGTATACCTAAATTTTTTCAATCAAATGGCAGCTCTTCATCCTCCCAGCCATCTTCGTCACTGCCTAACCATTCTTCTTCAATCATTCTGTCCACATAAGTTTCGTATTCTTTTAACACTTTATCTAACTGTTTCTTTTTGGTTTTATCTCCTATTGCTGCATAATACTTTGCTGCGGCACGGAACATAATTTCATTTTCTTCAAGACATTCTGATTCGTCTATGATGAACTGATGAATCAGTTTTTCTGCTGCTTCATATTCTTTTGCCCCGATCAATGCATAGACATAAGCGGTCGCTGCCATGATATTTTCCGGTTCTTTTTCAAACCATTTGCAGCAGAAGGATACTGCTTCTTTATTTCTTCCAAGAGCCGCCAATACAGAACTTTTTCTGAATTTCAGATCAGAGCCTGTGTAGTCTGGCCATGAAAACAAACTCAGCAAAGTATCACACATACAGAGAAGTACCTCATACTCTTCTCTCATGTCTATCTCATCCAGGCAATCTTCCAACCATTCTGAAATATCATATTGATAATCTGTGTTTTCGTCCAACATGTATACTCCCTGACACCAGTTCGGTTCTTTTTGTCTTTCTTCCCGGACGATCTCCATTAAAAGCTCAAATGCCTTTTCCCAGCAGATCCCATCCTTATCGGCTCCAATCATATTCATATAACATTGTTCTGTTAGTTTTTCAAATTGTTTCCATTTTTTGTTTTTCATTCGTTGTCACTCCTATTCTTCCCTATCCAAATGTATACACGTAGATTTTTTTCTAATTTTCATTCTTAAAACTGGCATTATCACCAATTGCTTTTTTCTTTTTTTTATGTATAATAATCTTGTAAAGGTAATACATTAAAAGTACAAGGTATATGAACTTCTTGGATGGTTTCTTTTCAGAAATCTGAATTGAAGGGATTGTACCTTCTTTAATTTCTATGAATATTTTTTAAAATCGTATAATGCTATTAATTTTCTAAATAATGACTTATATCTCTGATACAGTTCTGTGTTATAATATTTCTTTAAATAATCTTCTAATTCTTCCGTTGAAATTTTCCTTGCAAATTCCTTTATATTAGCAACTTGTTTTGGAATATGATTGGGATATGTCTCCTCAATTTCTCTTATACTATTAAAATTTGAGCCCTTTTTTATATAATTCTTCGTGTCCGATGAAGTTGGTCGAATATCTGGATCATCATATCCATCTATAATATTGTAATTTAGTGGAATACTACTCAAAGAGTAACCTAACGCTTTAATATATTTATATACTGGTAAAAGCGTACTTCCAGCACTGCTTCGTATATTTTTAAATGTTTTATCAATCAACTGCGAATTAACAAGATATGGCTTATTGTCAAAAAGCACATCTTCCAATATTTCATCTATTCCAAAATAGCTGAACCCTATTTGAGTTACTGTATCCGCTTTTCCAAAATAAATTGCAGCTTTTTCATCATCTAAATCAGGACTATTAATATCTCCAAACAAAATATTATTTTGTGCTTCAGCCGAATACACAAAATTACACACCATATCTTGTAATTTTCTTGCCAATTTTATCGGCATGGAACTTTGTATTTTAGCTAAAGTCTGGTATACGATACTATAATCTTCCAGTACAAATTCATTAATAATAATTGACCGGCTTCCCCATGTCATCGTATTCTTGTTAAAAGCTTCCTCTTTTTCAAATGCTGGAGAAATAAAAATAAAATTATCTTTGATTTTCTCCAACTGCTCAACAGTTAGACATTCTGCTATTTCACTAAAAATCTGTCTAATGTTAACATCTCCCAAACCATACCCAATAAAAATGATAGGATGTTCAACAAAAATCGTTAATAGTTTTGCTGATAAATATTTTAACTTTTTCTCAAAATTAGCATAATCCTTTTCTGTCAGAATTATACTATCCGGCTTACTACAACATCCATGTATTTTAAATATTTCGAAAATATTCAATGAATTAGCGACCAACAAACTATCCTGACCAACTAAAACAGAAAAATCTTTGAATATTTTTTCAAGCAATTCATCATAATTAGTTGTTATTATCCCCGCAAACTTATTCTGATTTTTGGTCAGGAATGCCAACTCTTTAAATCCCGGCATTGTTTCATCTATTGTCATCTGGCTTGTTTGCTTTGCAACTAAATATTTAAATGGATTGAGATGCTTGTCAATTATATCATCATTTTCATCTTCTCTAAAAACGTTTATGTCAAATCCATCGTCTGAATAATATCTATCATTGAACTCTTTCTCAATAACTGATGCAAGTATCGGATTTACATAATACTTCTGTTCTTCTGCATTTAAATCTGGTTTTGTTGAAGCGATATCCATCTCTATTTTTTGCTTTAATTTATTGAAATCTCTTTCTTTTTTGGTTGGATTGATCACCGTCCATATATCAAATAGCAAGGTATTCCAACTAGGTGCATGGGAATAACGCATAGAAAATCCCGTTCCTACAAACAAATAAGGTAATTGCTGAAATGAAGAAATTCTTTGTTCCAATTCTTTTACAATATAATCTTTCACTTATAAACAGCTCCTTTATATTTTCGTATATTCATCTTACAACATTTCCATATTCAAAACAATCATCTAATATTCAATTTATACGCGAATGGCGAAAGATTTGACATGACGGAAACAGACCGCTATACCGTGTTTGCAGACGCTGCCCCCACCTTCATATGGAATTAAACCTCTCGAATATTGCCTCTGGCTCTTACAAAATATCAGAGCATTATGTAAACCACAGTCAGGAAAGTGTCTATGACTAGTGAATTGCCATGAGCACCTTAGAACCGAACTCTACCGAGGAACTGGAACTATCAAAAAAGACATCCCCTCCATGATTTCATCAGCACCTTGTTACTGTAGGTTCCGATGAAATCCTAAGATTGAATGTCACGCTCGATCTGCTTGAAATCAGACTTATTGAAATTCTACTAATTACAGACACAATATATCTTTAAAAATCGGATTTGCTATGTCCTACACTTAAAAAGCCACCTTTAAAAGCTGCCTCAATTCCTGCCATAGCATCCTCGACAACCAGACAGTCTTTCGGTGCATGACCAAGCATTTCTGCTGCTTTTAAGAAGTCTTTCGGATCTGGTTTTGATTTTTTGATATTTGTTCCATCACTGATCGTATCAAAGTAATCCTGCAAATCGATCTGTTTCAAAATTTTTTTGGTGTTTTTGCTGCTGGAGTCAATTGCAAGCATATAACCGCGTTTTCGAAGTTCATCTAACGTTTCTTTTATCCAGACTATCCATGCGGCTTACTCCGTGCAGTCTTCCATTAATCTGCTCATCAAAATAAACTCCTATCTTATCCGCAAGCTGTTTCCATGCCTGATAATGATATTTATCTAAAAAACTGTCCTTATTTGCACTTCTACCCGTGCATATGTAAGTACTTTTCTTTCGTTGCCAGCCCGCCGCGGATATGGCGCTCGGATTTATTGACATCCAATACTTTTCTTGTCTCTGCTGCCAGAGATGCATTGATTTTTTCCAGACGTTCTGTAACATCCTTATGTACCGTTGATTTCGATATCCCAAAATGCTTTGCTGCCTGTCTTACCGTCGTGTTGTTGTCGATAATATATCTTGCTATCTCAATTGCTCTTTCCTCAATATAACCTTTCAAAAAAATTCCCCTGCAATACTTGTTTTTACATTGTATGCAGGGGAATCCTTTTTATTATTCAATTTTTAATTAACGCGGTTCCTTTCCCTTTAGCATACGCTTATTTTCATACATATGCGTATCTGCCCTCTTTCTTGTATCCACAAAACTCTGATCCACATTGTCATCATAGAACGCATAGCCGCAGGCGATCTCCACTTCCACTGAATGATCTGTTCCTTTGTATTGCTTCTGAAGCTCTTTCAGTCTGTCCATTGCTCCTTCTATGCTATTTTCCTTTGCATCCGGCATGATCACACAGAATTCATCTCCACCAATACGATATACTGTATTCTCCTGTGAAAATGCATTTGTGATCATCTCCGATGCCTTTTTCAGGTAGGTATCGCCTGCCTCATGGCCATACCGGTCATTACACTTTTTCAGGTTATTCAGATCTAACATGACAATGGCGGTCTTGTCCGGATGCTGATTGTCTCTCTCCCATTCATCATAGGCATTCCTGCTGTAAAGTCCGGTCAAAATATCCTTCAATGCCAGTTCTTTATAGATGGCAGCTTTCTGTCCTTCATGAAGTTTTTCCATGGAATCTGATGCTGCAAGCCATGCCAGCAGACAGATATAAACAAGGAATCCTGTTCTTCCCAGAATATCCACAACAGTTGAAATAACATAAAAAAATATAATATCTGCAGCAAATGCAGCAAAAAGAATGATAATTCCCACAATATTCGTCTTTGCAATCCTATCCATACCGTGCTTCTTCACGTAATGAACCAATGCATATCCCAGATATAGGATATCCATAGCCATTAATATATGGGTAAATGTTACAGAATTCCGAAATTCAAGTATTCCTGTCATATGGAGCAGAACGCATGCCGCCATATTCAAAACACTTAAAAATGTGATTGATCCGGCAGCCCATTTATCTTCCGGCATTAAAAAACCCTGCACAAACATCGCAAAAGGTGCAGGCATAAGCATGATCAAAATATACCCAAGATTAGAACCTGCCACTGTATTTTTGACCAGAAGCGCCATCAGCACCGTCTCATTCAAAGACCATGCGCCCATCAGCACTGCAAATAATCCAAAATACAAAACATAGTTTTCAATGCGTATCCCTTTATTGCCAATGATAAAATACATGATCAGAAATATACCGATTGCCAGTTCCAACAGACACACACACGCACCTATTGCAGAATTGCGTATGAGATACAGCACCTCATCGACTGCCTCGCCGATATAAAAAGACAGGGTCTCGCCGCCCACTCTCTCGTACGCAGCATGTGTCCTCACAATGACCTGCCCACAATCCGGATCGATCTCCAGGAAATTCCAGACAGACCCGGGTGTTGTGCCAAAAATACCTGGAACCGGCTTCAGATTATAAATCAGCTCGCCATCTTCATACACTTCAATACCAAGATGGATTGAATAAAAAGCAAGACATATATTTTTCCCTGTAAACTGCTCTCCTGAGAAAATGTATTCTTTTGTCATTTCATCTACCTGTGTAATGCTCTGGGGCGTGATCTGCTGATGTCCTGCGATCTCCCCCTTCCGGAAATGTGTTTCATTTGTTGCAAACAGAAAACTGCCGACAACAAACAGCACACCCAGAAGCGATACGATATAGTAGGAACCTGATAATATTTTTTTCATTTGCACCTCCGTATTGGCAGCCCTGCAAAACTGTTTCATTGTATTTTCTACTTTTCTTTCTTTCCAAACAGGGATGACCAGAAACTCTTCCGCTGTTCCTTCTGCCGCTGTTCTTCCAAAGCCTCTAATTCTTCTTCTGACTGATAACCTGGCAAAATATCATCCGCAAAACTTCTTCCCTGCAGATTCTCCATATGATCAATACGCGTGCACATTTCTTTTGTTGCCTCCATCATGTACACCATCATTTTTTTGACATTCAGATAAAGTTTATCCGCATTATGTCTGATCTGGTCTGGATTTTCCTCCATAAAAACACATTCATCGCCCCACACGCGAAGCCACTCCAGACGGTCTCTCTGCTCTTTTCTCACAACACTTAAAAAACGGCTGACCATCGCATTATGATCATCATCTCCTGTATAACAGAGATACTCTTCCAGCGTGGCACTCTCCGGAAAATTGATTTCATAGTAGCCATTATAAATCCGGCAGATTTTTTCCGTTGCTTTGCGCAGCATCATGCCACATCTCTGTGGTTTTGTCCAATATAATTCCTCTGCTTTTTCCAAATTTTGATACAACGAATCATATAATTGTCTCAAGTCATCTGTAGAAGGCTCTGCCTCTTTTATGTAATCAAAGTTCATGTCCGTATCCTGCCCCTCATTTATTTACTCTGCGATTCCCTGTTTCCTGTAGAAAAATACTTTATCTGTTTTACAACCATTCTATTCTGTCACGCAAACATTGGTGTAAAGTCTTCCGTATCTCCGCAGAAGAATCCGCCGGTTTTCTCCATGATCTTACGCATGACCAGTTTTGCTTCCTCATAAGTTTCCGGTTTAAAGGTCACAAGAAAAACCGTTTTCACCTGATGTTCTGCTGCAAAAGAAGCCGTAACCTCGTCTTTTGGATGGATCTGTGCTGTCTCGATATCTACAGAAGCTCCCTCTGACATTCCAATCTCAAGAACTCCGGCATCTTCCCAGATTTCCAGTTCATAGCCATCCTGTTCCCCAAATGCTTCATATATCTGTCTTACACCGATTTCCTGTGGTGTCATATAAAGCCAGTCTCCCGGAACTTTTATTACCTCAGATGCTTTCTTTGCTTTTCCGACGGATTTCTTTTTTGACTGTTCTGTTCCCTTTTTCCCTGATAGTTTCATGCTCTCTCTCCTGAATGATATTCTTACGCCAGAATTCTCTCTCGTAATTTTACATACGATATGCTACACTGATTATAGCCGAAATTTGAAAGGGATTCTATAGATTTATGAAAATTTTGATATTATCCTGTGATACAGGAGAAGGACACAACAGTGCCGGAAGGGCTGTCAGGGAGGCCGCCGAGTTAAAGGGACATACAGTAGAGATGATGGATATGTTTCTTTTATCCGGGAAACGCACCTCCCATGCCGTTGCCGGAGCCTATGTCGGCATAGTAAAACATATTCCATTCTTTTTTGGATTCATTTATAAAGTAGGTATGCTGATTTCTAGTTCCAGGCGGAAATCTCCCGTCTATTTTGCCAACGCCTTATTAGGGAAAAAATTAGCTTCCTATATTGCCAAACATGATTTTGACATCGTTGTCACTCCGCACCTTTATCCTGCGGAGACAATGACTTACATGAAAAAGAAAAAACTTTTGCATATACCGGCAGTTGCGGTCGGAACAGACTACACCTGTATTCCCTTCTGGGAGGAGACAGATCTCGATTATTATGTGATCCCACACGAAGACCTGATCCCGGAATATGTAAAACGAGGCGTTCCGGAGGAGAAACTGCTTCCCTATGGCATTCCGGTGCGGCAGGATTTCTGCAGAAATCTGTCTAAGGAAGCTGCAAGAAAAAAACTGCACCTCCCGATGGATGTTCCGATGTTTCTCGTCATGAGCGGAAGTATGGGATTTGGAAAACTGGCTGTTTTTGCGGCTGAGTTAGCACTCCGCTGCCGGAACGGAGAACACATTGTGATCATCTGTGGAAATAATGCAAAGATCGAACGCATTTTGCGGAAAGAATTTCATTTTAACAAACGGGTCCATATTATCGGGTATACCAATCATGTATCCCTTTTTATGGATGCCTGCGATGTCATTTACACAAAGCCTGGCGGTCTTACCTCGACAGAATCTCTTGTAAAAAATATCCCGATCGTCCACACGGCTCCGATTCCGGGATGTGAGACTTCAAACCTGCATTTTTTTGGTGCAAGACATCTCTCTGTCTCCTCAAAGCATCTCGCAAAACAGGTACAGCTTGGCAAAGCACTGATTGAAAATGATTCCCTGCGTGAACAGATGTCAGAGGCACAGCGCAGAGAACGCAAGCCTGAAGCTGCCATGCAGATCGTAAGTCTGTTAGAACAGCTTGTTTCTCATGAATAGAAAGGGGTTTTTATGTTATATCTCTTCTTTACGATTCTTGGATTTGCCCTCGGAAGCACACTGTTTGCTTACTGGACGCCAAAAATCATACGGCACATTGATATCCGGGAACTTCCCGCAGACCACAATCCGGGCGTTGCAAATGCCTTTATGTACGGCGGATTTTTCTGTGGGCTACTCTCCCTTATTTTAGAGCTGGCAAAGGGATTTGTTCCGGTATTTCTCGGGCAGCGCTTTTTAGATACTCACTCGCTGCTTTTTATTCCGGTGCTCATCGCCCCGGTGTTCGGACACGCATTTCCATTTTTCCGAAAAGAAAAAGGCGGCAAAGCAATTACCGCCTCCTTTGGAGTCCTGCTCGGTCTGTTTCCGGAGATGCGTCCGGCAGTGTACCTTGCATTTTTCTTTATTTTCTTTTCCCTGATCGTTGTGGTCAGCCCACATTCTTTCCGGTCTGTCGTTACTTTTGGACTGTTTGCATTATGCGTGCTGTTTACCGTAAAAGTTCCATCCATCCAGATTGGAAGCTTTCTGATCGCTGCGGTCGTGATCTACCGGCATTTTATCAAATACCTCGGCGAGCCGCTCCACATACAGCTTTTCAAACATACAGCATAGCCTCACGGCTATGCTGCTTTTTTCTTCTCCACACTATTCAGCTTACCAGCACAGGACTTCATGTCCGTCCTCCGTCACAAGCACCATGATCTCCCACTGTGCGGATGGAAGTCCATCATCTGTATACACTTCCCAGTCATTATCGGAATCAACATAGATATCTGGCTGTCCCATATTCACCATCGGCTCAATCGTAAAAATCATGCCAGGAACCATCAGCATCTCCTGTCCACGTCTGGAATTATATCCTACCCACGGCTCCTCATGGAACTCAAGACCTACACCATGTCCGCCAATTTCACGGACAACTGTGTATCCATTGGAAAATGCATGGTCGTGGACTGCCTGCCCCATGTCACCTAAAAATCCCCATGGTTTTACTTCTTTTAATCCAAGTTCGACACATTCTTTGGTCACCTGAACAAGTTTCTTCTTCTCAGGGCTGACCTCACCGATACAGAACATTCTCGAAGAATCAGAGAAATATCCGTTTAAAATGGTAGAGCAGTCGACATTGATAATATCCCCTGCCTTTAGGATCACATCCTTGGAAGGAAAACCGTGGCACACCTGATCATTCACAGAGGTACACACAGAAAATGGATATCCTTCATAGTTGAGTGGCGCCGGGATTCCGCCCATGCTTGTTGTCATATCATAAACAATTTTATCAATCTCTGCCGTATTCATACCCTCATGGATATTTTTCTCAATGTAATCAAGCACTGCAATGTTAATTTTACAGCTCTCTTTAATGCCTGCGATCTGCTCTGCATTTTTAATAATGTTACGCTGCGGCACGATATGTCCCTGTGACGCATATCTTGCGATCTTCTCATCAAATGCTTCATGGCATGCCTTGTACTTTCTGCCACTTCCACACCAGCATGGATCGTTTCTTCCAATTTTTACTGACATAATTTTTCTCTTTTCTACTTTCTAATTATCAAGCGTGACAGAGCCAAAATCCACTCTGTCCCATACTTTTTCATTCACACTGTATTTGTGTTCCGACAAAAGTGCCTCATAGGCTTCCCCATTAAAATTATATGCCTCGTACTCTTTTTGGTTCATCTCTGCATAAATACTCTGATATTTGTCAGCCAGTGCTATTTTCTCCATTTCAGAATCCAGTTCTTCCTCTGAAATCCCCAATTGTTCTCTCTGCCAGTCCTCTAAATCAGACCAGAAATCACTCTCATCATTTTCAAGATATTCCTGCTCCGTCACGTCCAGCTTCACGCCCTCTGCTACAGCCATCTGATAAAAAATCTCATCATGCACAGCCATATCCAATGCTGCCTGTTTTGCAGTAAGCTTCACAAACTGCCCGTCTGTATAAACATTCCAGTACTGTCTTGGATTGTCCGGGTTATAGAGTATCGCCTGTTCCTGAACTGTTTTTTCCTCATAAGCTACATAAAATGCGATATCTTTCAAAGTCAATGATACATCATCCACGGTAACCGCAGTCTTATCTAATGCCTCATTGTAAACCAGATATTCCTTCTTCTCTTTCGACTGGAAAGAAAACGCTATGACAACGATCAAAATGAGTACAAGTATGATTGTAAAACGTATTCGCTTCTCCATATTATCGCCGCGCCCTTCTGTATGGTGCTTACTGACAAAGTTTTGCAACTACCTGATTGATCACGCTTCCTTCTGCCTTGCCTTTTAATTCAGGCATCACATTTTTCATGATCATTCCTTTGTTCCTGCCCACAACGATATCTGCAAATTTCTCAGTGATAAATGCTTCCACTTCCTCTGCGGACATCATTTTTGGTGCATATTCCTGATAAATATCATATCTAGCCTGATATTCTTCCTTCAAATCTGTTCTCTCTGCAGGACACGTATCAATCTGCTCTTTTACAGATTTGATCTCCTTTAAAATGACACGGTCAACGATCTCCTCGCTGATGTTGTCTCTGCATCCCTCATCAATGGCTACTTTCTTCGCTGCAGATACCAGTGCGGAAATCGCATCTTTACGAACTTTATCTCTTGCCTTCATGGCTGCTATCATATCTTTTTGTAACTGTTCAAACTGCATAATATTTCTCCTTCTTTCATTGTCAGTTTCCGATAGCTGCGAATCCCCTGCTCGTTTATTAGAAGTTTCGCAATTATCTAACTGTTAGTATAGACAAACTCTGCAAGATATTATATCACTTTTTCCAGAAAGTTACAATTCCTTTATAACACCCGTCGTATCGTCAGGATTGTACGATACGTCGCACTTCCGTAACAGATTCCGTTTGTCGGGCTGGAAGCATGCACGATCCTTCCATTTCCCATATAGATTGCAACATGTCCCGGATAGCAGATGATATCTCCCGGCTGTGCGCAGTCATAGCTTACTGCCTGTCCGCAGCTCTGCATGGAATAAGAGTTTCTCGGAAGTGAGATTCCATACTGTCCGAAACATGCCATGACAAAATAAGAGCAGTCAGCCCCCTCCGTCAGACTGTTGCCGCCGTACACATACGGATAACCGACATATTGGCTCGCAAAGGCCACCACATCACTTCCGCTGACATTTGTAGTGTATGCAGGATTTAAACCTGAAGATGTTAAACCGGTTCCTGAACCTGAAGCTGACGCATTTGTGTCACTGCCCGTTGTGTTTGACTGATTTCCTGCATTTTGCTGTTGTTGTTGCGCTGCCCGCCTTGCGGCTGCCTCTTCTGCTGCCTGACGCGCCTGTTCATCTGCAATGATCTGGTTCTGCTTTTTGATCGTATCTGCATACTGGCTTGCAAGACTTTTTGCACTTGCAAGCTGGGCGTCAAAATTATCCATCGCAGCGCTTTTTTCTGCGATCAAAGCCTGCAGGGAAGATGCCTGATCTTCATAACTGATCTTTAGCTCTTCCATCTCTGCCAGCTGTGCATTTAACTGATCCTTCAGATCTGCCACCTGCTGTACCGTCTCCTGATAAGCAGTAAGCTGCTTTCTGTCGTAATCATACACTTCGGATACATATTCCACACGGTTTAAAAGGTCGGTGATGCTCGTTGCTCCCATCATCGCTTCCCAGTAATTACTGTCACCGTTTTCATACATATACTGAATTCGCGTTTTCATCGCGTTATATTGCGTCTGCTCTTTCTCCTGTGCGACTTCCAGATCAGCATTCGCCTGGTCAATCTCATCCTGCTTTGCATCCATATCGTTTTCCAGAAGATCCATATCTGTGAGCAGTGCCATGAGCTGGTCATCATAAGCGTCCATTTCCTCCTGAAGATCACTCTGTGCCGCCTGGATCTCATCAATTTGGCTGTTCAGATTATCCAACTCCTGCTGCGCTTCATTTTTCTTATTTTTTGCATCGTTAATAACGGACGCATGAACTGAGTATATGCCTCCAATGCCAAGCACGCATGCCATAACTGCCGCTATGATCTGCTTTTTTATCTTTATCTTTTTCATCGCTCGTAAAAATTTCATAAAAGCGTTAATCTCCTTGTGTGAAAATAAATGAACGATAATTGTGTAACTCCTCTTACCTTTATTTCAAATTGTTCAAAATCAATAAAAACATTCAAGACACGCTCCCGCTATGTGTCACTCGCAGCGGTACTGCTCATTCTTCGCAGTACTTCGCAAATTCATTTAAAATCTGCTACGCAGATAGGAATTTGCTCACACCTGAATCATCTTCGCACGGTCTGTGCAGTAAATGCACAGACCTGATTAAAAATGTCGTACCTGCTTTCTAAGAACCGGCGGTTCCCCAATGTCTTTCATGTCTTTTGTTAATTTTTCACAATTCAATTTACGTTATGTTGAGTTACACAATTATCTGATATTCTATCTGCAATGTCATGTCTATTTTAACACATTTTGCTATGCAATAGTTAGCCTTTCCATAAATTTACAATGAAATAAATTCCAGATAGATTCCCACCGGGCAGAGGTACCGCACGAATTTTAATGCCGGAATGAAGGCTGCAATATCCACGAAAACCGGGCAAAACAACAGATTGATCAATACCAGCAGGAAGATGCTGGATGTAAAACCTGTCAGATTTTGTATCCATTTTCCAACAATCCATATCCACACGATACAGGCTGCCAGCAATAATATCATGGCGCTGATCTCCCGAAGGAGTCCGCGGCTCTCCCCGGAACAAAGCAGTAACACCAAGCCAGCCACCGCCGGAACGGTTCCCGCTGCGAGAAGTCCCATCATCTGAAATCCTTCGCCAAGTGGCGCCGGAAGTGCCAGATATGGTTTTCCACTGCCGGCGTCAAAACGTCGTCCGTATTCCACATATATGATCAAAAACAGAAACAATGCCACAAGTCCGTGAAGTGGAAATACCTGTTTTTCTTTCTCTGTCGTCTCCACTGCCTCTGTCTGCTCCACATTAACCTGAAAAACTTCGTTTCCTTTGAGATATTTTTCATAATTGGCAAGCAGGACATCACGCGCTGCGTTTGCATCATCACCAAACAGCTGCTCTGTCCTTGCACTCAGCATCTGTGCTCCATACACCTCAAACAGCGCCGCATAAAAGGTCTCACGCGCCACCTCGCCCTTCGTGGTAAGCGGTGTACAGAGATACGACACACTGTTTTTTAACTTTTCATGCTCAAATTTCTTTTCAAAATTGTTGGAAAAATAAAAACCACACTCCAGTTTTCCTGCAATGACATCCTCCTGCAACGCCTCTTTGCTGTCGTACATCACAAAGGAAAAAAGACTTTCACGCTGTGTCAGATGTTCCAGCACTTCTTTTCCATGCGTTCCGTCTGTTTCCACAATTCCAACGGTCACATTGTCAGACTGCGGCATGGAGATCTGTCCGGCAAACCAGACCACAAAAAACATGGACGCTAATAACAGCAGGCTTGTCCCGCGTTTCAGCCTCGCTTTCAACTGTAAAAAGTACCAGTTGAAAAGCGCTGATTTTCCAAACCCTCCGACGGTCAGACTGCCTCCTTTTTTATGTTCCTCCCGTTCTACCTTTCCAAAATGTCCTGCCGCTTTTGCCCATAACACGCTGGCCGCAAAAAGCACAACAAACATGAGAATCAGCTGCCTTGTCTCCTGCCCTTTGATTCCGAAAAACAATAATTTCAGATAATAGCTGTCCCAAAAGGTCAGTGGAAAAAAGGTTCCGATTTTTCCAAAAAGTTCCGGCAGATATGCAGTAGGGATCACAACACCGGAAGCCATGATCTGAAAAACATTGACCGCAAGCAGCACGATCGTTCCTCTGGTGCTCTCTCCCGAAATCGTATAGATCAGTTGAAAATACGCTGCAATCACCGCTGCAAGAAGCAGTGTTCCAGGCAGCACCTCCCGGTCAAACCACAAAAAAGACAGATGATACTTCCCTGATACCAGACAGCCCACAGCATACACCAAAACTCCCACAAGCCACAGCGGAACGGTCATAAGAAGCACTTTGATCAATGCATTTTTTCCTTCGCCGATACCGTAAATTCTGATTTTTTCCTCCACAGCACGGCTCTGCTTCTGATACAGATAACCGTAATTGACCCCCATCATCAGAAAGAGGAGCAAAACAGCCGCAGAAAAATAGTATTGATGGATGTCTGCTTTTCCAAGCGAAGAATACACATTTTTCTGGAAAACCGAAGTGCGGTCAAACGCCTCATAAATATAAAGTTCGGAGATCACATCCCCAATCTGATCCCTTGAGATTTCCGCCTGATAAATCTGCGCGGTATCGTAGGTGGCATAGACACCAGCCTCCGCCGTCCGAAGCAGGGAGACGCCGTCCGCCACAAGTTCACCGAACACTCTCGTGTTTAACGGAGCATTTTCCGGGAAATAAATGGTTGCCGGTGTATTTTTCCCGGAATCCACATCCTCGTAAAACTGTTCCGGCAGTGAGAGCACCGCATCTAATGTGCCTTTTTCCAGCGATGCCATCGCTTTATCCTGATTCAGGTACTGAAAGTGGCAGACACTTTTCACGCTGTCCATCGCAGAGATAAACTGTGCCACCATCTTCGTCTGTGCCTCATCCTCAGGGATCACAACGCCAATCTCCGCCGTTTGGAACACACCTGCATCCTTCATAACGAGACTGACCGCAAGCACTCCGCCTGCGATCAGTAATAACATTACTATAAACTTTACCATGCTTTTTCTCGCCGCTATCAGGCTTTTTTTACCCTCAAGTGACAGATATCGAAGAAAAAATCTCATGAATTAAAATCCACCTAACATTGCTGCAAAGATTTCATGAAGAAGATCCTGCCATTCCTCTTCCGTTGCATTTCCAAGGTCAAAGGTATCGCCGGAAACTTCCTCAAACTGGGCACCTTTTTTCCATGTGATACTACCGCTCACATCTTCAGAGGCACTTCCGAGATCATCAATGGTAATGACCATGCTGTTCTTATCGACTGCAAGATTTCCTGCAAAATTATAAGATTCTTCATCATATTTTGCTTCCATTGTGATATCTCCGCTGTCACTGTCATACGTGAACTTTACGGTATCGTTTTCCTCGGCGATCATCGTGATTGTCTCGACACTACCCTCGTTACTTCCCTGAACCTCGACCACTTTCTCATCATCTGCAAGGAGGATCATGTTCTGCATTCTCGTGTCACCGCCGAGGAACTGGACTTCAAAGGAAACATCATTTTCCGGTATAATATCAATCGCTGCATACTGACCTTTGTATAAGTAGAATACAAGTGTCGTGCTGTCGTTAAACTCTTCCACTGCCTCTCTCATAGACGCGACAAAATCTGCTGCGGTCAGATCAAGTGCATCCATCAGCTCCTGATAATCTTCCCCGTAAAGTGTCTCAAGTCCATCGATCACATGATTCACATTTTCTTTGGTCACAACCGTCTGATATCCCTTACAACTGCGCTCTGTTCCGTCGATGGTAAAGTCTTTTGCGTCCACTTTGGAAAATTCCAGCGTATTGTATTCATCCGCGTAAACTTTTAACATTTTCTTGCGGAACTCATCTGAATTCTGGTTATCATAAGCAGCCTTAAGCGTCGCATCCACTGCATCGAGCGTATCCTGGTCTACCATTTCCAGCAGATATCCACTCTTTTCATTTCTGTAATCATAGGTAAACAGGCGTTCACTGATTGTCGGGACTTCCACCTGCACACTGTCCGCACCAATGTCTGCTAAAAAATCAATCGATGGTGCACCGGAAATATTGAGATTTCCTTTTATCTGCTTCTGCTCATTCGAACTGCGCCCCTCCATGGAAATATCGCCCTCGTTCATGGAAAGATCCATTTTGAGTGTATACTCATCCGAATACAGGGAAACACAGTCTTTTAATGTCTCTCCCAAACTTCCCATGTCACTCACAGTCTTTGCACCTGCAAGCAATACCTTTTTTGATGGGCTTAAAAAAGCTCCTGTTTTGACCGCTGCAAATACGCCAACGCCGCCCGCGACAACCACTGCTGCCACCACGCCCGCAATGATGGAGATTTTGTTTCCTTTCTTTTTTGGTGCTTCCGGTGTTGGTGTTTCCATCTGGTTTGCCGGTGTCACAGTATTCTCCACCGGATTTTGTGTTTCAAATTGTTCGTTCATAACGAATCCTCCCTTGTTTTTCTCTGTTTCCTTAGTATTTGTACTTGATTGTCATTCTGACATGCCTGCAAACTTTTGCAAAATATCTTCTGCATCTAATTCCTGCACTTTGCCCTCATCCATAAAAAGGCATCTGTCCGCATTGCGTATCTCGCTCTCATCATGCGTCGTCATAAGGATGATTCCATTTTTCTGCTGATAGGTTTTCATCCACTGGTGAATGCTCTCTTTATAATAAAGGTCAAGAGCTGTCGTCGGCTCATCCATCAGTAAAAATGGCGGGTTCTCCACAAGTGCACACGCAATGCTCAAACGCCGTTTCATACCACCGGAAAGTTTGCTTACCTCTGTTTGCAACAAATCCTCCAGTTGAAACTGTGCGACCAGCTCTTTTGTGTTGGCGTTGTGGCTGCCGCCCCAGAGTTTCAGATTATCCTGCACCGTCAGTTCTTCCATCAACGGATTTTCCTGCGGCACATAACCGCAAAACCGACGAAATGTACTGCTTTTGTAGGCTGCTTTTTTTCCAAAATAGCATAGTTCACCGCCATCCGGCTTTAAAATGCCCGCCATGATCTGCATTAAGGTAGATTTGCCGCAGCCGTTTTTCCCTGCGATCGCAACGCACTCCCCCGGCTTAACCTGAAAGGTGATATCGGACAGTACTTTCTTTTTTCCATAACTTTTTCGAATCTGTGTTACCTCTATCATGTTATCTCAATTCTTCTTAATCTGCTTTTCATTGTCTTTTTGTGATTTTTCAGTACTTCACAATTACGATTCGTAACTGTTCAGTTCCACTTTCTTTACGATCAGAATTTTTTCCCCTCTGCACAGATTCTCATCCGTCCGGTGATTATCCCGCAGAATATCTTCCACCGTTGTGTGATTCTCCTTTGCGATACTCCAAAGCGAATCCCCATCTTTTGCAATGTAACCGACCAGTCCCGGACGCTTCTGTAACTGCTCCATATCCAGAGCCTCCTCACGCATATCAGTAATATTATCTATCTGTTCCTGCTCAAATGCAAGCAAATCTAATCCGATCACCGCTTTTATTTCCACATGATCCTGATCGAGCATGACCGCGGACAACTGGCTGATCCTGCAATCAAGCTCTGTCTGCAGTTTATTTTTCCGCTCCAAAGCCTCCAACTCTTCCGGCTTATTGCGCTCTGTCCGCGCCGTCTGCTGTGGGATTTCAATGAGCTGTTCAAATGGATAAATCTCTCTGGCAGAACCGATTGGCATCTGATCGTCGGTCGTGATATAAAGCAGTTCTGTGACCAGAATCCCCTCTGCACGCACGCCCTGTTCGGTCAATTCCGTGCTCTCTAAATGAACCGTTCCCTCACAGGAACAAATCTGTAAAATCTTCTCCTGACTTTCCGCTAACTCCATCTGCTCGGTCAGGCGGCACTGGCTGTCATTTTTCACAGAAATATGATGTAAAGTCACGCCTGTGCAGACCGGAATGATCTCCTTTTTCAGAGAATAAACGTCCTCTAACATGGAAATCTCCTGTTCTTTCCACACCCGGATATCCAGATTCATCACAAGTTCCAGGACCAGAACGCGCTCCTCACCGTCGTAGTCCGGCTTTACCTCAAGTTCCATGGAAGCCGGTCTTGCCTTCACTTTATAAATAATATCTGCCTCCGTTCCTGCGTCACATTCCACACCGCAGTCCAATGGAATCACCGTCTCATACCACTGCACGCGGTCTGTTTCCTCTTCCTCCTGATACAAAACGGAGATGAGCACTTCGCCACTCAGTTTTACACCGTCCTGCCCCATTTTTGTATCCAGATTGCGGATTTCTAAGCTTTTCCATAAAATTTCCTGCACATTTGGTTTGCTTGACGGCAGTGTGATCTCGCTTTTCTGGCGGCACTGATCGCGCTTCATACATAAAAGCTGTAAGATATTTGTGTTCCGATAACGTTTTTCACATCCGTCATCCGCCTCTATCCCAACACAGAGTTCATCCTCTTTTTCCTGCGGTTCTTCTGTCTTTAACAAAATGACTGCCCGCACGCTGATTTTTCTGGAATGGATGACTCCGATCGTGAGATCCTCAATCTCTCCGGATGCCTGTATCACATCATATTCCTGTACACCGTCCATGTTGAGTTTTTCCTGAAACGGTATCTCTCCTTTCAGACAGCTTATTTTTCCATTTTCCTGATCGCTGCGGTACAATACCCTGAAAACAAGGCGTCCCTTTAACCACGCTGCGCCTGCTGCCGCCTTCACCTCATCAAAATGAAGTTCTCCCTTTTCTTTTAACACTTTCACAATATCCGGCCGGTAGTCCGGCACGTTGTAATCGTCATCTAATGTAATCTGGCTCTGTGCACTGGCAAATGTCGTGCAACTATGTAATTTTATTTTATTTAACTGCAAAAAAATTCCCCCGATCCGAAATCCTTTTTTTCATTGTATTCGAATAGAGAGAATTTTATACACGCTTTTATCACTATTTGCTCACAAAATAGCCATCTGCACACTTTCTTAGCAGAGTTTCATGCGAATATCTTTTGTAATAATATCATTGTAACTAAAGGATAATAACTGAGGTTGATTGTCATCACGCTCATCATTTACCAATATCGTGAAAACACTTGGATATGCATGCTGGATCACGCCCTGCTGGATATCAACCTTATTACGCCCACGGTCAAGCTGGATCATAACTTTACTGCCACACTGCTGGTGTACGGATGCACGTACCTTACTGATGTCTGCCTGTTGCATTTTTCTACCTCCTTATTTCACGCTTTACTTTAGCACTGTAATAAAATTTTGTCAAACGGATTTGCGTGTTTTGTACAAAATTCATGAATATTTGCAATTTTTCTCTATTTTTGAATGTTTTTTCATACAAATCTACTCAAACACTACATTCTCATCCCGCAGCTCCACTTTCACCACAATATATGGATAACTTGGGCTCTTACTGATGGTTTCCCCCTTGCGCGGACCAATCAGTTCCGTATCAAAAATGATCGCATTCGATGTCAGATACAGATTGCGGATACAGATACTATACCCTCCGGTCTCCTGTTCTCCGTAGCCTCTTACTATGTATAAAAATTCGCTGTCTTTGTACGTCATTTTAAAATCTGCAGCCTTTTTCTCCTCAATATCATTTTGCAGTTCTTCCGGTATGTCTGCCTCTGCGGCGATCGTGTAATCAAGATCACTGATTTTTGTCCGGTTCGTCTGTTCCACACTGCATCCGGCAAAAAGAAGTGCTGCAAAAAAAAGTGTTGCAAAAAGAAATCCCGGTTTCCAAAAACCATACCTGCTTTTTTCCATTTTCGTCTGCATACCCGCCTCCAGTTCCGTGCCATGCGGCACAGCATTTTTGCTCTTATAGTTACTGTTCACCCGTACCTCATTCCAGTAACCTCTTATACCATTGTATGCCGGCATACCTTTCTATATTCCTAATTTATGAGTTGTTTTTCTCTTCCCCAACCCTTATAATGGGATGAGGCTGATATTTCAGCACAACACAGATCATCGTATTTTTATAAAACATTTTATTAAGTAGAAAGGAATTTTCCTTATGATAAGATTAATCCTTGCATTACTCTTTGCAATTCTCTACCTCATCATCGGAATCCCGGTGCTCGGCGTGGAATGGATCATTGCAAAATTCAACAAACAGGCTGCCGACTTAGGTCAGCTTCGCATGGTGCAGTGGGCATTCCGTGTGATTTTATTTATCTGTGGAACGAAAGTGACCGTCATCGGTGAAGAAAATGTCCCGAAAGATCAGGCGGTCTTATACATCGGAAACCACAGAAGCTATTTCGATATTATCATCACCTATGCACGCTGCCCGCGTCTCACCGGCTACATTGCGAAAAAGGATATGGAAAAAGTGCCGTTGCTGCGCACCTGGATGCGGCGTCTGCACTGTCTGTTTATCGACCGTGAGAATGTAAAAGAAGCGTTAAAAACGATCCTTGCCGGAATCGACAATGTAAAGAATGGAATTTCCATGTGTATCTTCCCGGAAGGCACAAGAAATAAAACGGACGATCTGATGCTCCCATTCAAAGAGGGAAGTTTCAAGATTGCGGAAAAGAGTGGTTGTCCGATTATCCCGATGGCGATCACGAACTCCGCAGATGTGTTGGAGGCTCATATGCCTCGTGTCAAAAAAGCACATGTAATTGTAGAATACGGAAAACCAATTTATCCGAACGAGCTGGATAAGGAACAGAAGAAAAAAATCGGAGCTTACTGTCAGGATGTGATTGCTGAGATGTTAGAGAAAAATAAATCTATGATTTAGGTATCTGTCAGACCATATTAGAACATAAAATAATCTATTTTGAAAACCCCCAGTGTTTCGGCACTGGGGGTTTTGGCGTGTCGCATCGGACATTCCTATTTTTACTTCGTCAATTCCTTCACAATCTCCGGGAATCCCATAAAATGTGACGCTTTCACAAGCACTGTATCACCGCTCTGTACCTCTTTGACAAGGTCTTTGATCAGGTCTGCTTTGTCCTCATAATGATGGACTTCCGTCTTGCTGCTGCATGTACGCACTGCTTTAGCGATCTCCTGCGAGAGTGTTCCCACACAGTAAAGTGCGTCAATTCCTTTTCCTGCAAAATGTTCTCCAACCATATAGTGAAGCTGTTTTTCCTCTGCGCCAAGCTCGCCCATATCTCCGAGTACCGCGATTTTTCTGCCCGGTGCGTTGGACAATACATCGATGGATGCTTTCATGGAAACCGGATTTGCATTGTAGCAGTCGTCGATGATCGTAATGCCATTTTTGTGGATCAGATTACTTCTGCCGCCGATCGTCTGCACTGATTCAATCCCGCGCTTCATCTCGTCACAGGTCAGCCCTAATTCTCTTGCCACGCTCACCGCTGCCAGCGCATTGTATACATTGTGTTCTCCGGCGATTGGAATCGTGACTTCCATCGTCACTTCCCCGCCTGTCTCTTTCGACGGATAATGGATCGCTGCTTTTGTTCCGGTCAGGTCAACTGCCTCTACATTCGTTGCGTAAACCGTTTTCTCGGCAAGCGTCTTAGTTCCTTCCTCTGTTTCAGCCACTTTGGCAGCCTTTTCGATACCATAGAACACTGCCGGTTTTCCATTGACAACTTTCTTATCGCAGAGCTTGTCGTCATCTCCGTTTAATACCGCAATTCCATCCGGTGTCAGATGCGCAAAACTCTCTGTCTTTGCCTTTAAGATTCCATCTCTTGTGATGAGATTTTCCAGATGGCAGAGTCCGATGTTCGTGATCACGCAGATGTCCGGGTTTGCCATTGTGGATAACCGGTCCATCTCACCAAACTCGGAAATTCCCATCTCAAGCACAGCCACCTGATGTTCCTCCCGGATTTTAAAAATCGTGAGCGGAAGTCCGATCTCGTTATTCAAGTTTCCCTCTGTTTTTAACACATTATATTTCTGTGCCAGAACAGATGCGATCATCTCTTTGGTACTCGTTTTTCCAACGCTTCCTGTGATTCCGACTACTTTAATATCCAGACCTCTGCGGTAATCTGCTGCAATCTTCTTCATCGCATCTAAGGTGTTTTCCACGAGAATGTATGGACCTGCCGGATTTTCTAATTTTTCTTCGGAAAACACTGCCAGTGCTCCTTTTTCAAAAACAGATGGGATGAAACTGTGTCCGTCCACCTTTTCTCCACGTACCGGGATAAATAAGTAATCTTTTTCCACAAGACGGCTGTCGATCACTGCGCCTTTGATCTCGCGTTTTTTATCCGCTTCATTTCCTATGTAAGTACCGCCACAGACTGCTGCGATATGCTCTAAGGTCATATTTTTCATATCATGCTCCTGTTATTATAGAACAAACTGCCACCGGTTCTGCAAAACTGGTGGCGATATGTCATTCATCATTATTTCTCATATTTTTTTAAGGAAATCTCAATCAGCTTCTCACATAACTGATTGAAGTTGATTCCAAGAACACCTGCCTCCTGTGGAAGAAGACTTGTCGGTGTCATGCCAGGAAGTGTATTTGCTTCCAGACAGTAAATTTCGTTATTCTTATTTAATAAGAAATCAGAACGGGAGTAAGTATTCAGTCCTAATACTTCTGCCACGCGCTCTGCGTAATGCTGCATCTGCTTTGTGATCTCTTCCGGTAATTCTGCAGGACAGGTCTCCACTGCACTGCCTGCTTTGTACTTATTCTTATAATCATAGAATCCCTGAATCGGTGCGATCTCAATGATTGGAAGTGCCTTATAGTCAATAACACCGATGGAAAACTCACGTCCCTCTACATACTCTTCGATAACGAGGTTATCCTCCCATTTGAATGCCTCATCCAAAGCACTCTTGAATTCATCCTCTGTGCGCACGATCGTAACACCAATACTGGAACCTCCACAGCATGGTTTTACAACACATGGCAGCTTTAAGCCAAGTTCTTTTGCGGAATCTTTGCGGTTCTCTTTCTTCATGGAAATGCCCTGTGGTGTCGGGATTCCACCAGCGATAAATAACTGTTTTGCCATTCCCTTATCCATTGCAAGCGCACTGCTCAAATAGCCGGTTCCGGTATATTTGATTCCAAACAGGTCAAAAGCTGCCTGAATCTTGCCATTCTCTCCGTTTTCTCCGTGTAATGCCATGAAAACAATATCCGCCATGCGGCACATGTTGATGACATTCGGTCCGAAGAAGCAGTCCGACTGGTCTTTTCTTGACGCTTTTACCTTTGCAAGATCCGGTGCTGTTTCCGGGATATCCTTTACCTGTACGCTGACTTCCTCTGTGCGGTCAAAAATTCCGGTCAGATTTTCCTCTTTGTCACTGTATCCCATAAAAACATCCAGTAAAATAACATTATGTCCATTCTCACGAAGTGCTTTGGATACCATATCCCCCGTCTTGAAAGACACATCTCTCTCTGTACTTAAACCACCTGCTAAAACAACAATATTCATGGTGTAATCTCCTCTATTCTGATTTTATTTTGGATTTTGCTCCAACTTTTTAACATTATATGTCTGCCTATCAAATCTTTATTATAGTAACCCTTTTTCCAACTCATGACAAGATAAAAAAGAATAGTCTCACCGGAACATCCGGTAAGACTATTCTAAAAACTCTCCCCTTGTGTAGTAATACTTTCTCCTCCCTTGTTATTCTGAGCCGAACTACAGACTCTTTTTCCATCTAAAAATCCACACGGCAATTCTGTGCCTTACACAGAACTCTTTTGTAAAAAATCTTTTGTTATTACGATCTGCAAATCATTTCCTGATCATCTGTTCCTGCTCATCTAAGAGAATCAATAAACACAAAAAAATCTGTCTTGCCAGTAAGTCCTTTTTTCCGATCAGACTGCCATACTGAAAGATGTCATTTCTGGTATCCGTAAGCTCCCCCCTGTCAATCGCATAGAGAATCTCATATAGGATTTCCATGCGCTTTTCATCTAACATACCGCCGCACATTAACGTTTTTCCGAATACCGGATTTTTCTGTACAATTCTTAAAATATCAAAAAATTTTTTCTCCATCTCTCTCAAAGTTACTACACATGAAGTAATTTCATTATACGCTATTGATATCTGCAGCACAATTCGCTTTTTCCGCACGTTTTCCTGATTTTACAGAAAAATCAGCTCGGCATATCCATCCTGTATACCGGCACTTTACAGTAATTTCATGCTAAACCTAAAAAGAGGAGAGCTGCCCGCTCTCCTCTGATCTCACTTTTAATATTCCGGCTCGATCAATCCGTAAGTATTGCCTTTTCTCTTATAAACAACATTGACATCCTCAGTCTCTGCGTTGATGAATACATAGAAATCATGTCCTAATAATTCCATCTCTACACAAGCATCTTCCGGATACATTGGTTTCATATCAAACTTCTTGGTTCTGATGATCTTAATCTCTTCATCATCCTCTGACTTCTCATCCAGGAAATCCTGTTTAAAAACTGCTGCTGCATTCTGCTGCTTTGTTACAAGTTTTGTTCTATACTTTTTAAGCTGACGTTCAATGACTTCCTCTACCAGATCAATGGATACATACATATCACTGCTTACCTGTTCGGAACGGATATAACTTCCCTTCATAGGAATCGTAACTTCAACTTTCTGGCGTTCCTTCTCTACGCTCAATGTTACATTCACTTCTGTGTCCGGAGTAAAATACTTCTCAAGCTTATTCAGCTTGTCCTCCACTGCGGCTTTCAGTCCTTCTGTCAATTCGATGTTTCTTCCTGTGATCTTAATTCTCATGATGTCCAACCCCTTTGTCGCTTATTTGATATAATGATCCAATCCAGGCTATGTCAGATAGCTTTCTGAATGCTTACTTATATCATGACTTTATTATAGCATGTTTTTATACATTATCAACATTTTTTTGTCTTAAGCCGAAAACTTTTTATATATTTTATATAATTTCTGAAAATTTCAGAATCTCAGTACGGACTTTACGCCAGCGACAGCGCAAAATAACCGTCTGCAAGCAGTCTTTCCTGTCTTTCTTTGTCATCGGAAGAAAGCACCATAATTCCCTCTCTGTCATACACCAGGCGCGCTGTTTTGGTCTGCGCCATAAGTTCCGGCAAAAGTTCCTCAAACTGTTCTTCGCTCAGTGTCGTTTCGATAATATGCAGGTTCTCATTCTCCGGACAGTACATTAAAATATCAGCGTCTTCTGCGCTCTCGTCTCTGGAAATATCATCACTCCACACTACCTTCACCGTTCTTCCGCCACAAAAACAGTTAAAATCCATCGCAAACCGGATTGCCGCTTCGTCCCATGCGATAAACCCATTTCTCATCCGTTTCTGCTCCCGTATTTTTTTATATTCCGCTGCAGTGATCTCCTCCACAGAATAACTGTTTAATTCCGCTGCAAAAAGTTCCGGCACATCCTGTTTTTCCAGTAAACGCTCCGATGGATACGCCTCTGTGAACCCAACCTTACGGTAATAACCGACAAGCTCTTTTTCGGCCGGGACTAACACCAATGGCATATTAAAAATCTCTTCTGCCTTCTTTAAGATTTTCCCTGCATAACCTCTGCCACGGTATTCTGGAAGTGTCGCCACTGCATAAACATATTTGGCCGGCTTCCACTCCTCACCGTCCCTGACATTAATATCTAAAAAGCTTGCCATGGAAACCGCATGCCCATCCTGACAGATGAGCAGCATATTATCCTCTGTCATCCGTTTATCCAGATAAAAATCTACCAGTTCCGCCTCGTCACCAAAACAGGTCTCCCATATTTTGTGGATTTCTTCCCTGTTTCTGTCCTTATCTGCACAAATGACATCACTTGAAATCGCCACATATTTTTTCAACAGGATTTCCGGATAATAGGACATCTTAGCCTTTCGCAGTCCCGGATCCCCCGTATCCTCCTCGCGGTTTACATAAGTATACTCTTCACACACATGTAAAACAAACTGCTGGTTGATCATCGGATATGCGCCCTGCATATCTGGAAATGCTTTTTCGAAGTGGACAACATAAGTGTCACTGTTTAACGGTTCCCCGATAGAAAATGCAACAATCTGTCCTGCCTTCCGGATGATCCCACCGACAAGCCCGAGTTCTTTTCTATGGTCAAATGCCTCATGGAGCACTGACATCTCAAGTTCCATCTCTTCATTCCATTTCTCTGCCCTCATTTTGATCCATGTGTAAGTCATATTGCGGCATTCTTCTATATTGGAATCATTCAGTTCCTCATAGCACCAGTCATCCTCATCCTGAAATCTCGCAATATGATTTCTCTTGCCATGCATCTTTTTTCCCGCAAGCGTTGCTAATTTTTCTCTGGAATAAATGTAATCATAATCGTTCCGGTCTCCCTGGATCAAAAACTGTTCCGAATACCATGTAAGCATCTGCTCCCGGTCTGCTTCGCTCAATGGGCTCATAATAAGTGGGCGTTTTTCTTCCTCACAGATCGTGCGGAGTTCATCGATCACTTTTCTGCGGTCACCTGCCCCGATCGGATAGGAATACATCACCACTCCTTCCTCCTCAAAACGAATGATCGCACACCCATATTTTTCTGCAACTTCAACATGATATACTTTCCGCCAGACAAAATTATTGGCAAACGTGTACTCGCATGCATTTCTGTCATCTTCCTGAAATCTGGCATCCATCCATGCCTTATCATCTAATGTAATTTCGTGAAACTCTATTTTTGACATCTTAATTCCTTTCGCTATATACTAACATTATTATTCCATTTTTAAGACGATTTATTGTACTATTTCATGCCGTGAATTGCAACCGTCATAGCATGTTGTAAAGAGAAGAAAATAAGAACATGGCATCCTCGCGGAGCGTTTTTATTACATAGGGAGTAATTTCCTATGTAATAAAAAAAGCTGACCGCTTTTTTACGATCAGCTTCTGTTCATTTCTAGTTTGTCATTAAAAACTTGATGATCCTCTCTGTATCTTCCGGCTCGTAAGCTACAACTTCAAGTTCCGGGATCTCTACATCAGATTTTAATAAGCTTGTCAGAGAAACATACTGGCAAAGTTTTGATTTGAGGTTTAATCTGTCTCCCTCACCTGTGATCAATTCTACTTTTCCGGCACAGGAATCAATTACTTTAAAAAATCCGTCGACATCTTTGATATTCTTGATTTTCATATTTTTTCATCCTTTCTTCTTTGGAACTCTATACCTGCTTCTTATTAAATCGCAAAAAAAGAAATCTGTAAATACTTTTCTTCAAAAAAAATGTTTTTCATAAAACCTACTTCTCCTGCTATTGTTCCATTGCTGCCCGGATGATGTGTTCCGCTTCCTTTGCTTCTGCTTTGGTAAGCTGCGGCGTATCTTTTAAGACATAATCCATGCCGAGGTTGTCGTACTTGACCTTTCCCATAGAATGATATGGAAGGACTTCCAGTTTTTCCACATTGCGGAGCGTCTTTAAAAACAGGCCAAGTTCCGTCAGTTCTTTCTCATTAAACGTAATGCCCGGCACGACTACGTGACGGATCCAGACCGGCTTTCCGATCGAATCAAGATACTTTGCAAACGCAAGAATGTTGCTGTTCGACTGCCCGGTGAGTTTCTGATGTTCCTCATCGTTGATATGCTTAATATCAAGCATGACGAGATCTGTCACGGACATGAGCTGTTCTATCTTTTCCATTCTGTCTGATGCCATGTTTTCACTTATTCCAGTGAGGCTGATCTCTCTCTCACTGTTCTGATCTGTTCCTGTATGTTTCTTTGGAAACATAATTCCGGATGTATCCAGACAGGTGTGAATACCCTTTTCCTTTGCCTTCGTAAAAAGCTCCGTCAGAAAATCAAGCTGTAACATGGGTTCTCCACCCGTTGCCGTGATCCCCCCGGTCTGATAGAAAGAACGGTTGCGCTCGAAACGGTCTATGATCTCATCCGCTGTCATTTCTTCCCCATCCTCTATCTTCCATGTATCGGGATTATGGCAATACTGGCAGCGCATTGGACAGCCCTGAAAAAAAACGACAAACCGTACGCCCGGACCGTCCACTGTGCCAAATGTTTCTAACGAGTGAATTTTTCCCATGTTGTTCTCCTTTTTCTATGAATAACTCTCACACGCGCCATTCGCAAAACGCACCTGTTGCACTACATCCGCTCGTGGAAGGTACGTGCGATCACTTCATCCTGCTGTTCTTTTGTCAGTTTGATAAAGTTGACCGCATATCCTGATACACGGATGGTAAGCTGTGGATACAGTTCCGGATGTTTCTGTGCATCCAATAATGTGTCACGGTTTAAAACGTTTACGTTCAAGTGATGTCCGCCTTTGACTACATAGCCATCTAACATTGCAACAAGATTGTTCTCCTGTGCTGCCTCATCTTTGCCCAGTGCATCCGGTACAATGGTAAATGTGTTGGAAATACCATCCTGTGAATCCATAAATGGAAGTTTAGCGACAGATGCCAGGGATGCAACCGCACCATGGGTATCACGTCCATGCATCGGGTTTGCACCCGGAGCAAATGCTACACCTTTCTTTCTTCCATCCGGTGTTGCTCCTGTATTTTTACCATAGGAAACATTGGATGTAATGGTCAAAATTGATGTTGTCTGGATACCGCCACGGTAAGTATGGTTTCCTTTTACATATCCGATAAAGGTGTGGAGCACCTGTTTTGCGATCTCGTCAACACGATCGTCGTCATTTCCATATTTCGGGAAATCACCCTCAATCTCAAAGTCAACGGTCACACCATTCTCATCACGGATTGGTTTTACTTTTGCATATTTGATTGCAGAAAGGGAGTCTGCTACTACAGAAAATCCTGCAATACCGGTCGCAAACCATCTTCTCACATTTTTGTCATGTAATGCCATCTCTAATTTTTCGTAGCAGTATTTATCATGCATATAGTGAATGATATTTAATGCGTTCACATACACTCCTGCTAACCATTTCATCATATCTTTATATTTGTCCCATACTTCATCGTAATCTAAGTATTCGGATGTGATCGGACGGTATTTCGGTCCGACCTGCTTTCCTGTCATCTCATCGACACCGCCATTGATCGCGTAAAGCAGGCATTTTGCAAGGTTTGCCCGCGCGCCAAAGAACTGCATTTCCTTACCGATTCTCATAGAAGATACACAGCATGCAATTCCATAATCATCACCATGGACAACACGCATAATATCATCATTCTCATACTGGATTGCAGAGTGTTTGATGGATGTCTCGGCACAGAATTTTTTGAAGTTTTCCGGCAGTTTTACAGACCAGAGTACGGTCATGTTTGGTTCCGGTGCTGCCCCGATGTTGTTCAAGGTGTTTAAGTAACGGTATGACATTTTTGTAACCATATGTCTTCCATCCACACCGATTCCACCGATGGACTCTGTCACCCAGGTTGGATCGCCGGCAAAAATCGTGTTGTATTCCGGTGTACGCGCAAATTTTACAAGACGAAGTTTCATTACGAACTGGTCGATGATCTCCTGGATCTCTTTTTCAGTAAATGTTCCCTCTGCGAGATCACGCTCTGCATAAATATCTAAGAAAGTGGAGGTACGTCCTAAGGACATTGCCGCACCGTTCTGCTCTTTTACTGCTGCAAGATATGCAAAATAGACAGCCTGTGTTGCCTCTAATACATTATTTGCAGGTTTCGAAATATCACAGCCGTAAATTTCTGCCAGTTTCTTTAACATTTCCAGTGCACGGATCTGCTCGGATAATTCTTCTCTCTCACGGATCACATCTGAGTACATGATGGTACGTGTGTTGTTCAGCTGCTCTTTTTTGTCCTCGATCAGACGGTCTACACCGTAAAGTGCCGGTCTTCTGTAGTCACCAATAATACGTCCTCGTCCGTATGCATCCGGAAGTCCAGTGATGATATGTGCACTTCTGCACGCTCTCATTTCCGGTGTGTAAGCGTCAAATACTCCGGCATTATGTGTTTTTCTGTGTGTTGTAAAGTACTCTACCACCTCAAGATCGACTTTGTATCCATTGTCCTCGCATGCCTTAACTGCCATACGGATACCGCCGTAAGGCTGCAGGGCACGTTTGAAAGGCTTGTCCGTCTGGAAACCGACAATCTTCTCTTTCTCTTTATCTAAATAACCCGGACCGTGGGAAGTGATCGTGGAAATGATCTTTGTGTCCATATCCAGCACTCCTCCAGCTTCTCTCTCCTGTCTGGAAAGCTCTAATACCTGATCCCAGAGATCGGTGGTATCCTGTGTTGGTCCCTCTAAGAAGGAATCATCTCCATCGTATGGATGATAATTCTTCTGAATAAAATCTCTTACGTTTACTTCTGTTTCCCAGGCTCCGCCCTGGAAGCTTCTCCATTCTGTCTGCATTTTTCTCTCCTTCTGCCACCGTGTGGCCTTGCATGGTTCATCACACTTTTTTATGATGCTCATTCTGATTTTTGATTGATGCATGGTTAGTCTTTTCTAACCACAGTTAGGCTATCCTAACTTTCATCTTTTGTCAAGAGTCACGTGCGCTTTTTCCGGTAAGTATTCGAAAAAATACAATGAGTGGTTCCTTCTCATGCTGATGGGATTTTTTGGAAAATTTACCCTAAAAGTAAAAAGAGCCGCACGTCTGGACTCTTCGCCCAGACGGTCGGCATTCTTTTGTTATACTTCACGTGGTAAACCCCACTATTTCCGTCAGTCATATAACAATTGCATTGTACTATGAGTGGCAAATATTTTCAATAGGTAATTTTTCACAAACAATCCACATATGCCAGCAATTCCTCCGGTCTGCACTTTAGCACCCGTGATAGCTTCAGCAATGTCATTCCCTAAAATGTACCCTATAGATTGGACAGATTGAGTTTTTAAAACCCTTACCATTAGACAGTAAGTTTTAATGAAAACCCTTAAATCTATACAATGAGTTTACAGGGAACCCTTAACTTCGGACATGGTTTTGATGAACCCCTTCATTTTGGACAAAATCGCTTTTTGACTCCGATTCAGATTGATATTACAATAATAATGAATTGGAGGAAATTATGGCAAACAGAAAGTTTACAGAACAGGAAATGCTCACACTGAGAAATAGCAAATATGTGCTGGATGTATCACCGAGCATTGTACATTTCTCGGCAGAATTTAAAAAACTGTTTTGGGAGGAACTGTCAAAGGGCAGGCTTCCACGTGAGATTATTTCGACTCTTGGGATAGATCCAAATATCTTGGGGGATTCCAGAATAAATGGTCTGAAAACCATGATTGGAAATGAAGTAAAAAAGGGAAATGGTTTTCGAGATCTTAACACCTATGCACAGGGCTGCAACGGATATCTTTCGGCTGAAAATCGGATAAAATATTTAGAAATGCAACTGGCATATAAAGATCAGGAGATTGAGTTTCTAAAAAAAATTGTATCTTTAAATCCGGAGGCTCCGGAATAATGAAAATACCAGCCCATGCAAAGTATCAGATTATTTATGATACCATGCAAAAAAACGATAATCTATTGAATGTAGCTGCCATGTGCGAAATTGCAGGAGTATCCCGTTCGGGATATTACCATTATCTCTCAACAGAAGACCAGCGAATGGAAAGGGAGGAACAGGACAGACAGGATTTTCTTCTGATTCTGAAAGCATACCAGTACCGAGGATATCATAAAGGTGCCCGTAGCATATATATGAGGCTGTTACACATGGAACCGCCGATAGTGATGAATATCAAAAAAATCCGGCGGTTGATGAAGAAGTACAACTTACAGTGCCCTATCCGCAAGGCAAATCCCTATCGGAGAATGGCAAAAGCAATGGCAACTGCATATACCGCACCCAATATAGTAAACCGTGAATTCGAGGAACACGGACCAAGAAAAATTCTGTTAACGGATATCACGTATATTATAAATGGAAAAGCACCCCGGTGCTATATGTCGACAATTATAGATGCCTGTACCAAGGAACTGCTGTCATGGGTTCTCAGCGAATCACTAGAAATTGATTTTGTATTAGAAACAGTAAAGCAGTTAATAGAAAAACATGGAACTGATTTAAGCACAGAAACATTAATACATAGCGATCAGGGTTCCCACTATACCAGCATTAAATTTATCCAATTGTTAAAGGATAACGAACTGAGACAGTCTATGTCACGTAGAGCAAACTGTTGGGACAATGCTCCTCAGGAATCATTCTTTGGTCATATGAAAGATGAATTAGATCTATCAGAGTGCCACGGCTATGAGGAGATATTAAACGCAGTTAGGGATTGGACAGAATATTATAATACAGAACGTTATCAATGGGACTTAGCAAGGTTGTCACCTGTTGAATATTATCAATATCTGACAACAGGAATTTATCCACTGATAATCCCTAAAGCAAAAGGTAAAAACAATCAATCAGAGGCATCACTTTGATGCCTCTACACAACAAACAAATATAAAATAGAAATCTGAAAAGGAAAAGTCATAGTGTCCTTGACAAAGGGTACACTTTACCCTGTGGCAAGTAATACATAAAAATTCTTGTTTTGTTTCCCATGTTTATGTTATAATATGCCAAAGCATATTTTACAAAATCTTTATGGCGTTATGCCATCTATATTCTGGAAACGTCAGATTACCCCCAATGATCTGCGTTGTTCGTTCGTATCTATGCTTTTAATTACCCATTAACGAATTTAAAAGCAGGAGACGAAAGAAATCAGATATAGAATATATTTATTCTCCTGCCAAGACAGTATTATTTAAGAGCTGTCTTACCAATCAGGAGGAAGCCTATGGCAAAACACAAACGAAACCATAACAAAGTATCCAGAAACTCAGCAGTCAATATGCCGGTTACAAACAGAAACTACAAAGACACTATTTTTCGCATGTTGTTTTCTGACCGGAAAAATCTGCTCTCTCTTTACAATGCCGTCAATCAGAGAAAATACCTGCACCAAATTTTATTGAGTTTTATAATGGTTCGACGACAGCTCCTGACTGTACAGAGCTTCGGCTTTCCTCGGCATTTGAACATTTGTCAGGTGAACCAAAACTTGAATTGATTGTCACGGTTTTAAACGTCAATGAGGGGCACAATGCAGATTTAATGCAGCATTGCAATACATTAAACGAATACGCGCAGTATGTTGCCAGAGTGCGGCTCTATGCAGCGGATATGTCTTTAGATCAGGCCGTGGAACGTGCCGTAGACGAGTGTGTCAGGGAAGGGATTTTAGCCGAATTTCTTACCCGCAACCGAAATGAGGTCATCAGTATGAGTATCTTTGAGTATGATAAAGAATTGGAAGAGAAGAAATTACGGAAAGCAGAATATGAAGCTGGACATGAGGCTGGTTTCTCTGAGGGGGAAAAGTATGGTATAGAACGTGGTACTTTTCTAAATTCTATTGAAACTGCCAGACGTATGCTTAAATTTCAGGAATTTTCGCTTGAAAAAATTGCTGCTATTTCCGGGCTGTCTTTAGATGAGATAAAAAAATTACAAACAAACGAAGCGAGGTCTGATTCATGAAAATTGCATTAGTTTCCGATACACACGGTGTATGCCGTAAAGAATTATTTGACCATATCAAAAATTGTGATTATCTCATTCACACCGGAGATTTTGACAATGAACGTACCTATAACAGATTCTTAAACTGCGGCATTCCGATGTATGCAGTCCGTGGGAACTGTGACCACGGAGAGTGGGCGTCCTACCTGCATGAGTTTGTCTCCGTGCCGATTAATGGAAAATTATTTTATCTTGTCCATAACAAAGCTGACCTGCCTTTTGATCTCACGGATGCGGATTTTATAATTTTCGGACATACCCATGTATTCACGCACTACGACCGCTACGGAAAAGTTTTTATCAATCCGGGCAGCGCCGGGGCTGACCGCGGAGATGGAAAAGGCATTGCAATTTTAGAATTGACGGATAATGGATATGACGTGGAACGGATTTTGCTATAAAATTTCTTGCTTCATTTCCTACCCTTGTGTTACAATAATCTAAAGCATATTTTACAAATTTCATGACATTTTTGTCATCTATATTCTAACGGCGACAGATTAGCCCCAAATAATCTGTATGCTTCATTCGTATCTATGCTTTTTGTTACCCATTTAACAATTGAAAAGCAGGAGACGAAGGAACTTAGTAAAATATATGATCACTTTCTCCTGCAATCACGAACAGTTTTATAAATAAGCTGTCCTACAATTTCAGGAGGAAACAATTTATGGCAAAATGCAAAAGAAACCGTAACAAGACAAAAAGAAATTTTACAGTCAAAACACCGACGGCAAACCAGAATTATAAAGACACCGTTTTTCGGATGTTGTTTTCTGACCGGAAGAACCTGCTGTCCCTCTATAATGCAGTAAACCAGAGCGATTATAATAATCCAGATGATCTAGAAATCGTCACATTAGAGAATGCTATTTATATGGGGATGAAAAATGATCTGGCATTTATTATGGATACTAATTTGTATCTGTATGAGCATCAGTCAACCTACAATCCAAATATGCCTCTTCGTGATCTGTTTTATATTTGCAGTGAATATCAGAAACTCGTGGATAAGAAATCTCTTTATTCTTCGACTCTGCAAAAAATTCCTGCACCAAATTTTATTGAGTTTTACAATGGATCGATGGTAGCTCCCGACTGCACAGAACTTCGGCTTTCCTCGGCATTTGAACATTTGTCAGGTGAACCAAAGCTTGAATTAATTGTCACGGTTTTAAATGTCAATGTGGGACACAATGCAGAGTTAATGCAGCATTGCAATACATTAAACGAATATGCACAATATGTTGCCAGAGTGCGGCACTATGCAGCGGATATGTCTTTAGATCAGGCCGTGGAACGTGCCGTAGACGAGTGTGTCAGGGAAGGGATTTTAGCCGAATTTCTTACCCGCAACCGAAATGAGGTCATCAGTATGAGTATCTTTGAGTATGATAAAGAATTGGAAGAAAAGAAATTACGGAAAGCAGAATATGAAGCTGGTTTCTCTGAAGGTGAAAAACATGGACATGAGGCTGGTTTCTCTGAAGGCGAAAAGCATGGACATGAGACTGGTTTCTCCGAGGGCGAAACGTATGGTATAGAACGTGGTACTTTTCTAAATTCTATTGAAACTGCAAAACGCATGCTCAAATTACAGGAGTTCTCACTTGAAAAAATTGCTGCGATCACAGGTCTGCCCTTTGACGAAGTGAAAAAATTACACGCAAACGAAGCGAGGTCTGATTCATGAAAATTGCATTGATTTCTGATACACGACGGAAAAGGCATTGCAATTTTAGAATTGACGGATAATGGATATGACGTGGAACGGATTTTGCTATAGACGAATGTATCCGGGAAGGGATTCTGGCTGAATTTCATACCCGGAATCGGAATGAGGTCATCAGTATGAGTATTTTTGAGTATGATAAAGAATTGGAAGAAAAGAAATTACGGAAAGCAGAATACGAAGCCGGTTTCTCCGAGGGCGAAAAGCATGGACATGAGACTGGTTTCTCCGAGGGCGAAAAGTATGGTATAGAATGCGGTACTTTTCTAAATTCTATCGAAACTGCAAAACGCATGCTCAAATTACAGGAGTTCTCACTCGAAAAAATTGCTGCGATTACAGGTCTGCCTTTAGATGAGGTGAAAAAACTACAATAAATTTAAAATGAATAATTCCCTTAAAATAACAAAAAGAGCTCCTTGAGCAATGTCATTAAGTTAAGATGACCAATCAAGATCTTAGCATCAGAAATGATGCTAGGGTCTTTTTATTTTGTAATAAATGCTTGACATATGATTCGAAATGTGCGGCCGCTTTCGCTATTGAATGATAATGAGGTAGCGAAAGCGGCCCCTGTAATTAAGAACATCTTGATTGCAAGGAGGTAACGCATATGAGCAATTATATTAATCAAGTTTCAGATTCTCTAAAGAATCATATTTCGGAATTAGCTAACAATCCATGTTTATTTCTTCGAAACCCCAATGTCGATTTCTCTCGAAAACGGAAAATTGATTTCAAAACTTTTATAGGAATCATGATGAATTCGGGTGGAGCTACTATGAGTAAAGAACTACTTGATTTCTTTGATTTTGACAAAAATACTCCGTCTGTGTCAGCATTTACGCAACAACGTTCAAAAGTACTTCCAGAGGCTTTTGAATATTTGTTTAAATCTTTTACGGATGACAACCTTCCAACTACTAATAATTATCATGGTTATCGTTTAATTGCATGTGATGGAAGTAACTTGACCATTGCAACCAATCAAAAGGATCCAGAAACTTTTTGGGAACGTAATCAGCATGGTTCAATTGTTAATAAACTACATCTGAATGCCTTTTATGATGTTTTGAATCGTATATACACCGATGTTTTAGTGCAAACAGCAGCGGATTACAACGAGTTTAGATCATGTGCAACAATGATTGACAGATCGAAACTAGAGAATGTTATTCTTGTTGCTGATAGAGGATATGAAAACTATAACATTTTTGCACATGCAATTGAAAAAGGATGGAAATTCGCTATACGTGTCAAAGATAAAAATAGTAATGGAATTGCATCTGGGTTAAATCTTCCTCCAAATGATGAGTTTGATATAGATATCACTCATATTTTTTCAAGGAAAAATACAAAGACCACAAAAAATGCAGGCTATAAGTGGATGCCTGTAAATCAAGTGTTTGATTATCTTCCACGAAAAAGTGATAAAACATACGAATTATCATTTCGTATTATTAGATTTCCTATAGGGTCTAATTCTTATGAAATAATAATTACAAATCTTGATAGAAATATTTTTGATGTAAAAAAAATAAAGGAAATCTATCATTTGAGATGGGGAATAGAAACTTCATTCAGAGAATTAAAATATGCCATAGGATTAACAAGTTTCCATGCACGAAAACCAGGTTTTATTAAACAAGAAATATATGCGCGATTACTTTTGTATAACTATTGTGAATTAATAACAACACATGTAATAAAACAAATGAAAAACAATGATAAAACAAAACAGGTGAACTTTACAATCGCCATTTATATTTGTAGAGAATATCTCCGTAATAAACGCAATCTTAGTCCACCTGATGTGATTAACCTAATAGAAAAGCATGTATTACCAGTAAGACCTGGTCAAAAAGACCCTCGCAAAGTCAAACCCCAGGCATCTGTAAGCTTTCTATATAGAGTGGCTTAATCATAGATAATTATAAGTTTTTTTTGACAGATAAACAATCTGTCTTTTTGTTGTGCTGCAAAATAGACAAAAGAAAAAAACACATCATATTTATTAAACAATTGCAAATATGATGTGTTTTATAATTATGTCAAAATTCTTAACTTAATGACATTGCTCCTGTGTGAGCTCTTTTTGTTATTTATGCTGTAATTTTCAATTACTGTAACAGAGAAAGTACACCCTGAGTAGACTGATTAGCCTGTGCAAGCATAGACTGTCCAGCCTGTGCAAGAATGTTGTTCTTGCTGTACTCAACCATCTCTTCTGCCATATCTGTATCACGGATACGGGATTCAGCAGTTGTTGTGTTCTCAACAATGTTGTCTAAGTTGTCGATCGTATGCTCTAATCTGTTCTGTACAGCACCAAGAGCAGATCTCTGAGAAGAAACCTTTGCGATAGCATCGGAAATTGCATCTACCGCATAAGTAGCAGCTGTTCCGGTAGCGTCTGTTACATTCAAGCCTTTTACTCCGAGATTTGCAGAGTTCATTACATCAATATCGACTGTGATTTTATTGGTCATATCTGCATCTGCACCAACATGTAAGTTGAAGGACAATGTATCAGCTACTGTTGCATATCCTTTTGTGATTGTATAGGTTGTCTTTCCAGCTGCATCTGCTCCATCAGAAACAGTTGCATCGCCGTTAACAGTTCCAATGCTATTAGCAGCCAGAAGTTCTGCCTTAATTTTCTTTTTAGCTTCCGCTGCTGTAATAACAGATGAATCATCATCATCAATGTCATTAGCATCCTGATCTGTCATTGCTGTATAATCTTTTCCGTTAACACTTGCTTTTGAGCCACCCTTCACTGTATCTGCTACGACAATTGCAGTTCCATTAGTCTGATCTCCATCTTTATACCAACCAGCTGCTTTACCGCCATTAGCATCTTTGTATGTATAACTTATTCCATCAATTGTGATTTCATTGTCTGCTGTAGCAAATGCATTAATAGCAGTTGTGATTTCTGTTTTAGATGAACCAATTGTATACTCTTTTCCAGCAATCTTATACTTGTCACCAGCTTTAAGCGTATCCATAACAAATGTTGCAGATTTTGCACTATCTGTTAATGCTCCTTTCAGTCCTGCATCATGACCTTTCATATATACATTCTTTGTAGATGCATTGTCACCCTTTAACAGATAAATTTCGTTAAATTTGGTTGTCTCAGCAACACGATCGATCTCAGTTGTTAACTGATCAATCTCATCCTGGATTGCCTGACGGTCAGACTCTTTAGAGTTTGTTCCGTTAGCTGCCTGAACTGCCAACTCATTCATTCTCTGTAACATGGAGTGAACTTCTGTCAAAGCACCCTCGGCTGTCTGTACAGAAGATACGCCGTCCTGAGCGTTTGTGGAAGCCTGATCAAGACCACGGATCTGTTTTCTCATTTTTTCAGAAATTGTTAATCCTGCTGCATCATCTGCTGCACGGTTGATTCTGTAACCAGAAGATAATTTCTCTGTGGATTTGCTCTGTGCTCCTGTTGTGATGTTTAACATTCTGTTAGCATTCATTGCCTGCATGTTGTGTTGTACTACCATAATATAATCCTCCTTGTCTCATCTTTTTGATGAGCTATTATGTTTTTTCTCCGGGGAATCCGTTCCCCGGGCTTATTTATAACAAACAGGGAGTCCCGGGTTTTGCCCTGTCTATTAACGAATGGTATTCTGCTATAGCATGGATTTAATCCTTCCTGCTTTCTGCATCTCTTTTTGCCTCCGCTTTCATGCGTTCATTCCATAAAATCTTTTTAATCTCTGCCTGTGCTTCTCTGGAAATTCCCGGCTCAGCATAATAGGTATCTTTCCTGCGCTCCGGGTTTGTTTCTGTTTTATTCCGGGCAATATTGACATCTCTCGGTGCGTCCACCAGAAGCCTGATATGATTTCCGGCGCCTCCGGCATATACCACGCGGATCTTATCGCCAATGTTTAAATATTCACCCTGTTTTAATGAAAGTTTGAGCAATCTGTTACCTCCCTGCACACTTACGTTTTTTGTAATCACATCCATGATTTTTTTTGCAACATAACTTACAGAAATGTTGCATTTTCGACATGAAACATGCGGATTTTCATTGTTAAATCATGTATCTGCAAATAAAAATACTTTTCCGCTTTCAGCTGTATTTTTTTAAGGTGCGGTCATACCAAAAAATGTTGGAAGGAAAACAGGTAATAAAAATCATGAGAAAATCCGTTCTTGAGAAAATCTGATAAAAAATTTTATTTCAGGGGTAAAGTTTCCGAATGAATATCCGATATAGAACTTGTAAACAAAAAAATGCAACATTTCTGTAAGAAATGTTGCATTTTTTTATTTACTCACGATTTATACGTTGTATATACAGTCATTTTGGGATATAACTGTGGATGTCAAAGTGCAGAAACTGCACAATTTATCATGAATTTGAGGAGGTAATTCCCATGGGAACCACGCAGCCAATCAGAAAAGATGATGAATTATATTCATTCCGTATGTATTATGCAGATGAAAAACCAAATGTCCGCAATTATACACTCATTGTCCTCGGTTTAAATACCGCACTCCGTATTGGTGATCTATTATCTTTAAAATGGTCATCTGTATACAACTTCCAATTTCAAAGCTTTTACGACCATATTCTGATCCACGAACAAAAAACTGGAAAACGAAACAATGTTCTTTTAAATGCCACTGCAAAGGATGCACTACAGGCATATTTCAATGAGCGGTCCCCGGAGGAAGGCGAATATATTTTCACGAAAACAACCTGTCACGAAAAACCGCTCAACCGTTCGCAGGCATACCGGATCGTCAAAACTGCCGCAGTTCACACCACACAGGAAGACTGCATCAGTTGTCATTCCCTCAGAAAAACATTTGGTTACCATGCATGGAAACAGGGAACCCCGCCAGCACTTTTAATGGATATTTATAATCATTCCTCCTACCGCATCACCCAGCATTATCTCGGAATCAGCCAGGATGAACGTGATGAGATTTATCTGAAACTTGATCTATGACCACTCCTGCTGCAGTTCCTGCTCCCGGAACAGTGTATCCACGATCACATAGTACTCTGCAAGGCGTTCCGTCTTTTTGATCTTCTTGAGATACTTCTCCGGATTCGTGAAACTCTTACTCATATAGCACCAGAGTTCTTTCATTTTAAATAACGTGTTGCGGTCGCCGGACATCACGCCTTTGTAACCATCACAGATATCATCATGGAATGCGCGGAGTGTCTGCTTGTCCACTACATTGCACTTTTTGTTTTCAACCGGTGTACCCGTATCTTTAGCCGCAAACTGAGCCTCCACCATCCGAAGTTCTCCGACCAGCCCCGGATCCTGCAAAATACCTCTGCCAAGCATGACTTTTTCTGTTTCCGGAAATGTCTGCCGTAACCGCCCGTATGCCCCGACCGAATGAATATCCCCATTGAAACAAAGCGAATGTCTGCTGTGCTCTGCTGCATACTGATAGGTTTCCATGCGTGGCGTATATTTATAAAAATCCTTCTGGATCCTTGGATGGACGATCAACTCCGATAACGGATATTTCTCATAAATCGCAAGGAGATTCTCCCACTCGTCCGGCGAATCTTTTCCGACTCTGGTTTTGATGGAGATTTTGCAGTCACATGCATTGAAAATTTTATCAAGAAAACTGTCCAGCTCATCCGGTACTGCAAGAAATCCAGCCCCTCTGTTTTTTGCCACCACCGTTCCGGACGGACAGCCGAGGTTTAAATTCACCTCATCATAACCATATTGCTTCAACTGGTTTACAATCGAAATAAAATCGTCCGGCTGATTTGTCAGGATCTGCGGAACAACTTCCATACCCTGATTATGCTCAGGATCAATGTCCTTTTTCACTTTAAAATCCAGTTTTTTATTTGTGATAAACGGAGTGAAGTACCGGTCGATATCATGAAAATATTTCTGATATGCGTTACGGTAAATATAGCCGGTCAATCCCTCCATCGGTGCCATGTAATACTTCATTTTCTTTCCTTCCTGTTATTCCCGGCTCTGTATGATCTGGTAGATTTCTTCCGTCTGCGCATCGTCAGATCCACTCATATAATAGTCTGTTCCATCTGCGGAAAAATGCAGAAATTCTGTGTTTTCCGGGTTTAAAAAGACCTCGCATTTTCCAACATTTCTTATGAAAAAGGTTCCTTTTTCCAACGTATCCATCGCAGTTCCACTTGATTTACTCCAGGACGGAAGCTCTGTGATTTTCTCGACATGTTCAATATCTTCCACCTGAATCTCATAATCTACGTTCAAATGTTTTGCGTAAAGTATCTCATCTTCTACCGCAAGCCGGATCGGTGTGAATTCGTCAAGGATCAGCCAGATACACATTGCCGGAATCGTCACCATAAGTACCACTGCGCCCCAAATAGCACTTCCTCTTCCAACCGGTGTTGCCAGATTCATAGTCGTTCCCATTCCGACTTTCTTTGGCACCATGCTGTGTCTGTCTGCCGGATTGTAGTAGAAGATTCCCCAGATCCAGTGCCTGTCGTCATCAGCGTTATCGTTCAGCTCACGCTTTGCTTCGTAGACTGCTTCAATTTTCCTTAACTGTTTCATTAACGGAATACACAAAAGCAGTGTTGCCAGTGTATACACCATGCTGCCTGTCAAAATCATCCATCCCATATTATCTGCCAGAAAAGATGCTGCCAGGATTACTGCCGCAAATGCCGTATTCAGCCAGAGTACGATGAGCCAAAAATTTTTCCAGATATTTTTTCTTGCTCTTGTATAATTCAGGTTTACGTCACTGTCATTATTTATCACCGCTGTCGGCTGTCTGTCCATCCAGACTGCTACAGCAGTCAGTGCCACTCCGCATAGCCACATAACAATTGTAAGCCACCCTACACTGCTTAATTCTATTGTTTTTTCCAAAGCCGGATTGAAACTCTTTGCCCATACCGGCACAAGTGCAAGCAGTAATGCCGCCAGATTCGGCAGGAAAAATGGCAGAAATTTTACTCTTCTGATTTTTCCGACTGCTTTCAATTCGATGCGGTGTTCCATCTTCTCCGTTTCATACAGACAATGTTCCGTTTTCCATCTTTTCAATCCGTTGTTCGCTTGCACCAGCGGGAGACATAGCAATGCGATTGCAAGCAATATCCACATCATCCAGATTGTAAGCTGGATGGATATGTATTTTATCAGAAAACTGCTAAGTGGAACGATCAGCAGAAATATAAAATACTGTTTCATCTCTCTGCGGAACTTTTCCACAATTGCTGCCACCTCCGGTTCCTTGATCCACTCCGGTTTCATGTTTACTGCAAACAGGCAGCCATCTGCATACTGATACTGTCCTCGGAAACAAAAATAGAGGACTAATAAAACCGGATACATTGTGAAAAACATAATTATGTTTACGATCATAGTTTTTCTCCTTTCAAAGCTGGATTGTAATTGGCGTTTGCGAAACTCCTCATACTCTTCTTTCAATTTAGATTTTCAGGAGTTTCGCAATTGTTCATCAAATCACTACGTATTTTATTCATACAGCTTCCCGCAGATTTCAAAAAATTCTTCCTTCGTCATGCCGCTGACTTTCGCTTCCGAGATGATCTGCTGTAACAATTCCTTTGATTTCTCCGAAAGCTCTTTCGTCACCGCAAATTCTTTCCGCACCCTTGCGCCGCTCCTGCGGTCAGCGAAGATATAGCCTTCCTGTTTGAGCAGACTATAGGCTTTGTTGACTGTCATGGAATTGATCCCGATCTCTTCTGCAAGCCCGCGGACGGTTGGAAGCTGTTCTCCCGGCGATAGTCTTCCATCGGAAATCCCCTGCACGATCTGGTTTCGGATCTGCTGATAAATTGGGATTTCTGACATCTCATTGATGGATATGATCATGTGAGGTTCTCCTTTCTCCCGCGTTTCTGTTATATTAATATCGAATTCTTTCTAAAATAAAGTGTCCGCCTGATACACATTTTCCTGCACGAGCGAATAACGTTGCTATGTGTTCGTCTTCATGAGTTGTACATCCTTGCGGAATGTTTTTATATAATAGGAATGAAGTTTCCTATTGCATAAAAATATGTATCATTTGTATTAATTATTATAATACAAATGATACATATGTCAAGTGTTTCTAAAAGATATTTGTGATTTGTGCAAGCAAAAAAGATAAATACGCATAGCAATTTCCTATAAAAAAGCAAAAAAGCGCCAGAACCAGCACCCTCTGCCGGAACTTGCGCTTCTTTAGCAAATTACTATTCTACAGTCTGTTTATGCCTGTTCTTTCAAAAAGGTCAAAAACGTCTCCACGCCTCCACCGAGCACCTTCACTGCCTCCGGGCGGTTTCCTTCAATCGCAGACACGTCAAAGAAATCACCTGCTTTTGATTTCTCTGTGTACATAAAGCTGTCACTTCCATATAACTCATGCTCGATCTCAACAAATTCATCGCCCCAGAATGAGCAGTCCTCTGCTGTGATTCCTTCTGCTTTGAATCTCTCAAGAAAAACATCCACATTATCGCTCTTGCAGGAAATTCCAACTTCCAGATATTTTGCATCGCAGGTTGCCGATACTCTCTGTCCGAATTTCTCTCCGGTCTGCTCTGCAATGCCGATCAGTTCCTTCAATCCAGATTCGATACCATGCTGTTTTAAGATCTGGCGTAAATGTTCCACCTCATCGCCCTGCATGAAAAGCTGGTCTCCACGGTCGTTTTCCACCATAAGATCGATCTTGCAGTAATTCGGACGGCTGAATACAATGTCTGTTTTCAGTCCGTATTCCCACAATAATTTCACATGGATTGCATAACAGATATCATGGATTTTCAACAATCCTTCCTGGTCTGGAATCATAGATGCGAAAATTTCCGGTCTATCGTCCGTGATCTGATAGTTGTATGCCCCTCTTCCCAGTCCGAAGAACAAATTCTTCTGCTCTTCCTCTGTGAAATAAGTATGGAACTTCCCACCTGCTATCTTATCGTAAGTTGTCCCGCTTACGATCACAAGCTTTGTTCCCTGCTGCAATAACGGTTTCATTGCGGCAACTGCATCCTCGACCGGCGCAGTTCTTGATGTCACTGCGGTTCCGTCCCAGTCAAAGAAAATTGCTTTATACTTTTTATTCATAGCTGTCTCCTCTTGTTTATCTTTCACAATAGATAATTGTGAAACTCCTCATACTCTTCTTTCAATTGTTCAAAATCAACAAAAACATTCAAGACACGCTTCCGCTATGTGTCACTCGCAACGGTACTAAGAAGCCAGGCACAACTTACAGTTGTACCTACCTTCTAAGAACCGGCGGTTCCCCAATGTCTTTCATGTCTTTTGTTAATTTTTCACAATTCAATTTACACTTTCATGAGTTTCGCAATTATCTAATCTTTCACAATCTAATCTACGTTATAGATGAGTTTCGCTATTATCTATTAAAACTCAATCTTATTTCCTATGATTTATTGAATTAACTGAGCAGATACGTATACGTCTCCCCACTCTTCAGCACAACTTCCTTACCTCGCACCGTAAATGAAATCTCCCCGCCTTCCAGCAGCGTGAACTCCGCCTTATCCTTTGTAATACGCACTTCCAGAAGTGCTCCTTTGAATTTTAGTCGGAATGCATATTCCTTCCACTCTTTCGGGATGGTCGGTTTGAATTTCAGCACACCATTCTGACAACGCACACCTGCGAATCCATTAACGATCGCCTGCCAGGTTCCTGCCATGTTGGCGGCATGGATTCCCGCGTAGAAGTTGTTGTGGTAATCATCGAGATCCATTCTTGCAGACTGTGAGAAATATTTATATGCTTCATCCAGATAGCCGATGTCACATGCCACGATTCCGAAAATACAGGTGGACAAAGAAGAATGATGCAGGGTAACTTCCTGATAGAAGTCGTAGTTTCTACGGATTTCTTCTTCGGTAAAGAGATCGTTATGCAAGTACATGCCAAGGATCGCGTCTGCCTGTTTTGACATGCGGTGACGCATGATAAACAGCGGATGGTAATTCTCATACAGCCATGCACGCTTCTCCGGTGGAATCTTATTTTCATCCCACGGTTTCCGCATCATAAAACCGTCATCCATCGGATACACCTGCCGCTTCTCGTCGTATGGGAAATACATCTTTTCGATGATCTCACGCCAAAGTCCCAGCTCCTCCACAGAGAAGTCCAGTTTCTCTTCCAGTCTCTTAAGATCCTCCGGTGCATGCTCTTTTAAGTATTCCACTGCTCCAACCGCATCCCGCAGGTTCTCTCTCGCCATCAGGTTGGTGTAGAAGTTATTGTCAACTAACACGTTGTATTCGTCCGGCCCGGTCACATCACAGATACAGTATTTTCCACCTTTGCACTCCGCAAAAGAACCGACATCTGCCCATACTCTGGCAGTCTCGATCAGAATCTCCGCACCTTTTTCTTTCAGGTAATCCACATCCCCTGTCACCTGAAGATAGAGTGACAATGCATAAGAAATATCCGCATTGATATGATACTGCGCTGTGCCAAGCGGATAATAAGTGGAAGCCTCCTCACCATTGATCGTTCTCCACGGATAGAGTGCTCCTTTCATATGTCCAAGAATTCTCGCGCGGTCTCTCGCCTGTGGCAGTGTCGCATAGCGGTAATCTAACAGCTTTCTTGCAGTCTCCGGCTCTGTAAAGATGAGAACCGGAAGTACATACATCTCGGTATCCCAGAAATAATGTCCCTCGTAGCCTTCCCCGGAAAGGCCTTTTGCTCCCATTCCGGTTCTGCCGTCACGTCCGGCAGACTGGATGATGTGGAACAGGTTAAAGTGTAAGCCTTGCTGTAATTCCTCATTTCCCTTGATTTCGACATCTGCCGTTTTCCAGAAGTTCTGCATATAGACTTTCTGCTGTTCTTCAAGCTTCTCATAACCCTCGCTCTTTGCAGCTGCAAGCTCGTCCTGCACAAATGCTTCCAGTTTCTCTTTCTCCATGTCAAGGCTGGTGGAATAGCAGATAAATTTATCGAGTGTCACACACTCTCCCTCTTTTACCTGCATGGAAGCATTCGAAATTGTATCCATTTCTCCTGCTTCTGCCATCCAGTTCACATCCGTCACTTTCTGTCCATCACACCATAACTCATGGGAACTTCCACATGCCATGGTCAAATGACTGCCCTTTGTTGTTCCCTCATAGTAGGCGGTATCCTTTTCCACTGTTACCTTATCTGGATCAAGTCTCCGTCCGAATGGACCATAGTCCACGATTGGATTTGTTTTCCTTGTGTGATTTTCCACATCTGCCTGCATTTTTGACACAAACTCCACCGTTCCCGCATAATTGACCGACTTCACCTGATAGCGGATCGCCATAATATTTTTTCTGGCAAATGAAACAAGACGGAAAATGTGGATCTCCGTCACTTTCCCACTCGGAGCTGTCCATGTCAACTTCCGTTCCAGAATACCATCCTTCATGTGAAGAATTCTTGTGTACTCTTTCACTTCGCCCTGTTCCATAGTGAACTCCTCGCCATCCAAAATGACGTGGATTTCTTTCAGGTTCGGCAGATTTAATAATGACTGGCTCAAAAGCGGCGAACCGAAATTCGCCTCCCCGTAGCGGATCTCATTGCTCTCATAAAAGCCGTTGACGAAGTTTCCTTCCAAGCCGGTATCCACATCAAATGGATATGCCTCCTCGAAAGTTCCTCTTGTGCCAATGTAGCCATTGGACAGCGCAAATGTTGTCTCGTTCCTATAATTATTTTCTTTTTTGAATTCCGTCTCCGTGATATTCCATTGTTCGATCGGATAAATTGGTTTCTTAAATTCCATAATTGCTTCCTCCATAGCTCAAATTGTCACGTCCACAGGCACTCTGTGAACGTGACATTCTCAGTTTTAATCGAAGTTTTACTTTACCAATTGATACGGCAATCTCAGATCATCCCTTCACAGCGCCTGCTGTCAGACTCTCCATAACCTGTTTCTGTAATACAATGAATACAATAATGGTCGGAAGAACTGTGATAATCACTGCGGCAAACAGTGCCGAATAATTATTGGCAAAAGTTCCAAGATAATAATTTAATGCGATCGGCACTGTTCTTGCCGTATCTCCGCTGGTCAGCATCAATGCAAAATAGAATTCATTCCATGTGTTAATGAACTGCAGCATCGCAATTGTTGCTAATCCCGGTTTTGCCAGTGGTAATACGATTTTAAAAAATGTCTGAAGAAAAGTTGCTCCATCTATGTATGCCGATTCCTCTAACGCCACCGGAATTGTTTTATAATAGCTTGTCATTACAAAAAACGACATTGGAATTCCCATTGCAGCATATACAATAATCAGTCCGATTTTGGTATCATAGATTCCAAGTGCCTTAAACATGGAAAACAATGGTTGTGAAATTGCCTGCGCCGGAAGCATCAGGGATGCTGAAATCATAAGAATCAGAACCGTTTTCAGTTTAAAGTTATATCTTGCCACGATATAAGCGCACATTGCCACCACACACACGGTTACAACCACGCTCATTCCAACAACGATAATACTGTTCAAAAAGTATTTCTGTATCGGAGCATACCGGAATGCGTCAATGTAATTTTTCAAATTAAATTGTTTTGGCAGACTAAGCGCAGATGCATTGATTTCTGCATAGGTCTTAAACGAACTTAAAAATGCCCATACGATCGGTCCAATCGAGATTACAATAATCACTATGAGAAAAAGATATTTTAATACTTTTAAAATACCACTGGTCAGTACAGACGGATTTTTTTTCAAAGTTCCACCCGTTTTCTTTTCATTTGCCTCCATATTATGCCTCCTGTAATTCTTTCTTCTGATTGAATAACTTCTGAATTAATATGACTAACAGTAAGCCAAGTAAAATCTGCACGACACCTACCGCATTTGCCTTTCCATAATTATTTTCCAGCGTAATAATCTTGTACAGATACATCGGCAGATTGAGTGTCGCATTTCCCGGTCCGCCTTTTGTTGTCATATAAATGATATCGAATTGGGATACCATCGCAACGGAAGCTAAAATGACGCATGTTCCAAATGCATTTTTCATTAACGGTATGGTAATATACCGGTCTGCCTGTCCTGCGGTTGCTCCATCGATCATAGCGGCTTCATAAATGTCAGGGCTGATCGCACCCATTTCTCCCAAGAAGATCAACATATTAAATCCCGAATAAAATACCCAGGTTGCTGTTACTGTCAGAAATGCATACTTGGAGTTTCCAAATAAATTTACTACCTGAGAGGTATTCAGTCCCAGTTTTTCATAAATCATTTTGACAATTCCAAAGGATGGGTTTAGCAGAAGTGAAAACATAACTGCTGTAGCAGCCGTCGGGATGATATTCGGAATCACATAGGCAACTCTTACAAATTTCCATCCTTTTGGTTTTCTCCGAAGAATCAGTGCCATCACAAAACCGAATGTCACATGGATTGTAGACTGTATCAAAACCCACTTTAATGTATTCACAATGGATACCACAAAGTCATAATCGGCAAAAATTATTTTAAAATTTTCCAACCCCTGAAAAGCCGGTGCCTGCGTTAATGTATAGTTACAAAACGATGTGGTGATTACCATGATAAATGGAATCGCATATACGAGACAAAACAATACCACACAGGGTAATACAAACGCTATGATCCATCCTTTTTTTCCTTTTGTACTCATCCTATGATTTCTCCTTTCAAAAAAGGTGCTGTACCATTGCAGCACAGCACCTTTCATCAGACTATAATATTATTAATTTTTCTGTGCAGATTCTGTGAGTTTCTCGCAAAATTCTGTTGCTGTAATATTTCCATAAGCTAATTCCGGTAACTGATTCGAGAATGTATCAATTACATTCTGATACCAGTATGCCTGATTCTGTCCGTATGTATATTTTGCTTTTGACTGAATTTCAAGAACCTCTGCCATCAATGGATCAGATTCTTTTAAGCTGTCCGGAACTTCAATATTGCTTGATACAGGCTGTAATCCTGCCATTTCCAGTGCTTTGAGCTGATTTTCTGCTGTTGTCTCAAATTTCAGGAATGCCACTGCTGCTTCAATCTTTTTCGGATCGGATGCTCCAACCATATCACCTGGTGTTGATACACTCTCCAAACCTGCACCTGGAAGAAGCATGATACCTACTTTGTCATAGAATCCTTCCGGTGCTTTTTCTGTGCTGTTGAAATCTGGAATCATCCACGGACCGTTTGGTAACATTGCAACTTCTCCATTAAAGAAATGTGTTGCCATTGTATCGTACTTTCCGCCTGCTGCATCTGATGTTGTATAGTTCTCTAACATTTTCTGGAGCTGCTCTGTTGCTTCCTCTACAACCGGAACATTATAATCGGTTGGATAAGCTGTGTTCATAAACTCATTTCCTTCCTCACCGCTTGTTCCGATAAGTCCGCTGTACCAGAGGTTGGAAAGCCATCCAAGATCTGCTGTATCCATGCTGACCGGAGTAATATTTTTAGATTTTAAAGTGTCACATGCATCAAAGAATTCATCCCATGTCTCATATGCAACGTCCGGTGCCTCCAGACCAGCTTCAGCAAACAAATCTTTGTTATAGTAAATATAGGAAATTTCCTTTGAAACAGGAATACCATATACTTTTCCCTCATAAGAGTTAAACTCCAAATCCTTCTCATCAAACATTGCTTTCCACTCTGGATCATTGTCCAGATATGGTGTCAGGTCTGTAACTTTTCCTGCCTCTGCTGCCAACGCTGTGATATTGTTACCACCATTAAATACGATATCTGGCAGGTCACCACTTGAAATCAATAATTTAATTTTCTGATTGTATGCATCTGTTGTTGGAATTTCCTCAAATTTGAACTCAACATTTTTTCCTTCCTCTGTCTGCTGAAATGCGTCAAACAGATACGAATAATAATCTGCCGCATAATCGGTTCCTACATGATAATTGATCACATTCAGGACCACCTTCTCTCCATCGCCTGATTCTGTCGAAGCCGCATTGGAAGATGTGTTTCCTGCACTTTCTGTATTATTAGAACCACATCCTGTAATCATGCCGACCAGCATTGTCGCACATAACAAAGTACTTATCACTCTTTTTTTCATTGTTTTCCCTCCAACTTTTGTTTAATTTTTCCTTATACCTAAAATTATACGGATTTTATTTGTGTATAAAATAGAATTTTTTTATCTTTTTATTTATTATTTTTACTTTTTGTACAATCATGCGTTATAATGAACCTAATTACGAAAAAACACAAGGCGAAACATACTATGAAAACTTATAACAAAAGCAGAAAACTTTCTACCCAGACTTCCTTTTTAATCACATTGACAATTGCCCTGATCACTTCCATCAGTGCAGGGTTATTTCTACAGAAAACGTATAAAGAGTTAACCCTGAATTTCCAGACTCTCATGTATCAGGAAAGTAATATGACGATTTCCTCTATTTCAGACGATATCAGCACGATTGACTCCATATACCGTCTTTTGGTATCCAACAATACCATTTATGATTCTATGGAATCCACTTCTACGGAACCATCCAACTATTCCCTGGTAGAAAAACAAATGTCTTATGTCCTTATGCTGAATAACGTCTGGGAAAAAAATTACATTCGTTCTGTCTATGTATTTACAAAAACCGGAAAAGAATTTCATTTATCAAAAGATGAATCCGATCTTACACAGACAGAAAATGTGGCTGTCTATCAGCAAATGTTATCAAACTCTCCCTCTCTTACCGTTTTTACTTCAACGGATAACCATAACCTCTATTTTGTCCGTTCTATTTATAATCTGGCAACCGGAAATATTATGGGGACTATGATCATCACCGTGGACGAAAATCTGTGGATCAATAAATTAACTTCCAATATCGAAGATGGGTGGCATATTTTTCTATACAATGATGCATTTACAATGATTTCTGGCTATGAAGATCCGTCTGAAAATGAAATCAACGATTTAAAATCCGCATTGGGAAGGTATCATAACTCACAATTTAAAAATATTACCTTTGCTTCCAGAAACTACCTGACCCTGTCAAATCAAATTGATCTGCTGAATATTACCGCAACTGTTATGACGCCGGAGGATCAACTGCGGTCACAGGTATATAATGTCCTCAGTTCCTATATACCGGTCACACTTTTAATTATCGTAACCTGTATTATATGGTCTTTTTTCATCAGCCGGCTGACCGTTCATCCTATCAATGTGATGATTGAAAAAATAAATGCAATCTCTCAGGGTGACTACTCAAAAAAAATAAATGGTCTGGAAAAATACTCAGAATTCAATGAACTACAGACTGCAATCAATAACATGTTAGACCAGATTCATTCCTACCACGATAATATTTTAGAACAGCAGCTTTTGTTAAAGGATTCTGAGATAAAAACGTTACAATCGCAGTTAAATCCACACTTTCTGTTTAACGTTTTAAATACACTGACATGGAAAGCGGAGATGACTGATAATTCCGAGATCAGCCAGATGGTCATTGCAATCGGAGAAATTCTGAGAGCCTCGACGATTTACAGAACCTCAACCACGATACCGTTAGAGGAAGAACTTCATTTTGTATATTATTATAATTACTTGCAAAGAATGCGCTTTGAGGATAAAATCAAGGTTATTCAGACAATCGATCCTGGAATTGAACATTGCCTCATCCCCTGTTTCTGCATTCAGTCACTTATTGAAAATGCATACGTTCATGGTCTTGAGCCAAAACCTTCCGACGGAACGTTAGAAATCACAATAAAGAAATCAGAAAACTTTTTATCCATTACGGTAGCCGATGACGGTGTCGGCTTTGAAACAATCCCGAGTTTTTCGCTCGACAGTCCGGTGGCAGAATCCAAAAGTGATACCGTCCATTCCCATCCGCATGTCGGATTAAAGAATCTGAACCGCCGTTTATATCTTATGTATGGTGAGGAAAGCCAGTTAAAAATACAAAGTATCCCAAACATAAGAACGGAAATTACATTTAAAATACCATTATCTGACAGAAACAGACTTACAGGAGATGAATCATGAGTTACCAGTTATTAATCGTCGATGACGAAGTATTAATCAGAAAAGCACTTTCCCAATATATTGACTGGGAATCCCTTAACTGCGTGGTGCACGCAACTGCCAGCAATGGAAAAGAAGCAATTAAAATCATTGAAGAAAATAAAATTGACATTGTGATCACAGACGTAAAAATGCCGCTGATCGATGGAATCGAGCTTTCCAGATACATCTGCAAAAATCATCCGAACATAACAACTGTTATTTTATCCGGCTATGCGGAATTTGAGTATGCACAGTCTGCAATCCAGTACCATGTATCCCAATATTTGTTAAAGCCAATTTCCAAAGAAAAAATAATGAGCTGTATCAAAGATATCGTAAAGCAAAAAGCCACTGAACTTCCGGCAGACGATTCCATGAATACTGCCGAAACCGCTCCTAAATACAGCATTTTTATCAAACAGGCAATCAATTATATTGATGAACACTTAACGGATGACATGACTTTAGAGACAATTGCAGAAAGCGTTCACAGTAATGCCTCATATTTGAGCAGGATTTTTAAAAAGGAAGTTGGAACTTCTGTCATCACCTATATTACAGATTTAAGAATCAAGAAAGCAAAAGACCTGTTAGAGCACTCGGATTTAAAAACGTTTGAAATATCAGATGCGGTCGGCATTCACGACCCTGCCTATTTTTCCGTTTTATTTAAAAAATATACCGGTATGAGTCCGAAAAGTTACCGCAATAAAGCCGATTCACTTTGACCTACCGGCAATATAATCATCAATATCCTGCACAATACAATGGTCTCCCATTGTATGCAGGGCTTCGAAATATTTTATAATATATCCATAGATATCATATTTTTCAAAAATCTTCGCTGCTTCCGCTCCGGAAAGGCCTTTGAAGTAACGATATCTTTCCATACAGTAAATCACAAAATCTGATTCCTTTTTCATCACTTAAGCCTCCTCCGGATAATCATAAGAGCCTGTTAAAAGTTCATCCTGATACATGGTATACAATGTCATAGGGCTGTAATGCCAAAGCTTTGAATTTTCGTCAGAAAGTTCCTGATAAAGTCTGGACTGATAAAATCCTGAAATTGCCTTGTTGTCATCTACATTACTGTTTTTCGTGATCTGCTCGATGATAGGTGGAACAATGATTGCAAGCATTGCATTGAACTGATTCTCATTCATACAAGTTCCCTCCCTTCAAACTTCAGATATTGCAGGGATTTTTCTGTTGCAAATACCAGTTGGTTAAACAGCTTGCGTATTTTGAGAGAAGATAGTGTCTGTTCTTTATCCAGCACTCCCGTCATGTACAGAGCAATGGTACGGTACACATCATCATTGGCAACAGCACCATAAATAAGATCATACTTCTCTCCTTGATACGTTCCCTGACGGTTTGCTGCCACAAAGTCTAACCATGCCTCATCCGGGCTGTCAAACTGCAGTACTTTGCACTCCTGAAAAGCCACTGCCTCATTCACCGAATAGATGTTTAATGTTGCTTCTCCCATCTTCCGTCTGTCCGTGACTTTTTGTGCAAAATTTACTGCCTGCTCCCGGTTAGTGGTAGTATAAAATCCAAAACCGAAGTCCAGGTATCGATTTTGCCTGATAAGTTTCGGTTGATCTACAATTACATTACTTCCATGATACAAAATCATTCCAAATGCCTCCTGTTTTGATGATTCCCACTCTCATACTAACACATACCATTTAAAATATCCAACCATTCATGGAACTTCTCAATTTTTACGCCTGCTCTTTTAAAAATGTTAAAAATGTATGGACGCCTCCACCAAGCACAATAACCGCCTCCGGGCGTTTTCCTTCGATAGCAGACACGTCAAAGAAATCACCTGCTTTTGATTTCTCTGTGTACATAAAGCTGTCACTTCCATATAACTCATGCTCGATCTCAACAAATTCATCGCCCCAGAATGAGCAGTCCTCTGCTGTGATTCCTTCTGCTTTGAATCTCTCAAGAAAAACATCCACATTATCGCTCTTGCAGGAAATTCCAACTTCCAGATATTTTGCATCGCAGGTTGCCGATACTCTCTGTCCGAATTTCTCTCCGGTCTGCTCTGCAATGCCGATCAGTTCCTTCAATCCAGATTCGATACCATGCTGTTTTAAGATCTGGCGCAGATGTTCCACCTCGTCACCCTGCATGAAGAGCTGGTCTCCGCGGTCGTTTTCCACCATAAGATCGATCTTGCAGTAATTCGGACGGCTGAATACGATATCTGTTTTCAGTCCGTATTCCCGCAATAATTTCGTATGGATTGCATAACAGATATCATGGATTTTCAACAAGCCTTCCTGGTCTGGAATCATGGATGCGAAAATTTCCGGTCTGCCGTCCGTGATGTGATAATTGTATGCCCCTCTTCCCAGTCCGAAGAACAGATTCTTCTGCTCTTCCTCTGTGAAATAAGTATGGAACTTCCCACCTGCTATCTTATCGTAAGTTGTTCCGCTTACGATCACGAGCTTTGTTCCCTGCTGTAACAGTGGCTTCATTGCAACAACTGCATCCTCAACCGGCGCAGTTCTTGATGTCACTGCGGTTCCGTCCCAGTCGAAGAAAATTGCTTTATACTTTTTATTCATAGCTGTCTCCTCTTTATTATCTACGCATTTGCGAAACTTAATCTTATTTCCTATAACTCATTGAATCAATTAAGCTGGTATGTATAAGTCTCCCCACTCTTCAGCACAACTTCCTTACCTCGCACCGTAAATGAAATCTCCCCGCCTTCCAACAGCGTGAACTCCGCCTCATCCTTCGTAATACGCACTTCCAGAAGTGCTCCTTTGAATTTCAGCCGGAATGCATATTCCTCCCACTCTTTCGGGATGGTCGGCTTGAATTTCAACACACCATTCTGACAGCGCACACCTGCGAATCCATTAACGATCGCCTGCCAGGTTCCTGCCATATTGGCGGCATGGATTCCCGCATAGAAGTTGTTGTGGTAATCATCGAGATCCATTCTTGCAGACTGTGAAAAATATTTATATGCTTCGTCCAGATAGCCGATATCACATGCCACGATTCCGAAAATACAGGTGGACAAAGAAGAATGATGCAAAGTAACTTCCTGATAAAAATCATAGTTTCTCCGAATTTCTTCTTCGGTAAACAGATCATTATGCAGGTACATTCCGAGGATCGCGTCTGCCTGTTTTGACATACGGTGGCGCATGATAAACAGCGGATGGTAATTCTCATACAGCCATGCTCGTTTTTCCGGTGGGATTTTGTTTTCGTCCCACGGTTTCCGCATCATAAAGCCATCGTCCATCGGATAAACCTGCCGCTTCTCATCGTATGGGAAGTACATTTTTTCGATGATCTCACGCCAAAGTTCCAGCTCCTTCACAGAGAAGTCCAGCTTCTCTTCCAGTCTCTCGAGATCTTCCTGTGCATGCTCCTTTAAGTATTCCACTGCTCTGACCGCATCACGCAGATTCTCTCTTGCCATCAGGTTTGTATAGAAGTTATTGTCAACTAACACGTTATATTCATCCGGTCCGGTCACATCACAGATACAGTATTTTCCGCCTTTGCACTCCGCAAAAGAACCAACATCTGCCCATACTCTTGCAGTTTCGATCAGAATCTCCGCTCCTTTCTCTTTCAGGTACTCCACGTCACCTGTCACCTGAAGGTACAAAGAAAGCGCATATGAAATATCCGCATTAATATGGTACTGCGCTGTGCCAAGCGGATAATAAGTGGAAGCTTCCTCACCATTGATTGTTCTCCACGGATAGAGTGCACCTTTCATGTGACCTAAAATCCTTGCACGGTCTCTCGCCTGTGGCAGCGTCGCATAGCGGTAATCTAGCAGCTTTCTTGCAGTCTCCGGTTCTGTAAAGATCAGAACAGGGAGTACATACATCTCTGTATCCCAGAAATAATGACCTTCGTATCCCTCTCCGGAAAGTCCTTTTGCCCCCATTCCAGTCTTTCCGTCTCTTCCGGCTGACTGGATAATATGGAACAGATTAAAGTGTAAGCCCTGCTGTAATTCTTCATTTCCCTTGATCTCTACATCTGCTGCCTTCCAGAAATCCTGCATATAATTCTTCTGCTGTTCTTTGAGCTTCTCATAGCCTTCACTCTTTGCAGCCGCAAGCTCGTCCTGCACAAAAGCTTCCAGCTTCTCTTTCTCCATGTCAAGACTGGTCGAATAACAGATAAATTTATCGAGTGTCACGCACTTTCCCTCTTTTGCTGACAAGGAAACTCTGGATATTGTATCCATTTCTCCTTCTTCTGCCATCCAGTTCACGTTCGTCACTGTCTGTCCATCACACCATAATTCATGAACACTTCCGCATGCCACAGTCAGGTGACTTCCCTTTGTTGTTCCCTCATAATAGGAAATGTCGTTCTCCGCTTTCACCTTATCAGGATCAAGTCTCCGTCCAAATGGTCCATAGTCCACGATTGGATTTGTTTTTCTTGTATGATTTTCCACATCTGCCTGCATTTTTGACACAAACTCCACCGTTCCAGCATAATTGACTAGTCTGACCTGATAACGGATTGCCATGATATTTTTTCTGGCAAAGGAAACAAGACGGAAAATATGAATTTCTGTCATTTTTCCACTTGAAGCCGTCCATGTCAGTTTCCGCTCCAGAATACCATCCTTCATGTGAAGCGTTCTTGCATACTCTTTTACTTCGCCCTGCTCCATCGTGAACTCTTCACCGTCCAAAATGACATGGATTTCCTTCAGATTCGGCAGATTTAAAAGCGACTGACTCAAAAGCGGTGAACCAAAATTCGCCTCTCCATAGCGGATTTCATTGCTTTCATAAAAGCCGTTGACGAAGTTTCCTTCCAGACCGGTATCCACATCGAATGGATACGCCTCCTCGAAAGTTCCTCTGGTGCCAATGTAGCCGTTAGACAGCGCAAATGTCGTCTCGTTTCTGTAATTATTTTCTTTTTCGAATTCCGTCTCCGTGATATTCCATTGTTCGATCGGATATATTGGTTTCTTAAATTCCATTATTCACTAACTCCTTCTATTTTCCTAATATACAATCTCCCAGAACAACTCTTCTCTTTTGACAAACGCATATAAAAATTCTACCGCATCCTCTTTGATTGCATTTTTATGACAAGCCAGCGCACGTGCCTTTCTGTTCACAGAAAAATCAAGTGCCTGCATATCTTCCGGAACTGCAAAGCTGATGCGTTCTTCCCATTTTAACAATCCTTTATCAAAATCTTTTGGACACACGAATGGTTCACAGACATCCATACTCTTCGCATAATCCCAGAGGTTATCTCTCTTAGCAGATCGGTTCGGCCAATTTTCATCCCCGGCATTTGAGTGGACCACACCTGAAAATAATGTCGGGTGATATTCTTTCTCCTCCGTCAGAATCTCTTTAATAAAAAGTACCAGCCCACTGTGATCCCCATGTCTGTCATATTCTGCGGTTGTAAAAATGATTTCCGGACATTTTTCCATAATGATCTCTTTTAAATCCTCTTTAAATTGATTTCTTGTATACAAAGCAGGCTTTCCATACTTTTCCGCATGATAATCTTTCTTGTCAGGGAGCGCATACGTATGATCCGAACAGTGCGACACATGTACACGGTCACCCTTGCTGTCATCGTATAACTGATGAAGAAAACTCTCTGTCTCATCCATCCCGGTATCCGCATAACCGAGAAATGTCACCTGTCCCTCGTCCAGTCCAAGCACCTGAAGCCCTGCCAGTGTCTCTGGCAGACGGACACTTCCGGTTGCCTCATCATGTCCTTCATAATCTCCGTTTCCTGCCATCACTACATGAACACCAATTCCTTTTGCAAGTGCTTTCTCCATAATACCTGCTGCAAGAAGAATCTCATCATCTTCATGCGGCACGATCACCATAATATTTTTGATTCCTGCATCCAGTTCCATTCGTCTCATATTCTTCTCCATTCTGCAATATCGTCTTACCCCTTCACTGCACCGGCAGAAACTCCTGCGATAATGTATTTCTGCATGAAAATATAGAAGATCATAAGTGGTGCAACACCAAGCATCAGCATTGGGAACAACGCTGTCCAGTCGGTTGAGAACTGTCCGATATTTCTGGATACTTCCTGAAGGATGACATCCTGCTCACGGCTCTGTAAAAACAGAAGCGGTGTCATAAATTCATTCCACACATTCAAAGTAACAAGGATAACAACCGTTGCAATAACCGGTTTCAATAATGGAAGTACGATCACAAAAAACTTACGGATCACAGAGCAGCCGTCGATTTCTGCTGCTTCCTCTAACTCCTTTGGAATGGTCGATTCCACAAACTCTTTAAACAGGAAAATTCCCTGTGGAACATTGATTGCCACATCCACAAGAATGACTGCCCATGCCGTGTTCATCAGTCCGATACTTTTCACAATTTTAAACAGGCTGACAATATTCATCTGGAACGGAACAACCAGACCTGCAAGGAACAGCAGGAAAATGCGGTTTCCCCATCTGGACTTCGTTCTTGCCAGCGCATAACCTGCCATGGATGTAACCAAAACAATAATTGCAACTGCAAGTACTGTAATTTTTACAGTATTAAACAATGCTCTCGGATACTGCATATTTACAAAAGCATCTACATAATTCTGGAATACCCAGACTTTTGGAAGCCCCAACGGAGACTGTGTTGCCTCCTGCGGATTTTTAAATGTCGTCACGATCAGGTAATAAATTGGAATAAACCATACCGCTGCCAGAAGTATCATAAAAATCTCTGTAATAACAAGCCCGCGTTTTTCTTTTTTACTGACTCCCATTTCACTACTTTTCTGTTTTATCATGAGATAGCCTCCCCCCATTTTCCCATTATTTTGGTTGTCACACCGCTAATGATCAATACGATGATAAAGAAGCATACACCGAAAGCGGAACCTACCGAATAGAAGCCATCCGAGATACCTTTCTTCATCATAACTGTCATAACCGTTTCCGTTGCATTTCCAGGTCCGCCGGAAGTCATGGAGTAGATTGCGTCAAACGCTTTCATGCCTCCGATCAGTCCGGTTACTACAATAATTTTTACGGAAGGACACATGAGTGGGAGCGTAATCCTAAAAAAGCTCTGTCTGCCGTTTGCTCCATCGATCTGTGCCGCCTCATATAACTCTGGTGCGATACTCTGCAGGTTGGCAAGAAAAATAACCATCGCCCAGCCGGTCCACTGCCAGATCTGCGTAAATATAACAGAGAATAGTGCCCGGTTTGTCGTGAAGAAGTTAATCGTATCTAACCCGAAGCGGTGAAGCAGATTGTTGATCAATCCATAGTCCGAGGACGATAAAATAAAGTTCCATAAATATCCAATAATCAAAGAACTGAATACTGCCGGGAAAAAGTAAACCGCACGGAGCAGATTTCTTGTCTTTAACTTTTTATTCAAAACAGCAGCGATCGGAAGACCAAGAATTACCTGAAATCCAGTCAGTAATATGGCATAAATCAATGAATTCTTGATTGCAATCCGCATTAAAGGCGTCTGGAATACTTTTATATAATTCTGAAATGCAACAAAGTGCAGATTTGTCGGATTCATATCAGTATAATCAGTAAAACTGTAAAAAATGGTGTACATAAACGGCAAAATACTAAAGATCAGATAAATTGCCAGTGCCGGAATAATAAACACCGCAAAGTAACGTCCGAGTGAACCACATTCCCTTTTTTTCTGTTTTTTATTCATAAAATCTTGCTTCCTTTCCGAAAAAAGGCAGAAAAAGAGCCTCAAACCCAGCCTCACTGCCGAGTTTGAGGCATCTTCACTGCACACTTATCTATTTTGATAATAGCTCAGAAACCACTTCATCAACCGTCTGTAATGTTGTGGATAAATCCTGCGCACCTAAAAGATAACTCTGCATCTCTGTTCCATAAGTCTCATGTGCACCTGCTGCAGAACCCCATTCATTCCATGGGCAGTAAACATTTCCTGCTGCTAACGCACCTGCGACACTTGTATATGCTTCCGGAAGGTCAAATTCTACTCCATTTAAGTAAGAAGAACCCCCCTGATTGTTCTGCCATAAAGCGTTCTGTCCATCTGTCGTTGAAATTGCTGCAAGCACTTTTTTCACTGCGTCAAGGTTCTTGGAAGAAGCATTTGCTGCAAATCCACAGCCAGGACCACCAATGAGCCAGCCTGCGCTCTCTTTTGTTCCATAGAAAGGCATCATGTCAAGCTGTAACTCCGGATTTTTTTCCATGATCGCATCATAATCCCAAGGACCGGAGCAGAACATTGCTGAACCGCCTGTTGCAAACTGCTCTAATGCCTGATCATGATCAATACCTGTCATGTCTGCTGTGTATACACCATTATCGATCAGTTGTGACCATGTCTCGATATATGGATTCCAGGTTCCGTCCATTGTCACTTCGCCGTTACGATATTTTTCTCCAAAACCTTTTCCCTCATCAGTGGACAGATACTCTGCTGTCACAAATGCCATAGAACTCTTTAACAGCGGTTCCCATGATTTTAAGCCTGCTGCAAGTGGTGTAACTCCTGCATTCTGGAATGTTGTACAAACATCTAAAAACTCATCAAATGTCTTTGGAAGTTCCACATTATTTTCTTCAAAAATTTCTTTGTTATAATAGATTCCTTCAAACCAGCTGATTCCCGGAAGTGCATAGGTACTTCCGTTATATCCGTAAACACTTGTACCTGCTGTGGAATAATCAGCTGCCAGATCATCCAACGCTTCCAGATAACCTAATTTTGCATGTTTTAATGCAGAACCCGGTGACTCGCAGATGATGTCCGGTCCTTCGCCTGCGGAAAGCTGGGTATCAATAATTGTATCGTAGTTAGAGTTATCAATAAACTGATATTCAATCTCTACCTCCGGCACTGCCTCTGCAAGATAATCTAACATTGCCTGTACCGTGTCTTCACTATTCCAGTAAGACATACGGATTGTCACTTTGTCCGAAGAAGAGTCTGTTTTCTCTCCCTTTGTCTCTGTCTTAGATGCTGAATCTGTGCTTCCTGTATCCGAGGAGCTTCCACATCCTGCTACTACCCCAAGTGTCATTGCTGCGCACAATAATACGCTCAAAACTTTTCTCTTCATACCTTTTTCTCCTTTTCCCGAAAGAAAATACCGCTGTCTGCTGCTGTTTTTCTCTTTCATTTGATATATTTATCATACAGTCGAACCTAGCAGAATAAAATAATACTTTCTTTGGAAAAGTAATACTTTTTCATGTATTTTATTTTGGATTTTTCTTCTGCAGCGTATCCGGCATCTTTACCGTAAAGCAGGTATATTTTGCATCAGTGACTTTCACTTCAAGACTTCCGAGTGCTCCGTAATAAAGCTCCAGACGTTCCTTGATATTGTGGATTCCATAGCCTTTTCCCTGTTCATTCAACAATTTCTCTACCATTTCAAGTTCGATCAAAGGTCCGTTATTGTAAATAGAAAATACCAGCTGCTCCGGTTTTCTGCAAAACTCTACAATAATTTTTCCGGTGTCCGGTTCTTCCATATAATCAATGCCGTGCTTCATCGCATTTTCCACCAGCGGCTGAAGCAGAAAGTTCGGCATACAGCATTCGAGACCGCTCTCATCTATACGGTATTCCACCTCAAATGGTTCCTCATGCATTTTTTTCTGGATCTCAATATACGCCCGGATATTCTCCAACTCACTGCTCACCGTTGTGATCTGTTGTCCGTTGTTTAATGCTGTGCGGTAGAATTTTGCCAGAAGTCCTGTGATATCGCTGATATCGTCATCCCCTTTTCTGAGCGCCTTCCACTTGATACCTGAGAGGCAGTTGTAGAGGAAATGAGGGTTCATCTGCGCCTGCAGCGCTCTCAATTCGGATTCTTTTTTCTCAATCTCCATCTTGTATACTTCATTAATCATGGAATCTAACTGCACAGTCATTCTTCCGAGACTGTTCGTCACCATGCCAACCTCATCCGTGTCGGTTGTGTGACAGGGATTTTGCAGATCGCCGTTTGCAATACGCTCCGCCTGATCCCTCAACTGCAAAATTCTCTGACCGATCACACGCGACAGCACTCCAATCACCACCAGTGTCAGTCCGACACAAATAAGTACTACTATGATTGTAGAAAATATAATGGAATAAATCTGTTCCGAGATTGTATTCCGGTCAATAAAATAGTAAATTTTCCAGTCGACTTTTTCCATCGACGCTTCTTTTAAAATATATTCTTTATTTAAGACGGATGCATCCTCCGGGTTTTCTCCGATGTACGCTTCAATTTTCTGTTCCATCTGCTCATCAGCAATTTTTTTTGTGTAAATCACCTGACCATTTCCGTCTTTTATCACGATCCCGTTGTCCAGATAATCCATCGTATCAAACGGTTCCAAAATCCGGTTTAAGTAAAATTCCGCACGCAGTACACCGATTCTTCTGCTGGTCGTTGCCGTATCTAAAATTGTCCGCGTTGCATACAGCTTTCCGTCCTCCTCGACCGTCCACTCTGTATTAAAATCTTTTTCGTGCTTTTTGTACCACACCGTATCCTCATATGGCTCCGCCGACTCCAGGAAAGAGCCTATGTCTGATGCCGTATTTGGTGTGACGATTTTGATCATTTTTAAGTTTTCATCACTCGTTATAAAGTACCAGAATACCGGTTCCACCGTCTTATTCAGGCTCTGTGCGATTGCACTACCATTATAGGCATTCCCCTCCAACGTCTGTCGAAATTCCAGATTGTACGCCAGATATTTTGTAAAATCTGTCTCTCTCTGAAAAATAGCGTCTGCCTCCTGACACATACGGTGTAAATTATTGTCCATCGTCACTTCTGTCTGGTCCAGCAGATTTTGATTTGCCGCAGAAAACGAATGAATACCGAGAATACATAACGGAATCGACACCAGAATAATATAACTTATAATAAGCTTTTTCTGCATAGACGCATTATGTATAAACCAGTTACAGATTTTCTTCACTTGACCTTCTCCCCGCTTCTTATGTATTTCTGTCAACATGACCGCACCACTGTATTTCACTTCCAATTTTTCTGTTTATTTCTGCTCACGGTACTGCTTCGGTGTCACACCATAGTAATTTTTAAACAGTTTGTTGAAATAGGGCTGGTTTGTGTAGCCACATGCCTTTCCGATATCCACGATCTTCCAGTTGCTCTCCTCTAACAGTTCTTTCGCTTTCTTCATGCGATAGTCTGTCAAATATTTCACAAGATTGTATCCTGTCTCCTTCTTGAAAATAAAGCTCACATAGGACGCTGTGAGGCAGACTTTTTCTGCGATCTCTTCCAGACCGATATCATGCATATACTCATTCTTGATGACTTTTTTGATTTCGGATACCGTGAGGCTCGTATCCGGCAGACTCTGTTTCTGAGAAACAGTGATCTCCCGTATCACTTTTGACACAACTTCGCCCACTTTCCAAAGATCATGACTGTTCATAATTTCATCTGCTGTCTGCATGATCAGGCTCTCGTTATAGATGCCGTACTTCTGATAAATAGCCTTGACAATATCTAAAATCAGATACTTTGCATAAAATGCACTCGACGCTTTTTCATTTTCCAGACGTTTCAGATATACCAATAACTGTTCTTCCACTGCAGGCATATTTTCATCCTCTATGCTTCGGAAAATACTATCTTTCATCTGCATGGTTTCCTCGAGCGTTCCTGTATCCCGCGCTGCTTTCTGTGCAATGTAGATTACTCCCGAAAAATAGCTGAACGTGTCATTTCGGACATCTTCCATTTCTTTTACCCTGCCTGAAAATTCTTTTATTCCAAAGAATGTTGTTCCGACAATAATCGATGGCATCTCTGCTTTTTCCTCGGTCAGATCGGCATATAATAAACGGATGGAATTTTCCACTTTCCGTTCCTCGATCGGCTCTCTGCTGTAAATGATCACATAAATCTGGTTTGGCTAAAAGTCGATCTGTTCATATGGTAATTTCATATTGCGTTTCAGTATTTTTTCAAATTCTTCCTCGCACAGTTCAAAGTAATTGTTCCGTGTCTCAATACTCACGAAACAGATATATTTATTTTCCAGATTAATCTTGTATTCTTTTAATTTTTCCACAATCTCTGTCACAGATTCTTTCGTGTTAAAAAGTCTGTATAACAATAATTTTTTATCTGCGACTAACAGATTTTCTTTCTGTTCTTTCCACTGCTTTTTCTGTCTGCAAAGTGCAATGACATGCTCCATCACCTGTTTGAATTCCTCCACTTCGATCGGTTTTAACAGGTAATTGACCGCACTTACCTCGCATGCCTTTTTCGCATAATCAAACTCGCTGTAAGCACTGAATATAATAATGATCACATCCGGTCTGTTTTCCTTTGCATATTTTGCAAGTTGTAGTCCGTCCATATACGGCATTTTTACGTCGGTCAATAAAATATCCACATCCTGATATTTCTGTAGATACTCCATTGCCAGTTTTCCGTTAGCTGCTTCCGCTACTTCAAGCTCAAATTGAAATTTTTCAATCAAAAACCGGATTCCCTCACGCTCTGTTCTTTCATCATCTACTAATAGTATTTTCATTTTCCCCACAATCCTTTTTTCTTCTGTATCATTTTTATACGCATACTATTTCCAATCTCCGCTTTCCGACATTCTTTCATCTCTTGTCGTTTTGTATACACTGCCTCAATTATATTTTATTAATCCGGTATCCTGTTTGAAATAACATATTTTTTTGATTTCTTGCAATTATTTGGTATCTTTCATTTTTACCGCAGATTATTCACCTTCCCAACTGAAATATATCCATCAACAAGTGCCCGGAAATCCGTTCCCTCCGGGGCATTCTCATTATAATTTCCATGCACAGTCAGTCGTATTCTTCCATTTTCAAGCCCCTCTTCCAGATACTCGTCAATGAAAAATCCACAGTCTGCAATTTTTCTGTCATATAAAATTCCCCGCAGCTTCTCAAGTTCACACTGCGGAAAATTTACGTTCCAGATCTGATTGTGCGCCAAAGGCTGTTCCATCAGTTCTTTCAGCATCTGCTCAAGGTAAGCGTCTGTCACCTCATGACACTCCGATGCACCTTCAGAAAACGCAATCGCATGCACACCTGCGCACGCAGCTTCTAACGCAGCACCTACGGTCGCTGAATACTGAATATCTGTTCCGCTGTTATAGCCATAATTGATACCGGAAAAAACATAGTCCGGCTTTTCCTTCACAATATTTAAAATTCCAAAACGCACACAGTCCGCCGGTGTTCCTGTACTTGCATACGCGTGCACACCCTCCACCGGAAAATCAACCGGAAAAAACTCTATCGTTTCATGCAGTGTGATCCTGTGTGACATTGCACTGCGCTGTCCGTCCGGTGCCACTACCCAGACTTTACCATATTTTTTTGCTGCCCGTGCCAAACGAATGATACCGTCTGACTGTATTCCATCATCATTTGTAATTAATATTTTTTGCATTATGTTTTCCTTTTCCACAAATTTTCTGAGACTCTCTTCTCCATCTTTTCTATTTAATTTATCATATCCTTTTTTCCACGAAAATGCAAAACTCCTCAAAATGAGGACTTTTTAGCCTTAAAAGTCCTCATTTTGAGGAGTTTACTTTTTCGTTCATATACACAAATATAAACTGCATTCCCTTATTCTCTGTTTTCATATTGAAACCATCGCCAGTTTTACTGCTTTACTCTTCTCCGAAATAAGCACTTTTTTCAAGAGTGATACTGGGCGGATTCGAACCACCAACTTCGGTTTTGCAAACCTATGCCCTACCAGCGGCTACAGCATCGGATACGAAACAACAGAATGCACACCCGGCGAATATCTATTGTCATAAAAATCCCCTCACGGAGTATGTTTATCAAATTTTCCATGAGGGGGCTGTTTCAAACTGATTTCATTCTGCTGATTTCACGATCAGCACCTGAAACGCTCTTAGTTGCTGAATAATGCAGTAGACAGATATCTGTCACCGGAATCTGGAAGAAGAACTACAATATTCTTTCCTTTATTTTCCGGTCTCTTTGCTAAAATAGTGGCTGCTTTTAAAGCTGCTCCTGAAGAAATACCAACCAGAACGCCCTCGCTTACTGCAAATGCTCTTCCCTCGTCAAAAGCATCCTCATTTTCAATTGGAATGATCTCATCATAAACGGAAGTATTCAAAGTATTCGGAACAAATCCTGCTCCGATTCCCTGGATCTTGTGCGCTCCTGCTTTTCCTGTAGAAAGAACTGCACTTGTTGCAGGCTCAACTGCTACAACTTTGACATTTGGATTCTGCTCTTTTAAGTACTCACCAACACCTGTTATGGTTCCGCCTGTACCAACGCCGGCTACAAAAATATCTACTTTTCCGCCTGTCTGCTCCCAGATTTCCGGTCCGGTTGTTGCCTTGTGTGCTGCCGGGTTTGCAGGGTTTACGAACTGGCCTAAAATAACGGCTCCCGGAATCTCTTTTGCAAGTTCATCCGCTTTTGCGATCGCACCTTTCATTCCCTTAGCGCCCTCTGTCAAAACAAGCTCTGCGCCGTATGCTTTCAAAAGATTTCTACGCTCAACACTCATGGTATCCGGCAGTGTTAAGATTGCTCTGTATCCTTTGACCGCTGCAACTGCTGCAAGACCGATACCTGTGTTACCGCTGGTTGGTTCAATAATGGTTGCGCCCTCTTTTAAAATACCTTTTTTCTCTGCATCCTCGATCATTGCCAATGCAATTCTGTCCTTTACAGAACCGGCCGGGTTAAATGCCTCAAGTTTTACTAAAATGGCTGCATCTGTCACGCCTGCTTTTGCAGCATATCTGCTTGCGTTTACGATTGGTGTTTTTCCTACTAACTCTAATGTACTTGATTTGATATCACTCATGTTAATCCTCCTTGTTTTCTGAAAGAAAATCCGAGCTCCGAGCGAGGAGAGGATTTTTCCTCCTTGTTTTTGCGAAGCAAAATGCGACTGTTTCTTATCCGCCGCAATGCGATCCTCGCAGAGCGTTTTTTTATGTAATGGAAACGAAGTTTCCTAATTACATAAAAACAGCAGGTATCCTATGCATGACACCTGCCCTAGTTACAAATTTTTAGCGGGTACACAATGCATATGAAAAATAAACCGTACTCATACATACAGCCTGACAACAGCAACAACACATCATATGATTTTTCTGTGTGCTTAATCCTGTGTATTTCATATCATTGTCTCCTCTCTCATTTCCTACTAATCATATAGGAATATGTGTTTATATTTGAATTATAACGATTAACATCTTTACTGTCAACTATTTTTTCATAAATTTTTGCAATTCTTTTCGTTATGATACATTTTCCTGTTCACTTGCATTGCGTTACAATAACGATGCCTGGCTGCTGCTATATCTGGTTTAGCTTGCAAATTTTACAGTATCTGCCGGAAGTACTTTTGCGATGCGTTCCAGTGCCTCTTTTAGCGTACTTCTCGGACAAGCCACGTTAATCCGCTGGAATCCTCTTCCACATTTTCCAAAAATTCTTCCACTATCAAGCCAGAGTTTCGCCTTGTGAACGATCAAATCCTCCAACTCCTGCGTGCACAATCCAAGTCCATTAAAATCAAGCCAGATCAGATACGTTCCCTCATGTTCCACCATGTTCACGCCCGGAAGATTTTTTTCCACAAATTCTTTTGTAAAAGCGATATTGTCAGCCACATATTTTTTCATGGTCTGATACCACTCTTCCCCATCCCTGTAAGCCGCCGCACATGCCACAAGTCCGGCTGCATTGAGCTGACTGTATCCGGCTGCATCCAACTGTTTTTTGAATGCATTTTTCAGTTTCTGGTTCGGGATAAAAATATTAGAAGTCTGCAGACCTGCCAGATTAAACGTTTTGCTCGGTGAAGTACAGGCAATTGTCATCTCCTCATATTCCTTTTTCAGATTTGCAAAAACCTGATGTTTTCCCTGAAAAGCAAAATCTGCATGAATCTCATCGCTCACAACGATCACATGATGTCTGTAGCAGATATCTCCAATTGTCTCCAACTCCTCTTTTGTCCACACTCTTCCGACCGGGTTATGAGGATTGCAAAGGAAAAAGAGTTTGACCTGTTCCTCCACGATTTTTTTCTCAAAGTCTGCAAAATCAATATGATAGCGATTGTCCTCTCCTAAGAAAAGGTCACTGCTTACGATTTTTCTTCCATTATCTGAAATCACTTCTGAAAAAGGATAATATACCGGTGACTGAATCAATACTGCATCTTCCGGATCTGTATATGCTTTTACGGACAACGCCAGCGCCATCACGATTCCTGGTGTTTTGACCAGCCAGTTTTCCTGTACTTCCCAGTCATGATGTTTCTTCAGCCATCCTTTCACAGCTTCAAAATAAGATTCCTGTCCATCACTGTATCCAAAAATTCCATGCTGCACCTGTTTGATCAACGCATCCTGTACATAAGAAGATGTCTGAAAATCCATATCTGCAACCCAGAGTGGCAGCACATCTTCCGGCATACCTCTTTTCACTGCAAAATCATATTTTAAGCAGTTTGTATTTCTTCTGTCTGTAATTTTGTCAAAGTCAAGATTTCTTTCTGCCATGCTGTGCCTCCAGTTTCTTCTATTTGTAATATATTGCTGTCTTCTGTGACTGGTTATTATAATTTTCTACTGTTTCTGTAGGTCTTGTTGGATATATATATCATAGCAGAATCTTGCTTTTTGACATAATTCATTTTATCTAGAATCAGCTATAGGTGTATCCTATAACCGGAGTTTCACTAGCGTAGTGTCACAGATTTTGTGGTGCTTTCGCAGGGTGTGAAGGGGCAGATATAAGCGTCCTCGCACAAGTCGTGATTTTATTGGTTTATGAAAAGAAAAACGGTACAGACGAAATATGATGTTCCTGTTCGCCGGGCATTCCGATAAGCCTCTAAAGAGTCTTATCTCCATGGCTCACGAAGGAAATCATATTTGTCTGCACCGTTTTTCTTTTATTTACGCTGTGAATGACTTGTGAGAGGACGCTTATACATGCCCAATTTACGCTATGAAACGCACCACAGGATCTGCAATTTACGTTATGGAACTCTGGTTATAGAATGGGGAGTCTAAGGGTATTGAAATGCTGAATGCTAACTCTGTAACTTCAGAACTGACATATTTCATTCAGATTCTTCATCCGTTGTTATCTTACGAAAACCTATATTACTAAGTGACCTTCCAGTCATCCATCCCGGAGTTTCATCTTTGATCTCTGCCGTTTGCAACCTGAATTGACAGATTTTCACAACTTGGATATTGCATGCTACACAGCTTTGGATGAATAAAAAATAGAAATGATTTGTTTTCAGGATTTTTGGAGCGGCCGGTCCTTAGAAAGTAGACATTGCGATTTCAAAAGACAATGTAACTGGATTTTGAAATCACGATGGATACTTTCTTAGTACCGTTGCCAGCGACAACAAGCGGAAGCGTTCCTGAAAACAAACAGTTCTATTTTTTATATTTCTATACACTTTGTTGGCATGCAATACGACATAACCTCAGGAAATCCGTAACACCACCTGCAAGCGGCAGTTCACAAGTTAAACTCTGGTTTTACATCTGATTGATGATCTGCTCGAGATCATCACAGTATTTTTTAGCTTCCTCAAATTTTCCTGCCTGCAGTGCAAATGAAATCCGGTTCTCCACTTCTTTTTTCTTCTGCTCAAGTTCCAGATAATTTTTATCAAAATGGTCGGCATAGATCATTTTGCGGAATTTACGGATACTCATTTTGCGGAGTTTCTTCTCTTCTACAAAAAGTACATAATCCATACAGTTTGCAACTGTATAGAAATCATGCGATACCATCAGAACCGCACCCTCGTATTTTTCAATTGCCTGTTCCAATGCAAGCTGGGAATAAGTGTCAAGGTGGCTTGTAGGCTCATCCAAAAGAAGAAGGTCTGCATTCATCCGGGAGATTTTTGTAAGCTGAAGCAGATTTTTTTCTCCGCCGGATAAATTCTCTACTTTGTTATAAACTAACTCTTCTTCAAATCCGTAAGTTTTTAAATAACGGACAATCTCCGCTTCTGTCTCAAAACCTGCATCCTCAAAGTTTTTCAAAACCGTCTCTTTCTCGTTAAAAACTTCCCCATGCATCTGGGAAAGATAGGCAATTTTAAGGTCTGGGGCAAGTTTAATGGCTGGATTGTTGTTTTTATAAATATCACGCAAAATGGTTGTCTTTCCGGTTCCGTTTGGTCCGACAATTGCCACTTTCTCACCAGCCTCCATGGAGAAGGTCACTTCCTCCATGATCTGCCGGTCGAATGCGACACTGTAATTTTCCACTTCCAGAATCACTTTTTCATGATTCTGTTCCGTTCTTTCTTCACTGGTGGTCTCATCCGCATCTGTCTGTCCTGAAACGTCTCCCTGCACATCATTCGATGATTTTGCACTGGTGTGCAGTTCAATCTGAGGCTGTTTGATATCCACAAACGGAGATTTTGTTTTCCGCGCTTCGAGACGCTCCAACAGAGAAACTCTCGCTTTTAGACTTCTTCCCTTTGTCGCACTGTCCACCTTTGTCGCCTCATTCCGCAGACGTTCCACAATTTTGCGATTGCGCTCAATCTCTTCCATATCTGCTGCCGCAAGTTCCTGCTGCTCGATCTTCATCTCCAACAATGCAAAATTGTAATCCACATATGTGCCGTCAAACTCCTGAAGCTCTGCATTCTCCAAATGAAGAATTTTGTTGAAACAGTGATTCAAAAGATACCGGTTATGTGTGATGACTAGCAGAGTTCCCTTGTGGGAATTGATCAGGTTTTTCAGTGCATTCAAATGTTCAAAATCAAGGAACACATCCGGCTCGTCCATGATGATAAATTTCGGACTGATCATCATCTCACGGATCACCTGGATCAACTTAAATTCTCCTCCGCTGAGGTTTGTCAAAAGATGATTTTCATAGTCTTTCAGATTTGCAATTTTTAACTGTTTACGAATATTGCTCTCATAAAAATCCCCGTCGATCGCCTGAAACTGATCCATGACATTCTGATAACGCTCCATCAGCTCGTCCAGTTCATCTGCCGTTGCCATCTCATCACAGATTGTGTTGATCTCATTTTGCAGGCGCACAAACTCCTCACTCAGATAGTCAAAAACGGTGACTTCTTTTTCCTCATCCAGCGAATAAAACTGACTGACATAACCGATTCTGCCCGGAACATCCACGATCAGTCTGCCATCGTATAAGTAATTGTCCGGGTGCAGGATCATGTCCACCAACGTACTTTTTCCGGTTCCGTTTGTTCCGATAAATGCGCAGTGCACATCATCTTCCAACGTAAATGATATTTTGTTATATAAGTCCTTCTGCGGGAAGGAATACGATAATTTTTCTGCTTTTATCATAAATTTCTCTTTCCTTTTTTTATTGTTCCCCGCTCATTGTAGCATAACTTTCGTAATGTCACAATGCGCAGATGTCCTGACAACACCTGCGCATTTTTCCTGATTCTTCCATATATTCTTATTATTTTCCAAAATGGAAAAATCCTTTTTTCTCATAAGGTTCACTCTTGTAGGAAACGAGTTCGTAACCAATCTCTTTGATCTCTTTTTTTGCCCAAGGAATGTCGATCTCATTATCACTGATAATCACTGTTTCTCCGTCTTTCGCAGAGGATGTTACCTTTTTTACCTGAAAATTTTTGCGGATCAGATCATTCATATGGGACTCACACATACCGCACATCATGCCGTCGATTTTTAATGTTGTTTTTATCATAGCATTCACCTTTTCCTGATTTGCAATTACGAAATCCATTGTGGAAACATACTTTAATAAAAATGGATTTCTGAAAACATCTTCAATATATACCCATGTGGGGTATTCGTCAATTTTGTTTTGCTATAATGATATTTCTTCTCAATACACTTTTTTCAAACCTATCCATTCTAATATTTGAGGCTTTCAAAGTGTGGATACGATATTCTGTCATTTTTCCAGACCTTAACGACTTATTGCAAAGTTACAAGGACATTCATAAACCTCATTTGTATAATATAAAGAAATCCCCGAAAACTCGATGCTTTCGGGGAAATTTGCTCTTTTTCGATATTCGGTTGAATTATCTCTTTGAGAACTGTGGAGCGCGACGAGCTGCTTTGAGACCGTATTTCTTACGCTCTTTCATTCGTGGATCACGTGTTAAGAATCCAGCTTTCTTAAGAACTGGTCTGTAATCACCGTCTACTGTAAGTAATGCGCGGGAGATACCATGTCTGATTGCTCCTGCCTGTCCTGTGTATCCGCCACCTTTAACGTTTACTAAAACATCAAATTTATCAGATGTCTCTGTAGCTACTAATGGCTGACGAACGATAACTTTTAATGTATCTAATCCGAAATATTCGTCGATATCTCTTTTATTGATTGTGATTTTTCCTGTACCTGGTACTAAATATACTCTGGCAACAGATGATTTTCTTCTTCCGGTTCCGTAATTCTTTGTATTAGCCAATGTCCTTTACCTCCTAATTAGAATGTTAAAACTTCTGGTTTCTGAGCAGCATGTTTGTGATCAGGTCCAGCGTATACAAATAATTTTGTGTACATCTGTCTTCCTAAAGGTCCTTTTGGAAGCATGCCTTTTACAGCGTACTCGATAACTCTTTCAGGATGTTTTGCTAACATTTCTTTTAATGTAGTTTCTTTCATTCCACCTACATAATCGGAGTGGTTGTAATATACTTTCTGAAGTAATTTCTTACCTGTAACTTTAACTTTCTCTGCATTTACAACGATCACATAATCACCTGTATCGATGTGTGGTGTAAAGATTGGTTTATTTTTTCCTCTTAATACTTTAGCAACTTCAGATGCTAAACGTCCTAATGTCATACCTTCAGCGTCAACTACGTACCATTTTCTATCAATGGTAGCTGGGCTAGCCATAAAAGTTTTCATTGATTTTCCTCCTAGAAATAATGTTATGAAATGCTTCCACCATGTGAATGTCCAGGACACATCGCTTCTTCATTAAATAAATTGTTTATAGTTTAAATGTCTCACCGGGGCTTTTGGTTCGACATTAATTCACTATCACAGACTTATGTATTATATTACACGAATCCTTGCGTGTCAAGAAAATCTTTCTATAATTCTCGACTTTTCTTGTACTTATCCACATGATTTTCTATTTTCACTCTCTTTATCCACTTTGGATTGTCAGCCAATTACGAATATCATGTTTCAGATATACCTTCTGCATCCTCATACTCAATCCCCATCATCGTCAGTCCATGCGCCGGAGCCGTTGGTCCGGCAGCTGTGCGGTCTTTCTTCCCAAGAATCTGTGGTATCTCATCCGGCGCCATCTCGCCGCCGCCGACACGTATCAGCGTTCCCGCGATAATACGCACCATATTGTATAAAAATCCATTTCCGGTCACCCGAATGGTAATAATGTCATTCCCGTCTTTCTCCACCTCACAGGAATAGATCGTGCGCGTCGTTGTTTTGACCTGTGCCCCAACTGCACAAAAGCTCTTGAAATCATGCTCTCCCACAAGATACGATGCCGCCTGCTTCATTTTGTCCACATCCAGTTTGTGATGATAAAAATAAGTGTCCAGTCTGCGGTTCGGCATACGGAAAGTACGGTTTAAAATGCGGTACTCGTATGTTTTCCGGCTGACCTGATATCTCGGATGCCAGTCGGACGGAACTTCGCACGAATCCTGCACGACAATATCCTCCGGCAGCCTCTGATTTAATGCAAATGAAATTTTATCTGCCGGCATTCTTGTCTCCGTATCGAAAATAGCTACATTTCCCATGGAATGCACCCCGGAGTCCGTCCGGCTTGCACCGGTCACTGTGATTTCTTCCCCCAGCAGCTTTGACAGGTTTTCATTTAGTACCTGCTCAATGGTGATTCCGTTCGGCTGTATCTGCCACCCGCAGTAATTCGTTCCATCATAGGCTACGATCAGTTTTACTCGCTTCATCCAATTTCCCTTTTCTTCATCTACACCTCTTCAGATAATTTTCGTATATCCAGTCACTTTACATTGGCCAAGGCAAAAATGTACGGCACAATAAGATCACGATAAAATACGCAAAGATGATTGCATAAGCCTTATGATCCACCGCCACATATTTCAACGGTTTCATCTTGGTACGACCCTCACCGCCATTGTAGCAGCGTGCTTCCATTGCCATCGCAAGATCGTCTGCGCGGCGGAATGCAGAGACAAAAAGCGGTACAAGAAGCGGTACCATGTTTTTTACTTTATGAATCAGATTTCCACTCTCAAAATCTGCCCCACGCGCCATCTGTGCTTTCATGATTTTGTCCGTCTCCTCGATCAGGATCGGGATAAAACGCAGTGCAATAGACATCATCATAGCGATAGCATGCACCGGAATACCGATTTTGCTCAGTGGCATGAGTGACTTTTCCAGACCATCTGTCAACTGATTTGGTGTTGTCGTTAAAGTCATGATCGAAGTTCCAAGAATCAGGTATGTCAGTCGGATTGCCATCAACACTGCATTCTGCGCACCTTCTGCTGTGATCTTAAAAATCCACAACTGCACGATCGGTTCGCCCGGTGTCAGGAACAGGTTGAATAATGCTGTGATAAGCATTAACACCATGATCGCCTTCAATCCTTTTACCATGAACTTAAACGGCACCTTTGATGTTTTGATCACTGCAAACAGAAATGCCGTAGCTGCAAGCAGCGCAGCAATTCCCTTAAAGCAGAACAGCGATATAATATAAATTAATGTTGCAAATAATTTTACTCTCGGGTCCAGTTTATGAATGACAGAATCTGCCGGATAATACTGGCCTAACGTAATATCTCTTAACATAAGTTCTCCTCTTCCAGATTGGAACCCCTGTGATTCGGTTCCCTTCCAAGTAAAACTTCCAGTAAGCTCTCCCTTGCCTCCGCAACGGTTGTAGCCTCCGTGTTTACATTCAGTCCTTTTTCTTTCAGTTCATGCATCAGATAGGTTACCTGCGGTGCTGCAAGCCCGATCTGTTCCAGTTCTTTGTAATGTTTGAACACTTCACACGGAGTATTGTCAAACATCACCTGTCCATGGTTCATCACAATGATACGTTCCACGTATTTTGCGACATCCTCCATGCTGTGGGAAACAAGGATAACCGTAATTCCTTTTTCCTTATGCATTCTTGCGATGAGATCTAGGATTTCATCTCTTCCTGCCGGATCTAAACCGGCGGTCGGCTCATCTAAGATCAGCACTTCCGGTTTCATTGCAAGTACACCCGCGATCGCAACTCTTCTTTTCTGCCCGCCGGAAAGGTCAAACGGCGACTGATAGTAAAGTTCCTCCGGCAGTCCTACGCTCCTCAATGCCTCAAATGCACGCAATCCTGCTTCTTCCTTGGACAATCCCTGATTTTTCGGTCCAAAACACACATCATCAAAAATGGTCGTCTCAAATAACTGATGCTCCGGGTACTGAAATACAAGTCCAACACGGTTTCGAAGTTCTCTCAGGTCAAAATCCTCGTCATAAATATCCTGACCATTAAAATAAATCGTCCCGGAAGTTGCCTTCACCAGACCGTTCAAATGCTGGATCAAAGTTGATTTTCCGGAACCGGTATGTCCAATCACACCGATAAACTGTCCGTCCCTGATCTCTAAGTTTACATCCTTAAGCGCCTGAATCTGGTAAGCAGTTCCCTCGCTGTATACATAATTTATCTTATCTAAAATGAGTGACATGGCACCCTCCATTATTTATTTTCCGCTCAGGAAATCTTTCCCTGCGGTATTCCACACTGTCTGCTTACGTCTATCCCGCGATTTTCATAATCGCGTCCACAAGTTCTTCTCTGGTCAAAACCCCCAATGGAATGTCAAGTCCCGACTGACGCAGCAGATCTGCTAACAATGTGATCTGTGGAACATCCAGCCTGTGCTCTTTTAATGTTCCCACCTGTGAAAAGATTTCACGCGGTGTTCCCTGCATGACAACATGTCCTTTATCCATGACATAAACATAATCTGCATCCACTACTTCTTCCATATAATGTGTGATGAGCAGAATTGTCACGCCTTTTTTCCGGTTCAGCTCATGCGCTGCATGTAATACTTCTTTTCGTCCATTCGGATCGAGCATGGCAGTCGGTTCATCTAACACGATGCATTTGGGTTCCATTGCCATAACACCCGCGATCGCCACACGCTGTTTCTGTCCACCGGAGAGTTTGTTCGGGGAATGGTGTCTGTACTGTAACATTCCAACTGATTTTAAACTTTCTTCCACTCTCTGCCAGATTTCATCCGTCGGAACTCCGATATTTTCCGGGCCGAATCCGACATCTTCTTCTACCACGCTGGCAATGATCTGATTATCCGGGTTCTGGAATACCATTCCGGCTGTTTTCCGCACTGGAAGGATATTTTCTTCCTGCGTCACATCTTTTCCGTCTACCCAGAGACTTCCCTCCGTCGGAGCAAGTAACGCATTGATATGTTTTGCCAACGTAGACTTTCCAGAACCGTTATGACCTAAAATAGCAATAAACTGCCCCGGCTGCACATCAAGGTCGATATGATCTAATGCTGTCTGGATGGATTCCACATTGCCTTCTTCGTCCCGGCGGATATATTCATGAACGAGCTGTTTTGCTTTGATGATTCCCATCCGTCTAATCCTCCCACTTTAATCGGTGAAGCTGTCCCTCTAACTTCATATGATCAAAATGATTCTGTCTGAGAGCTTCATACAAAACAATTGCAACAGAATTGGAAAGATTCAGCGACCTTGTCTCCCCGATCATCGGAATCCGTACACAGGTATCCGGGTTCGCTTTTAAAATTTCTTCCGGGATTCCGGCACTCTCTTTTCCAAACATAATGAAACAGTCCGGTTCATAGGACACGTCCGAATACACATGTCTTCCCTTTGTGGTTGCCATATAAATCTTCGCATTTGGATTTTTTTCACAGAAATCATCCCAGTTTACATAAGTTGTAACATCCAGATCTTTCCAGTAATCCATGCCTGCCCTTTTTAACGCTTTTTCATCCAGTCGGAAACCAAGCGGTTCGATCAGATGAAGTTTTGTTCCTGTCGCAACACAGGTTCTTCCGATATTTCCTGTATTTGCCGGTATTTCCGGTTCATATAATACAATATTTAACTCTGCCACTAATTTTTCTCCTCACGCAGTTCTTGAATGAAAATCTCCATGCGATCCAATGCCTTCTTTAAATCTTCCAGAGAATATGCATAAGAAATACGAAGATATCCCTCGCCGCAGTCACCAAATGCGGTTCCCGGTACAACTGCCACTTTCTGCGAATTCAACAGTTTTGTTGCAAATTCTTCCGATGTCATGCCAAATTCCTTAATACATGGAAAAACATAGAATGCCCCGAACGGTTCAAAACAGGATAATCCCATTTCCTGAAAGCGGTGCATCAGATAACGGCGTCTTCCATTATATTCCTCACGCATCTTCGCAACATCTTCATCTCCGTTCCGAAGTGCTTCAACTGCCGCATACTGACTCGTCGTCGGTGCGCACATGATCGCAAACTGATGAATCTTTAACATCTGCTTAATGATCACTTCCGGTCCACATGCATAACCTAATCTCCATCCGGTCATCGCATAGGATTTGGAAAATCCATTGATCAAAATGGTACGTTCTTTCATTCCCGGAAGTGATGCAATGGTAACATGGTTATCACCTGTATAAGTCAGCTCTGAATAGATTTCATCGCTCAGCACAAACAGGTCATATTTTTTTACGACCTCGGCTATTTTTTCCAGATCTTCCTTCTCCATAATCGCTCCGGTTGGATTGTTTGGAAATGGAAGCACTAATAATTTTGTCTTTGGTGTGATAGCCGCCTCTAATTCTTCCGGTGTCAGGCGGAACTGATTTTCCGCTTTTAATTCAATGATCACCGGTGTTCCATTGGCAAGCACACAGCATGGGAGGTAGGACACATAACTCGGCTGTGGAATCAGAACCTCATCTCCCGGATCAAGCATGGCACGCATCGCAATATCAATTGCCTCACTGCCTCCTACGGTCACCATAATCTCATTGTTGTAGTCATAAGATACACCAAAACGTCTTTTCAGATATTTATCAATTTCAATTTTTAATTCTTTCAGTCCTGCATTGGAAGTATAAAAAGTTCTTCCCTTTTCCAGCGAATAGATACCCTCATCACGGATATGCCATGGTGTGTCAAAATCAGGCTCACCAACACCAAGCGAGATAGCATCTTTCATCTCATGAACAATATCAAAAAACTTACGGATACCGGATGGCTGGATCGTTGTGATTGTTTTGCTTAACGGATTCCTCATATTACATCTCTATCCTTTCGTCTTTTGCCTGTTCTGCCATAACGGTTCCATGATCTTTATATTTCTTTAAAATAAAGTTTGTCTTAGTGCTTAAAACAGAATCCAATGGGGATAATTTATCAGAAACAAACTGTGAAACTTCACGAAGTGTTTTTCCTTCGATTGTTACCATGAAATCAAATCCTCCGGAAATCAGATATACAGAATTCACTTCCGGATAGTTGTAGATACGCTCAGCCACTTTGTCAAATCCCATACCGCGCTGTGGAGTAACACGAACCTCGATCAAGGCTGTTACTTTTTCAATTCCGGCTTTGTCCCAGTCAATCAATGTATGATAACCGCAGATAATGTGTTCCTCTTCCATCTTCTGAAGTTCATTGACAACAGATGCCTCATCCACACCTAAAATAATTGCAAGTTCTTTTAAATCAATTCTACTGTTTTTCTCTATAAAAGTTAAAATCTTTTCACGCATAATCACAAATTCCTTTCTCTCATTCCACATACACTACTTCATAGGATCAAATATTTTTTACATTTGTAGTAATTATCTCCCGATCACTTTATATAACTCATCCGTCTTTGGTGGCTCTAAAAATCTTCGTTCATCCTCATTCAGCAGGACACGGTCATTTCCCGCGGTAGCTTTTCCGATGATCGTCGCTTTGATCCCTGCTTTTTCCAGTTCACGTACCAGATGATTTCCATCCTGTGCCGCCATCAGCATACACCCGCTGGAGATCAAAAGATAAGGATTCACTCCGAAAAATTCACAAACCTCTACTGTTTCCTGACGAATTGGTATCTTCTTTAAGTCGATTTCAAGTCCGACGCCAGATGCCTCTGCCATTTCCCACAGAGCTCCGAAAATTCCGCCCTCTGTCACGTCATGCATTGCACTAACGCCAGACGTCACGGCGACTGCGGCCTCAGACTGTACAGAAATATATGCATCCAACGCTTTTGCTTTCTCGATAAAAGGAACTGCAAAATGCGTTTTTAATTCTTCTTCTTTTTCTTTTGCGATAATGGAAGTGCCTTCAATTCCAATCCATTTGCTGACTAAAATATCCATGCCCGGTCTTGCACCTGCCGTGGAGATCAGATGTCCTTTTTTCACTTTTCCAACGCCACAGACACTGATGACTGGCTGGTTTACCACTCTTGTAACCTCAGTATGTCCGCCCATAACCTGCACATTTGCTTTTGCACAGGCTTCCTCCACCTGCTTCATCATCAGACACAGATCCTGCTCACAGACAGAAGTTGGTAAAAGTACGGTAAGAAGTACTCCAACTGGTTCCGCCCCTGCACTCGCAAGATCATTCACCGTAATCTGGATTGCAAGCGTTCCGATATCCTTTGCTGTTCCGGTGATCGGATCAGTCGACATCACAAGTGTCTCATCCTCCGCAAGCTGTACTGCTGCGCAGTCCTCTCCGACTCCGGCTCCTAAAACCACTTCCGGTCTCATGGTATGAATTTGTTTAAAAACAGAACGTTTCAGTACGTTCTCCGGTACTTTTCCAACTTTCATAATGTTTTATCTACTGTCCTTCTGTTGTGGTATTTTCTGTAATCTGGCTCTCATCCACGGTTCCAAGAATTGCCGCTGCTTCTGCAGAGCCATCCGCCGGTGTCTCTGCCGGAGTTTCTGCCGGTGTCTGTCCTGCTCCGCTATACTGGGCTACCGTTGCATAAATGGTTGCCTCATCGCCGGTTGCCAATGCTGCATTGACCGCTGCCGTTGCATTCGGATCCGCAGATGCAGTTCCTACATTCACGATCTTAGGAGATGATTTGTAAGTGCTCTTATTGATCGCATCCCTGCTCTGCTCCACGCCATCGACCGTTACGATTTTCCACAGTCTTGCCACATATCCCATATGTTTGCCCTGAGTTGTAGAAATAGAACCGACCGCATCCCCGGTTGCCACAAACTGTGTGCCGGGATCTTCCTCAGAAACAACCTCGCTCTCATATGTCACCTTGCGGTTGGAAGGTCTGGTCTCCTGTCCGTATATGTTAAAATAAATGTCTTTTCCAACCGTATACCCCTCGATGTAAATCGGTGCATCCAGATTATTGACAAATTTTAAATCCTTGTAATCTCCTGCAATTGCAGCATCCATAGATGGTTTTACATAGGTTACGATCATGGAATGGTTTGAGCGCTGTGTCACCTCAAGTTCCGCCTTTAACACTGCGTTGTATAACGTTGTTGACACCTGACATACACCGCCGCCATAAGACTGCACGGTCTGTCCGTTCTCGTAAGCACCTGCAAGTTCATAACCGCCCGCTGCCGTCAATGGTCCGATCGTCTGTCCAACGGAGAACTCCTCTCCCGGATATAATACGGTTCCATTGATCTTGCCTGCTGCCACACTGATATTAGCACATCTTCCGGCAGATGAGGTACTGTAATTGGTCGTGTAACTGCCAAGCAGATCTTTTACCTTTGCCAGTTCTTCCTTCGTGCCTTCCGGCTCCACAACCTCTGCCACAAGGTCAATCGAAGCATCCGTGCCATCCCAGTTGTTTTTTAAGTAATCTTCGATTGTCATCAGGGATTTTTCCACATTCACTTCAACGCCGGAACTTCCCTCAATAAACTGAAACTGCCCATTCTCACGGATCAGTCCGTTGTCAACTGCTTCATTGTTCAGTTTTTCTGCTTTTGCAGTCAATACTTCCCTTGCTGCTGTCTCATTTAATCCTAACGGAAGTTCAAATACTTTGCTTCCATGTTCCAGATCTTTTTTATCTTTATATCGTTTGATCAGATTGCCATTTCGTCCAACCGCAAGTGCTTCCTGCACTGCATTGGTATTCTGAAATGTGATGCCAAGCTCCTGTGCACTCACTTCCACACTTTTTCCATTGGCATTCAGTGTCAAAACAGCATCATCCACGCTCTGTGCATATGCACTGATGGCATCCCCAGCTTCTTCCTCTGTCATACCGCCAACATAGACATTTCCGATATAAACGCCATCTGCAATTTTATGATCCTCTGCTGTCCCTGCCTTTGTGACTGCTCTGCCTCCTGCAAAACCGATACACAATGCAGTCAACACAAACAGTGGAATCCATTTCATCCATTTTCTTGAAATTTTATTCATAGCTGATCTCTTTCTCTTTTCTTTACACCGCAGTGCAAGCCCGACAAATCACAGATTTTCGGGCTGACGGGCATTCGCCCTATCATTCATGCTCACTTTTGCCTACGCGTACATTTTACCCCATTATTCGGCTGATTTTCAAGGTGCATAACCACGAATATGATTGACTGCCCCCTGGAATTTTAGTATATTTTACATGAAAGCGGCAAGCACGGTTGTAATAAGCATTGTAGCAACTACAATAATCACAATTGCAGCCATTAATTTTTGATTTTTTTTCTTACCAAAATTATACATAGAACTACCTCTTTCTATTCTTGAATTTATACAAAAGAAAGGACAATACAACATGGCATTTCCATTCTTAGGACTCTTTATTATCTTTCTTTCGGTTGCTGCCTATTATCGCAAGCGTGCGACTGCCCAGCAAAAGAAAGTGACGGAAGATTTCTGGAGCCGTGAAGATCAGGCGAACCAGATCCGCCGCAAGGATATCAGCAATCTTCCCTATATTACCATACCCTTGGAAAAATTTCCAATAGGTATCTCTGATGATGAAGAATTAACGGATTACGAAAACGATCTGAAAAATCTTGCCTCAAGAAAAATTTTAAATCTGAGCCATCAGAGCAATACGGACTTAAAGCTCGCCTATGGTCCTGCGAATCTTCCTGTTTTGTCAGAATATGACCAGAATTATACCACCCTTTTACGGAATCTTGTCGCCTACGCAGACTGTCTGATCAAAAACGGATTTGAAGCAGAAGCCGTTCCGGTTCTGGAATTCGGCATATCCATTGATTCTGACATCCGCGCCAATTATACGCTCCTCGCAGAACTTTACAGGGAACAGGGAAATGCGTCCAAAATCCAGGAACTGATCAATAAGGCATCCTCACTTGATTCTATGATGAGATCTGCCATCTTAGAGCAGTTACACACCATACAAAACTCGTAATTTTACAGAACCACCGCAATGAGAGTCGTAAAGCTCATTCGGCTGGTTCTTTTTTCATTTTTCCATATTGTGCAATAAGCTGATCGGTAAGCCTTGAGATTTCACTTCGCGACGCATCCTCATAAATTTCCGGCATTGGGATTCCGTGAAATTCCACAAACTGCTTCAGATATTTCATCTGCTGCGGCGTTGCCGGGGACTGCTTTTTCACTTTATATTGCAACGGATATGGTCGAAACGCCTCCGGTGCTCCTGCCTCATACATTTTTTGCAGTTGTTCAAAAATCTGCTGCGTTTCCATCACATCATCCAGTGCACGGTGTGCATGAACACGCTCGATCCCAAAATAGCTGCACAGACTTGCAAGGTCTTTTTTCTGTTCCTGTGGCAGAAATTTTCTTGCCAGTTTTAATGTATCTACTGCATTCCGCTCAAAAGTACGCTTGTGATTCACCGCCCACTGCTTCAAAAAACTGTAGTCAAAAATCACATTCTGTCCCACCAGAATATCCTCTCCGATAAAATCTAAAAATGCCATAAGCGTCGCATCCATCTCTTTTCCCTGCACAGCCATCTCATTTGTAATGCCTGTCAATGAAATTACTTTTTCCGATAACTCCCGCTTTGGATTGATGATTTCCGAAAAAGTAGCCGTCACGACATTTCCGCGCACCCTTGCAGCTCCAGCCTCCAGAATACGGTCTGTCTTTGCGTTCAGCCCTGTCATTTCCAGATCGATCACCACGTAATCAGTTAACATAACTTCGCCTTTCCGACATTTTCTGCCCCTCAGTCATGCTGGCTGCCGCCACCTCTGTCACATGCGCCTGATGATCCAGCGGATCACGGTTTTCATAGTCAAACAGCATATAAACCGGTTGTTTCAGGCGCGTCGGAATTTCATTCAGTGCTTTTTTACTCTTTTCCGGGAAACGGTAATGGAATGGTTCCACATGAGATTTCACACCGTTTTTGCAGTAATATCTCGTCTGCTCCTTAAACTCTGCCGGTGACGGTGCCCAGAACGGTCTGCTCTTACAGTTTTCACGGTAGTAAAGATCAAATGTCAGACTCTCTTCGAGCATTTGCAGTACCGCATCCCCGCTCTTTTGCTCCCGCATAAACTCCAGTAATATCTCTGCTCTGCGAATTCTTGAATGGCTCATGCCGAAATATCCTTTTTCCTCATAAAAAACACCAAGCTCCTGAAACATTGCAAAGGCACTGTCAAACAATGGTTCCATCACTTTCATCGTAATTTCAAACTGTCCGCTGTTGTAATAGACCTCCAGCATCTCTTCTACCTGTTTAATTTTCAACACATCGTCAAAACTAAGCCACTTCGTTTTCATCACTTCATACGGTGTTTTCGCATGGTAAACGATCTCGTATTCTGCCGCATGCTCGTACATGTAAGAGCCCTTCAACACTTTTAAAAATCCAAGCTGTAACTGGTTCGGCTTCAGTGCATAAATTTCATCAAACGATTTTGCAAAAGTTGCGTAGTCCTCATAAGGAAGCCCTGCGATCAGATCGAGATGTTCGTGGATATTTTCACCGCTCTGGATTTTTCGAACAATATCCTTTAAAAGTTCCAGTTTCATTGTCCGGTGAATTTCCCGGATGGTTATCTCATTCGTGGACTGTACGCCAATCTCCAACTGGATCAGTCCCGGGCGCATATCATGGATCAGCGCCAGTTCCTCCTCATTTAAAAGATCGGCAGAAATCTCAAAATGGAAGTTTGTGATCCCATTGTCGTGTTCTTTTACGAATCGCCAGATTTCCATGGCATGATCGTGTCTGCAGTTAAAAGTGCGGTCTACAAACTTCACCTGTGGTACTTTTTTCTCGATAAAAAATGCCAGTTCCTTTTTCACCAGTTCAATATCCCGGAAACGCAGTTTTTTGTCTATGGATGACAGGCAGTAACTGCAGTTGAACGGACAGCCACGGCTTGATTCATAGTAAATAATGCGGTTTTCAAAGTTTTCAATGTGATCGTAGCAAAACGGAATATCGGACATATTCATCGGTTCCTGCACCGGTGTGAAAATAGTTTTCCCACTGTCCTGATCCCGAAACGCAATTCCCCTGATTTCCTCCAGGGAGCCCGCTCGGTTTACATAATATCTGCACAGTTGTTTAAATGTGCGCTCACCCTCTCCGATCATCACACCCGTCACTTGTGGATGTTCCGCTAAAAAAGTTTCCACCTCATAGGAAACTTCCGGGCCACCTACCCAGATTGGTACTTCCGGGCACAGCTTATGATACTCTGTGATCAGCTCCTCCACATAATCCATATTCCAGATATAGCAGGAAAAGCACAGCACATCCGGTTTTGCTTTATAAATCTGTTCTAAGATATAATCCACCCTGTTATTGATTGTATACTCACCAATCGCAATCTGTTCCTGATAGTCTTTTGCATAGGCTCTCAAACTGTAAACCGCCAGATTGGAATGGATATATTTTGCGTTGATCGCTGTTAAAAATATTTTCATGTTCTGTCTCTTTCTGTAAAATGATTATGCTCATTATAAGACAAAACGGAGTAGTTCTCAACCTCTTCTGAGACTACTCCGCATTTGTATTTCACCTATTATCTTTTTTCAAAACCTGTCCTACATCATTGCGTAGCGGAATACTACATCAAATCCTGCAATCCAGAGTAAAATAGCACCACCCACATAAGCTTTTCTCTTATGTTCAAACCCGAAATGATACCCGGTATAAGTACCCATAATGACAACTGCAACGGTCAGACAGACGATCATGATCAGTACCACTGTCAGATTGGTGCCCAGAAAACCAAATGCAATTCCTGTAAGGAGTGTGTAAATGCTTGTCACTGCTGCCATACGCCAGAAACGTTTAAAACCGAGATTCTCCTCTCTATGCTCATTCACACGCTCATTCTTGATTGCTTTTACAATCAGTCTGACACCCAGGCAGAAGAAAATAACCGCTGCAATGACAGTTCCAATAAAACGCTCATTTCTGGCAAGATCATTGCTATAAAGTAATCCCGCCAGAACATTACCAATATAAAGTGCTGCCAACTGCCAGATGGCAATGAGTCCGCATACTAATGTCAGATGTTTTTTATCTATTTTCGCTACAAGTGATCCCTGGCACTCCATACCGGCAAAAATATCCAGCGATATGCCTACCAGGATCAACAGATTTTCTATCCAGTTCATGAATCCTCCCGCTTCTGCCTGCTGCTGCGATCGACAGACTTGTCCTAATAACCTTTCTAATCACTATTATACCCTGTTTCGGCTTTTTTTCCATAGACAATGCCTGATGATTGTATGTTGTTTCCACTGAAAAACTAAGATATGTTTCTTTTTATGGAAAAATACTGCTTAATCTAAAAAGTGCCGCACATCATGTGCAGCACGTATACTTTCTTCATCTCCTACATCTCTGCGATAATATCATCCATAGAACGTTTGATGATATAATCATAAATCTCTGCAAGCTCCTTTGGAGAAATCGTCATTCCCGATTGGATCCATGTAATTACAACATAGCACATGGACTGTGCATAATACTCTGCGATCCGCTTTGGCGTCAGCCACGAATACTTCTGTTTCTTCCCTGTATGGACACCGTCTATCACCTTCAAAAGAATCTTCTCCACACAGCTCTGCGCAATCTCACCGAACGAGTTCTGTCCCTCCAGCTTTATCGCGCGCGAATAAAATTCACTGTCTTTTTCGATGTTTGTAAAAAGAAGAACCAGTCCCTCACTGATCATCCCATTCTGGATCAGCGGTTCGATCGGATCGAGCAGATCTGTTGTAATGATCCACTCTAACAATTCATACTTATCCTGAAAATGATTATAAAATGTCGGCCGGATAACACCCGCCAGATCAGTGATCTCTTTAATTGTAATCTTCTCAATTGGATGCTTCTTGGCAAGTTCCTTAAAGCTTTCCGCCAAGAGTGTATCAATTGCACTCTTTCCCTGTCCTGTCATAATTACCTCATGCCTAATGTATTACCATTTTTGTAATAATAATGCTTCTTGTATCCAGATCATCGCGAAGATTCAGCATCTCGCCTGTTTCTACTACCTTGACAACCGGTCTTAAGAAAAACCGTTCAAAATTCTTCGCAACCACGCCATGCATCCCATTGGACAATTCAACTTCACATCCTACCGGGTACACTGCGATTTTCTCTACAAACAATTCTACAAGCTTCGGATCAAATAAGGTGCCTGATCCTGCCATCAGGTATTCCATTGCATCTGAAGGTGACAGATTTTCCCTTCCGCGATGAAGTGATACCATATCGTCATATTGTTCCACAAGCCGGATGATCCTTGCATACAACGGAATATTCTCTCCACTCTTTCCCAGCGGGTAGCCGGTTCCATCGTAATTTTCATGATGCTGCATGACACCCGCATATACGAGTGTAGAAAAATGATAGTTACCTTTTAAATAATCTGCTCCCAGCTCCGGATGTTTCCGCAAAAGCTGTGTCTCCTCTTCTGTCAATGCATGATCTGCATTGATGATCCCTATATCAAGGAACCTCTTTCCTATATCATGAAGAATCGCCGCCGTCGTAAGCTGATACAATGATTCTTCATTCATTCCGTAATTCGCTCCGAGCAGCACTGACATCATGGCGACATTAATGGAATGGTAATAAATGTAATCATCATAATTCTTGATATCTAACACATTGCACATAATGTCTCCATTGCTCAAAATGTTCTCCACAATGCGCTCGATCGTCTTTTGTATTTTAATTTCACTGACCGGCATATCTTCTTCTGCATCTGAGTCCACATCAAATGCAAACATGTCATGCACTACTTTCAGTGCCTGACTCCTCACCTGCGGATTTAAAACCTGCTGGATCTCTATGCCCTGCGTAAATTCATCATCAATGTATATCCCTGGAAACCCTAAAAATTCAAGATTGGAAATATATTCTTCCGAGAGAAGCAGGTGTTTTGCAAGTAACAGTCTTCCCGCTCCATCGTAAATATCCTGACCAAGAGCCATTCCAGGCGTCAGTTTACTCGTTGGTAAATAACGCATATATGTTTCCTTTCAATTTTAAAAAAAGAATATTTCTATATTAACTCATTTATTCATCAAATTCAACTGTTACAAAATATCCCTTTTCCGTTTCTTTTACATCTACAACTTTTCCCTCTCCGGATCTGATCCTGTTTCCAACAGGATAATTTGCAGACATCGCATATGCTTTTCCCAATGTGTAATAATAAGAGTTTGGCAGTTTTCCCTCTGTGATCGGGATCACCTGTCCTATTTCTACCAGACCTGTGCGTTCCATTTTAAATTCTTCCTGCCTCATGCCCTGCCTCCAACAGACACAAAATTTTTACGTGTCATTCATATAATATTATAGTATAATAAAAAAACATTCACAAGTTAAAAGGATTAATTTACATAAAATATTTACGCACACAAGGAGCCTTATGAGAGAAAGAGAAGAAGTTTTCGACCATTTTATCACTGCAGTCATTAACACCTTAAACGCAGATGAGATTTACGATGCCGCAATCGAAGCATTGCAGGATATCCTGCAGCCGGACGGACTTTTACTGATGATGAACCAGAACACACGCCACGTTTTTTCCGTCATCCGTAAATGTGGCAGTATTGCCTGCACAAAATCATACAGTGTTCCCACTGATTCCATGCTTCAGGAGCTAAAGGATTCCCCGAATCTGATCATGCTCAACGATACCGGAAAACACATCCTCGACCTTTTGACTCCAAGACAGCGCAACTGGCTGAATGCAGAACACATCACCGCCATTTATACGCTCAAATACAATCAGGTCATTATCGGCTTTCTCTATATTGCAGCCCATGACGGACAGGACTTTGCCCCAGAGGAACTCAGATATCTGGAAAAAATATGTTACTATTCCTCCTATGCGCTGCGCAATGCCAACCTGTATCAGAATGCATACCGCGCATCTATTACCGATGACCTTACTTCTTTGTACAACCGCAAACACGCATTTGAATGTATTGACCATGTATGCCAGCATCAGAAGCCATCCACACTGATCGTGCTCGATATTGATGATTTCAAACTGTATAACGAATTGTATGGTGCACAGGAAAGCGATAACCTGATCCACCGCTTTGCGCAGGTCATTCTTCAGGAAATTTCATCAAAAGACATCGGTTTCCGTTTTGGTGCGGATGAATTTCTGATTTTAAAAGCGGGAACGGATATAGATGAAGCCTGCAGCTGCTGCAAACGTATAGTGGACGCCATCACGGATGCCACTCCTGCCAACACCGTCTGGGATATCACGATCACCTGCGGAATATCTGTATTCCCTGATATTTCCACTGATGCTGCTTCCTTTCTGCACAACGCAGAACAGGCCATCTATTATGGAAAGCAGGCTGGAAAAGGAAATATTGAAGTTTACCGCCCTGGAATAGATGAACGCTCCCACGATCCGGATATCCGTGCCGCATATGAGCGTGTTGCCCCAACCATTTATGCGCTCACCGCTGCCATAGATGCCAAGGACAGTTACACCTTCATCCACTCCATGAATGTTTCCAAATATGCCGTTATACTTGCAGAAGCACTCGGAATGAATTCCAACGACATTGAAATCATCCGCGATGCCGGTCTTTTACACGACATCGGAAAAATCAGTATCCCGGAACGCATCCTGCAGAAAACTTCAAAGCTTACTGACGAGGAATATGCCATTATGAAAACACATGTGGAAAATTCCACAAAGATGATCCGTTATCTGCCTGACATGGATTACGTGATCCCTGCCGTTGTCGGTCACCATGAGCGTTATGACGGCACCGGTTATCCACGCGGACTTGCCGGCCAGAATATTCCTTATATGGCAAGGATTCTCACCATTGCAGACTGTTTTGATGCAATGACCGCCAAACGTCCTTATAAGCAGGCGCTTTCTGTGGAATACGCTGTCAATGAACTTGAAAAAAACAGCGGTACGCAATTTGATCCTGTGCTTGTCAAAAAATTTGTGGAACTCATCCATGAAGGAAAAATTTCGATTGCATAACCGGAGTTTCACTTACCGTGGAGCAGCAGATTTTGTGGTGCTTTTATAGGTTGTGAGGGGCAGATATAAGCGTCCTCTCACAAGTCGTGATTTTACAGGTTTATGAAAAGAAAAACGGTACAGACGAAATATGATGTTCCTGTTCGCCGGGCATTCCGATAAGCCTCTAAAGAGTCTTATCTCCATGGCTCACGAAGGAAATCATATTTGTCTGTACCGTTTTTCTTTCATTTACGTTACGAATGACTTGTGAGAGGACGCTTATACATGCCCGATCAACGTCATGAATCGCACCACAAAATCTGTAATTTACGTTATGGAACTCACGGCTATGGGATGAGTGCCTGTAAAATTCAAGGCGTTCACCTCCTCAAACTGAAAGTTTCGAGTGTCTTTCTAAATTTATCCCATCACTTCCAATACAAAACTTATTACAGAAAACAAATTACAAATGTAATAAAAACATATACTTATGTATATATTCTTTTTCTTATATGCTACATATGCAACTGGTGCAACACTCTATTATATTTCCTGTCCTGTTTTATCTAAATCTACACTTCTCTCTTCTTATCCGGGTAATACAAAATCCTTCTATAATCACTATCTTTACTATCCATATCCCCAAGATACATTCTTTCACTTTCTGGAACTGCTTCATAAGCTTTCCTTAATACTTCTCTATTAAAATCTGACGGATATTCAAGATATTCATGATATGCTCTTACGCACTTATCATGTGCAGTTTCTTCACCTGCAACATCAAGAACCATTTCCCTTATAATACTTTTCATTTCATCAAGCGAGTTCTCACCCAACTCGCTTGCACCAAACAAGACTTCACCAATGCCCTCAATTTTCACCCACTGCTTATCATCAATACTTACCACAAGTTCATTATTATCAAACATTTCAAAAATCTCATCAAGGGAATAATATATATCGCCTTTTGCCTCAATTCGAAGTGTTTTATCCTCATAAGCTGTCAACAGTGTAAGCTCAAGACCATTTTCATCTTTATAAAAAATAAAATGACTTTTTCCATCATAAAGGCTATATCCAAACTTATCCTTCATTTTGCACTCTGTTGGATATGCTGACCACGATACTCTTGCATCTTTCCACTTTTGAGTAACTCTTGGCTGCTCACAATACAAATTTTTCATTTCCGGATTCAAACGGCGCACAATTCCCACAATATATTCATAAAAACTTTTTTTGTCATGCAACCATCTGGCATCAAGAACAGGAAAATCCCCAAGCTGAAATACACTTATTGACTCTCCTATTGGAATTTGTGGAACAACCCATCCTCTTTCCAATGAATTTTGAAACTGGTTAAGATCATTTTTATTCCAACAATTTATTACTCCATCCTCATAAACCGCCAGTTCCGCAAAAAAGTATGAACTATTGTGAATTATGCCAAAGGCAGTTTCTCCCTCAATCATTTGTTGTCTGTATACCCATGCCATAAATAACCTCCTCGCTATAAAATTCAAATAAACGCGTGCTTTTATAGCTCGCCTCTCAAACGTGCTTCTATATCAGATGCCGTGTATAACACATCCGTTACAATTACCCTTTCGTCACGGATTGTGTAAAATACTGAATAATTATCGACGAGCATTCTACGCAACTCCATTCTCTTTTCCGGCTCAGAATCCATAATCCTAAATCGTTCCGGGAAAGTGTCTAATGTAAGTATTTCATCAGCAATGCGATTATATTGCTTCATTAATGCCTCTCTCTAAATGCCACAAACGCACTAGCTGCATCCTCAACATTTCCTTTCTCTATATCGGCATATCCTTTTTCTAACTTTTGATGAATCTGTGTAGCAGACATCATATCTGCATTCACTGAATTAGCTGCTTTTGGTAATACAATAGAAAAGGGAATTCCTCCTACTAATGATATTTGTTTTAAATACATATCTATAGCAGTAGCCATTGGTATCCCTAATTGTGCCAATACACTTTCTGCATTTTCTTTTACATCTGGATTTACTCTTATATTTAATGTTGCTGTTTTTCCCATAGAATACACCTCCATCTTTCTTTTATTGTAACGTCTTTTGCGTTACAAGTCAATCTATGAAATATATTTTCGATGCGATAGCTTCACATTGTTTTGATTAACCATTGCATATCTGAGCGTTGTATCTATTTGCTCATGTCCCAGAATTTTCTGTACCTGTTCAATCAGCATACCTTTCTCAATTGCTCTGGTGTCCATAGTCCTTCTGAACTTATGTGGGTGTACCTTTTCTACACCTAACTTCTTCCCCATTTCTCGTAATCGTAACTCCACACCGCTTTCAGTAAGTCTACTGTGTGGTTTGTTTAACGACACAAATAACGCTATATTATTATCTGTCCTTGATTCAATATAATTCAACAAATGAATTTTGGTCTTAGCATCAAAATATGCTTTCCTCTCTTTGTCTCCTTTGCCATAAACCACGCATTCCCGCTCAGAGAAATCTATATCATCAATGTTCAGCCTTACCAATTCGCCTACTCTAATTCCTGTTGAAAGCAGAAAATCAATCATTGCCCTATCACGCAGATTATTACAATTATCTCTAAGAATTTCTATTTTCTCATCCGGAATGGTATCTTTTATAATAACGGCAGTCTTTACCTTATGAATTCTTTTCATTGGGCTTTTTATAATATAATCCTCTTCCTCTAGCCACTAAAAAAATGTGGAAAGACTTCTACGAATATTATCAATAGTTACCTTTCCACAATTATTTATCGTTTGATACTCTACAAGATATTTTCGTAGCATCTCGGTCGTTATCTTTATGACCGGAATATTTATTGTATCCAACATCTTTTCAATATTACACCTATAGTAGCGTATTGTTTTGTCAGAGCACCCTTCTAAATGCTTTGCAGTTAAAAACATATCTAGAAAGTCCATATTCGTTGTCTGCAAATAATCAGATACAGTATTTTCAGATAACCGTTTTACCAACACCTCTTGTAGTTTCTGCATCTGCGATGCATTTAATACTTCTGCCATGTCATTGATGATGTCATAAATTTCTCTACCCATAAGAGCACACTCCTTTTTGAAGGAGTATATCGTAGAAAAATCAGCACATCAACAGAGCGTATTACTGAAAGTTGTCAGTCTGGTAATTCAACCAATACTGCTTCGTCAATATCAAAGTAATCATCCATATTACTGCTAAGCCCAGATGCTTTCCAAGCTTGTTCGAAGGTAATATCTTCTATGTTGCTTAAATAAATGTATGTGCTGTCCTTAACGGCATTACTCAGTCGTCCACTGATTTCCAACCTGTATTTGTAGATATGTCCATCGCACTGCCATGTACCGTCTGACATTTCACTGTATGTTTTCATGTTTCCTTCAATTGTGTCAATCGGCTTTATTGACTGTGTACCACAACCCGTGATTGAGGCCGTAAGTAAAAGACATAGCAACAATATTAGTATTTTCTTCATGGTCATTACCTCCCAAAATTCAAATTCATCTCTCAATTTTTTAATCACTATTCCTGTTACATTTACAATTTAACTTTCTATATATGTATAACAATTCTATAGGCAAAATCCGAAACCCAATGGGGGAGGATTGCGCCATATAAGCTATCAGATTTGATTCTAATATAAGACAAGATAAGATGTGTTATAAACAAATCTGCTATATATCTTACATTTGATATGATCTCCCAAAATGACATGTCATAAGCAACCATTCTGAACGGAAAATGCATCTGGTCCTATGTCAAGATTTAGTACAAGTTAAAATGAAAAATTTTTCCCCATTTTAACCTGCCAGAAGCTCAGCCTCAGTGTTCGTTCTTTCATACACTTGTTCGAATTCGTTTGGCGACATATAGTTGCAATGGCTATGAATTCGTTTCGTATTGTAGAAAGCTTCCAGATATTCAAAAATCAACTGGTATGCTTGCTTATAATCACGGATTTTAAAGCGATTGAGCCATTCACGTTTGATAACAGAATGAAAGGATTCAATGCATGCATTATCCCACGGAAAAGCTTTCTTCGAATAACTGCGCTGCATATTTTCGGTTGCTTTTTTATATTCCTTTGCAACATATTGGCTGCCACGATCCGAATGGATAATTAATGGTTGATCAATATTTCGGCGAGCTTTGGCTTTGTTTATAGTATCAATCACGCAGGATACTTCCAGTGTTTCTGAAAGTGTCCAGGCTATGATTTTTCTGGAAAATAAATCCATAATACTGGTCAGATAGACAAATCCGTCTATTGTCCAGATGTAGGTGATATCCGAACACCAGACAGCATTCGGGCGGTCAGGATTAAACTGTTCATCAAGGATATTTTGTAATTCTGTGCTGAAATCAGAATCTTTTGTGGTGATGGTCCATGGTTTGCTCCACTGAGCACGGATTCCCATTTGGCGCATATATGTACCAACGGTTCTTTCCGAAATGACTTCACCGGTTTTTCGCAGTTCTACAGTGATTTTCGGAGCGCCGTAGTTCTGCTTGGAATCATCATAAATATCCTGTATTTTTGCTTTTACAGCTTTACGACGTTTTTCTGTATCAGAAGGTACGTGGTGGAGCCATGCAAGATATCCTGAGCGAGAGACACCTAAAAATTTCAACATTCCGGAGACGGAAACCCGGCGTCCAGCCTTTTTGGCAGCTTCCGTCTTCTCAGACACTTCGAGATAAATGGCTTCCGTCATTTTCCCAGAATGTTGATTGCTTTTTTTAACACATCAAGTGCATCTTGGGCATCACGTAATTCACGTCTGAGACGGGCAATTTCCTTCTGCTCATCAGATGCATAATTACCAGAACCACGAACAGGAATATCACCTGATTCTCGGAAGTCTTTCAGCCACTTTGTTAATGTACTGTAGCCGATGCCAAGATTTTCTGCACATCCACGTACTCCGAGATCTTTATGATCTTGATAGTACTGGATTGCATCAAGTTTAAATTGTTTGTCATGTTGCTTTGCCATATGAGATCCTCCTTCAGCATGTCTCTATTGTATCATGCTTATGTATATTTGGAATTTCTCATTTTGGCTTGTACTATTTATATTCTAGCACCAATCAATACAAACAGTACTCCTGTTACAAGCACGTCCAACAAGATATGTTTTAAAAGAGAATGCAATCTAGTCTGAAGATAGCATAGGAGTTTTTTAATACTCTAGGTAACGCTCCGGCTTTGCCTCGGTCCCCATTTCAAATGGGGGATATAGATATTATTCATTATATTATCAGAACCTGTATCATCTGTCCGTAAATATCTCACACTATATGTTTACATATTCTTAGACACAACGAAACCAATGATTCCCACTAAACATCCGCAAATCACAAAAGCAATCCCTATTATTTTCAGGATCGTCGATACAGACGTCTGATTTTCTGCCGGAACATATATCATATGTGGATTCTCCGGATTATAATATAAGATTGTCTGCTGCCCAGAATCAGGCACAAACATTTCATTAACTTTTACATTTCGTAGATTTCCTTGCTTTCAGCATATCATTCATCCTAGTATCTGTTCTATAGATCCTTGTCTTCCAAACAGCTTATTATATACTTCGTCACTACATTTTCTCCTAAACGAGCCACAAACACATAATAGGGCAGAAATTCCAGTACTGCAATTACCATGCATAATACAGGTATATACTGCCATAGTTTATTGAACACACAAAAGCACGCAAAAAATACATCCATTGCCGCTAACGGAATCCACATCACATAATCCGCTATATTCCACACATGTTGCAGTTCAATGATCTGTTGATTCTCAAGGTATTGCACAGACCATTTATAGACATTTTTTCCTGAACGATAATATACATAATACTTCCCATCTTTTTTTATCAGATGTGTACACGGATGCCATTTGTCATGGTTACGCTCTTTTTGATATTCCATATTCAATTTTTCATAGAATTTCTCTTTCGTTTGATTCGTTTGGATTTTTTTCATTGTCTCACCCCAGCAGTCAAATATTTATTCATAAAAACTTCACCTTCCTCATCCGTAAAACCCCCTATGAATAATTTCTGCAATATCCTCATTATTGAAAAAAACACATTTATCCGCTCTCAGATTGCCCTCCGGATATAAACATGCAATATAGTCGTACTCTTTGTTCGACTCCAAATGTTTCTGTTTTCTCCCATAAATCATAACTCTTTTCCAGTTTCTCCGTCACCATCTAAATCCACATTCATAGCTATAGAAACACCGTTTCCTACCACTCCACCAACCGCAGAACCAACAATTTTTCCAATAACTGTTCCTGCCGGGTCTATCACTAGCCCCTATTTTGTCTTGTTCTTTTTCACTCCGATCAGACAGCCAATGAATCCAATGGCAAAAACAAGAAGTAAATCCTTCATAACCGAATTTATGTAATAACCGTCTCTATACGAAATCCATAGTGAAAATCCTGTAATAGCAACACCAATAGCCATGCAAAATGCAACAACTGACCATAGAATCTGCGCATTTTCCCTTTCATCTCTACGTCTGCTTCTGTTTTTTCCCGTTTTCCTGGTATTTCTGCCATCTATCATCCCCCCCAGGATCGCACTCAAAGCGGCAACCAGCCAGTTCAGATAAGCCTCTGTCCGAATACCCGCCGGTTCAGAAGCTATAGCGTCTGTATTATCCAGGCTTGCCCAAAACTCTGTTGCGGACTCATCCGGCTCCGATAATGCTTCATATACAGCTCGTTGATATTCCTCACCATCACGGAACCAATGAATAATATAATTATATCTTGGCTTATATCCTGCCTTCGTCAATTCTGATGTTTCCTCTACATCCGTTATGTAGCCAGATACTTTCTCATAGGATGATGTACGCATAGAGCTCTGAAAATTCAAAAAGCCAATTACACCAAACACTACTGCTATCAAATACAATATATGCTGCACTTTCAATCGATACATTCCCTTTTGTATTCCTTCCCATCGTCTGATCAATAAGATAATATCAAGTTATCTCTTGATTCTCTCTTTACTGCATTTGGCATACCTGCATTTTCCGGTGTAGCCACATACTCATCCATCACATTATTCGCGGCACCCTCTGTCACCTTCTTGATAACATCTTTGGCTGCCCCCGTTGCAATTTGTTTTGCTTCATCTGCCTGAGCTGCTTTTCGAACTGCATTTTTTGCCGCTTTTGTTGCCTTTTGCGCAGCTTTTGTCGTTGGTACCGATCCAGCACGCTTTGCAGCCTTTTTTTCTGCAGTCTTTGCTGCCTGCTCCGCCACCTTTTTCGCGGCTTTTGCCTCTGTGTTTGCAACCTTCGCTACCTTAACTGCTTTTATAATATCACCAGCCGCCACAACATCCAGTCCTAAAAATATTACATCGGCACCTAGTGCCAACCACTCACCACCACTTATTTTTCCATCATCGCTCAATGCCTGAGTCACATCATCAACCAACTGATATATATCCGTAATACAGTTGATCACTGGAATAAAACCCAGTATAAATTTGATAATTTCTATTGCATTTCTAATTTCAACCGTACTCTCTCCCAGTTGTATCTCATCTATGATTTCATGAAGCGTTATATTTACATTTTTATTGCAGTTTCGCGCAAATTTATATTCTCTGATTGTGCCTCCAGCTTATCTGCATCTACAAATAATGTACTTATGATTCATTCCTTCATATCTTTTCAGATAGTCACGTACGATTTCTCATTACTACTTTTGTAGGCTATCATCTCTTCTTACAATAAGAAATTAATAATATTTATTCGTAAAAACTTCACCTTCCTCATCCGTAAAATCCCCTATGAATAATTTCTGCAAAGACCAACGCATCAATATCTGTATAATTTTGCTCTGTCAATAGTTCCGCATTGCTTGCAATATATGTTGCCAGATCACTTCCACTACTACTATTTTTCGGCATAGCAATCCACCTTGCATACATTCCGGTTAACTGAACTTCTGAATGAATGAATCTTTGGAAATCATTTCATTGTCTTGATCATAAATAATCGTTTTACTGGCTTTATCAATATCTATTGTCAAACAAAAATAATAGCCTTGGTCTCTCAGTGCACATAAAAGGTCATATGCATTTTCAATATTCTTATCGACATTGGTCTCCAAACCTTTCAAGTCACTGAATATTAAAACATTATGGTTGCTTTTATAATCCTCAAAAGTAACATATTCCTGATCACTCTCTATGAAACGAATATCAACATTCGTGTATTCTAGTTTCCCGTGATCTAATATTGAATAAATATCCTGTTTGATCTGATTCCCAAGTATCACCTTGGGATAATTATCTGTGATTCTTCCATCTTCATAAATCGTAAATGAAAAAGCATCATCTGATTCATTTAGTGATACTGCCTCCCCAGTATTTATGAACTCACCAAAATTCTGACCAATATTTTTTCTCTCAGTATGTACAATCTGAAACTCCTGATTGTATTTTTCCTTCAAATATCGTTTAATCACCTGTTCTGAATCAGGCAGATTTCTTCCGCAACTACACAGAAGCATAAGTATCCATGACACACATCCTAGCATAAGAAACATGCGCTTGCTTCTGCCACCAGGTATTACCCAATTTATTTTTCTCAATGTGTACCCCCGTTTCATATAAATACTCACGCTATATGTTTACATATTCTTAGACACAACGAAACCAATGATTCCCGCTAAACATCCGCAAATCACAAAAGCAATCCCTATTATTTTCAGGATCGTCGATACAGACGTCTGATTTTCTGCCGGAACATATATCATATGTGGATTCTCCGGATTATAATATAAGATTGTCTGCTGCCCTGTTTGAACAGAATTTTTTCCTGTTCCAATCACACTCTTTTGTACTACCCGTTCGCCATTTACATAAAATTCGTATGCAGGATACCATGTGTAATTATAGGTATCCACATTTCTCTTGTAGACTTCTTCCACATCCACAACTGTCGCAGTCGTCTTCTCCACGCAGTCTTTCTTCGACTCACTAATCCTGCGATCCACACCTTTTGCACATACAAACAATATGGCAGCTATGATCCAGAACAGACATGAGACGCCTATTACAATCGCAATAATCATTTTCTATTTCTCCATCATTGTATACTCTATTTTTTTAGGAACAACCTTCCCATCAGGCACTTTTACTTCGTCTAATGGAGCCAGCACATTCTCTTTAAAATCGTACTCCACATAATGTTGTCTCGCTCCTCCCATCCCACGCATCGGCATAGGTCTCTATTCCGCAATCACACACTAGTATGAACAGTGCCAGAATCAGGCACAAACCTTTCATTAACTTTTACATTTCGTAGATTTCCTCGCTTTCCCCTATATAATCAGCCAGATAATGAGTCACAAACATTTTCACATGTCTAAAAGTAACACAAGATTCCAGCGTATAGAACGGTAATACTTCCAGTAACAGCAACGCACAAAACCATGCCAGCCCCAGCCATATCGACTGTCTGAACAAATATAAAATAAACAAATCTATAATCAAAAGTGTTCCCCAGATAATTTTATCAGATAAAGAACACCTTCGCTGCACGGTCATCTTTTTCCCATCAAAAGAAAAATCCCAATATGACGTTACCCTGCCTGACGAGAAACGAATCACCGGCATGCCTTGCTTGAACTGAAGCGTTATCATGCCATGTTCCTTATCCTGCAGATACTCCTGTCTATGTTTACTCATATAGGTCAGTCGATCGATAACCGCCTCTTTTCTATCTTTAAGGAAATACATCTTTTTCATCACATTATGCTCCTGTATTTAAAAATAACGAGCGGAATCTCCGTTCATCATCTTCGTATCCTCTGCAGACAATTTCGCCGATATCTCCGTGGTTAAACATAATCGCCAGATCTTTTTTTATATTTCCCTTCCGAGAGATCATATAAGAAAATCTCATTTAGAATGCGATCTACGTTTTGTAATCAATACACTTGATGCTACTACCCCAGAAAATGCAATGGATACATCAGCAATCATTCCCTACTTCCATATAAATCGTGTCATTGTTATCGTGTCACCAATTTCTCTTTTCTTATAGTCTTCTTCTGAAAAGAAACACGTACTCTCATATCCCGAATGTACATCCCTTCCCAATATTGGGTAAAACCGCTTCGTATCCCGGATATTTTCAGCGCCATAAGACTCCGTCTCAATCACTGGTTGCTTTTGCACAAGTACAACATCATACTGTAACACCTGCTTTTTTCTCAGTTGTCTTATATTTGCATTCTCTGTCAGAACGCATGCTCCAGCTATAAATATTACTATAACATAATACAGACAAACAAAGATATCACTCCCATCAAAATTGAAAAAAGTGCTGACAACCATACCTATGAGCAATGCCACAAATGCTATCAAAACCCACCTGTTTAGATACTTAAATTTCCAGCTGCAATAGCCATTATACTTGAGACTCTGTACTTATCATCTAACAGGCTAATTAATTCATGCCTTTGATTATCTGTCAGATTTAGCGACTGTACAAAAGTGATTAATGCAAAATCCGCTACCTGCTTACTGTTAGCATCTGTCTGAATAACAAGTGAATCAATCAAAACACATTGATTTCTCCACCTATAATAGTGATTTGCAATTGAGAAATATATTGTACAATTATACCAGAAATAGTCATAACAACAAAATATGTTACTATTATCCCCAACGCTAAAAAGCCATCACTACTATCAAACTTAGTTATGTGTTCTTTATATGAATCTGGTACATCAAAAAGCTTTTTCATTTTTGTAATCTCCTAAACACCAAGACTTGAATTTTTCGTTCTGTTTCTAAACAAAACAGCCTGAAAAATAATCGTCTGAATTACTCTAAACCAAGTGTTATATATTGAGCTAATATTGCATTTATACTTTCTTTCTCTTCGGCTATTACAGGTAAGTTCTGATTGTTCTCTTTATCATTGAATGTTCCACATTCCGAATGATAATAATATGTCCTTTCATCAATTATAAGTTTGCAATCATTGGCACATTCGGCAGTCCCTTCTGTGTTCCAGGTGCCATTTTCAATAATGTCTGCGATTATTTTTACTTCTTCTTCGGTCAAATCATAAATTTTATCTTCCTCTGTACGAGTAATTATTCCACTTGTTGCAGGTGCTTCACTGCCAGTTGCTTTATCACAAGCGACGAATGACAACATGCAAATTAATACCCCAAATAATACCAATACCCTTTTCATAGCAATCCCTCCTTAACTCCCGATTTTCTCAATTCTCCAAACTGAAATTTATATAATTATTCCTCTAACTTTCCCTATTTTACAGGCTTTCCCGCCTGTTCATTAGTGAAATGATATGTAGTTTCCCTTATTTTTGCCCTTATGAGATAATCACAAGGGAAATAAGGGAAATTTTTTAGTCATTGCCTACCACTTTATCAAGAAGCCGAACCGATTTTCGTTTCGCATCTCTTGTGGAGTGAGCATAGACGTTCATTGTGGTACTGACATCTGAGTGTCCCAACAATTCCTGTACATCTTTTGGGGCTGCTCCATTTGCTAAAAGGTTGCTTGTATAGGTGTGACGTAACTGGTGGAAATGAAAGCCTTCAAATCCCTCTAATGCTTTTGCCACCTTTCTGCATACCGTCCCCAAAGTAGTCGGAAGTTCCAGACAACCATCCGGTCTTAAGCAGACAAAAGAAATTTCTTTATAATCTGCCGGGACTTCCTGCGTTCTGTCTAAGCAATAATATTCGTAGTACACTCTGTTTTTCTCTTTGACCTCTTTGTAGTAGTTCGTGTGATAAAGTTCTTCGTACTGCATTCGATTTTTTAACTGCTCTTTCCGGGCATTACGGAAAATCTCTACCAGTGTATCTCCAAAATCAACAACCCTTACTTTTTTCCGCTTGGTTGGTCCGATGATATATTTGCGCTTTGAGCCATCATATCGGATGCTGCGTCTTATGGTAAGGCATTGTTCTTCCAGATTTACGTCCTGCCATGCCAAACCACAGGCTTCTCCAATACGAAGCCCGGCATAATAGGCTATCTGGATTGGAAGTATTGCGGCTGGGTTCTTTTTTTGAAGATACGCAAGCAGTCTTTCATAATCTTCTCGTGAAATTGGTTGGATATTTCCGTCCATGTCCTCATCCGAAAACAAATCAACTTCGTCCGTCTGATACCGCAGTTTAATATACTGCATGGGATTGAACGTAATATACTGTTTTGGAAATACTGCAAAGCGGAATGATTGCTGCATGACTGCGGAAAAAGAATGGATGTAATCTTTGCTGTAACCCTTTCTCTCTTTTCCATCGGGATGAACTCCCCCGAAGGAAAGCAAATCGAAGAAAGATTGCAAATGTTCAGAGGTTACATTTTTCAGTTTACGTTCTGCCAATGGGTGTTTCTTAATATTTCGGATTGTTCCGAGGTAATTCTCCACCGTACCATTGCTGAGCGTACCTGTTTTTAATTCCTCCTCTGCCCACACATCCAAAAGCTGTCCGACTGTGAGATTATCCGCTTTGGCAACAAATTTCTTTTTCTCATAATCATCCATTGCCTGACGGAGCAGTTTTTCAGTTTCACTTTTGCTTTCTGTTCCAACGCATTCTTTCTGAACAAGATTGCCGCTTGCGTCCTCTACATAGAAGCGGTAGTACCATTTCTTTCCTTTTTTTCTTACAGATCCTTTTGCCATAATCGTATGTCTCCTTTCGATATTAGACAATCGGAACTGATGAAATGCTTCGTGCGTGTAAGTATATCATAACTCCGGTTGTCTTACTATACCGATTCGGAATCTTCGTATAAGACTTCTGATAAAAGATTTGCAAGCCTTTGTTCTGCTGTTTTTGGTTTCTTGGAATAGAGCCTTACAATGTCTGCCATCTCATTAAAAGCATTGATGGTATGAGTGATTTCCCTTAAGAACATAATCTCATTATATTCCTCATTCGATTCAAACCCTATTGTTTTGGCAATATCCGTCTGACCAGCATTTCCCTTGAAGTTTTTGCAGGCGAACTGGAAGGAATCCAAAAACAGACCATATTGTTTTAACATCAGCAGTAATAAATCTTTTGAAAAAGCATCTTCTTCTTTGGTAAGGGCAAGCGGTAACTGTTCCAGAATATCTCCCATCGCATCACGAATCTGTAATTCTCTCTTATCCGTAATGTCGGTTTCATATTCATCTGTTTCCCCTTTGAGCCATTCCACAGATACATGGAGTGCTTCCGAAAGACCTTCCAGCACCATTTTTTTCGTATTGTCAATCGAACCATTCTCATAACGCAGGATTGTAGAAGCGGTAACTCCCATCTTCTCTGCGACATAAGGCTGTGTCAGATTCAATTCCAGACGGCGCTGTTTTACTCTGCTCCCTATCAGCTTGCGTAATTCTTTATCTTTCATGCTGACTGCCTCCTTTTTCGGTATGTATGAATTATAGCATTGTTTTTCTAAAATTGCAATATGCAATATAAAGTTTATTTTTAACATTTCGTAACGCTTGACAAAAAGATGTGAAAAGGATATACTTACATCACAAGAATTGCATAATGCAATTTGTAAGGAGGTGATTATATGACGCAAAGAAAAATTGCATTATCCATCGAAGAAGCTGCTGACTATACGGGAATCGGCAGAAACACCTTAAGACAGCTTGTAGAATGGAAGAAACTTCCAGTATTAAAGGTTGGTCGCAAAGTCCTGATTAAAACCGATATTCTGGAAATGTTTATGGAAGCTAATGAAGGTCGTGATTTGAGGGATAGAGGAAATGTAAAAGCTGTAACAAGAACTGTGGCAAATTAAAAAGGCGGCTTCCAAAGAAACCGCCAAAGGTTCTATCAGACCAAAGCCATGATATACCTACACGCAAGAAGATTATACCATGTGCTTCTTCTGATACGCAACCGAGAACTTATGTTTGCAAAAGAAAGGAGAATGTAATAATGGCAAAATCAACAAAAAGTTATGAAGAACGAATGCTTGAAATGGAAAAAAAGGAACAGGAAAGCCTTGAAAAAGCAAAACGATATGCAGCACAGAAGAAAGAACTTCTGAAACGAAAGAAAACCGAGGAAAGTAAAAAACGAACCCATAGGCTCTGTCAGATTGGCGGTGCGGTGGAATCCGTTCTTGGTGCTCCTATTGAGGAAGAAGACATCCCAAAGCTGATTGTTTTTCTGAAAAGGCAGGAAGCCAATGGGAGATTTTTCTCAAAAGCAATGCAGAAAGAAACCAATACCGATATGGAGGAAGTGTAATGGCAGAGGGGATGAGTTTTTCATTCCCTTCATTGCTTTTTCATGAAGGGCGCACTTATGGACAACCAGAGGTCGTCCCAATAAGTTTGCCACAAGTGGCAACCGGTCTGCGCTCACGCTTGCCGGGCTCGTTCCGTCGGCGGGGCTTTCAGCCAGACCTGCTCATGCCGCAGGAGGCACTCTTCGCCAGAGAGGCGCATTCCATGCAGGCTGCTATGTGCAGGGCACTCTTACGCAGAGGGCGTTCCGGCAATACTGCTTTTTCTAAAACTGAAAGCAATGTTGCCGGAAATCTATGCCGGATACGTCAGAAAGGAGGAATCCAGACATGGCGATTTTTCATTACACAATCAAAATAGTCGGACGAAGTAAAGGGAAATCTGTTATCTCCGCTTCCGCATATCTCAATGGGGATGTGATGAAAAACGAGGAAACCGGGAGAATCAGTTATTACACTTCTAAAAAAGAAGTGGTCTACACTCGGCTGATGATGTGTGAAAACGCACCTCCTGAATGGCAGATAGTACCAGAAGAAAATATAAAACGCTTTCAAAAATCTGTCCGATACAAAAGATCAGAAGATAAAGAAGCTGCTTTAGAAAAATTTAAAATCACATTTCAGAAACAAAGGTTATGGAATGAGGTATTGAAGATTGAAAAAAATGCAGATGCCCAACTTGGCAGGTCATTTGAATTTGCCCTTCCCAAAGAATGGAACAGACAGGAACAAATTCAATATACAACTGACTATATTCAAAAAACTTTTGTAGATAGAGGAATGTGTGCTGATTGGAGTATCCACGATAAAGGGGATGGCAACCCCCATGTCCATCTGCTTCTGACTATGCGTCCTTTTAACCCGGATCATTCTTGGGGAAAGAAAGAAGTCAAGGATTGGGATTTTCTCAGAGATAAAAACGGAAATATCGTGATTGATGAATCCCATCCGAACTGGTGGCAGGATAAGAAAAACCCTGACCGTCATGGAATCCGTATCCCTGTATTAGACGAAAACGGAATTCAGAAGATGGGTGCAAGAAACCGCCTGCAATGGAAACGGGTGCTGACCGATGCTAACGGATGGAACAATCCAAAAAATTGTGAACTGTGGCGGAGTGAATGGGCAAAGGTGTGTAATGAACATCTTCCTTTGCATAATCAGGTCGATCACCGTTCTTATGAAAAACAGGGAAAACTCCAGATTCCTACCATCCATGAAGGCGCTGACGCAAGAAAGATTGAACAAAAGTTTCTTGCCGGGCAGGAAATAAAAGGTTCGTGGAAAGTAGCGGAAAATCAAATCATAAAACAACAAAACACGTTATTGCAAAAGATACTGGACACCTTTGGAAAAGTATCGGGTGCATTATCATTATGGAAGGAGCGATTAAATGACATTAGAAGAAAGCCGGGAAATTATACCCTTAATGGAATCCATGATTGGGCAAATCGAAGAACAGCAGACCTTAATGGCAGAAATGATTCTGGAAATGCAGAACCGGGACACCCAACTCTCTCTTATGCAGGAACAGAATCAGAAATTGCAAAAATTAAACAGCGAGTTATCCGAGCTGCTCAACATTTTGCCAAATACCGAGGAACTGCTTTCCAAGATGGAAGAACAGAAAACGAAGATAGAACTTTTGGAAAACGAAAATCAGCAATGGCAGAAATTGGTACAGAAACTGAACAGCGAAAACAGTTTATTACTGAAACAGAACACCGAATTGCTGAACTGGAACAGCAGATAGAGAAAGGACGTGATATAGATGAACGAATCCAGAGAATCAAAGAACGCCGAACAGTTGGAAGAACTTCTCCTCTTGACCGAGGAGATACAAGAAGAACTGGAACAGAAAGACCAGCTTATCGTGGAACTAAAGACGCAGCTCAACGAATCTCTGACCTTGAACGAGAAATTAAACAAAGAGAACAGAGCCGGGAATATTCAAGCATTAAAGAACGACTTGAAGCTAGCAGACAGAGCATTGCGGAACGAGAAAGAGAAGCTGCGAAGCGCAAACGTCACGATAGGGGAATGTCAAGATAAAATACGATGCTTAACACAACAACGGGATTATGCCCGGACACATCAGAAAATCGTAGAGATACCGGTAGAAAAGCCGGTACTCTATGAAAAATGTGAAGCCTGTGACCGGACAGACTATCAGAATGCAAAAGCAAAATACGAAACACAAAAAGAGCGACTTGCAGGACAATATAAAGCAAAAACGGTAATGTTCCAAACAACCTTGTTCCTTCTTGCATGGTATTCGCTGACAACCACTCTTTTTCAGGCAGTACAGTCAGATGTGCTCCTTTCCGATTGCAAATCATTCTTCCATGATGCAGCGTCATTCATACAAACTTTTATCGGTTGGACGATTGCTGCCGGACATTCTGCGGCACAGATTAGTACCAAAATTCCAAATGCGTTTATAGCCGGAATCATATATTGGTTATTGCTGATATTGGTTGTCGGAATATGCGTAGCAGGAACAGGGATACTGGTGATACTGATAGAAATAAAGGTTATAGAATTATATAAGAAAAACTGTTGGGATTTTATTACTCTACTGATGATACTGACAAGTGCTGCTGTCATCATTTATTTTGGAGAATCCATCAAAAAAACACTGTCAGTAAATCTTCTATTGCTTTTTGTACTTTCGCAAGGAGTATATGTTGGACTTAGATGTTATTTGAAAAATCAGTTAAATACCAAGCTATATTAATCAAAATATGATAAAAAACGTATAAAAGCAGGGGATAAAAACACACATCGTCCCCTGCTATTATATTATCCTTTTCCAATTTCTAGTAGGATATGCCTGTTTCATTATGCTTTTTTAAAAGCCTTAGTTTGAATGCTTTACTGTATTTCTTCCTAGACATAAATATGCTCCACATGGTACATAAAAAAGGACATGGCAATACCTCCTTGATACCACCGTATCCTTGAAAAAGGGCGACTTTAACACACCCTCCGTATTCTCATTTTTACAAAAGAAAACGGCGGTTTTGATTGTTATTTCAAAACCGCCGTTAAAATGGCATGAGAACTTTCTACTTCATAAGCGGTTTTTTTTCATGCTTATGAAGTAGAGAATTTTTACCTTATCGTAAATTCGCAAGATAAATTATATGTATCGTAATCCCAATCTCTTTCACTTTCAAAGAACGCAAATTGTTTAATCAAACGATAGTGTCCAGCAGGCAATTCTCCATAAAAACTTTTAACATCAATTTCTAATGTTAATCGTTCGTTAGGCTTAATAAAGCAATCCTTTTCATTGCTCTTTGAGGGGTCATCAAGCTGTTTAAGTTGATACCAAGTGCCGGATTGTTCAGCTTCTATTTCAAAATAATCTGGTGAATATTGGTATTCTTTATCAGAAGTATTTTCTATTAGAAATGAAAGGTGCTTTAAGTCTAAATCCTTTTCTGTACTCATTGAAATCTTCAAATCGCCCAAAGTGTCAAGCGCTTCTTCACTTCCATAAGGAGAAACCTCATATTCTTCGGAATAATCTTGTACTACATGATTATCACTGTCCTTTGCTTGACTACACCCAACAATACACACCAATAACAATAAGGTTAGAAACATACATATTATTTTTTTCATTTGTCCTTATCTCCTTTCTTTTAAATTTATAATAGCAATAAAATGTCTATTTTCAATCAACTTTCATTGCAATTTATTTTCACTGTAACACATGCTCCCCCTGCTTTATTATTAGCAATTTGGATATTTCCGCCATGTCTTTCACTTAAAATCTTACTAATATTCAGCCCTAACCCCAAATGTTCAGTAGCTATATCTTTCGATGATTTATAAAATGGTAATGTCGCCTTTTCAATATCAATATTTTTAAACCCGCAACCATCGTCTGAAACAGATATAACTAAATTATCATTCTCTATTACTACGCTAATAGCAATATCACTTTTTGCGTATCTAATACTATTAGAGAGTAAGTTTTCATAAATCTGCATGACTGTATCTAAATTGATAAACAAGGTTATATTATTACCGCTTGTAGTAATTGAAAAATGTTTGTCATAACAAAGTGCTTCTGCTGTGTTATTAAAATTATCAATAAGTGAATGAAATGTAATCTGTTGTCGTGGAATATCAATATCCTCTAACCTGTATAAGTTCGTCATAGCATTTACATATTTTTCAAGACGTGAAATATTTTTTGACATTACTGATATTTCATCTAATATTTCTTGTTGTGATACTAAGCCTTTGGGAATAAAGGAAAGCAGCATAGTAGCATGACCCTTTAGTAAAGTCAAAGGAGTGCGTAAGTCATGCGAAAAAGCAGCATTTAGACGGCGCTGTTCAGCAAATTGTCGAAACATAGTTTCATTATTTTTCGACAAACAGTCTTTCATTTTTTCAAAGGCATGACAAAGTTTCCCCATTTCATCATTTAATGGATATGATAACGTAAAATCTAAGTCATTTGCTTCAATTTTATGATACGCATTAGTTAATAGCTTAATAGGTTTCGATAATTTTTTTTTATAAAAAAATGTTACACAACATATCATACTAATAGATAATACGATAGGAATAATTGCAATATTTAATGAACCTAAAGCACTGTCAATAAGCCTATCCCGGTTTGTAAAATTAGGTAAAACTTCGATATATGAAACATGGTTCGGATAGACATATTCGTGTACTGGGCGTTCTTTTTGATAATCAACATTGAACTTGCATATCTCGTTTCCTTTCGTGTCAAATATTGTGTATTTTGTTTGGTCATTACTATAAGTGGCGGTAAATGAGCCATTTTCCGGTATATCATACCTCGTTGACAGATTTTCATACTTATAGTTTAAATTTATTCTGTATCTGTCAACCATTGAAATTAAAAGTATACAAATAATTATTCCAATCAACAACGAAAACAAAGCATAAAGAACAAAGGTCATTCTAATACTCATGCTATTTAACCGATTGAACAATCTGCTTCTCTTTAATTTTTCCATCTATATCCGCACCCCCAAACAGTTTCAATGTAAGGTCTATCGCCTAAAGATAAAAATTTTGCCCTAATACGTCTGATATGTTCTGTAACAACTGTATTATCACCAATGCCGTCTAATCCCCAAACTTTTTCATAAATAGTTTCCCGGTCAAAAACAATTCCTTTGTTTTGCGAAAGGAAAGATATTATATCAAATTCCTTTTTGGTAAAAGCCATATCCTTATTATGATAAAACACAATACGTGAGGAATAATCTATAACCATATCTTCATCAAATTGCACCTTTGAAGATATATTGTGTCTTTTTTCTCTGCGAAGATGTGCTGCAATGCGAGCTTCTAATTCATCAACAGAAAATGGTTTTATTACATAGTCGTCTGCGCCAATAGAAAATCCTTTTATTTTATCACTATCTTCAATGCGTGCTGTTAAAAAAATTATAGGGCATGAAACATAATCCCGTATCCTTTCGCAAACAGTAAATCCATCTATATCTGGCATATTGACATCTAACAAAATAATGTCAGGTTTTTTTTCTACTTCTTTTAATGCAGCATTTCCTGCTGTTGCAGTATATACCGTATATCCAAGTTTGCTGAAATAGCAATACAGCATTGATACAATTTCTTTTTCATCGTCTACAATTAAAATACTCTGCGCCATAAATATGCCTCCATTGTGAATATCTGATTTAAGATTATCAAACAAAAATCTATTTCTAATCAATTTCTTTAATTTTCGATGTCATTAGTTATTATATATGGCAATATGAGTTGTAGCAACCTTACTCTACATGTTTTATGCTCTATTACTATCCACACTATGATGTGTGTAATCATATCCCGAAAGCCATACCAAACAAAGCAGTCTATGGCAGATTTAGAAATAAGTCCTATGATTATTGAAAAATAAGAAAATATAAAAATTAGAGTGAAGTAATTATATTACAAAAATGAAAAACGGGAGATACACAGATATTGTGCTATCTCCCATATTGTTTTTAGTGTCATATCAAGGCTCATTTATTAGTGGTAAAATTAGCGTTTTTCTATATTTCTCAAAATGCTTGAAAGTAAAGTGTTCATATGGATAATCGAAAATCAGATATAAACTTTTGTTTAAATTGCCTATAATTCAAGTGAATCTTCTGCATCCACCCACATCTGTAAATTGCCATCAAGATATAATCTTGCATATTCCAAAGGCTCATCCACAGCCAATGAAGTAAGCGCACATTCTGATCCATATGTGGTTTTTAAATTTTTTTCAGCTTCCCAACAATTAATGCGAAGCATATATCCGGCACTTGTGTAAACATCAATACTATCGTGGTTTATGTTGTATTCTGCATAAATTGTTCTCATTGTATCTTATCTCCATTTTTTAATAATCATTTACAGAGTTAAATATCGAAAACATTTCATTCAGTTCACCATGTCGTTATTGTTATATGTTATACTATGTACGAATTTTTCTTTCCCTTAATTTTTCCCATATTAAGGTTCATGAAAACCAATGAGAGAATATAATACAAGGGAAAGAGTAAGGGAAAGTTCACTTGCTACAAACTTAGTATTTTCAAGGGTTTGTGAGGAATTTGATAATCAACTATAACAGTTATTATAAAATGTACCCTATAGATTGGACAGATTGAGTTTTTAAAACCCTTACCATTAGACAGTAAGTTTTAATGAAAACCCTTAAATCTATACAATGAGTTTACAGGGAACCCTTAACTTCGGACATGGTTTTGATGAACCCCTTCATTTTGGACAAAATCGCTTTTTGACTCCGATTCAGATTGATATTACAATAATAATGAATTGGAGGAAATTATGGCAAACAGAAAGTTTACAGAACAGGAAATGCTCACACTGAGAAATAGCAAATATGTGCTGGATGTATCACCGAGCATTGTACATTTCTCGGCAGAATTTAAAAAACTGTTTTGGGAGGAACTGTCAAAGGGCAGGCTTCCACGTGAGATTATTTCGACTCTTGGGATAGATCCAAATATCTTGGGGGATTCCAGAATAAATGGTCTGAAAACCATGATTGGAAATGAAGTAAAAAAGGGAAATGGTTTTCGAGATCTTAACACCTATGCACAGGGCTGCAACGGATATCTTTCGGCTGAAAATCGGATAAAATATTTAGAAATGCAACTGGCATATAAAGATCAGGAGATTGAGTTTCTAAAAAAAATTGTATCTTTAAATCCGGAGGCTCCGGAATAATGAAAATACCAGCCCATGCAAAGTATCAGATTATTTATGATACCATGCAAAAAAACGATAATCTATTGAATGTAGCTGCCATGTGCGAAATTGCAGGAGTATCCCGTTCGGGATATTACCATTATCTCTCAACAGAAGACCAGCGAATGGAAAGGGAGGAACAGGACAGACAGGATTTTCTTCTGATTCTGAAAGCATACCAGTACCGAGGATATCATAAAGGTGCCCGTAGCATATATATGAGGCTGTTACACATGGAACCGCCGATAGTGATGAATATCAAAAAAATCCGGCGGTTGATGAAGAAGTACAACTTACAGTGCCCTATCCGCAAGGCAAATCCCTATCGGAGAATGGCAAAAGCAATGGCAACTGCATATACCGCACCCAATATAGTAAACCGTGAATTCGAGGAACACGGACCAAGAAAAATTCTGTTAACGGATATCACGTATATTATAAATGGAAAAGCACCCCGGTGCTATATGTCGACAATTATAGATGCCTGTACCAAGGAACTGCTGTCATGGGTTCTCAGCGAATCACTAGAAATTGATTTTGTATTAGAAACAGTAAAGCAGTTAATAGAAAAACATGGAACTGATTTAAGCACAGAAACATTAATACATAGCGATCAGGGTTCCCACTATACCAGCATTAAATTTATCCAATTGTTAAAGGATAACGAACTGAGACAGTCTATGTCACGTAGAGCAAACTGTTGGGACAATGCTCCTCAGGAATCATTCTTTGGTCATATGAAAGATGAATTAGATCTATCAGAGTGCCACGGCTATGAGGAGATATTAAACGCAGTTAGGGATTGGACAGAATATTATAATACAGAACGTTATCAATGGGACTTAGCAAGGTTGTCACCTGTTGAATATTATCAATATCTGACAACAGGAATTTATCCACTGATAATCCCTAAAGCAAAAGGTAAAAACAATCAATCAGAGGCATCACTTTGATGCCTCTACACAACAAACAAATATAAAATAGAAATCTGAAAAGGAAAAGTCATAGTGTCCTTGACAAAGGGTACACTTTATTAAATTTCCTAAAATAAGTGAAATATCAACTTGAAGTTATAAATCAATCAAAAAAATTTTTGAAATACCTTTTTTCTGAAGCTTGTATTTTTGAACCTTGGATAATGGAATTTTAAATGATTTACCTGTCTTTGGAAATTTATTGTTCGATATATCATCATAAAGAGCGGTAATAAAACTGTTCCATTCTTTTAAGTCAGTTGTTTTCTCTAAATCTTCTAAATAGGCATACCCATCACTTAAATAAAATATTTCTAATGCCAATGCCAAATCACACCTAGGGTCAGCAAGTATTCCTTTTGGAATCTCAAATCCATTATCCCAGTTGTATTCATTTAGCATATTTTCCAAATCATTATATACCATTTTTACCCCCACAAGTTACGATTGATCAACTTCATTAATACCATTATTCTACCATAATTACACTTACAATCCTACTTCATTCTATTAAAATTGATTTACAGAAGTTATAATTAATTTACTTTGAGCATGCAGATTGATTTTTGCCATTCCCTCATAGGCATCCATCTCATAACCGTGAGTTCAATAACGTAAATTGGCAGATTCTGTAGTGCAATTCATAGCGTTGATTGGGCATGTATAAGCGTCCTCCCACAAGTCATTCACAGCGTAAATAAAAGAAAAACGGTGCAGACAAATATGATTTCCTTCGTGAGCCATGGAGCTGGGTTTCTAACAATCATAGAAGCTTCAGCTGAACATGATTGTTGTTCAAAAGCCCAGCGAAATGCCCGGCGAACAGGAACATCATATTTCGTCTGTACCGTTTTTCTTTTCATAAACCTATAAAATCAAGACTTGTGAGAGAACGCTTATATCTGCCCTTCACAACTTATAAAAGCACTACAGAATCTGCGACACTACGCCAATTAAACTCCGGTTTAATCATCCACTTCTTTGTAGTCTACGTCAAGCGCATCCGCCTCCTGCTTCATAGCCTTTGCAGCTTTTGCGGTTCTTGAAACGATCCACAGATCAGAGATTCCATCATAAATCAATGCGACTCCGATAAATTTCATTGCAAGGCTCACAACCCCAAATGCATTTACGATGCAGATAATGCCGAGTGCAAGGCTGATAATTCCAAGGATCATTGGACTCCACCACTTCTCATAACCGTTTGCCTTTGTCTCAAAAGCCATTTTGATATCGCTGATCCCATGTACTGCCAGCATAACACCGATAACGATCGGAATGATCATAGCGATGTACTCCGGTCTTGCAAACAGCCAGATACCTACTAAAACCAGGATCAGACCAAGCATTCCGTTAAAAGATGTCAGTCTGTGATTTGTAAAATATCCCACAAGATTTACAATACCCATAACAATTAAGCCAAATGCAAGCAGCATACAGATTGCACTAATTGTCTCATCTGACCAGATGATCAAAACTACTCCAAGTGCTACACACAATAACGCTGATAAAATGACATCCGCTTTTATTCTTTTTAATGTCTCTTTCATTTTTCTATCCTCTCTCTTTAACAAAAATTTTTGTCATTGCTGTTTCTTTTATAACGAATATCATACCATTCTTTTGGGTTCCGGTAAATATACAGCTCATAAAAGAAGTATAAAAAACTAAAAAAATTGTTAATTTCTTGACATACGAACATGTCTTGATTAGACTACAGTGGAAAGAAATTTCATAATTTGCAAATCAATTTGAAAGGAAATACATTACCATGGGAAAAGAAGTAAAGACGAATGCCATGCGCATTCTTGACAAAAATAAAATACCTTATGAAATTATCAATTATGAATGTGACGAATTCATTGATGGGCTTCACACAGCCGAAGCCACCGGAGCTCCGGTGGAGCAGTCTTTTAAAACACTTGTCATGCAGGGAAAAAGTAAACAATATTATGTTTTTGTACTGCCGATCGCAGAGGAAGTTGATCTGAAAGTTGCCGCAAAAACAGTCGGTGAAAAATCCGTAGAAATGATCCACGTAAAAGATATCACCGCCATTACCGGTTATGTACGTGGTGGATGCACTCCCCTTGGCATGAAAAAACAGTATCCTACCGTTCTTCATGACAGCGCCAGAAATTTTGACAAAATCTATATCAGCGGCGGGCGTATCGGAACCTCCATTACCGTCAATCCGGATGCACTGCTCTCCGTAGTACGCGGACAATATGCGGATATCATCATGCATTAATTAGCGTTTCACTTAAAAACTGCCGCTTGCAGGCTGTGATAATCCATAACACAACCTGCAGGTGGCAGTTCAAATCCAAACTTCAAATTAACTTGTCAGTTCCCCAGGATTTTTTGCGAGATTCATGATCTCCTGAAGTTCTGCGCCCTCCACCGGTGCATTTCCATAGCTGACGTGTTTTGCATCCTCTGTCACGCCGCCGAGAAGTCTTACATCCTTCTCTTTTGTCATTTCGATCGTATAATAATGCGCCTCATCTTTTAATGGATTGTATGTAATATAGATTCTGTAGCAAAGTGGCGGCACTAATCCTTTATCCGGAAGATCCACGCGGATAAGTGTCAGGTCCTCTGAAATATCCAATGCCATAACGGAATAATCATCCTTTGTATATGGATAAAGTTTTGGCTCTTTGAATGCTGCCGCAAAAAGCTCATTGACGAATGCCTCTTTCTCATCGCAGAGTTTTTGCACGAATTCCGCTTTTTCTGTATACAAGCGATTTGGAATCACAGAAAATTCTGTCTGATTTTTCACAAATGCCTGAAACTGCTGTGGTGTCATTTTGATCTGCTTTGGCTGTTTTGCCATTTTCTCATCTGCCTCATGCAGTTTCTGGATCAGTTCAATCTTCAATACCAGATTATCGGTAAATGGATTGATGACCATTCCGCTTAAATTCAATTCCGGTTTTACGGCAACGCTGTTGCACGCCGGGAATGGCATGCTTAAGAGTGCCTGGCTTTTTGGTGCATTTGCCATCTGCTCTTTGGAGGTGTACACTACAAAATACTGTTCGCCGGCACCGCTCTTTAAAAAGCAGGGAGTTGGCTGATCCGGTGCTTTTAACATTGCCGGAACTAACAGTTTTGTCGGACGAAGCAGATTTAAGACTGCTGTAAGCTTTTCTTTTGTCCGGTCTGCTGCGTAATCTTTGATTGCCTCCTCTAATCTATCGTTTGTAATTTCCATTGTTGTCTTTTCTTCCATAATAAAAATATCCTTTCCTGCTGCCCAATGTCAAAAATATGGTTCGTAATGATTTTCTATTTTGTGATTGCTGACATTCCATATTTTCAATTCGAACCATGATTTCTCTTATTTTAGCACATTACTGCGATTTATTCCATTTATTTCTGTTGCTGCATTTTGTATTTATGACAATCTACACATTCAGTATACATACCTTATAACTCTTTGCAATTCATGCAGCTTTATGTGCTATTTTAATTTTTTTAATAAATCCGGCAATTCGCTCAATTCAAAAATGCGGTAATCCGGATGGATCTCTCCATGATCTGTTATATTTCTGTCTCTCTGATACCAGATTGTAGTCAGTCCGGCATTTTTTCCACCAAGGATATCTGAGGATAAGCTGTCGCCCACAATGACACTCTCTTCCAGCTTAAAATCAGGAATATGTGCAAAACAATAGTCGAAAAATTTTTTGTCCGGTTTATGATACCCGATTTTTTTTGAAATAAAAAAGTCCTCAAAATATGGTTTAATCCCAGATTCCTCAATACGCCTTCTCTGCACTTCGTAAGTTCCATTGGATGCAGCATACAGTCTGTACTTACCGTGCAATTCCTGTAAAAGTTCAAGCGCGCCGTCCACTTTTTCGTGTTCATATGCAAGATTCTGCTCGTAACATTTCGCAGTTTCTTCCGGCGAAGCTGTTATCCCATATTCTTCAAAAAAGATCCGGTAACGGCTTATTTTCACTTCCTCCTGCGTCAACTCACCGAGTTCTAACTTTTTCCATTGTGCCTGATTGATCTCACTGTACCTCGCCAGCAATTTTTCTGTTGGCTCCACTCCAACTTTTTGCAGTGCTTTTTTCAGCGCTTCCTTTTCTGCCTTGTGGAAATCAAGAATGGTATCATCTAAATCTAATAAAACTGTTGTTATCATGTGGATTCCTCTTTTTTCTATGTATAATCGACAATTCTCTGATTGATCCGTTCCTCTGCCATCACATCAATAAATTTTGCTTAAAACATATTATTATTTTAATCATAACAGACCTTTTACTAAAAAGCAAAATAAAGCAGGGATATTCCAAGATTGCAGGACACACATTGTGTACCCCTGTTTTCTGGAATGATATCCCTGCTTATTAAGATTCCTTTTACAAAACAACCCCATCCTTAAAAATGGAAATGCTTCTGTATCCACGCTTCTCAGTCTGTGTTTCTTTTCCATTGGCAACTTCGATCACCAGCTGTAACAGACGTTTTGCTGCGTCGTCAATAGATTCTCCTTCAACGATCGGACCTGCATCAAAATCGATCCATCCTTTTTTATTTTCCGCAAGCCGACTGTTTGTGGACAGCTTTAATGTCGGAGCCGGCGCTCCGAATGGTGTACCGCGTCCTGTTGTGAACAGGATCAGGTGCGCTCCTGCTGCTGTCATCGCCGTTGCTGATACAAGATCGTTTCCAGGTCCATAAAGCATATTTAATCCCTTTGTCACAACAGCGTCCCCATATCCGATCACATCCATGATCGGGGCTGTACCGCCTTTCTGTACGCAGCCGCAGGACTTGTCTTCGAGCGTTGTAATACCACCCTGGCGGTTTCCCGGGCTTGGGTTGTCGTATACGACCTCGTTGTGGCTTATAAAATAATTTTTGAATCCGTTGATCATACTGACAGCTTTTTCAAACACCTCTTTATTAATACAGCGGTTCATTAAAAATCCCTCTGCACCAAACATTTCCGGTACTTCTGTCAGAACTGTGGAACCGCCTCTTGCCACAAGCATGTCGCTGAAACGGCCTACTGCCGGGTTTGCCGTGATACCGGAAAGTCCGTCAGAACCGCCGCATTTCATCCCGACTACAAGCTCGCTCACCGGGATCGGTTCCCTGTGGAACTGTCCGGCATAGGCTGCACATTCTTCCAATAATTTTCTTCCAGCTTCAAATTCATCCTCCACTTCCTGGCAGGTTAAGAATTTGACTCTGTCCGCATCATAATCGCCCAGTTCCTCCACGAACTGTTCATGTGTCAGATTCTCACATCCAAGTCCCAATACAAGTACTGCTGCTGCATTGGGATGGCGTACAAGCGCCGCCAGAAGCTTTCTGGTCTGTGCATGGTCATGTCCCGTCTGGCTGCATCCAAATGGATGATCAAATGTATACAGACCGTCTATTGTTCCGGTCACGAGATCCTGATTGAGTGCTGTCATTCTCTTAGCAACGTCATTGACACACCCTACTGTCGGAATGATCCAGATCTCATTCCGGATCGCTGCACGTCCGTCTTTCCTGCGGAATCCGTTAAAACACTCCGGTTTTTCTGATACCGGCTGCTTAAGTTCCGGATGATAGGAATATTCAATTTCACCGGACAGATTCGTCGCCATGTTATGCGTATGTACCCAGCTTCCTGCCGGAATGTCTGTCGTTGCATGTCCGATCACAAAGCCATATTTGATAATATTCTCTTCTTTTGCAATATTTTTCAAAGCGATCTTATGTCCCTGCGGGATTGCCTCTGTCACCACGACCTGACTCAGATCGCCGGACTGTACGGTCTCTCCTGCATTGATCGGGCAGAGTGCAACTGCCACATTATCCGCCGGTGCTATCTGTATCGTCTTCATAAGCATTTACAGGCAGCCTGCATAAGCAGCCTTTGCTCCTTCCCTGCGTATTTTCTCAAGATCCTCTGTGACCGCTTTCTCTAATCCTTCGATTCCGGTCAGATCCTGATCCCACATTTTTTTATTTGTAAGCACTTCATGCACCAGTTCCGCCGCAGATGCATCCCGATGTTCATAATAAAATTCCAGCACCCATCTGTCATCACTTACGGTATATTCGTTTCCTGCCGGACGTCTGCAGATGAGTCCCGCATCTGTCAATTCCTGAATGTCATTGCTGTAAAAGGCGATATAGGCAGCCAGAGACATTGTCAGGCACACAGGAAGTTTTCCCTGTTCTTTGATATATTCCAAAAAAGAAGGCATGTTGCGCGCTTTCCATTTTGATGTTGAATTTAAAGAGATACTCATTAATTCATGATTTACAAATGGATTGTTAAATCTGTCTGAAACTGCTGCTGCAAATTTCAGCAGATCGTCTTTATCTAATGGAAGTGTCGGAATTACCTCCTCATAAAGCATTTTGTTCATAAAACCTTTGATGACATCGTCATGCATGCAGTCACGCACAATATTTTCTCCTGCGAGATATGCGCCAAGCACGAACCCGGTGTGCGCTCCGTTCAAAATGCGCACCTTTCTCTTTTTATATGGACTCATATCCGGCACAACAAATACTTTATCGGAAAGTCCTGCCTTTTTGAAAGGAAGGACATCATTTAACTTTTCGTCACCTTCGATGACCCATACGCCAAATACTTCTCCGACATCTAATAACGGATCTGTGTAACCATGTTTTTGTTCTAACTCCGCTACCTCTTTCTCATCACGGATGCGTCCCGGTACGATACGGTCAACAAGAGAGCCGCAGAAGGTACAGTCCTCATTGACATATTTTTTAAATCCGTCCTCAAGTCCCCACTGTTCAATGTACTGGTTGACACATTTTAACAACTCTTTTCCATTGTTGTCGATCAGCTCGCAGGCTAACATGATGATTCCTTTTTTTCCTGCCTGATAACGATGGTACAGCACCTGTGTCAGTTTTGCCGGGAAACTTGACGGTGGGCAGTCATCTTTTTTGCAGGAAGGGTCATACTGGATTCCTGCTTCTGTTGTATTGGAAACGATGATCTCAAGTTCATCGCTGGCTGCTAATTCCATCATTGCCTCGTAGCCTGCTTTTTCATATGGGTTTAAGCAGCGGCTCACGCTGGAGATCACACGCTTGTCATCCACTTTCTGACCGTTTTCACTTCCGCGCAGATATAACGTGTAGAGTCCTTCCTGCTCATTGATCATGTCGCTCAGCCCCTGTGCGATTGGCTGGACGAGACAGCATTTTCCATTCCAGTCCGCTTTTTCATTTGCAAGATCGAACCAGTAATCAACAAACGCACGCAGGAAATTTCCCTCTCCAAACTGCATCACTTTTTCCGGTGCTTCTTTCAGAAGATATCCATCATAGCCAACTTTTTTTATTACATCATAATTTAATTTTTCCATTATTTATTCCCTTTCTTTTTTATCACTGATATGGAAAATGGACTGCACATGTTTATGTGGCAGCCGCATTTTCTATTTAAACTAATAAACTAAATTTACAAAAAATGTTGTAAATGGCTCAAACCAAGTGAGAAGCAACAGGTTTACGATCAGCAGAATGTAGAATGGAACTGCTTCCTTAATAAATGCTGCCGTCTTACATTTTGTGATGGAACAGGTTACGAACATCAATGTTCCCATAGGTGGTGAAAGTGCTCCGATCGCATTGTTAAAGATGTAGATCATTGCAAACTGGATCTCGTTAATGCCATATGCTTTTGCGATCGGTGCAAGCAATGGAACAAGAATGATCATGGAAGCATTTCCCTCGATAAACATTCCGACGATCAGAAGGAAAATATTCACAACGATCAGGAATACAAATTTACTGTGAATGTTTGCAAGCATCCATGCAGTCAGCGCCTGTGGGATCTGCTCTTTTGTCAGGATCCATGAGAATACAGATGCTGCGGAAACGATCAGCATAATGGACGTTGTTGTGCAGGCAGTCTCTTTTAACCCCTGAATCATGTCTTTGATATGCATCTCTTTATAAAGTAAGCCAAGAAAAGCTGCGTAAATGATAGCAACTGCTCCTGCTTCTGTTGCAGTGAACACACCAATTCTGATACCTCCAATGATAATGATCGGAAGTAAAAGTGGTAAAATTGCAGGTTTAAATGCCTTCCAGAAGCGTGACCATGTCATTTTTTCTGTGGAAATGTTACCATATCCACGTTTTTTTGAGATAACCCCAACTAATATCATCATGGTGATGCAGAGCAATGCCCCAACCCCAAGACCTGACATAAACAGTTTTCCGATGGATACGTTTGCAATACATCCGTAGAGGATCATTGCGATTCCTGGTGGAATCAACGGTGTGATCATTGAGGACGCTGCTGTCACAACACTGGAAAATTCAAGGGAAAATCCTTTTTTTGTCATTTCCGGAACCATCATTTTGGATTCCATTGCGGCATCCGCAATATTAGAACCTGACAGACCTCCCATGACTGTTGAGAGAAGGACATTGACCTGTGCAAGTCCACCCGGAAGTCTGCCTGTCACAACCTCACAGAAATCCATGATCCTTTTCGTGACACCGGTGTAATTCATAAAAATTCCGGCGCAGACAAAAAACGGGATTGCCAGCAGTGAAATTTTTTCAGTTCCGATAATCGTCTGCTGTGCAAACACTGCTGCGCTCACATGCGGGTTCAGTGCAAAATACACCGTAGAGCCGCCCAATACCGCCAAATATACAGGCACCTTCAAAAATAAAAGTACCAACATTACGATTGCTGCCAATAAAAGAATATCACTCATCGCTGCCTGCTGCCTCCTTTGCCTCTGATTTAACGCCATGAAGTATGCTGTAAATAAAACTGATCACCATATCCACATAGGAAAAAAGTGAAATGCCATACACTACAATGTAAGGAATATGTAACATACTGGTGGAACGTCCACTTTCCAGAAATATCTTCAAATACGGAATGGTCTGTACAAATAGGAAACCTAATATCACAACCACAATAACTGCAATCATGATCTCCATTACCTTCTGTACTTTTTCCGGCATGAGATCCACGATCATCTCGATCGCAACGTGGTTACCGTTCCGGAATGCCGCACCTGCTGCCGCAAATGTGATCCACACCATGCAGGATGTCTGAACTTCCTCTAACCATGTAAATGGTGCATGAAACACATAACGCCAGATAACCCCGGCAAATGTTAATATGATCAGGAGCGCCAGAATGACAGATGCTACGATAACATCTAAATTCGCTAAAAAACTCCATTTGCTCTTTTTCTTATTTTCCATGCTCATCCTCTCCTATTCCTCTGCTCCCATTGCCTTGCGTACTGTATCGTACAGTCCATCTGACCATCCGAAACGGTCTCCCATCTCATAGAATGGAGCTGCTTTTTCCCGGAAACCTTCCAGTACTTCCTCAGATGGATCGACAACGGTCACTCCCTCGTCGATCATCAGCTGTAAATACTCCTGCTCTGCCTCCTGCAATACCTGATTGTTGTATTCTCCAGCTTCCTGTGCCGTCTCAACAAGCCAGTTCTGCTGTTCCTCTGTAAGGCTGTTAAACCAGTCAGCTGACACCACCCATGTTGTAAAGTTTTTAACATGTCCGTCCAGGATCAGATATGGCGCCACTTCATGCAGTTTTCTTCCATACAGGGTAGCGATCGGATTCTCTGCACCATCAATTGTCTTTGTCTGCAATGCCTGATAAACATCTCCTAATGCCATACCGGTAGAGGTTGCTCCGAGGACATCAAATCCATATGACTGTATCTCATTGGATGGTACGCGGATTTTTAATCCTTTCAGATCATCTACACTGTTTACCGGAACATTGGTAAGTGTATGGCGTTCTCCATACATCCAGTTGGAAGCGATAATTTTTAATCCTTTTTCTTCCAGCTTTTTGCACTGATCCTCATACCAGTCTGATTCGATCAATGTCCAGCACTGATCCCAGTCATCGAAGAGAAATGGTCCAAATAATATTCCCATGTCCTTGATCCCATAATCTGCATAAAACGCCCCATCTGCAAGCGTGCATACCGGCTCTCCCAAAAGCATGGAATCAATCAAAGATGATTTGTCTCCCAGCTGTGAATCCGGGTACACTTCAATCGCCATTTTTCCACCGGACTTTTCTTTTATGATCTCCTGTGCTCTCTCCCATCCTGCGCCGATCGGTTCACTGCTGTTATTCTCAAATGCCACATCCAATACAATCTCCGGTTCTACGGACGATGCTGCATCCGATCCTGTCTGGCTGGCGCTTCCACAGGCAGTTAAAGGCAATAACATCAGGCCTGACAGTATCACTGCTATCATCTTTTTTAATCTCATAGTGTAAAACCTCCTTTTTCTCCAACCGTTTCTGACTTTTTATTTGTTAATATCGGAAAAATCAAAAACTACTTTTAACATGTCCCCCGGATTGTTTGCAAAGTCTGCAAAAGCCTTTGCTGCATCCTCAAACGGATAGACATTTGTGATGATCTTTTCCAGTGGAGCTTTGCCCTCATGAACAAGATCGATCAACTCCAAGAAGTCTTTTTTCAATGCATTTCTCGAACCAAATACATTCAGTTCTTTTTTCTGGATCAGTGTGAAGTTGAAATCCAGATTCTTTTTGCCGACTCCGATCAATACCATGCGTCCACCGAAACAACATGCATCAATACAATTCTGGAAAGTAGATGGAAGTCCTACAGCCTCGATCGTCACATCAAATCCATTTCCCTCTGTAAGCTCTGCCACTCCTTTGTCAAAATGCTCCGGTGAATCATTCAGCAATGTTCCGTCTACGCCGAACTCTTTTGCCATTTCAAGCTTACCTTCGGATACGTCTGAAATATAAACTGTTGCGCCTTTTGCTTTTGCTGCGATGGCTGCAAGTACACCGATCGTTCCGGCTCCGACTACAAGCACTTTATCTCCCTCTTTGACGTTTGCACGGCTGACACCATGATAACTAATACAGAACGGTTCGATTGCTGCTAAGGTTTTTGGATCCAGACCTTTTCCATCATACACTCTTTCCACCGGCATTGTGATGTACTCGCGGAAAGCTCCATCCCGCTGGCATCCCATGGTCTGATTATCCATACATGCATTTACGATCCCATGTGTGCAGGAATAACAATGTCCGCAGTTAAAATATGGATTACAGGTAACGATCATTCCCGGTTTGATCCCATATTCATTGTTCTCATCTGCCTCAATGACTTCGGCTGAAAATTCGTGTCCCGGAATTCTCGGATAATCAAAATATGCAAATGTTCCACGGTATGATCCAAGATCACTTCCACAGATTCCTCCATATAAAAGTTTTAATAATACTTCTCCTTCTTTTCTCACCGGCATATCGATCTCCTTGATTTCCACTTCGCCTGGTGCGTTGATATACATTGCTTTCATGTGTCATCCTCCTCTTATCCTTTGGTATGCTTTTTATGTTTCTGTCTTTGTACTTATCGTTACATACTATGTTGTATACATCAGATTATAATATCATGTTATTTGCATGTCAATTGTACATGTTGTAAATAATTCTTTATCATATTTTGTCAATAATGCACAATTCACTTTTGTTACCCATCATCAAGCAGGCTTCGCATTCATTTTGGCAGCTCATTTGTGAAGCTGTTGTGTTTATTTTGTCCGTATGCTAGAATGAAAAAAATATTTAATATTATTTTCTTGTTATGGGAGTATCTGTTATGTCAAAAATGAATTTAAAAACACAGGCTTACAATACGATCCGCCAAAAAATCGTAACCTGTGAATATGCACCGGGAACTTTTTTAAATGAAGAACTTCTCACTACTGAATTAGGTCTGAGCCGCACACCGGTCCGTGATGCGCTAAGCCGTTTAGAGCAGGAGGGATTAATTGAAATAAAACCAAAAAAAGGCATTATCGTAATGCCTCTTTCCATTAATACGATCAATATGATTTTTGAAGTACGGCAATTATATGAGCCGTATATTCTTTTAAATTATGGTAATGCCCTCTCTGTGGAGCGGTTAAAAGATTTTTATAATATTTTCAGTTCCAGTAAAACGAATCATAACTGTTATAATAATAATGATTATTTTTACGAATTAGATACGGAATTTCACAACTTCGTTGTCGATGCGTGCCCAAACACTTATATCCATCAAAACTACAATATGATACAGACACAGGCAGAACGTTTCCGCTATATGACCGGGAATATTTCCGAGAAACGATTAGACGACACTTTTCAGGAACATCTTGACATTATCCGGGCATGCCTGCGCAATGACTGGAAGGAGGCTGCCAAACAATTGTCAGCACATCTTGAGGAATCAAAAAAGGCTACCTTCCAGCTTATTTTTAGCAGTACTTCTGCGCAGTCACTCACGGTATAGGCAATGTTCTGCATTTTTCATAACAACATTGCCCATTTTATCTATCCATATCAAATGTCGCATTCACATGATGTTTCGCTTCATGGAGTTTGGACAAAAGACACACACACTCAACATGCCATGAGTTGCCAATAAAGATGCACAACCCTTGGCTTTCCGTTAAGCCTTGGATTTAAAATGATGCAACAGTCCCCTGAAGGACTTGCAAAAATCAGCATGATGCACCACTTTGCACCTGCTATAGAAAAAGATTAGATTTGTTTTTGAGATACAGGTCTGACTGACCTGCGTGTGATTTGTGTTCTGCTCTTTCCCTATGGTTCACTTATCCGTGGATAACTTCTAGGATATTGTACCATAGATTGTTTATTTCGGAAATTACTTTCCTCTAAAAATGGGCAGAAGAAAACCTCCAAATCTTTGTGGACTTGGAGGCTTGATTCCAACCATTTTATACTCTCTTCTGCTTCTTATAGAGAGAATTCTTAATTACTCCCATTTTTGATATACTACTTTCCTATGTTTATATAATTCAGACCATGGATTATTATATCTGTCCACAATACACTTTATTTCTTTCTCAATATTTATACGCTCAGTGGCTGTTAAGCGTGCAACATGAACACCTAGTCGTTCAGCTTCATTAATCAACCCATCTACAGCATCTTTTCCATCTGAATCATAACTTCCTCGTTCTACATAATACGCTATTTCAAAGGTTCCTTTATCAACTATAACCATTCCTGTATACTCAAAATCATTCGCATAATACGACTCTTCTCCTCTTTCTCTCCGGATAACAATAACCTGAACTCCTTTTTCCAACAGATTTGCATATAATATATTAATAAGAGCCTCTCTATAACTATTTGTTTCATTATCCGCAACTTTCAACGGTATGATGTCTCTGCTTAAGTAAGGAATTTCAGTGTCTATTCGATGATAGGTTTTCGTCATAAAAGAATACATATCACTTAATTGAATACTATTTTTTTCAATATCAGTGAAAGTTTCTCTTCTATCATCTTCAATAGTTTCTTCAAATAAATAGTAATTCTCTACTAATTTTTCACCCTTAACAGTTACTTCCTCCTGTTTCACTTCAATTGCTTCTGGGCATATCTCTTTCATTACTTCAATTATACAATCAGCAATCGTTTCATAATCAGGCCATACTTCAATCTCTTTACTTTCATTACTCAATTTTTCAGCCAAATTCTTAATTTCAAAAATTCGTATCGTAATTATCTTTTCAATTACTGCCTTAACCTTTCTTATTAACACATCTCTCATATAATCATCAAAATAAGAACGATTCAATTTTTCAACTGTTTTCTTATGAACATATGCTTTAATAACATCAATATCACTTTTTGTGTAAGACGATAAATACTTTTGATTAAGCATTCTATAATTTCCAATACATAAATAATAGGAGACTAGACCATTTATATATTGTGTTTCACCAAACATCAGTTTACTATAGCGAAATGTTTCTTCCAGACTTAACAGTGGAACATAATAGATTCCCATAAAATAAGAATAAGTAGGATTTTGTAATATATTGGGATTACTATATTTTTTATAAATAGTATCATTTACAATAAAGAAATTAAAAATATCTTTTTCCACAAATAATTCTTTATATTTCGAAAATAAAACTCCCAAAATATCCTCATTCATTTTATCCAATTCATCATAAATGACAACCACATTCACATTTGATATATTATCAAGGATTTTATAAATATACTCTAATTGAGTTTTTTGATTTTTTGTCAATGTAATTGTATTCTTATATTGTTTATCTTCAAATGCGCTTCGACTTTCTTCTTCTTCAACTTCAGCCGATGTATGCACATCACTATAAAAAATTTCATTAACGGCAGCTCCTATTTTGGATCCGATAGAACTTTTCTTTATTCTATTATTTTTCTTCTCTCTTCCTCTTATTTTTTCTTCTTGCTCAGTCTCAGAAATAGTATAATTCAAATTTTTCTCACATTCGTTAATTAAAAGAGATACCCCTTCCAACTCTTCATCTATTTGCTCTTCCTTAATAGCATTCATTATTGCTATCAGTAATACTTTTTCAAATTCATCTATACATTCTTTTTCATTATAAAATTTAACATGAATAATTAACGGATTTTTTATGGCATAGTTAGTAGCAATCTCTACCTGACTACTTTTTCCTGTTCCAACAACACCACCAATCAAGTATGAGCCGTATTTCTTTTTCTTAATATCTTCTATAATAGGTGAAATGACTTTACTGTTGTACACATAACCTATCTCTTCCTTACTTAAAGGTTTTGTTAAAGTACATTTTCTCGCTTCATACAATTTAGACATAATAGATTTTCTCCTCTTAGCAAATAAAAATTCTCTTATGTTTCATTTATTTTCCAATAACCTTTTCTGGTCGATCCGACACGTTCTACCAATCCTTTATCAACCAATTCCTTTATATTCTTCTTAATTGCCCTTGGTGTGATATCAATTCTCTCTGCCATAGCAGTTTGTGTTGTTTCTGGATTTTCCTGTATCATATCCAGAATTTTCTGCTGTGTCTGATTTATATCTTTTGGTGAACTTTTTGGTGAACTTTTTGGTGAACTTTGGTGAACTTCATTATAAGAAGGTCTATATAAATTCACCCTAAAACTGTCACCAATCTCCAGCAATTCCGGTTCTCTGATACCATATTCCTTGCAAGAACTAAACATTCTTTTAATGCCAGTTCCCCAGCTTTCGATGATTTTCATTCTACTGAATACTTCCGCAATACATCTGTTGCGTATTTTCGAACCACCTTCCTTAATCTGCTCTATTGTCAAACCACCATACAGCATTCCCGGAGAAGTAACCTCTACTCTGTCATCATACACTGCAACTTGTACGCACGCTCTGTCCAAAAAGTTTCTATGCGTTGTTGCATTCACAATTGCTTCTCTGATAGCTTCCGTTGGAATTTCATATGCATCTGTTCTGACAAGTCCGCTAATCTTTGCGCCCAAATTAATATGCTTTAATACAAATTCATAGGCTTCTTCAATCTGTTCATAAAGAGGCCCTTCAAAGTCTCTCTTGTCAATAAATACTACTCTTTCCGTGCCTTTAAATAATGCACATTGAATTTTTGCAAAAGGAAATGTATTATTCGTCAATAAAACAAAGGCATTCGTTGGCACCAATGTCCCATCTATATTTTTTAATACACCCCAATTAACCAGATTCTGCACCATGACATCTTTTACTTTATCTTTTTCACTTTTCGTTCTTGCTGCTTCTACCATATATCGTTTAATTGCAGCACACAACTCTTCCGCCTTGTTCTTATCATATTTCTGCTCTACACAGATCATTTCATCAAAAGAACGATGTGTTCCCTGCAATTCCAAATCCTTCAGAATTGCTTCATCAGCAGGTCTGGATGTTCCGGACACTCTGATATAGGCACCTGCCTCTTTTCCAAGTGATTTAATATAATATGGTCTGCTCGCTCCCGGATAGACTTCAATAACAATTACACATTTCCCGTCAATTGTATCCACACCAATATTCGGAAAAATCTGCGGATAACACATATCAGAGATAGTATTTGTAATACCATCCATAATCTTAAAGACTTCGTCTTTTTCAACTCCTACTATTTCATGAGTTTTATCATCCACACCAATGATAATCTTGCCACCTGCAGTGTTAGCAAATGCAACAACACTCTTTATATATTTTTCACTTTTCTTAGGAACTTCAACCTTAAATTCAGTATTGGCTGACTCTCCTGTTTTAATTTCATCTGCTAACATCTTCTATTTCCTCCTCATTTTTTCTAGTAGAAAACTATGTCTTTACCTTGCAATAGATATTCTGGTATCTTTACATCTTTTGCTAATGGATGCCCCATAAACAAAATCCGTATTGCTCTTATTGCCCCGTATGTATTTACCATTAATTCTTTTTGTTTTTCATATACATCTATATCATACTTATTATTTGTTAATTCATGCGCCGGAACCTGTCTAATCTTTCTAATATATTTTATCGGATTAATGATAACCTCGTCTATATCGAAATTAGAACTAACATTCCTTTTTAGCCATTCCTGCAACATAACTATACTTCCCTTATCTTTTCCGTCTCCATCCTTACGCTCTATTTTTGCAATTAACAGCGAATCCTTTTGGAATGTTTTAATTGAAATATTATGCACTACCAACTTTTCCATTACTAAAACAAAATCGTAATAATTCTTAAGTGTTGGCAACAAAATACTTCTATAACCCTCTGGCATTTCATTATAGCCTGTACCATATACATGTACGAAAAGTTCCGGCAACTCCATCTTTTTACATTGTTCATTAATAACTTTCATTTCATCCAAAAGTGCATGAAAAATCCAGTGTTGTGTGACCCACCGTCCTTCAAGCAAATTTTTTACAAATCCATCATTTATCTTACAGGAATCCTGATCCTCTAATTCAAACCCTTTCCACAACATTTGAATACGTGGTGACAATTTAGCCAAATCTATTACAAATACACCTATTGCCCTATTCAATTTTTCACCATCAATATAAGCCATTCCATAGTCTTTAATATACTCATTTTCGCCGGACTCTTCGTAAAACTCATCTTTAACAGAAATACATCCTCTATACCCATTGTCCATTATTAAAAACCTAGGATTATTGTTATACCGCTCCAATATTTCTACATCAAAAAATATTATGTCAAACTGAGCTTTTCCATTTTGCATCAAAGCGGTATATGGACGCTGATAATCTACTTTAACCTTCTCTAATGCCTTATCTGTCGGATAAAAGCAGGTATGTGAATCTACATCCTTAGCATTCTCGATTTGATGCTTTTTCGACAACCCCAACTCAAATCCCTTAATATGTGGATTTAAAACATCTTTCTCAGATATTGCCTCCACCATTCCTTCGTTGATTAATTCCACCATTGCTTCTATATCATAATCATCTATATCATAAATGGGCAATCCGTTAAACCTGCTGGAACCCAAATAAAAATTTATTACTTCATTTAACAACTTTTCTTTCATCGCCTACATCCTTCACAAAACTAAAATGCCTTTTCTTTGAAGTCCCTTTTCTATACTACCTTAATAATCCTCTCGTTTGCAGTGTACTAATTCGCGCCAACAATCCTAACACATATTCTCTCTTTATACCCTTAAATGTTTTATTGGCAATACTTCCATACTGGCTTTTAGCAAAACCAATAAAATTTTGTACCATTTCTCTTACTGCACAACGCAGTTCTCTCAATTCTTCTTCAGTAATATTTAAATTATTTCCTTCATGTGTTTCATTAGAACGCTCTTTATACATTCTTAGTGCACTATCATGCACGGACTGCACATCTGCATCTTGTGCAATTGCCGCTGCCAATCGATTTGCAAACTTTTCTTTTATTGCAGAACCTTTATCATTGGAATTATACCCTATCAAAATGATTTCTGATAATGTAATAAGATTCTTATACGCATCATCATATCTTGACGAACTGTATCCTCTGCCAAATCGCTCCATGACATCTTCCAATAATACTTTTAAATCTTCCGACAACCCAACCATATCCTCAAAGCAGGTCAAATTATTATTGTCCCACTCATACAAATCGCCATACACGCTGATAGGACTATCTTGAGAAGACTTTCGCCTTCTGCTAATATTGCTACACTTATAATTTGCCTTCATTTTATATATTTTATCAGCAACTTCTATGTTTCCCTCTTGTGTTAATCTTAACATAGACACTATGTAAAAAATCTCTTTATTCCATCGAGCAGTAACTGTGTCAAAATATTCCCCCGTTTTCTCTGTTTCCCCTAACATCTCCCCAACAGAAAAGTATTCTAATGGCATCGAATTATTTTCGGCTTTATACAAAAAAATAAATTCTGGGTTTGCATCATCAGCAAGATTACTTGCTATATATTTAACATCCAAATTTCCCCTTGCATTTACTACTTCCTCATATAGAGGAGTGTCATTGAGTTTTAAACGCTTCAACTCATAACCATACGGCATTTCCAAATTTAATATTGCATCTGTAGCTCCTAACACAACTGCCCAAAATTCAATCTTCACAGTTCCAACTGTATCCATAAATAATCGCCTCGGTATCATTTTTGTCCTTTAAATAGATACTTCAATTATACCATCTCCCACCTAAAAAGAATACTGCATTATTTACATCCCCTGCATAATCGTGCCGTTCTGCTCCTCTTTCATATCCCCCACATCCACCGCCTGCTCTGCTTCCTGCATCTGTGCAGCTTTCCTGCCTGCTATCGCCCGCTGATTGATTTCGTTCTCATAAATACATTGCTGCATAACAGTTTCCATAATGTTTTCACAAAAATCTAAGTCCTCATCATATACCGGATTGTAATCGTCTAACATTTCTTGCTTATATCTGTCTATCGCAGACAAAAATACCGCAATGTTATCCATGGAAATATTGTCATACTGCACTCCGGACAGTGCATCTTTATCTCCTTCCAGCATACGTTCATATGGCTGAACATACTTCTCCATGATCTTTTCATCACAGCCGACTTCATGACCTTCCACGCAAAAGAAGCATGCCATGTGCATGGAAAACTTCTTTAACTACTCAATGCTTTCCCTGTTTTTCTTCAAGTCTCTTTCTGCCAGCTTACCGGCATATCCCAATAAAATCTGCAATGCACCGGCAGTCTCCTCTCTCTGTACCTCTACTCTTATCTCAAAATCCATTCTGTGTTCTCCTTCCTGTTTTGCTTCTTATGCCAACAATAAAACACCCGAACCCATCGGGCATTTTATTCTTGCCATAAATCTTCCTAATCCCTTTAGCAGGCAGGAACTCCGTTTCCTTATTCAGTTGTCATCCCTGCCTGTATTTTAGTCATAACTGATTTCCTGTTCCATGACGATTCCCGACTGGAACTGTATGATCAGCTTATCGGCAGAGACTACTTTGATGCTTGCTATCAGCCTTCTGACAAGGTCATTATCAAATTCCGGTATCTGGCAGGTCTGGCTCTGCAAAAAACTGTCCATATCCCTTAACCGCTGTTCATAATTATCTGCCAGTTTTTTCTTTCTTCTGGTCTCTATCTGCTCCTCTTTTAAGGTGCTGATTTCTTCTGCAATTCTTGATTTTAATACCTGGCGTAATCGAATAGATTTATCTTTTGGATATGATCCTATCCAATGCCCTGACTGTAAAAAGAATATGGAACTACTCGATTTATACTACAAACATACCAAAGTTTCTCTAGATGAACTCTATGAAAGAACCATGGCAAAAATGAAATGCCATGCCAGTGGAAAAGCTGCTTAAATTTCCCACCCATCTGCTACATACTTAAGCTATCCAACAGATGGGAGGCAAATACACATGGATCAAAAAGCAATAGAGGAACTAAGAGAAAAATACATTAAAAATCCACCTGAAGGAATGACTGCACAGCTTGTAAAAAACATGAGTGATTCAGATTTACTTGACATGCATTATTTCCTTACTGAAGATGAATATTTTGACGGCGAAGAAGAAGGTTTTTATATCAACCTTTTCTAAATGATTACCGTCTTTTTATTGTGCCCGCTCTTGTGCGGGCTTTTATATTAGTGATTTCTCCGAAGGGAGAAATTTCCTAATAAACGAATAAAGGAACCAGCTAATCCGTTATGATTCTGGTTCTTTTCTTTTTGTTGCCATCTCTAAATCTTACTTCCGTAATATTTCAGTTATTACGCAAGTAAGATTTCAAGTCAATATGTTTTTTCTGAAATTGACAACCACATAAATAACGTCTATAATATATTTATTACAACTGTAAGATTTAAGGAGGGATTTGAAATGAGTGATTTACCACAGATTTCTGAAGCTGAATTTGAAGTTATGAAAATCGTATGGAAACATGCGCCGATCAGTACCAATGAAATAACAGATAAATTATTACAGACCACCAGCTGGAGTCCTAAGACGATACAGACTTTAATCAAACGTCTCGTAACAAAAGGCGTTCTGACTTATGAAAAACAGAGCCGAGTGTTTGTTTATACCCCAGTCGTGAAAGAAAGCGAATACATCGGCCAGGAAAGCAACTCTTTTCTGGAACGATACTATGATGGGGATATCACTGCCATGCTGTCTGCATATATTGAAAATGACAGACTGTCTGAAACAGAAATAGACACCCTCCGCTCCCTTCTTTCAAAGAGGTCAAAAAAAGGAGGAAACTAACGTGGCTAATTTTATGATACGCTTTTTAATATGCAATGTATTTATCAGCGGTATCATCGGAATTCTTTTGATAGCCAAGCGGATATTCAAAAACAACCTGTCCAGTCGGATGCAGTATAATCTGTGGTTCCTGCTTCTTGGGTTGCTGACAGTTCCCTTTATACCGTTTCGTCTCATCGGATTTCCACAAATCTTCTCGTGGCTTGGTAGCTTAGGCGGTTTTCCTGCTTCCGACACCACAACCACTATGGGAGAAGCTGTGGGAATTAATCCGATTGGAAATACAGGCTGGATGAATGATTTCGCACTTTCTGTAAATAGTGAGACACCGTCCATTGCCGGATACATATTATTGGGGATATGGCTTGTAGGCATACTTGCAATGATCATATTGGTAATCAAATCTTCGCTCCGCTTACGCAGTTTGGAGAAATCTGCACTTCCCCTTCAGAACCCGGAAGTCCGCAGACTATATCAGCACTGCTTGGAAGAAATGGGAATTCACCGCAAGATCCCTGTTTACAGCACCGCATTTTTGAAATCCCCAATTATTGTGAGACTTTTGAAACCGTGTATTTATCTGCCGATTCATCTGATCTCTGATTACAACGAATCCGATATGAGGTATATGCTGTTACACGAACTGCAACACTATAAACACAAAGATGCTGTTGCAAGTTATCTGATGAACCTTGCCGGGGTGATATATTGGTTCAATCCTCTCGTCTGGTATGCGCTCAAGGAGATGCGTAATGACAGAGAGGTTGCATGTGACACCTCTGTTTTGAAAATGCTTGAAGAGGATGCTTACGAGGATTATGGCAATACACTAATTAACTTTGCAGAGAAGGTATCCCTATCACCTTTTCCGTTTGCTGCCGGACTTGGTGGAAACATGAAGCAGATGAAACGGAGAATCATAAATATTGTATCTTATGAGAAGCCAACATTTATAAAAAGAATAAAGGGCATGACTGCATTCCTATTGACCGCTGTTGTTCTCATGGGATTCGCACCTTTTATTTCTACTTACGCAGCAGATGTCAGTCACTACCAATGGGATTCCTCCTCAGAAAATGTTTCTTATATAGACCTTTCTACATACTTTGGGGAGTACGAAGGCAGCTTTGTTTTATACGATTCAGAAAATGATACATGGAGCATACACGACATAGAGCATGCCACCTTACGAGTTGCTCCAAACTCCACCTACAAGATATACGATGCTTTGTTCGGATTGGAAGAAGGCGTCATTACACCGGAAAATTCGTTCATTGCATGGAATGGAGAAACCTATCCATTTGAAGCATGGAACGCAGATCAGACCTTACAGTCTGCAATGAACTCCTCTGTGAATTGGTATTTTCAAACAGTAGATGAACAGCTTGGAGCCTCTGACGTTTACAGCTATGTTCAAAAAATCGGATATGGTAACGAAAACATGAGTGGCGATTTCTCCTCTTATTGGATGGAATCCTCCTTGGAAATCTCTCCAATAGAACAGGTCGAACTTTTAACCAAGCTGCAGAATAACAGTTTCGGCTTCGCCCCTGAAAATATCAATGCAGTAAAAGATGCCATCCGCCTTTCATCTTCCGATACCGGAACACTCTACGGAAAGACCGGAACTGGCCGTGTGAATGGACAGGATGTAAACGGATGGTTCATCGGTTATATCGAAACTGCAGATAATACATACTTTTTTGCCACCAACATTAGTGCAGACAGCGATGCTACTGGCGGCAACGCAACTGAAATAACCATGTCTATCTTATCAGACATGAATATCTGGGTATCACAGAAATAATAAAAACGAGTAAAGGTTAACTGTAGAATTAACTTTTACTCGTTTTTTTCCATTATCTTATCTCTAATTCATCTTTTGAGTATTTCCACTATATTCCCATGTAGCACCATTATCTTTGGATTGAAATATGATTCCATTACTCTCTTCCAAACGACACCGTCTTAGAAAGCAACAAGTATCTGAAATTAAATTTTGATGGAGGCGATTTATTCTCCGATGCAGGGCTTACCCTTTTTTAAGGTCAAAATGGATTGCACGAGCTGCTTAGCGGTTCAAAAAACGAAATAGGAATTATTTGATGAGGGTTACGTCATCATGAATAATTCAAGCTTATAAATATTAAATGTTTTTTCTTTTTTTTAATTACTACTTTTTGCAATATTCATAAATATTAAATGGTTCTTCTCTTTTTTCAAATAAGATATCAGCTTCTTTAATAATCTTAATAAGTTCTTCTGTCTCTACCCCTACTGTTTTTAGTACAAGTAACTTCTTTTCATTCGTTATGAGAAAGAAAAAACCTTTGTACAAAAAGACTCTATCTATTTCTTTAAGTTCACAGATCTTTTTATCTTCTAATTTTATTCCCTGAACATCAATTTCCACTTTGTTATATCTTGATTTATTCCATACAAATTCATGGACATTATTTTCAAATTTTTTTCCCTTAGATTGAAACCAAATAATCCAAATCAATGCAATAATAGAAATCCCCATTCCCACATAAAACATCGGATAACTCTTTACAAAATAGCAGCCGATTGATAACAAAAATAATACTGGTGTCATTATATAAATAATTTTCCTTCTATTATTTTTTGTCTTAAGTAATTGATATGGCATAGCATATTCTAACGAAAGCATATACTCTAATGCTTTTCTATCTTCATCGGTCATAATAGACTTTATAATCATTTTTACTCCATCCTTCCCTTAAATACGTTAAGAGATTCCTATTCAAAAAGGAATCCCCCAATCGTTAATTATCCTCTCCGTATCCTCTTCTAACTTCTTCCTTCTTGAAACCAACCAAACAATAACTGCCGCTGTAAAACCTACTGTACAAATAACTACTCCGAAAAAATGACTTCTAATGCTTCCATATTGGCATAAATGCCATAATTGGCACAATAGAAATATGTAAAATATGAAGCTACTGATTTTACTGATTTTGGAAATATATTTCATAATTCATCTTGCTCCTTTTTAGTGTCCACGTATATCCAATTCATCCAATAGAGAATTTCCACTTCCCCAAGAATATACAATGTAATAACCCCTGTCCTTTATTTCTTCCGCAAATTGTAGTGTCCCGTGATCAATCCCCTCAATGGACTGCCCTTCCTGAATTTTCACCAAACATTCCCACTCATTACTTCTGTACCTTGAATAGTAAGCATCCAATTCTTCCAAAGACAAGTCACTTCGAATTAGAATTGCTCCGAAATACTGCATTCCATTTCCGTTTCCTGTCAGCTTCCCTGCTTGTGACAGTGACTCTATCAATTCCGTTTCCTCTGGCAGCGGAATTTCACATAATGTCTTTTCCACCTTATAGGCTGTATGGTTATTTATAAGCGGAATTGAAACAACTCCTCCTATTAATACAACTGCTGCCAATATTCCAACTACTTTTAATTTTTTCATGTGTCCTCCTTCCTTTTCTTACGCCTGTAAGATTACCACAAAACACAACTATTATCAAATCATTCTTTAATTCGATATTGGTAGTCTGGTATGTGCATAATTCCGTCATTTAGGATTTCATTCCCCAAATACTGAAAACTGCCATCCTCTGCAAACCTTACCGTAAGTTCATGGGTTATGACTGCATCATCACAAATGACCATGTCGCAAACCGCCTCAACTGTTAATGTGATTGTCCCATCCTCATTTTCTTTGATATCGATAACCTCCGGCAGAGAAGTTCCAAAGAATGTAGGAGCATAATTGAAGCACCCAAGTCTTGCCCAAAGATAGGTCTGATTTTCCTCATCAAATACTGCGTACTCTCGTATTTGCTCTGCTGTTATCGGAAGATATTCCATAATCAGACTTTCAAATTCTTCTTTTGGAATACCATTTGGGTAATCTTCGGAATTGAACTTTTCTCCATATTTCATTCCATATAAATATTCAAACATCCCATTATAATCCAATTCACTCATATTTTCTGCATCCCAGTTGGAACACAAAAGGTTCTGTCCCTGATATCCAAGACCTCGGACACAACGTTCCGACATTTCTCGTTGTTCTTCTGTCATCGGCTTTATCCTTATTAGACAACTTCCATCCATAATCTCACTGACCTCTGGTGGCTCCGGTACACACAACTCATAGCAGAACCATCCCTTTTCCGTGTATTTCCATTCTTTGATCCTTGTATAAGAGATGTACGAAATCCCCGGCTTGTTGTCAGCATTCCAGATTCCTATTGTACTTACAACATACATATCCGTTCCATCAAAAATGAATTTCATTCTTCCAAGTCCACCATCGTTGTGGACTTCATAAATTACTGCAGAACCACTTTTCCCTTCCATACATTCTTTCAGAAAACTGTCAACACTTTCATAATTCTCCATGTTAGAATATGTTACCATTGTTGTAACCAGACATCCTGCATCCTTTAGCTTCCTCTGCATTTCCAAAACCGTTTGATCATCCAAAACAACATTAGATGCTATCCCTTTATCTGCTGTTTCATAAATGTCAAGATAAAGTTCCATCTGCTTTTTACAGTCAGTCTCAGCTTCTTCCCTTTCCTGTTCATCTACCGGAAGGTCGTAGCCCTTTTCCCATTGTTCTGCAGCCTCTTCCTCGGCACTTTTTATCTCCTCCGTGGAAGATACATCTTCCGTATCTTCCACAAGAGATTCATCCACAATACTATCTTCTTTTCCACAGACACATACGAAGCATCCAATCAGAAATGCCACAATCAGCAAAATGCTTTTTTTCTTAAATAAAACCGTAGGTTTTGTTTTTGCCATTAATATCATCCTTTCTTTCAAAGCAAATTTAATGTGCTTTTGCTATTGGCGGCAGTTCCAACTCTATTTGTTCTATAGAATTGGAAAGATACCTGAAAGTTCCGTCTTCAAATGGCTGGACCACAACCGTATTTCGAAAAGCGAGATCAGAATTATAATCCGGCCATACTCCATCCACGATAAGTGTAATCGTTCCATCCGCATTTTTTGTATAGTCAACTACTTCTCCGAAAGGTGGGTATGGGCTGGCATAAATCATCTCATATTCATAGCTGTTGCTGCCCTCATCATATCCACAATGCTCTCTCAACTGTTCTACCGATACCGGAAAATAAGTAGTCATTATCCTTTCATATTCCTCTGCCGGAATCTTCCAACCCTCAGTTTTCAGATTTTCCCCCGTAGAAATCCTATAAACATCTTCATACATACAAGGCATCAGAATGTCCTCCACATTGCTGCTATCCCAATCTGTAACGAGCAGATTGTAATTCACATAACTTAGTCCTGATATGTATTTCTCCGTTAATTCCCGGCAGTCTTCTGGTAGCGGTTCTATTCTCCAATACTGTCTCAAACTTGCATGTGCAATCACATATTCATATGCGTAGATAAAATATCCTTTTTCGGTCAGTTTAATCTCAGCCACATTACTTACCAAAGTTCCCTGTATTTCTGGCATACCACCTTCTCTCCACCGAATTCCTATGTAATAGGTCTGCAACTCACCTTTCCGATAGATAAAGGTAACTGCTCCAATCAGCCCATCTCTCTGTACTTCAAATACCGTAACTATCGAGTCACGTCCAGCCAAGAAATCTGCATAAAATGCTTCAATTGCTTCATGGTTTTGCATGGCAGTATTTTCTTCAACACTTACCAAACCGCTTCTGCCCAATCGCTCCACCACGGCTTTCCTCTGCTCATTGGTAAATTCGTTAATACCGGAAGAGTAACTTGGTGCATCTGCAATTACAATATCCTTATAGATTTCTCTGACCGATTCTGCTGCTGACAAAACCGTACTCTGCAGTTGCTCCTTCTCCTCTTCTGAAAGGAGATCATCACTGGCTTGCGGAATAAACCAATATGCTGACTCTGTGAAAGTTTCCGCATTCTCGGCTTCTTCTGTTTCTGCTTCGCTATTTTCGATTTCTACAGGTGGCTCCCATACTTCTTCTGCCACCTTTTGCTTTTCTGTATGCAGTTCTCCCCAACAGACCACTCCGGCTATTACGAAAATCAACAGCAGCAAAATCGGAAGACCACATCTTCTAAGCAGCCATTTCACATCTTCCATTATTCGCCTCCGTATAATTCCTCCCATTCTTCTAACGTCAACCGTGGCGTATGCCATGTTTCCTCAGAATTATCCTCGGAAGGTATAATTCGATTGGATACATATTGTACGCCTCCGTCCTCTAACGGGCGAACTACAACCTCATGAGCATATACCTTAGACTCCCCCACATAAGGGAATACTACATTTGCTGTAAGAGTAATTGTTCCATCGCTGTTTTCTGTAAAACCGACCACCTCTGAATATGGGTATTCCGGGTACTCTACTTCTTCGAAGCCCCTCGGTTTGTATTCATAGGTCGAATCCTCCGAATCATAGACGGTTTTGGATTGCAGCGTTTCACTGTCAATATTGAAATATTTCATAATAACGCTTTCAAATTCCTCTTTTGGAATCCGATAAACTGCACTGACTGATAAATTGTCATCCGCAACATAAGGAACATACTGACCATTCACTTTTGGATAGAGGATGTCATACATATCATAGAAATTCAAATCTCCAAAATCTTCTTCACTCCAATCCACAATGAACATATTATTCCGTTCAAAGCTGATTGGAAGAAGATATTTCCGACTCAGTTCCCTATATGTTTCATCCAATGGCTGTACTCGTAATGCGGTATGCTCCTCTGCTCCACTCAATGTAAGAACGTATAATTCTTCTGAAAACCAGACACCAGAAAACATCAGATAACCTTCTTCTGTATAATTCCAATACTCTGCTTGATACCTCCCAGTAACTTCTTTCTGTATTTCTCCATTTTCGTATCCATAATAGCTTCTGACCACATCTACATTTCCGTCTTTTGTATGCAAACCATATTTTACAAATCCGCCCAAATAACTGATTTCAAGAATTGTTAATTCTGCTTCTTCCTGTGCATCCACTTTTTTGCAAAATTCCAATACCTGCTCCGCTTCCGTCATATTCACTTGATTTCTGCTGTCAACCGCAGGATACCCATTTTCTCCAAAGCAATTTACGATACTGCGAATCGTTTCCAAATCAGCCAACTTATTTTCCTCTGCTGCCTTTTCATAAAGTTCTATGCAGATGTTTATAATTTCTTCTTCATTCTCCCGTTCTTCTTCTGAAACGTTCTGAACATCAATTACTGTTTCCGAAACTGTATCTTCTTCCGGAGGTGTATTGCTACACCCCGAAATACGAAACATCAGTACAAAACTAATGACTGCTAAACCACTCTTCCAGAACCAGGCTGTCTTTCTTAACAACATATCCGCTTCCTCCTCTTCCTTCCACATCTTCTACCATACTGATAATCAATATAGGACATTCTATATCTTTCTCTGCTGTGTAAATAGCAAACCATCCTAATTCCGTACCGGATGTATCCTCTTTCGATTCTTTAATTTCTGCTGTTCCTGTCTTTCCCGCCAATATAATGTCATCTCGATGGGCTGCATATCCGGTTCCGTTAGGATCATTCACAACCTTCTTTGTTCCTTCCAATACACGGCTTGCTGTCTCATTAGAAAAGGCACCCGGAATCCAATACTCAGCTGTTGCTTCATTCTGATATACCAAATAAGGCTTTATGACATTTCCCTCGTTACAGAAAGCAGAATAGATACAAGCCATATGTAACGGATTCACTAAAACCTGCCCTTGACCGTAACCGCTATCAGCTAACTGTATTTCTGTTTCAATTCCCTCTGAATTAGAATACTGCGACTCTGCCATCTTAATCTCAAATGGCAATTCCTCATTAAAACCAAGTCCAGTCAAAGAACTCTCCATCTCTTCTGATCCAATCTTTAATGCTGCCTTTGCGAAATAAATATTGTCGGAATATATCAGGGCATTCTCTAAAATGACTGGTTCATATGCATGGAGTGTTGTTACATAATAGGACCCCCACGATGCATCCTTTTGCCAGCTTAAGCCTACGTTCCCGTAATCTTCCATTGGATCGATTGCTCCTGATTCCAAGCCGACCGCAGCGGTAATTGGCTTAAATGTAGACCCCGGACACCATACTTGCCGGAAGCGATTATACATTGGCTTATTCTCATCCTCGTTAAGTGCAGTCCACTGCTCACTCGATAATCCCATAATAAAATCGTTATTGTCATAGGCTGGTGTGCTGACCAAAGCCAATACCTCTCCGGTATAAGGATTCATGGCTACCGAGCAGCTTTTATCTTCCTTAAACTGCTCATACAAGGAAAACTGTAAATCAGTATCTATCGTAAGCTGGATGTCCTGTCCATGCTGTACCAGGATGCAAGCAAGTTCCTCCTTCTCTTTGCCTTCCGAGTTTACAATATAAATCCTGCAACCGTTCTGGCCTTTGAGTTCACTTTCGAACAATCCCTCCATTCCACTTCTGCCGATTACACTATTGGCTGTATAGCCTTCTCCTGCATGTTCCTCTAAATCTTCCGCAGTAACACTTTGAACATATCCGACCAAATGTGCAGCTGCTTCCCCTAATGGGTATTCACGCACTTCAACATCAGATATCATCACTCCGGGAATTTCCAGCAACTTTTCATGTCTTTCCTTTTCTTTCAGCACCTCTTCGTCCGGTTCAATCTTCATCAACTCGATTTCTTCAACCCTCGGAACGGTTTTTATCGGCACAAAGGAATCATCCTTTACCCACTGTGCTGATAGTTTCTTTTCTATTGCTTCCGGAGTTGTTTCCAACAGTTCTGCAATCTGTGCGATTGCTTCCTCTCTGTTTTCCAACTTGCCTGGAACGATTCCAACCGAAAAAGCTATACCTTTTCCTGCAAGGACACGTCCGTTTCTATCCAGAATTTCTCCTCTTACTGCCTGTGTAGTGGAAACTCTTACTTTATCTGTAGAAGTCAGATTCGGAAAAATCATGGAATCATCCCAAACCAACTTATATCCATCTTCGCCCTTTAGGAAGAGTGCTTCATTCTCAAAGCTGATAGTTCCTGCAACTGTATCGAAAGAAGTCTGGTAGGTTACCATCATTTGCTCCTCGTCATATGCAATAATCTGGACAGCCATATTCTGGACTTCTATGCCTTCATAAATAGCCGAATTCCTTTTTATGAAATCCTCCTGACTGATATTGCCCGATGCTTCAATATGGAGCATCGCATACATTTCTTCATACTCCTGTTTTGGAATATAATCCATATACTCCACCAGAAGTTCTTCCGGTGTCCTCCATGCATTTTCCTTTGTTGCCAACATTCCTGCCACGCATACTGCAGAAATTACCGCAGCTATTCCTATAACAGCAATCGCAATCCATAGGAGCCTGCTTCTTGTTTTCTTTCGCTTGTTTCTGCTTTTTCCTTTCTTCATATTGACCTCCATTCATTTTGCTTTGCTGATATGGTCATATTCTATTTTCAATGTACACTACATCTCCAAAATATTACATCCGTAAGATTTTGAAGTAAAAAAATTTCTCTTTGATGAGTATATCGTACTATACATTCCTCCTCCCTTTTTATTACATGTGTAAGATTTCACAACAAAAAAATATCGTTCGAACTCCTGTTGCACTTGTGTAAATATTACATCAGTAAGATTTAGAAGTCAAGTTATCTTTATATAAAAAGGCTTCTGCCGGAAGGCATCATACATTTTCGCAAAAGTGATACCTTTTAGCAAAAGCCTATTATTCAGCAGAGTCTCAAAACACCCCACTGTTTTAATATTCAAATGTTTCATTCAAAAGACCTGAAAACACACATTCATTTTCTCCCCTTAATATCCTACAAACCGCAGAAAATCAAGGTTCCTTTGAAAGCAGACAAACGGTTTCAATATTCCCCTGAACTTTGATTTTATACTGCATAGCGAAAGTATGCAATAGATTTTCAAAGTGGGGTAATGGTTTTATCCCCTCTGTTTCCCTAATTATTTCAAATCTAAAACCTTCTCTATTTTCATCTTCTTTTTTTCAATCATCTTGGCAATAAATTCATCATAGGACTCTTTAGGGTAATATGGGTTATTTTGTGGTGTTCCCGCCAAAGTTCCAAATGCACTCATGTTCTTAAATAAATTACTAATCACCGAAGACGAATACATCTGAGATGACATATTTTTATATAATGTATTTAATTGCTTTAAATGTTCTTCCAGATGCAAACTTGACTGTTCAACATACGTTGCTTCTAATCTTTTGTCCAACATCTCATTTATTTCATAAGAATTAGCCTTTACTGTTTTTGTTCCTCTACGAAAAAATATACTCCCGGCTTCTGCCGAATTACTATCCTTTTCCCAAATATATGGTAAATTTATATCCTCTGAATAAATAAGGATTAGTTGAAAAAGCCTTCCTTTCAATTTACTATAACTTTCATTTGAAAAGTCAAAGTCTGCTATTTCAAATTTAATTGTTTCTGGTAAAAATTTTGCCATCTTACTATGTATTTTTTCTTTATCTTCTATTTTAGATAAACCAATACTCTCTAATGTTCCATCCTCATTTTCTTTTACTCCAAGTATTATTGCCCCTCCACCCGAGTTAGCAATTCCTAATAGTATTTCTGCTAATTTCTGTGCCTCAATCCATTGTACCTTAAAATCTAAATTATCCTGTTCTCCAAGACCATTATCTAAAATATCAATAAAGTTCTCTCTCGTTGGATTCTGAAGAACATCATAAACCATTTCTTTAATCTTTCCGCTATTAAAATTATCCATATATTTTCATCCTCCAATCGTGATGTTCTTTCGTCAAAAAGTATCCTTTCGCCAAAATGTATATTTCTTATTCCCAAAAGCATATCCCCTGTGGTAAACCTCCAGCTATATCATCACTCTACGGAAACAGAAACACACATCTATTTTATTACCAAAATGGCGAAATCCTTTGATTTATTGGGCTTTTCTCGACAGAAGGCAGACTGTTTCCACATGTTTCGTAAATGGAAACATGTCGCAAGGCTGGCACTCGACAGCCTGATATCCATGTCTTGTGAGATATTTTAAATCCCTCGCAAGTGTCTCCGGGTTGCAGGACACGTAGACCACTTTTTTCGGTGCAAGTTTTACAACTGAGGATAAAAATGCCTCATCGCTTCCCGCTCTCGGTGGATCCATGAAAACGACATCCACTTTTTTGTTCTGCTCAGAAAGCTCTACCATAAATTTTCCGGCATCTGCATTGTAGAACTGTTCATTTTTGATATTGTTCCGTTTTGCATTGATGACCGCATCCTTCACAGCATCACGGTTTAACTCCACGCCGATCACTTCTTTTGCCTGGGACGCAGCGATCAGACCGATCGTTCCGGTTCCACAATATGCATCGATCACTTTCTCTTTTCCGGTCAGTCCCGCATATGTGATCGCTTTGTTATAAAGGATCTCTGTCTGTACCGGATTCACCTGATAAAATGATTTTGGCGAAATACGGAAGGTACAGCCACAGAGCGTATCCTCAATATAACCTTTTCCATAAATAACAGTTTCCTTTTCTCCAAGAACCATGCTGGTCTGTTTATCATTTATGTTAACCACAACTGTAGTTATTTCAGGATGAAGCTTCCGCAATGCTTTTACAAAATTGTTTTTGGATGGAAGAATCGGGGAACCGAGCACCAACACTACCATCACCTCGCCACTGTGAAAACCGCGGCGCACGAGAACGTGCCGAAGCAGACCGTATCCGGTGTCCTCATCATATGTTTTTATTTTAAATGAATGAAGAAGTCCTCTGATATCGCGGATGATCGCACTCGATAACTCATCCTCGATTTCACAGGAATCAATATTGATGACTTCATGGGTTCCGGCCTTGTATACACCAGAGATCACGCCGCCCGGTGCTGCCTTTGCATGTCCGTTTCCTGCGGTACGTCTGCCTCCGTTTGCATGTTTTCCCCTGCGCTCCACATCAAACACTGCGTGTACCTTATTTCTGTAATGATACGGATTTTCCATTCCGATGATCGGCAGGACTTTACAGTAATCCCCAATGTTTTTGCGCACATAGGTCTGTTTTTCCTGCAGCTGTTGTTCGTAAGACATTCCCTGATAATCACAGCCGCCACATTTTTTTGCATACGGACAGGCTGCTGCCGGTTTCTTTTTTTGTTTCTCTGATTTCCATGCGTATTTTTTCTGCAATGCTCCCGCATTATCTATGATTTTTTTCTTTCCTTTTGTCTGCATGACTGCTCCTTTTATTTTGGCTTGTTACTTTTCATCTCTATGTGTTTATGCTATCATAGGAACCCGTAAGAATCAAAATATTTTTAGTGAGGTTATGAATATGAATTTTATTAAGAAAAATTGGAAAGGTGTGCTGTTATGCCTGATGATTGCGATTCCAAGCTGGATTTTAGGAAAATTTTTCCCAATTGTAGGTGGTCCTGTCTTTGCGATCCTCCTAGGAATGGTCATTACATTATTGGTCAGAGATAAATCTGCTCTGCAGAGCGGCATCACATTTGTGTCAAAAAAAATCCTGCAATATGCTGTTATTTTACTTGGTTTTGGAATGAATCTCTCTGTCATCCTGCAGACAGGAAAACAATCGCTTCCAATCATTCTTGCAACGATCACAACATCCCTTGTTGTTGCCTGGGTATTACATAAAATCCTTCATGTTCCCGGAAAAATCTCCACACTCATCGGTGTAGGTTCCTCAATCTGCGGCGGCTCCGCAATTGCAGCTACTGCTCCTGTCATTGACGCTGATGACGAGGAAGTTGCACAATCAATTTCTGTCATTTTCTTTTTCAATATGCTTGCCGCTTTATTTTTTCCTATGCTTGGCACCGTTCTCGGTTTTTCCCAGACAAACGGAGAAGCTTTCGGTATTTTTGCCGGAACTGCTGTGAATGACACCTCTTCCGTTACCGCTGCTGCCTCCACCTGGGATTCCATGTACAACCTTGGTTCGGCGACTTTGGATAAAGCTGTCACCGTAAAACTTACAAGAACACTGGCAATTATTCCAATCACGCTTGTCCTTGCTTTTCTTCGAACCAGAAGGGAACAAACGGATCATAATAAAGTGGATTTTAAAAAGATTTTTCCGATGTTCATTCTCTATTTTATAATTGCATCCATTATTACAACAATAGCAGTGAACTTCGGTGTTCCAGCAGCTGTTTTCAATCCGCTAAAAACTTTGAGCAAGTTTTTCATCGTTCTTGCCATGAGTGCAATTGGTCTGAATACCAATATTGTGAAATTAGTGAAAACAGGAGCCAAACCTTTGCTTCTTGGATTCAGCTGCTGGATTGGTATTACCTGTATGAGTTTGCTGATGCAACACGTATTAGGTCTATGGTAAAATTACGGATCATTTTGATAGGAGGAAGCGGTTTTCGCTCCTTCTATTTTTGTATTCTGGCAAATAGAAGCGCTATCGCCATCAGAAAGCATCCCACAAACACAAAGCACCACTGGATTCCGATTTTCGTCAAAAATGCTGAGGCTGACAGCGTCAGAATCTCCACCAGATTCACGCCCATATTAAGTACAGACAGCATTGCCGCACGCTGGCTGCCACACTCCGCTTCGTCCACAAACTGATTTTCCAGATTCATCAGCAGATATTCCGGAAGATTTAAAAGCAACGGCAATATCAGCATTAGAAGCAGTACGGCTGCCCTGAATTTTACCACTCCAAAAAAAAGAAATGCCACCCCTGCTGCGGCAGCTGTAACTGCGGGCAGTTTTCCCCTGCCGGACTTTCCGTTTTTTCCGTCAGACAATTTTCCTAAAATGGGTTCTGCCAGCATCTGTACGGCTGAATAGCTCAAAATGATCAATGACATCCATTCTACCGGCAAACCGCAGTTTTCAAGTTTTTCCACGTAAAAGAAGTTGATCAGAAGCCATGCGATACTGAAAATTGCCAGCGAAATCACAAACAGAAATGCTTTTTTGTTTTTAAATACCGCTAAAATCTGTACTTCCTTCCTGTCTGCAATTACCGTTTTACTGCTTTCACTTCTCAGGAAGAACGAGCATACAACCGCTATAATATCCATGACTACAGTTGTAATCAGTAGACCTTCCATACCGCTTATTTTATAAATCCCGGCATACGCAACTGTACTGATGATAAAACCTGCTGTTCCAAAGTTTTCTGCATGTGCTGTTTTTACAAGATATCCGTTTTCCCCATACAGATCGTACAGGTACGCGCTTCCCGTTCCGGAAGTAAAGCACGCCGCAATCCCCTCCACAACTGCCTCCACGACAAACAGTGCAAGTGACCGGCTCACAAAGGCTGCGAGCAATAAACTTCTTGCACCAAGCAATAACACCTGCGCCAGGATCAGTGATTTCCGGTATCCAATTTTATCGGTTATAAATCCTGTTGGAATTTCCCCCAGAAAAATCACGCCAGACAATAATGCCTGCAGGAGGAAAAATATGTGTTCCGACACACCAGCCTGCGTTCTTACCAGCAACGCAACCGGCGCAAAAAAGACAAGTCCATTCAAAAAACAGACTCCATCATAACTATCAAATTTTAATTTTTTCATGAGATATCTCCTTTTTTTCTAATTCGTAATCAGTTGACCGATCTTCTTTTTTGTAACCCAAAAAAAGATTACATCTGTCTGTAACCTGATTTAAAAACTGTGCCATCTTTGATTTCTGCCAGTTTTTCCATCATTGAATTAGAAAAATATCAATGTCTCATGTATCTGATAACCTCCGGAGTCTTACTTTTAAAATATACTGTTATTTAAAAACTGTATCAGTGAGAAATGTTCACTGACGTAATTTATACTAACATAACGTATTTCAAATTACAAGTTTCAGTGCCCCTCCTTTTCATCAAACTATCTTTATTTTTCTTCATAGAACTCTTTTCTATTTTACATTTATCTAATTTTTGCTTTCAAAAAAGACTTCCAAAATTTACTCAGAAGTCTTTTTTGAAACATCTTATCTTCTATAAAATAAGCTTAGTTTATTTGCTTAATGCATCCTGTACTGCAAGGATTAACATTCCTGCACAGTCTGTGCAGCCCTCCGGAATTACTTCGAGATTGAAACCTTCTATTTTGGTTGGAATACCATTATCATCTGCAGTTATTTTAATTTCTGCAATTTTATCCGGTCCCATATTCTGAAGTTCCTGAAGAACCATAGTCTGCTTTGTTGGCCACATCATCTGGAATGCATCCGGATCAGTCAGGGAATACTCAGAATCCATGTCATTTACAACGATGGTTGTAATCTTATCACCCTCAAGGTTAATATCTACGTCTGTACCTCTCTTGTATCCATTGGCTTCCGTGTGATAGCTTCCGGATACATTTCGCTTCTCATTGCTCTTACCGCAACCAGTAAATGCAAGAAGCATTATGCATCCTAGCAAAAGTGTAATAACTGCCCTATGAATTAACTGTTTCCTCATTTTTCTTCTCCCCCTTTTTTCCTCTGAATCCAGGAATCACAAGGAATATAATACTTAATGCCATTCCAAGGATTAAGATTGCATTAGCACCACCAACAACAAGTTTCCATGTATTGCCCTCCTGCATCTCAAGACCTACACCTGATGTATTGGCAAATACATATAACTGTCTGTGTGCTGATTCCTGTAACATGCGGATACCGTAATCTGTTCCGTATAAATTTTTTGTCGTTACAGCTGTCTGTGGAGCAAGCCACATGTCAAGACCTGCAAGTACACCTGTATCAGGAACATAGATTGTAAAATCCATAGCCGCATCTGTGATCATACGTCCATGTGATCCCCACTCACCTCTCGCAAGATCTGTCACTAATGGTTTGCTTGCACCTGTCCAGCCTGTTCCGATATAGTTATAACTTGTCATATATCCATTGCAGTCTGCTTCTTTTGTAACAATCTCAAATGGTCGGCAATAGATTTCTCTTAATGCCTGCTCATCTACCCAGGTATGTACCCCACCACGGTTTGTCTCCTGATCATTGGCCACAAAATGTTTTAAGTATACCGCAATCTTTTTATCCTGTAACCCTCTGATCTCCTCTGCTGCTATTTTTCCGGAAAGTGTCGGATCTTCTGAATAGGCCTCGAAGCATCTTCCACCAAATGGAGATCTGTGGATATTAACAGTCATACCATACATACCGGAAATTCCGTTTGCAAGGCATTCATCTCCATAAATAGTTCCCATTCTGTAAGCAAGCTCTTTATTCCATGTTGCTGCACGCACAGTTGAGCCTACATACTGATTAGCTGTTTTATCGGATGTCAGATTGTGGAGTCCTTCTGCACCGTCCATATCAATTGCAGCTGCCTTGTTGATGGAAAGGATTGCCGGGTTGCTCCAGCCACAGGTTCCATATAATCTTCTAAGTTCATCCACTGACATTTCTTCTACTAACTGCTGCCACTTCGGATCATCAAATTCAAGACCTGTCATGTCTGAGATTTCCAGTCCACTGTCTACTCCGGTAACAGCCGGTTCTGCGTCCGGCAGATTATCAAGATCATACTCCCATCCAGAAGTATTATTCGTCATAAGTGCAACTGTTTCATCGGAAGCTGCCACATTCATATTTGTCTCTCTGGATGTCGGCATCGTTCCTGCCCAGTCAGAACGGGATACATATCCGACTGTTCCGTCTGCTCCAAAGTATCCGTCACCAGCTGTGACTGCATCAAACAGGTTCTCTGCTGCCACTTCATCTGTGGAACGTTTGCCCTGGTTTGTGTCATTGTATACAACTTTACTGTCTACTGTGTAGGCAATTGGCTCTACAGCCGTTCCATCACTGTTAACCTTCATGTTATGAGAATCTGTCTGAAGCCTGAATTCATAATCACCGGCACTTAATACATAGCATTTGTTATTCTTATAGTCATAAGATGCCATGTCATCTACATTCATAGTAAGTGTCACCGTCTCAGATTCACCTGGTTTTAGTGTATTTGTTTTTTCAAATGCTCCAAGTACTACAGATGATTTTTCAATCTCCTCTGCCGGGTCATATGGTGCTGCATAGTAGAGCTCTACGACATCTTTTCCTGCAACATCGCCGGTATTGGTAACTTTTACATCGATATTGATTGTTCCACCAATATCTCCTAACTCTGTTTTCTCAACCTCCCAGTCGAAGTTTGTGTAAGACAAACCATAACCAAATGGGAACTGAACAGTTGTGTCATAATCAATATAACCATCAGCTGCTGCTGTCTCATAATAGCGATATCCAACATAAATACCTTCCTGATAGTAAACATATTTGTTATTTCCATCAAAGTTAGAATATGTGTAATCGCCAAAATTGTAATAAGAAGGAGCTGTTGTAAGGTCATATGCATAAGTATCAGCAAGATGTCCGGATGGATTTACTTCACCGGCAAGGATATTTCCGAGAGATCCACATCCTCTGGAACCCGGCATTCCGATCCAGAGTGCTGCATCAATTGCCTCATCATCCAGAAATCCTGTTTCCATTACCATAGCTGTATTCAATACAACGATGACTTTGTCATAATGCTCTTCTACATAGCTTAAAAGTTCCTGTTCTACGCTCTGGAGCTCCAGATAATGCTTGCCGGCATCTCCTCCGACATAGCCGTCCATCTCCATCGTTGCATCCGATCCTTCTCCACCTGCACGTCCGATCACTACCATTGCCACATCCGAATAGTTCTCTGAATATGTCAGAACATTTTCACCTTCGTAATCGTATGCTTCATACTCATCTAAGGACTGCTCTAAGATACTGTGATCTGCTCCTGACATATCTGTCATTCCACCTTCCTGATCACTTCTCTCTTTGTAATTGTCCTCATAGAACTGCCACAGTCCAGGGTTTACTTCGAATCCGGCATCTTCCAGACCTTTTTTCATATTTGTGTTCAGATCCTGCTTGAACCAGCTCGATGCAGAACCGGAACCCTGATATAATGTCTGATAAGATGCAATACCAAACAGATTAATCTTCGTTCCTGCTGCCAGTGGCAGAGAAGCATTGTCCTTGTTCTTTAGCAATACGATACCTTCATTTCCAAGTTCCTCTGTGAGATCTGCGGCCTGCGACAATGCTTCGTCTGCTGACATCTCATAAACAGAATTACTGTCATCCCTGAAATAAAGCTTGATCATTGTGATGTATCTTGATACAAGCAGGTCAGCGACTACGGTAACGATCAGCAGAATTGCGGTTATCGCAATACCAATGTACCCTTTTTTCTTTCCTTTGCTTTTCATATTTTTCCTCCTTTTTTCTGATGAACGAATCGTAGCATAAAAAAAAGAGGCAGATTGCCTCTTTTCACAACTGGTCATTTTCAATTCGTAATTTTAAGTTCTGGATTCTGTGTATGAAAACCAGAACTGACCGGTTATATTTATGCCATTTGTAGTTTTATCTTATGGGATTGGTATTGAAATCCGCTTGATCACAAGCGCATGCTCCTTATGTATCGTCATGCAGCCATCATATTTTTTCACAATCTCTTTCACACTCTTAATGGAATAATCAATTCCCTCTTCTCTCACTTCCTGTGCTTCCTTTGAGTCTTCGAAATAATTCTCAAGCTGTATCATAAGCAGTCCGTTCTTCTCCCAGACCGATAGTGCAATCTGCTTCTTGTCCGGCTCTTCCAGCATTTTGATGGAATAAAAGGTATCCTCGAAAAGTCCTGTAAAAAGTGCGTAGACATCCATTGTCTCCATAAAATCCATCTTCGCACCATCCACAATGCACGCCATTGTGATATGATTCGCCTGACAGTAAAAGTTCTTCTCCGTCAATACAACATCTAATACTTCGTTTCCAGTCTTCACAACCGCATCATAAATCTGAATGGAATCCTTAAGGTCCTCTAGCGAATCCTTAAGCTGTTCTGAAACCTGCATCTCCTGGATTCCTGTAATCTGCTGTTTTAACTCATGACACTTTAAGTTGATCGCGTTCATGTTTTCTTTCGCTACGGCATACTGCTCCTGCCGCTTCAGCCATAAATATTTTACCAGAGACAGTTCATTCTCATCCTGAATCCTACGGAAAATACCATCATCTAAGATCAGGATGAAAAGACAGCAGATCAGGGAATAAAAATGGCACACCAGTTCCAGACCATAGTATTCATTATTCGCATAGCTTTGTACCATTCTGCTCAAAACAAGCACGACAAAGAATACGCCTACTGAAAATCCAATAGTCTGTCTGACACTGATGTCAAACTCTCCTTTTCCTCTTTTTTTTCTCACAAAAAACAAATAACATGTTCCATATACCAGTGCGACTGTCAGAAACATCTTCAAGTTGATATCCGGTTCTGAATCTGTCGGTGCATGTGGAACATGAAACAGGATTCCACGGATACATTTTTCTATCATGCCAACGGTATAAGTCAAATGCTGTACGGCATAAGCACAGACAGCCGTGTAAGTAGCCTTTCTCCATGAGATCACATACACACGGTAGGCAATAAATCCGATCATCGCTGTTTCCAGAATAAATTTGATATTCGAATTTGTGTCCATTGCAGCGATCACACTTCCTACAAGCACAAGCAGGACTCCCTGCTGCCAGAAATGCTCTCTCTTTTTCATCGGAATCATAAGAATCCACGTTATCACCAACATCTCGATAAAAAAAGATGCCTGTATCCATTCAATACGCAGCCCGTTCATTGCACTCCTCCGTAGTAATCTGTCAGTATCTCCATAAATTCCTGCCTTTTCAGCCGGCTGAGCAGAAGCTCGTCTTTATTGTCCATGATCACATGCTCTTTCTCTATGCGGAGAACATGCATCAGATTCAACAGATAACTGGAGCTGCATCTTGCAAAAGGAAGGCCTTCGAGATCTTTTTCTACTTTTTTCAAACTTCCTGTACACATATAATTTCCCTGCATCGTATGAAATGTCAGTGAATGGTTCTGCACCTCAATATAAATAAGCTCTGTCGTGTGTACCTTATAAATGCACTCTTTGCCCTTGATAATAATACTTCGTTCTTCCCGCATGGAAACTCTGTCATAAGCCTTGTGCATCTTTTCCACAAACATATAATAACTGACCGGCTTAACCAGAAAATCAAGCGCACTGACTTCATAGCCTTTCATCACAAACTGTGCCATATTCGTGATAAAAATCAGAATCACTTCCTCATCCAGATTCCGAATCCATTCAGCCGCTTTCATCCCATCCATATGCTCCATCTCAATATCTAAAAGTATAACATCATATTTCTTTCCTGTATTATACTTTTCTACGATCTCAGTACCATCCGTTAAGGTTTCCACCTGAATGGGAATCCCCGATTCTTTTTCAAACATTTCAAGGTAGGATAAAATTTTTTTCCTGCTCAAAAGTTCATCTTCAACAACTGCTACTCTCACTTGTATACCACCTCTGGAGCTATTATAACAACTCTGCCATATATAATGCAAATAAATCCATACCGACAGAGAACACTTTGGTCTTGGACTCTGCATTGCAAAGGAGCTCACTGAAAAACAAAATGGGAACATCCAGGTTGTGGATGCTCCCATTTCCGGCAGCTGCTTTATGGTACAATTGCCATGTGCACTTTAATTTTTATGTGATTTCTACGCTCTCCTGTCAGGTTATATTTTTCCTGTTATTCCACATTTTTCAGTGCCTGATCCATCGGAATACGCTTGATCCTTCTGAAATCCAATACCATGACAAGCAGATATCCAATCAGGATAAACAGGAACATTTTCACATAGCCCATCGTGCTTATGCGGAAAGCGTACCATCCACTGTAGGAAAAGAGCATGATCCTCCAGACAACCTTCATGATGACGACACCTAAAATCACGCTGACAACATCAATTACCACAAGAACGATGGTCGTGGACAACAGATACAAACTTGCAATCTCCCGGTTCTCATAGCCCAGGATTTTTGTCATGGAAATTGCATTTTCGTTCTTCTCGATGATCAGCTTCGTGAGCAGGTAAATCAATACTGCGGATAACAGGATGCACAGATACTGGAAGTAGGTCATATAAGAGCCCATGGAATGATTGAGCTGATCACACATTTTCGTAATGTCGTGTTCTGTGATGACAGTTGCGATCTCATCCTCATCAATATCTGTGATCTCTGAATCCGAGAGATAGCCTGTGAATGCATCACTGTCCATGTCAAAGATTTCACAATACTGCTCATTGGACAGAAATACTGCCAGCGCCTGACTGTGATCATAGATTCCTGCAACCTCAAACTTATACTGTTTGTTCTCATATTTTTCGTCCAAAACCACTGTGTCGCCCACGCTCAGGCTGTATTTATCTGCATAGGAAGCAGAAATATATGCCTCGTTTCCTTTCAGGGCAGACAGGTTACTGATTTTCACATACCGGCTGTCATCCTCGATTCCGTAGACAGAAATCTCCTCATCTAACGTATCGCTCTTGTGCTGCAGAGATGTCATATTGAATTTCTCTGCATCCTTATTATCCGTTGTGATAATGTCTCCATCCTCATTCTCATAAGACTTTAACACATACTGATAATTCGTGAACATCATATCTGAAACATTGGATTTGTAATATTCGAGCGTCTCCGGCATACCGACCGCCATTGCGAGCATAATGCTGATAAACAAGATACCCACAAATAAAATCAGGTAATTCGTCACGTTCTGGAACATGATACGCAGGCGGAAACGGCTTAAAAAGCTCCATTTTGGCAGGCGCATTGCTTTTTTACGCTTTGTTTTTTTCAGATCATGACGCAAAAACTGTAATGGTGTATGCCGCATCATTTTTATAATGACGATGAGATTGACCACAAGCATTAAAACAACCGGGATGATCGTTGTCTTGAAAAAGGCATCCGGGTTCCAGACTGTCTGATAAGTTGGAAGACTGTAGCTGTTATAATACATGCCGACAACCACATTTTTAAATACGGTATAGCCGAGGATATTTCCAACGCACGCTGCGAGAAGTGTCACAATCACCGGCATGGAAATATAATGTCTGACCAGTTCACCTCTCGTATAACCGGAAGCTCTCAGTGTTCCGATCGTAGAAGCCTCCTTCACGATCGTGTTGCTGATGGTCACTGCAAAAATAAATGCAATGATCACGATCAAAATATCCAGTAAAACACCACCCATAGCTTTGTCTGAACCCATATCATCCGTTGCAAAATTAATAGCCGGATTTGCATAGCGCGGCATATAGTCCTCTAACTCTATGTCATCACACACTACCTGTGTGAGCAGTGCTTTCATGAAATCATCGGATTTTGCTTTCTGCTCCACTTCATCTGCAGGAGTATCCACATAATTCCATGTGTAAGCATAATGAACAGTTTTATGTAAACTATCAAATCCTTCCTGTGTGACCATAGCCACATCGAATTTGATCGCATCAAACATCATATCCGTTGACTTCTCATGCAGTGTCGCATAATTGACATAGGCGATCAGTCCGACAACTTTGAACCTCTGCCCGCTGACAGAAATCTCATCTCCCACTTTGACGCCGACATTGTCTGCATGCATACGGTCAATTGCGATCTCATCCGCTTTTTCCGGAAATGCTCCGTCAAGCAGGCAGGCAAGATCCACGTTATCATTTTTTGCATAGACACGGATGTTTCCTTCTGCCTCGCCGTCGTTGTTGTAATCTTCCTCCTCATTTCGGAAGAAGTTCTCATATACTTTTACCGGAACTTCTGTAAAATCAGAATCGTTTAACTCATATTTTTCTTCTGCGTCAGCATATTTATCATCAATTTCCTCTACAATTTTATCCCATGCCTTGTCGTAGGCTTCCGGATAAGCCTTTTCATCTAGCTTTTCGTCCAGCTCTTTTTTCGCTTTGTCAAGATAATACTTTTTGACGTCCGCTTTTATTCCTGTCTCGATAGCAGCGAGTAACGTCTCATCTGCCTTTTTGTTCAGCTCAAAATGTCCATCCTCTAACTTGTATTTTGTCACACCCTCATTTGCTGCAATAAGCATACTCTCATTTGCAACATACATACCGGAAACAAAGCCGATCGTGAGGATCAGGAATAATGCCACCACAAGATATTTTTTCCAGTCACCGAGCAATTCACGCGGAATACGTCTGATGAGTGGATTTTTAATTTTTTTCTTTTTCATAACTGCCACACTCCTTACCACTCAAGATCTGCTGCTGAAATCTTGTGCTCGTTCCTCTCGTTGTGGCGCACGGCTCCATCACGAAGTTTTATAACATGATCTGCCATGTTCTTGATTGCCTCGTTGTGCGTTACCATGATGATCGTGTTTCCATATTTTTTGTTTACATCTTCGATCAGTTTTAAAATCTCTTTGGAGGTGTTATAGTCCAACGCTCCGGTCGGCTCATCGCAGAGCAGGATATCCGGGTTCTTCACAATCGCACGACCGATGGAAACACGCTGCTGCTGACCGCCGGACAACTGGTTCGGCAGCTTGTATCGGTGCTCGTAAAGTCCAAGTGTATGTAACAGGTCGTCGATATCCAACGCATTGTCAGAAAGGTACGCTCCGACCTCAATGTTTTCCTTCACGTTCAGATTGGCGATCAGATTGTACATCTGAAATACATAGCCGAGATGTTTTCTGCGGTATTGGGTTAGTTTCTTCTCACTCATATCTTCGAGCTTATCACCGTTGATCGAGATGTAACCGCAATCGGCACTGTCGATTCCTCCGATAATATTTAATAAAGTTGATTTTCCCGAACCGGACGGTCCAAGCAGAACACAGAACTCTCCTTTTGCCACGGAAAAGTTCATTCCGCGCAATACTTCCTGACGTGTTTCTCCACTTCCAAAACCTTTTTTCAGGTCAACGATCTCCAAAAATTTTTTCTCTTCCTCTGACATATGCTCCCCTTTTCAAAAAACGTATTTGGCAACTGCCATTTTTGGTGTTTTAGTTAGTCATAACTAATCTTGAGAGGATTATAGCACATGATATGGGGGATACGAGGAAGAGATATTGTTGTTGAGAAATTTTGTCAGTTAAATTAACTATTTGATTACATATTGACCTTTGATACTATTAGATATAATATATGTATATACAGTTAATACTATATAACAAAGACCGTCGCATGAAGTGCGTGTAGATATCGATTATGAAACTAAGCTTCATGATCAACAATATCTTTTTTAAAGGAGTGAACATTTATGAGCGATCAGGTTGCCATCAAAACATGGGGAAATAGTCAGGGAATACGTATTCCAAAGAATATTCTTGAAAAACTTGGACTCCATGTCTCAGATACTTTACAAATTGAAGTAATTGATGATTCGATTGTTTTGAAAAAAGCATTTAAACACAAAACATTTGAGGAACGCGTTGCTGAATACAATGGGGAAATTTCAATTTGTGATTATGATTGGGGAGAACCTGTCGGAAAGGAAATTTTATGATGAATTTTTCGCAGGGAGATATTATCAAAATTTCTAATTTAAAAGATGCAATGCTTGTTGTAAGTAAAAATGAATTTATTAAAAAAACAGGTGTTTTTCACGTCTGCCCACTTTTAGAGAATTATGCAGAAGGTCCTCTTCACATAAAAGTACGCGGTGTCAAAGACACCTCAGGAACTGCTATATGTGAGCAATTGAAGCTAATTGACCCTTCCGCCAGAAGCTGCAAACGTATCGACCGCGTCCCTTATCATATGATTATGAATGTTTCAGACGCAATACAGGGTATTTTTGAATATGACTAATATAAGAAACAAGGAGACTTCCATGACCGAAACCCTATTAAAAGCCTGGGCATTATTTGACGCAGGCAATTACACCGATGCCGAAACGATTTATAAAGAATGTTATGCAAAGATTCCTTCCACCGACCATGACAATTATTTTTCCCGGATGACGCACTTGCCCGCTCCGCAAATCTCTATGAGCAGGGCTATGTTTCCATGAAGCTTCATGATCTTCCTCTCGCAGAAAAAAACATGCTTTCAGCCTTAGATTTTGCTGAAAAGTCGAACGATCTTATCTCCATCGGCTGTGCTTACCGCGGTCTTGGCGAAATTCTGAAATCATCAGATAAAGCAGAGGATGCGGCTGTCTATTTTGAAAAAGCTATCATCGCTTTCCAGAAAGCCGGAGATACCTACGGTGTAGAAGAAGTAAAAGAACTCATGTCAAAATAACATCCTACTTTTCAAAAAATATGCATGTTTCACTTGACTCTCTGTTACGGTTCACTTGTACCTTGTTCCAGTAACGGCTCACTCTCTTCGCTTCCTGCGATGTTTAGATGGGTATTTCCCCACTGCTGCATTGCTTCAATGATCGGCGACAGAGTCCTGCCAAAATCCGTCAGACTATACTCTGTCTTTGGCGGCAAAGACGATACCCGTCCTGTCTCCGGCTCTTTTTATGTAACTACTTCGTTTTCCCCTCTCCCTCGAAATACTCCTTCACCAGCTTCACAACCACACCTGATAATAAGAATACTGCGATCAGGTTTGGGATTACCATAAGTCCGTTGAATGTCTCTGCGATGTTCCACATCAGTCCGAGGTTCATGGTCGCACCAACGATCGCCACCAGCGCATATAAAATCATGAACGGCTTATTAGCCCACGTTCCAAATAAAAATTCAATACATCTTGTTCCGTAAAGTCCCCAGCCAATGATCGTGGAGAATGCAAAACAGCACATTGCAACCGCAGTAAAAATAGATACCCAGCCACCATATACGGAGGTGAATCCGCTGATGGTAAGCTCTGCACCTGCTGCCTCGCCATATCCAACCGGAACGCCGCTGCATAAAATGACCAGTGCGGTCAGTGTACAGATCACGATCGTGTCCACAAACACTTCGAAAATACCGAAAAACCCCTGTTTTACCGGTTTTCTCGTATCGGCACAGGCATGTGCGATCGAACCGGTTCCAAGTCCTGCCTCATTGGAAAAAATACCTCTGGAAACACCCTTTTTCATACTCATGAAAAAGCTTCCCACTGCTCCGCCTGTCACGGCTGCCGGGTTAAATGCACCCTCAAAAATAGAACCGAATACCGCTGGAATGGATCTGAAATTAATCAGTACAACACCGATCGCCAGTAAAATATAAATGATCGCCATAAATGGCACCAGTTTCTCTGTCACCTGTCCAATTCTTTTAATTCCACCAATCAAAATTAATGCGATCAGTGCGGCTAAAACTATTCCGATGACCAGGTTTAAGGTCGGTGCGGATTCCTCGGAGAGCAGGTTAAAATTATAAAGTGCTGAGTCGATCGCCGTAGTGATCGTGTTGACCTGCGTTGCATTTCCGGTTCCGAATACGGTCAGAACTCCGAAAGCAGAAAACAGGTACGCAAGCCAAAGCCAGTGTTTTTTCAAACCGTTTTTGATGTAATACATCGGTCCGCCGACCAACTCTCCGTTGGCATTTGTCTCGCGGAAATGTACGGCAAGTGTCACCTCGGAAAACTTGGTGCACATGCCAAGGATTGCGGATATCCACATCCAGAAAACTGCACCCGGTCCGCCGATTGCGATTGCGCCTGCCACACCTGCCACATTTCCGGTTCCAACTGTCGCCGCGAGTGCGGTACAGACCGCCTGAAACGGAGTCAGTGCTCCATCCGATGCCTCTCTCTTTTTCAGCATACGTCCGATGGTCACTTTCATTGCATACGGAAATTTGCGGATCTGCAAAAACCGGGTTCGGACACTCAAAAACAGGCCGACACCGATAATGCAGATCATTGCGGGCACACCCCAGATAAAGTTATTTACTACATTGTTGATTTGTTCTATCGTCTGTAACATTTTCTTTGCATTCCTCTCCATCTCATAGCACATACACATTACTCTGTCATAGTGTAAGTGCAATGCACAAATTATAACATATTGTTTCCGAGTATGCAAAAAAATTGAGTAAAAACCGCTTATTTTATGGTCTTTACTCAATTTCTACAACGACTTATACATTTTTCATAATTTTCACCAGCCGACTCGTGCCAAGCCGGTCTGCGCCAAGTTCAATAAATTTTTCCGAATCTTCAAAAGAAGAAATTCCTCCGGCTGCCTTTACTTTCACGTTTGTGCCAACGTATTGTCTCATCAGTTCCACATCCGAAAAAGTAGCTCCTGCGGTGGAAAATCCGGTGGAGGTCTTAATGAACTCTGCGCCTGCACTCGTCACGATCTCACACATCTTGATTTTCTCCTCATCTGTCAGAAGGCATGTCTCAATGATCACTTTTAAGGTTTTTCCGCTGCATGCCTCATGGATTTTTCGGATTTCCTGCTCGATTTCATCATACCGTTTGTCTTTCAAAAATCCGATATTAATGACCATATCGATCTCGTCGGCTCCGTTTGCGACCGCATCCCTTGTCTCGAAAATTTTCGTCGCCGTTGTGTGGTATCCGTTTGGAAATCCGATCACCGTACAGATCGGCAGTTTCCCATCGACATACTCTGCCGCCTGTTTCACATAGCAAGCCGGGATACAGGCAGAAGCGCATCCATATTTTATTCCATCGTCTAAAATCTGCCGGATTTCTTCCCATGTTGCAGTCTGTGAAAGCAGTGTGTGATCTACTCTGCTTAAAATATCTTTTTTATCCATGTTTTTTCCTTTCTCCTGCCAGCACATCAGTATTTTCCACTCTTCTGTCACTTCAGTATTTCATGTTCATATGTCATTTCAACTCTGCAAGCAATGACGTACCAATCGTGCCTTCCGGCATCTGCACACCAAAATTATCTGCGATCGTTGCCCCGATCACTGCAAATGTATCCTGATCTTCAAGCTTTCCTGATCCCTTCATGGAAGGCGAATATGCAACAAACATCACCTGTTCCCTGGTGTGGTCTGTTCCCTTATAGGTTGGATCATTTCCGTGGTCTGCCGTAATGATAAGAAGATCATCTTCCCGAAGTACCTTAAGAAGTTCGCCGAGTTTCACGTCAAAGCGTTCCAGTTCCTCTGCGTATCCTTTTACGTTTCTTCTATGTCCCCAAAGTGCATCAAAATCTACCAGATTCACAAAGCAAAGTCCGGTAAAATCGCGCTCTGCAATCTCGATCGTCTGCTCCATTCCATGAACCGAGCTTTTGGACTTATTGGATTCCGTGATTCCTTCCCCGTCAAAAATATCCCGGATTTTTCCGACAGAGATCACATCATATCCGGCGTCTTTTAACGCATTTAATACGGTTCTTCCATATGGCTTTAAGGCATAATCATGACGGTTGCTGGTGCGGACAAACTCACCTTTTTTCTTTCCAACATAAGGTCTTGCAATGACACGCCCCACTTTCCATTCATCTTTCATGGTGATCTCTCTGGCGATCTCACAGCAGCGGTAAAGTTCCTTTAGCCCAAACGTTTCCTCGTTTCCACAGATCTGAAGAACCGAATCCGCAGATGTATACACGATCATGTGTCCGGTTGCGATCTCTTCCTCGCCCAGTTCCTCTAAGATTTCGGTTCCACTCGCACTCTTGTTTCCAATCACTTTGTGACCGGTACGTTTTTCCAGTTCATCGATCAGTTCCTTTGGAAAACCGTGCTCGGTAAATGTCAAAAATGGCTTGGTAATATGAAGTCCCATCATTTCCCAGTGTCCGGTCATGGTATCTTTTCCGTTGCTCGCCTCAGAGAGCCTTGTAAAATATCCCATTGGTTTTTCCACCGGTGCGATATTCTTCAGCTCTTTTAAATTGGCAATTCCAAGTTTCTGCATATTCGGAATTGAAAGATTGCCCACCGTCTCCGCAATATGTCCTAACGTGTCGGTTCCCGCATCGCCGAAACGTTCTGCATCTTTTGCTCCACCGATTCCACAGGAATCAACTACAATTGTAAAAATTCTACGGTACTTTTTTGCTTCCATGATTCTCACACCCCATTTTCTGTTCTCCATTGAAATCTGCTTTTCAGGTAAAACTTTTCCCGCTCACGCATTATTTTTCACGGTCTGCCCTGATCAGTCTGCGGATCGCCTCCACGCCGACCATCACTGCTGCCTCCGTGTCATGAACGATCGGATTATCCATGCCGAGGGCATTGCGCTCCTGATTTCCCATAACAAGAAAATCAGAACCACAGCGGACTTTCAGATGCGCAGCCACAATAAACAATGCCGCTGATTCCATCTCAGACGCCTTGCAGCCCAGACGTTTCCATGCCTCCCACTTATTCAAAAGTTCATAGCTTACCGGCATGCGCTCCGGCTCATGCTGTCCGTAAAATGCATCTTTGCACTGGACTACTCCGGTATGATAAGTAAACCCCAGTTCCTTTGCTGCCGCAACAAGTGCATTTGCCACCTCAAGATCTGCCACTGCCGGATACTCGATCGGTGCATATTCCCTGCTGGTTCCTTCCATGCGGACTGCTCCGGTAGCGATCACAATATCCCCGCCCTTGACATCCAGATCAATTCCGCCACATGTTCCAACACGCACAAATGTATCTGCACCGCACTGCACCAGTTCCTCCATCGCAATTGATGCGGACGGGCCGCCAATCCCGGTGGATGTCACACTGACCTTCTCACCTTCCAGATAGCCTGTGTAGGTGACAAACTCCCTGCTGTCTGCCACAAGTTTTGCATCCTCAAAATGTTTTGCGATCTTCTCACACCGCTTCGGATCTCCCGGCAGGATCACATAACGCCCCACATCCCCCGGTCTGATCTGTAAATGATACTGTAACCCAGCTTCTCCTGAATAGTTCTGCATACCCCCACACCTTTCTTTTTATCTGTCGTTTTCCATTCTCCAGCTGATACATCTCTGAAGATATTCCACATATTCCGGATTTTTGCACATGCCTTTTCCCGGAGTATCCGAAATCTTGGCAACATCCATTCCATTACACTTGGTTGTCTTCATGACAATATTCAACGCCGGAACATCCGTGTCATTTGAAATATAAGTTCCGATTCCAAATGCAATTTTTACTCTTCCTGCAAAATAAGATGCGATCTTATCTGCCCGCTCAAAATCGAGACTGTCGCTAAATAACAGTGTTTTCGTTTTTGGATCGATTCCAAGGCTCTCGTAATGGCGGATCATTTTCTCTCCCCACTCAAACGGATCGCCGCTGTCATGACGCACACCGGAAAACAGTGTTGCGTAAGTCAACTGGAAATCTCTTAAGAAGCAGTCTGTTGTAATCGCATCGGTCAATGCCGTTCCATTTAAAATACCGTATTCTTTTACCCACCAATCCAGCGCATACCAGTTTGAATATGCCGGATTGTGCTTATGATTTCCCTGTCCGACACACATGATCCATTCATGCGCCATCGTTCCTACCGGAGTGATGCCATATTTTTTTGCAAGGAAAACATTGGATGTTCCTACAAACGTAGAACCAGGATATTTATTCTCGTTTAATTTTTTCACTGCCAGTTCCTGTGCCCCGGCAGAGAGTCTTCTTCTGAGTCCAAATTCGCTGAACAGTCCAAGGTTATAGGTACCGTTTTTCAATAAAGTAATTTTTTCATCCAGCTTTTTCTCAAAACTTGCAAGCAGATCGTCATAATGATATGCCATGCGGAAATAAACTTCATTTACAATGGCAAGTGTCGGAATCTCATACAGAGAAGTGTTCAGCCATGTCCCGAATGTTTCGATCGTCAGTCCACATTCTGCGTCCTCCGTAATCTCATAATCTTCATATCGAGGCTGCCACAGTCTTAAGAAATCCACATAGCTTCCCTTCATCCATTTGATCTTATGCAGATATTCCAGCTCCTCTTCTGTGAAACGCAATCCACAGTATGCCTTGATCTGCTCCTTGATCTCCTCCACCATCTCATGGGTAAAGTGAACGTCGGTGTTTCTGCATTTAAAAGACCAGGTTGTCTTATAATCTGAAAACTGATGGTAAATACACTGTCCCATCGAAAACTTGTACATGTCTGTCTCTAATAAACTTGTGATAATTGGTTCTAATAACATCTTTTTCTCCTCTATTTTCCGTAACGATCACTTCTATGCATCAACCAGACCTGCCTGTTACTTTTCTTTTCACGGACTGCTTTGCGCACGTCTTTTTACTATATTATAACTCTGTGGCGGTTTTGACAACAATTTTGTGGAAGAACGGGGCTTGTGGTATGAAATACGCTTTTTGCTATAAAGAAAAGAGACTCCCTTTTTTGAAGTCTCTTCCTGCGTAATGCTTTATTATTTTTGTAACTGCTGGGTGATAAGTGTTCTTTCCTTCCCCTTAATTCCAAGTGCGTCAAGTGCCTGGTCTAACGTCCATTTCATGTTGTTCATGAGATTTTGAACTGATGTTATATTTGCCATTAATGCTCTTTCATCACCATATCTCTCTACAATCTCACTCATTTCTTCACGCCCTCCTTCTTTCTCTTTAAAATGTTTCACACTTTCTGCCAGCTCCGTGTAGTGCATGCACTCCGGATTTTTCTCCCGAAAATCCTGCATCAACTGACCAATCTCATCATTCCCTTTATAATTTCCATTCACGTAAATGATATGGGAGCCGTCACGAAACTGTTCATTCGTTTCGCCTACGTATCGTTCTACGTGATACAAAGGTAAACCCTTTCGGAACTTGTCATGCTTATAAATAAATATCACATAGGAATCCTTCAGTTCCCTAAACGCCTGTCCCTCCTTGAGCATTCTCGAATCAACCATACTGCTGTGATAACGTGCGCGTCTGACATGTGCTCCTTCTGAATTACCCTGAACCTCAATGTCGATCTCCTCACCATTTTCATCCATTGCATCCACATCCAACGTAATATTACGCCTGCCAACCTGATGGTTTTTCATTTCATTCTGCCCTGTCACGCTGATAACCTTAACCTTTTTGCCAAGAATGATACGGAGCAACAATTCCGTTGCTTTGATGTTTTTATCAAACACCCGGCTCATCAGATCGTCATCAAATAATGTGAGTTCATTCACAAGCTCATTAACATTCCTCGGATTTTGTCTGAGATTGCTGCTATTCAGTTTTTCTGTCATTTGACCTCATTTCTTCTCTCCCTGTCTAAATAGTAGCACAGTATACCAGCAGAAACAAATAAAATTCCTATAAAATAATACATTTTTAGAAGGTGATCCTGATGAAATCCTCTTACTGCAGTGCCCTGATTTTCTCCTCCAATGCATCTACCTCAGCACCGTATTTTAAGCCCCAGTCCTCACGTAAAAGTTCCAGTTCTTTCTTATAATATTCTACTGCACTCTCGTGATCGCCCATTCTGACACAGCACTGTGCCATCGCTTCAAATGAATCTGTATATCGTGGTTTTGGCATGCAGTCGAATGTCTTTTGCCACATCGGGATTGCCTCTTTAAAGTATTCATTGTATGAAAATACATTTGCAATGGCAAATAAAATTCTCCAGCTATTCTCATTTGCTTTCGCCAGTGCCTCATACTCTGCCTTCACAGCTTCGAATCCCACCTGTTTTTCTTTGATAAAAACCTCATAAAAAGCATTCAGTTCATCTGGATTTTTCTGATAGGATTCTTTTAAAACAGTTTTTGCCTCCTCAATCCGTCCATCGTCGATCAGGTTATCCAGCAGATAAAAATATACCCTTGTATTTTCCGGTGCAGTCTTTAATAATTTGTACCAATATCTGATCAACTCCTGATGATTGGCTGTATCCCAGTCAAACCGTTTTCCATGATTTCCGTTATTGATGTTGTTGATATCGCCCTTCTGGTTTGGGTGTAAATCAATTGCCCGCTTTGCGTAATACACTGACTTTTGGTACATACATTCTGCCCGGTGTCCGTAAAAGTCTCCAAGCAGAGAAATTGCATGATAATTCGTCGGGTCTGCCTCTACCTCGCGGATCAGGAATGCTTCTTCATTCTCAAATTCCATATTTGTCATGACTCTTCCATATTGCAATTTCTTTTCAATGCTCTCGTAACGTTTTTCGGTAGAGTATTCAAACAGATCATCAATCTGAATCCCGAATAAGGACGCGATATCCGGCAGCATTGTCATTTCCGGCAGCGAGCCGTCATTCTCCCATTTGCTTACCGCCTGACTGGTAACTCCTAATTTATCTGCAATATCTTTCTGGGACATGCCTTTGGAACGACGTAATTCTTTTATTTTATTGCCAATTGTTTTCATAAAATCTCAGCCTCTTTTCATTTTTTGTTTTTCCAAGATCTTGTGATTTTATTATAGCAATCCTATATGCAACGAACAATTTCAAATTAGTTGCGTTTGTGAAACCGTTGGTTGTTTTATATTGTTTTTCCATTAAATTTTCACTATTTTTACACTATTTTTCATTATTTTCAAGTGTTATTGCCGTAGTCCTATAGCCCAATCTCTAATCTTTTACGATATTCTCTTGGCGTTATCTTGTACCTCTCTTTAAAAACCCGGTTAAATGTCCTTTGACTTTCAAAACCACATTCAAGACATATGTTTGTTATCGTATCCTGCGTATTTTCTAATGCACCAACTGCATAATTTAATCGCACGCCATTTAAATATTTGCTGAAGTTACAATGAAAAGTTTTAGCAAACATTCTCGACAACACGTATTTACTTATCCCCAGATCGAATGCCATCTTTTCAAGACTGATTTCATCTCTAAAATTTTTTGCTATATACTCCACAGAATTGTAAATCAAATCATTACTTCCTAATGATTTTTTATCGATCACCGGTATTTCAGTGAATACATATGCAAGAATTATTTGTGCATATGCCTGTGCCAATATTGGAACGCACTCTGGATTTTGCATCAAAAATTTTATTGCATGAACCACATCCGGATGTACATTTTCTTTTTTTAACACCGGATTTTTGGGACTGTATATTTGTAATTCTTTCAAAAATCCTGAAAGAACTGCCGGATCTATATAAAGGAAAATAGCTTTATTTTCTTTTTCGTCAAAAACCTGATAATGGTGTATTACATTCGGAAACACTATCGCAAAATCACCTTCGTCCATGTTATACAACTCCATTCCGACTCCAAGTGCAATATTTCCATTTGTGACATACACAACCTCTATTGCTTCATGTAAATGGGGTGGCATATGTACTGTTTTTTTCCACTCTGCTGATATTCCCTTATCTTTGTTTTCGTATACTAACAGCATTTAGAGCCACCCTCTTTTTCTTAGATCTGCTTTCCGATACCGTTCTACACTTCAATTGCGACTAACAGATGGTGAATGAATATCTGATATCCTCTTCTGCACTGACATGATATTCGTCTGCCACATCAGTTCCCCAGCTGTCGATACCTCCGACTCCTCTGACTGCTCCGTATACACATAAAACCGTTCTTCTTGCTAGTGGTAATTCCTCATGATGCAGAGCATTTTCAATTTCAGATGCTGTATAAGGAAGGCATGAAAAAGCAAATTCCCGATCCATCTTCTCAATACGGAGTGTCTGTGGCGAATGATCTGTTCTACTATTGTCAAGACTTGTATGTCTGCTAATTTCGAGCCACTCTGTATCCATTCTCATTCCACATTCCTGTGGGACAAGGTAAGGTGTTAAGCTCAGATCTGTGACTTCGTAAATGCCTTTTTCGGCACCTGCTTTTCTATCCGGATATGTCTCACCGGACAAACCCTTATAGATATATTTATCTGCAAGTGTCGGCATGATAAAACGCATTCCAAACACCGGAAGCTCAGGCAGTCCTTTTGCTCCATTATAATGTACATCCACACGGATTTTTCCGGATGCATCAACCGTATATGTCACTAGTACCGTTGTTGACGGATTGGATATCGTCTCATAAGTATATTTTACTATGATCTCATCAGCAAAAATATCCCCACCAAAGCTGTTATTGTCCGGTGCATATGGTTTCTGCTCCTCTCCATCCATAATGACCTGTATTCCCTTGCAGTCAATGAACATATCTGCTGAAAGCCAGCTTCCGCTTTTAATATGGAACTTGCTTCCTCTGTCGTTGTCTGTCAGTGCTCTCCAGAAAGCAGGTTTGGGACAACGGTACAGCCACTCATATCCGTTTTTCACGATAGATTCGAGTCCGCCTTGTGCATAAGAAAAAATATAATCAAATCCTTCACCATGTACACCAAGTGTATAGTCACCATAGACCACTCTTAATTTATCTGTATAAGCCATAGTAATACCTCACTTCCTGCATTGCCGGTTTCTCTTTCCTGTCAGCAAATACGATTCCATTTGCCGAGAATTCATAGTCTGCCGGTTTATCATCAAAGTCACCACCATAACGTAAAACTTCTTTTCCTGTCACCTGATCTTTTACAAGAATTGCCTGATCGATAAAATCCCATATAAATCCACCATGATACATGTCATATTTATCAATCAGCTTCATATAAGCTCCCAGACCTCCCATGGAATTTCCCATATCATGCATGAATTCGCATAAAATATACGGTTTCTTTGGACTGTTATTTAAGTATTCCTCTACATCCTCCGGCTTTGCATACATTCTGGTCTCCAAATCAGAAATCGTATCCTCATATGCCCTGTTGTAATAAGCACTTTCATAATGAACTAATCTTCCATCTTTCTTTTCAGAAAAATAAACGTTCATTGCTTCAATGTCATCACCTGCATAGGATTCATTTCCCAATGACCAGAATAGAATGGATGTATGGTTTTTAAATGTTTCAAAATTATTTCTTGCACGATCAAGTACCGCCTCTTTCCACTGTGGAAGAGATCCCGGCACATTGCAGGATGGTTCGATCGCTCCTAATTTCTGGAAGGAACCATGACTTTCCAGATTTGTTTCTGCCATCACATAAATTCCTGCATTGTCGCACATATAATACCATGGTATCTGATCCGGATAGTGACAGGTACGCACAGAATTAATATTATTTCTGAGCATACATGCGATATCTGCTCTCATATCTTCCAAGCCAATGCATCTTCCTGTTTTTGGATTCCACTCATGACGGTTTACTCCTGTGATAATCAGGCGTTTTCCATTTAAATAAATGATCTTATCAATTATCTCAATTCTTCTGAAGCCAATATCATAAGGAATTACTTCTGCTAAACTTCCATCTTCCGCCTTAAGCTCTACATACGCATGATATAAATAAGGATCATGATTATCCCACAGTTCCACAGTTTCTAAATCAATACAGATCGTACCTTCTAAGTGGTCATTTTCTTTCTTTAACTGTACAGATTTTTCTGCTACTAGATTTTCTTCCCTGTCTTTTAAAATAAAATTAGCGGTTATATTCTGAGCATCCGGTGCAGATACTTTCATGCTGACAGTTACGCTTCCACTCACATTATCCTGATTCAGCACAGGTTTGAACCATACATCATCCATATGTACATCCGGTATCGCTTTCAAAGTAACATTTCTAAAGATTCCAAAAAAGCGGAAAAAGTCCTGGTCCTCTAAAAATGCTGCTGTGCTCATCTTGTGAACCTGAACTGCAAGCACATTTCCCTTTTCTTTTATATAAGGTGTCAGGTCAAACTCAGAAGGCGTAAAACTATCTTCTGCATAGCCTACAAACTGACCATTCAGCCACAGATACATCGCTTCTTCTACACCTTCAAAACAAATATGGATTCTTTTTCCACACATGCTCTTATCCAGGTCAAAGTATTTGATATAAGAACCTACCGGATTGTACTCTGCTTCTGAAAACATTCCTTTTTCTGCTCCGGTCACCTCCATGCTGTAAGCTCCTCTATGGTACTCTTTTCCTTCCCACGGATACATGGTGTTGATATAACGGATTTTATCATATCCAGCCAGTTCAATATGTCCCGGAACCATAATTTTATCGAATCCTGATGCATCAAATGTTTCCTCATAAAAATTAACCGGTCTGCTTTTTACATTTTTACTATAAGAAAACTCCCACTGTCCGTTTAATGACTGAAATAATGGGTTTTTCTCTTTTTTCATGTCCGAATAATCCAAATAATAACAATGATCACTGTGTGCTTCCAACTGATTCACACGAAATACTTCCGGATTATCCAACCATTTCATATCAGCATTCATATTTTTCCTTCCTTTCCAACTGTTTTCTAAGTTTTTCATTAGCATCTTCTACATTCATTCTTGACATGATAAATGTAATAACCAATGACAATACCATCGGAATCCACAAATACATAACATGCAACATGTTCAGGCAGGATTCTGGCTGGATTGTTGCTTCTTTCACAAATCCACTTGCATCAAGTAACCATCCGCAAAGAGCAACTCCGATTCCTCCACCGATCTTTGTTCCGAAAGAAGTACAGGAATACATTGTTCCGTCAATGTGTTTATGTTTTGTAAGGTATGTATATTCTGAACAGCTTGCAATTACAGCTCCCATATCCCCCTGCCATGGTGCCATTCCAAGTGCTGCAATCGCTGTAAACGCAAGCATAAGCGGAACACTACCCATATAGCCGGCAAAAATCACTCCGACACGTCCTGCTGTCCCAAGAATATAGCCTGTAAGATTCATTCTATATAAACCTTTCATCTTCTCTACCAGCATTGGTGTAATACACATCGCAATGATGACAGGGATATTGATCGCCCATGAGAATACAGAATATAAATCTTCATTTTTCAGTATGTAGATCATGTAATAAATTCCCATATTTAACATAGCTGAATAAATCTGCTGACAAATATAAGTAGCACAGATCATAAGATAATACTTATTGGAAAATAAAAGCTTTGCAGCCTCTACCAGACCATACTTTTCTTCTGTGTAATCTTTACCTGCTTTCAGTTCTTCTTCCGGAAGCTCCTTGATTGAAAATACGGAAATCGTATTTACGATCAGACCAATAACTGCATATACTACCGCAACTGTTCTCCATGCAGCTGCTCCACCGCCTGCTGCTCTTACAAACTGGACTGTAACAGACTGAATCAGTAAGCTTGTCGAAAATGCAAAGATAAAACGCCATGACCCCATCTCAACACGTTCTCTGCTGTTTTTTGTACAGAAAGTAACCAATGATGCATACGCAATATTGTTTGCAGTAAAGAATACTGCATTTAACAGTGTATATGCAACAAAGAACCATGCATACTGTGCCGTTGTTCCAAGAGCGTCCGGTATTGCAAAGTTTGCTACAAGTGTTACCGCACAACCAATATACGCATAAAGCATCCAAGGTCTTGCTTTTCCAAGTTTACTTTTTGTTTTGTCGATCATCGTTCCAAAGAACATATCACTGATTCCGTCAAACAACTTTGATACCATGATCAGTGTTCCGATAATACCGGGATTCAAACCTACCGTATTTGTCAAATAAAGCATTACGAATGATGAGAGGAACGCATATACTACATTTCCTGCCAGATCCCCCGAACCATAACCAACCTTGTTATACCATTTCAGGTATTTTTTTTCTTCCATGTGAAACTTCTCCTTTCAATGTACCCTCATTTTGTTTCCACAACTTTGTTATATCTATGATATAACAAGATACATTAAAAGAGCCATGTCACAAATCGCATAAAATATGCACAAAATGATATTATTATATGAAAATCACAATAATCTAGTGCGTCATATCACCAAAAGCATGCACAAAATAGTATTATTTATGGTATACTAATTAGCAATACAGATAGTTTTCATCTATCATTGTACTTGCATTAGCAGTAATATTTTTAATGGGGGATTAAATGTATACAAACAATGCTTATCTGAATAATTCTACTGTTGACCGAAAAGACAAATCAAAACCCTTGGTGATAACCATGTGCGGTACATACAAATTATATACCAAACCAAAACTTCCTACATGGCGTCCCCGGGGCAGGCTTGACTTTCAGCTATTATACATTGCTGCTGGAAAAGCACATTTTCATTTTGGCAGCGATACGGAAGAAACCATTGTTCCGGCTGGCCATATGGTATTGTATCGACCTAAAGAACCTCAAAAATATGAATATTACGCCAACGACCAGACAGAAGTTTTCTGGGTTCACTTTACCGGTAACAATGTTACTAATTTACTACGTTCTTATGGATTAACCAATGATAAAAAAGTTTTTTATTGTGGCTTTGATTCCGAATATAAAACTCTTTTCCAATCAATGATAAAAGAATTACAGATGTGTCAGGATGGATACCCTGAAATGCTGGAAATGTATTTACGCCAGATTTTTATAAAACTAAAACGCCATTTTCATTCTTCTATAACTATCACAAGCTCTCGTACTGCTGCTGAAATAGACCGTGCTGTTTCCTACTTTAGTGAACACTATAATGAACAGATCAACATCGATGATTATGCCAAACAGAATTTTGTCAGCACAAGCTGGTTGATCCGCAATTTCAGATTATATACTGGAATTACACCAAAACAATTTATTATGAAAAAAAGAATATATAATGCAGAAATGCTTCTGCAAAATCAGCATTATAGCATTAATGAGATTGCTCGTATTGTAGGCTATGACAATCCTTTGTACTTCAGCCGTATTTTTCAAAAAACGAAAGGTATCTCTCCTTCTGAGTATAGAAAAAATGCATAAACCAAAAAGCAGAGATGTACTATTCTCTGCTTTTTGCAACTTTTGTCTATTTATTTTTTCATTTTGGCACGAAATACGCTCTTTCTCATTTTATAATGGCATCGTAAACAGAAAGGAGATGAACTTCCATGAGAAACAAATTCCACAACTATATTGAAAATGTACTCAACTTTTATTCAACCTTCTTCACAAAGGGATATTACCGTTTTTAAGTACCATTCTATACATAACGATTGCAATGCCACAAAGCGTAATGCCAAAACTATTAAATCCATTTCTGAAAGAAATAATATTAGTCTTAATTATGTTAGAGACGAGGTTGAAGGAATGCTTTATTCAGCATATTCGGTTATTTTAGGTGGAGATTGCAAGCTTTCTGATAAGGGTTTTACAGATATAGATATTTTACTAAACGAAAATGACGAACAATTCTTCTAGATACCCAAATAATCAATTTATTAAATGAGTATGTAGAATTTATTATAAACGATGTCGATATAATGTCTGATTACATAAGATCATCACTAATCGATAACTCATGGTTGAGAAACAAAACTAAGCAACGTTATAGAAAAATAATTTGCAGATGCCTGTTTTGCTTCGTCTAAATTCATCTGAAAACATGAAGTGTTATAAATTATGATCTTCTTTACACTTTTCCTTGCATCAGCTCATAAGATATGTTATATTATGCGTAGAAAGAGGAAAAGCCAGAGAAGCGGCTTACCCGAATGAATTAAGTAACTGTTTTATCAACAGCCGTCATTATTCGCAGTAATGGCGGCTATTTTCGTTTTCCCTTGAAAATCGTGTAGCACAATCCAACAAGGGCGCAAATGAATATTCCAATCTGAATTAAGTCAGAGTATGTAACATACATTGGCAACGCCCTCCTTTCTTTCGTCTGGAGGGTTGGTCTACGCTTTGCTCCGGTCGTTGCTAAACAAGCCCCACCGGGGCTTAGCAACCCTCCGAAAAAGAGGGTAAGCCGCCCGGCTCTCTGGTTTCCCATGTGCGAAGTATATCATAACTTATCAAATCAGACAACGATATATCGACAAAATCCCCTTAGATTACTCTAAGAGGATTTGCTTATTTCGAGATATTTTTCTATAAAAGTGCGTCAAAAGGTGTGTCAGTCTTTTATTTCATATCAGAGAATTGTTTCGGAACCCCTATAAAATAAGCATTCTTTGGATTATTTCTCATCCACCACCTGAAAAATAAAGAACTTCAGATAATAGCTTTCATCCGCCGCCCACAAAATCGGATGATCCGGTGCCTGTGTACGGAATTCCACCTGACGGAGTCTCTTATGTGTTGCCTTGGCAGCCTCTTTCACAGTCTTTGCGAGAAGCTCCTGCGTCATAAAATGAGAGCACGAACAAGTGGCAAGATACCCGCCATCTTTCACTAACTTTAATCCTTTCATGTTAATTTCACGATAACCTTTAATTGCATTTTTTGTCGCCTCGCGGGATTTTGTGAACGCTGGTGGATCCAGAATGACTACATCATATTTTTCTCCTGTCTGTGCAAGTTTTGGAAGTTCATCCAAAACATTTGCCTGACGGAAATGTACGTTGTTTTCCAGATGGTTCAATCTCGCATTCGCCTCTGCCTGACTGACTGCATATTCGGAAATGTCAAGTCCGGTGACATCTACAGCCCCGGCGATTCCTGCATTCAGTGCGAACGTTCCCATATGTGTAAAACAGTCTAAAACTTTCTTGCCTTTGCAGATACGCTGCATGGCTAGACGATTATATTTCTGGTCGAGGAAAAATCCTGTTTTCTGGCCATTCGCGACATCGACCATATAATGAACACCGTTTTCCACGATCTCCACATTCGTGTCAAACGCATCCCCGATGAAGCCTTTCACTTTGGAAAGCCCCTCTTTCGTTCGCTCATTTGCATCGCTCCGCTCGTACACGCCGCGGATTTTGATACCGTCCTCTGCCAGAATTTCTTTTAAAAAGTTCACGATTATTTCCTTGAACTGCTCCATGCCAAGTGCCAGACACTCGACCACGAGCACATCCTCATATTTATCGATCACTAAGCCCGGCAAAAAATCAGCCTCACCGAAAATAATACGGCAGGAAGAAGTATCTACGGTTGTCTTGCGGTACTCCCATGCATTTTTCACACGCATTTTCAAAAATGCTTCATCGATCTCCTGATCCGGTTTTCTCGTCATCATGCGGATACGGATTTTCGAGTTCTGGTTGATAAATCCTTTTCCCATCGGATACCCGTCAAAATCATGTACAGTCACGACTTCTCCGTTTTTGAACCGTCCTGTAATGGTGTCTATCTCATTGTCAAAAATCCACGCACCGCCCGCTTTGATGGTACGTCCTTCCCCTTTTTTCAATGTCACAATTGCACTCATGCTTTATTCTCCTCTACATTTGTAATTACTTTAGGCAATTGCAAAACTCACAGATATTTTAAATTACATTGTGAAAAATTGACAAAAGCTTGAGAAGACACTGGGGAGCGGTCGGTCCTTAGAAGGCAGGAATGACATTAAGTCATGACTGGCTTCTTAGTACCGTTACCAGCGACACGTAGCGAAAGCGTGTCTTCGAAAATTTTGTTAATTCTTCACAATATTCACAATGTAAATCTGAGTTTTGTAATTGTCTATGTAATTTCTTGTTTATAATTCTACTCTATCGGCATATTTTAGCATGGTTTTCTGCGGTTCACAAGATTTATGATGGCTCCGCCTGATTTTCTTTTCAATCTACACTTGTAGTTTTATAAAAAAGTATTTCTCTTCTTGCAAAATATCTCCTGACTTACCATAATAAAGACAGGGAATGCTTTTTCGTACTGTTTCACGAATTTGCTGATCTTCCATGATAAAACACTGGATCATTCTGATTTTGAAAGGTAAAACTTTTATGATAAAAATAAGTTTATGCATGATCGTAAAAAATGAAGCTGCCATCCTGTCCAGATGTCTCGACTCTGTCTGTGACCTGATGGATGAGATTATTATTGTGGATACCGGCTCCACCGACGATACAAAGGCTGTCGCAGCAAAATACACTGACCGGATTTACGATTTCGCATGGAACAATGATTTTTCTGCTGCAAGAAATTTTTCTTTTTCCCTCGCAAATATGGATTATATTTACGCACCGGATGCAGATGAGATACTGGACGAGGAAAATCGCAAAAGATTTCTTTTGTTAAAGGAAGCCCTTCTGCCGGAAATTGAGATCGTACAGATGAAATACCGCACCGTCTCCGAATTTAACACCGTTTTGAATGCAAGAACCGAGTACCGGCCAAAATTGTTTAAACGTGTCCGGGAATTTGAGTGGATCGATCCGATCCACGAGACGATCCGCCTCACACCGGTTGTATTTGACAGCGACATTGAGATTTTGCACATGCCGCAGTCCATGCACCACAAACGGGATTTTTCCATTTTTGTGGACGCCTTCAACAGAGAGGGGACATTTTCTGCCAAGCTTCGCAGCATGTATGCAAAAGAATTATTGAAAACAGGGGATGAAAAAGATTTTGCGGAGGCACTTCCGATTTTCCGCCTGATATATGATTCCGGCACAGACACCGACGCACAGAAAGAAGCCGCCTGTGTGCTCGCACACGCCTACCGGATTGCCGGGGACATCAACCGCTTTTTCCAGATGACACTGCGGGATATGCTGTCAACACCATGCGCCGAAATCTGTCTTGAACTTGGAGCTTATTTTGAGGAAGCCGAAGATTATGAGGAAGCTTCCCTCTGGTATTATAATGCTGCGCATGAGACTTCCAGCATTTTAGATGTACACACGGGCGGCGATCTGCCGCTTCAGGGATTGATCCGCTGTTATGAGATAATGCTTGCAGCTCTGCCGGAGGATGATCCGTTTGCCGCACTTACTGCAAATCAATATGAAGAGGCTCTCGCCGATGCCAGGGAAGCACTCGCCAACTGGGATGTGCCGGAAGAATTATAATTCCTTGCAAAGCGTTTTACTCCAGTCTGCCACAGCGTCCGTTTGTGGCAAGAACGGAACATTTCTGCCCCAGAGTGACTGCGCCGCCCTCGACCGTTGTGACAACGCCGCCGGCTTCTTCCACGATCAGCGCTCCCGCCGCAAAGTCCCACGGACTCAGGCGCAGCTCAAAGTATAATTCTGCACGCCCTGCTGCTATGCTGCACAGATCGATTGCTGCGGAGCCGCTTCTCCGCACATCCAGCGCTTTCTTAAAGTATGCGTAAGCCATCTGAAATGATTTTTTGCTCAGTTCTTCGTAATACGGTGCTGTGCCAAATAATACAATGCCCTCAGAGAGCGGATTTCTGGAAACATGAATCGGTCTTCCGTTTAAAAATGCACCCTTTCCACGTTCTGCCGTGAACATTTCATCCAAATACGGATTGTATACAACACCTATATATTTTTCACCGTCTTTTGCCAGTCCTACTGAAATCGCACTCACATGATAGTCTTTGATAAAATTTGTCGTTCCGTCAATCGGATCCACAATAAATGCAAATCCTTTTTTGATCGATGCGTGCACGTCATCTTCTTCCCCGACAAACACTGCCTCCGGAAGTATTTCAAGCAGCTTTTTCCGAAGGGTTTCCTGTACCTTTTTGTCATAGACTGTCACAAAATTAGCGTGTCCTTCCTTCGTCTCTACCATATCGGCAGTCCGCACTGCGTCCAGCATGATTTTTCCACATTCACGCACTGCATCCGCAATTTTTTCCACAAGTGTGCGGTTCAATTTGTATAAAACCTGTGTTTCACGTTCCAGCCACGGAATTTCCGGTGCAAATGTGACCTGCTCTTTTATTTTCTGATCCATCTGTGCGATATATGCTTTCTGTAAAAAGTCATGCATCTTCTTCTGCTCTCTTTTTAATAGGGAAAGATTGCTCTGATATGCCTCCTCCACAGTCACAAAAGTTCCATGGAATCCCAGTTTTTCCTCGTAATCGTCCTGCACTCCCGGCGCTCTTTTATCGCTCATCAGCCAGCACTCGTAATAACAGGATTTCATCTGAAAATAACTTTCCGGATCCTCAGTATCAATGTTCTGCTCAAATGTTTCCCCGATTTTCACCCCGATATGGATATCTGTGTATCCTGTCTCCTCCGTGATCTCCCGAAGCAATGTTTCTTTTTCCGTCTCCCCCTCTTCCATGCCGCCACCCGGGAATTTGTAATCACCGCGGTTGGTCTGTACCATAAGGATTTTATTCTGATAATGGATCACGCCGCGGACTGCGGTTCTTTGATTGATATGTACCGGTGTTTGCGGCAGTTCGTCCGTGATAAACTGTAATTGAAACTGCATATTGCTGTCCCCCTTCTGTAAACGCATATGTTTTGATGTTAAAAGCTTAAATGTATTTGCATAAAAAATCAAGATGCCTCGTCTTAAGCCCTTGTAAAACATCTCATAAAGTGTTAAAATATTAATTGATAATTTTTTAACAAACATTGCCTGTGTTTTTTATTTACTGAAAATGAAACACAGCATACATTTCATTCCAAATTTAGGGGAGGTATTTACAATGGATTACTCACAGGAATACAAACAGAAACTTGTTTCCGCAGATGAAGCTGTAAAATTAATCAAATCCGGTGACTGGGTTGATTATGGATGGTGCAATGGTACGGTTGACGTTTTGGATCAGGCACTGGCAAAACGTACCGATGAACTTAAAAATGTAAATTTACGCGGTGGTATTTTATTAAAACCGCTTGCTGTTTTTGCCCGCGAGGACGCCGGTGAACATTTCACATGGAACTCCTGGCATATGTCCGGTATCGAACGAAAACTGATTGCCCGCGGATGTGCTTACTATTCTCCGATCCGCTACTCCGAACTGCCTCGTTATTACCGTGAATCCTCATGTCCGGACGATGTTGCAATGATCATGGTTGCGCCGATGGATAAACACGGTTACTTCAACTTCGGTCCAAACGCATCCCATCTCGGTGCAATGTGTGAGACTGCCAAACATGTCATCGTGGAAGTCAACGAAAATATGCCACGCTGCCTCGGCGGTACAGAATGCGGCATTCATATTTCCGATGTCACATATATTGTGGAAGGAAACAATGCTCCGATCGGCGAACTTGGTGCAGGCGGTCCTGCCACTGATGTTGATAAAAAAGTTGCCCAGCTTATCGTAGACCAGATTCCAAACGGTGCATGTTTGCAGCTCGGTATCGGCGGCATGCCAAATGCAGTCGGTTCCCTGATCGCAGAATCTGACTTAAAAGATCTTGGTGTCCACACTGAAATGTATGTAGACGCTTTTGTTGATATTGCAAGAGCCGGAAAGATCAACGGTTCCAAGAAAAACATCGACCGTTTCCGCCAGGTTTACGGTTTTGGTGCCGGCACAAAGAAAATGTATGATTACCTTGATGAAAACCCAGAACTTATGAGTGCTCCGGTAAGCTACACCAACGATATCCGTTCCATCGCAGCCCTGGATAATTTTATTTCCATTAACAACTGCGTAGATATCGACCTCTTCGGACAGATCAGTTCTGAATCTTCCGGTATCAAACAGATCAGTGGTGCCGGCGGACAGCTTGACTTTGTTTTAGGTGCTTATCTGTCAAATGGTGGTAAGAGCTTTATCTGCTGCTCCTCTACATTTGTCGACAAACAGGGTGTTATGCACTCCCGCATCCGCCCGACTTTAGCAGAAGGTTCCATTGTTACCGATACACGTGCCAACACACATTATGTTGTAACCGAGTATGGTATGGTAAATCTGAAAGGACTTTCCTCCTGGCAGAAAGCTGAGGCATTGATCTCTGTTGCTCATCCTGATTTCCGTGATGAACTGATCGCTGAGGCTGAGAAAATGCATATCTGGAGACGGTCGAATAAATAGTTGACCGGAGTTTCACTTAGGAACTGCCGCTTGCAGGTGGTGTTACGGATTTTTAGATTGAATTTTATAATTTAGGTTATGTACAAAATATTGCAGTCTGACATGTTTATGAAAACATGAATGTGAAATGGACGAATATTGTGTTTCGTTGCGTTAAACATTGCGATGAACCTCTCTGATCATTTGTGTTCAGCAGAAGCTTCCACAAATGGAGAGTTTCATCTCCATAACGCAAAACGAAAACAATATTCGTCCATTTTACATTCATTACTCCATAAGTTATGAAGCTGCAATATTTTGAATATACCCTCCATAGAAATTCAATTTAAAAATCCGTCAATCCAAGCTACGAGCGGCAGAAATCAAAGGTTAAACTTTGAGAGATATGCCCCTTACAATCGACGAATCACAAGACATTGAAAATACCTACATCTTGCCGTTACCTTCATAGGCATTCATCCCATAACCGAGAGTTCCATAACGTAAATTGCAGATTTTGTGGTGCGATTCATAACGTTGATAGGGCATGTATAAGCGCCCTTTCACAAGTCATTCGTAACGTAAATGAAAGAAAAACGGTATAAACAAATATTATTTTCTTTGTGAGCTATGGAGATAGGATTCTAACAATCTTGGGAAGCACTGCTTCTCAAGATTGTTGCTCAGAAGCCTATCGGAATGTCCAGCGAACAGAAACATAATATTTCGTTTATACCGTTTTTCTTTTTCATTACATATAAAATTCTGACTTGTGAGAGGACGCTTATATCTGCCCTTCACACCCTAAGAAAGCACCACAAAATCTGCTGCTCTACGGTAAGTGAAACTCCGGTTATAATGTCCCAGCCATTCGTTCCCGGATTGCCACTCCGGTCGGAGTTCCGGCAAGCCCTCCTTTTCCGGTTTCGCGGATGTCCTCGCTCATGCTGCGTCCAATTGCACGCATTGCGTCTATCACTTCATCCGGCGGAATTTTACTTGTGATTCCAGCCATGACCATATCCGACGAAGTCATTGCATTGACCGCTCCCATCACATTGCGTTTCACACACGGCACTTCGACCAGACCTGCCACGGGATCACAGGCAAGTCCAAGCAGATTTTTCAATGCCAGGGCTGCCGCATGGGAAATCTGCTCGGCATCTCCACCCATAAGGTATGCCACTCCTCCAGCCGCCATCGCCGAAGCCGAGCCGATCTCAGCCTGACAACCTCCGGCTGCCCCGGCGAGAAACGCCCTGTTTGCGATCACGCCGCCGATTCCTGCCGCCACATAAAGGGCTTCCACCATTTTTTCTTCGGAAAAATGTTTTTCCTCTTCTAATGTGAGAAAAACTGCCGGAACAACACCGCAGGAGCCCGCAGTCGGTGCCGCAACGATCCGTTTCATGCAGGCATTGGATTCACCTGTCTTTAAAGCTTTTTCCATCACTTTTCCAATAAATTTTCCGCAGAGCAATGTTCCTGCTTCTCTTGCTGCATGCATTTTTTCACCGTCTGTTCCAACCAGACCACTTGCAGACTTCAGCTTTCCATCATAATTGTCATCTGCCTCACGCATTGCCTGATACATGCCCCGCATCTGCTCAAAGGCTTCTCCCTCGCTGATTCCCTGCTCCCTGCAATCATCTTCCTGCACGATTTTCCAGAAGGGCTTTCCTTCTTTTGTTGTCATTTCGCATATTTCTTCTAAGGACTTATACATTTTTCTCTCCCTACAGTAAACTCAGATATGTTACTTTTAAAATTCCTTCCATCCGTTCTAACCACTTGAGTGCGTCCGCCGGAATTTCCTGATCGCACTCGATGACCATAACTGCATTTCCCCCACGGCTTGCACGGTATAACTGCATCGTTGCGATGTTGACCGATTTGTGGGCAAGCATGGATGTCACCTCTGTAACATGCCCCGGCTGGTCAATATTATGCACGATCAGTGTCGGATAATCTCCACTGAAATTTGCTGTCAGACCATCGATCTCACAGATTTCAATACGTCCGCCTCCGATGGATGCCGCGATTACCTCCAGCGTTCTTCCTGATTCGCCTGTAAGTTCCAGTTTGACAGAGTTTGGATGCACATCCCCAAGATCGATCCCGGACAGTGTGAACTGCAATCCCTCACGCTCTGCGATCTCAAAGCTGTGCGGAATCGCCGGGTCATCCACCTGCATTCCCAGAAGCCCCGCCACAACCGCCTTATCCGTTCCATGCCCTTTTCCTGTTGCCAGAAATGATCCGTGAAAATAGATATCTGCCCTTACCACTTTTTCTGCAAGCAGTTTGTGACAGACTCGCCCGATTTTTACTGCTCCCGCTGTATGAGAGCTGGACGGTCCAACCATGACCGGTCCAATAATATCTAATAAATTCATAATCCTAGTTATCTCCTTGTTTTGCGAAGCAAAAAACAGGGTATACCAAATCTGATATACCCCATCGTATAGTTTTTGTTGATGAAACATTTTTATTCTGATGTAGAAATTATATCTGCTTTATATAGGAAATGCAAGCGTTACTGTTTGCCCGGCAGTAAAACACTTGCTGTTTTGCTGCGTAAGAAAGTGATTTAGGAATGAACAGTAACAGCAATAACTAACGTTTTTCTATTGATTCTGTCAAAAAGAAATGTCATAATATAATCTATACTGTAATAATATAAAAGTACTAAATCATTACCTTATAATATAGAAGTGGTAAAACAGAATCTATTCTGACTAACACACCACTTTCGGGGAGGAAATGAAAATGCAGATAAAATGCGAATACTGTGGTTCCATGATTGAAGAAACTGCAGATAAATGTCCATTTTGCGGGGCAACAAACAATGCCGTCAAACGAACCACCGACAAAACACCAAAAACAATTGCCGAATTACAGCAGTGGTATCAGGACAGACACCTGCCGCCGTATGAGACAACAAGATTTTTTATTGGCATCAATTATAAGAAACCAAAAGCATTTGGTATTTATCAGGATGGCGACCAGTTCATTGTATACAAAAACAAGGCAAACGGCGAACGTGCCATCCGCTATCAGGGCACGGATGAAGCTTATGCTGTCAATGAACTTTATCTGAAATTAAAATCTGAGATTTTAAATCAGAAGGCAAATAACCAGACGCGAAAACAACAGCAGACACTCACGCGGGAGCAGAAGAAAGAAAAGCGGAAAAACATACTCATCACTTTTGCGATCTTTTTTGCCGGCTTTGTGGGGCTGATCTCCATTGCCATTATCGATATGCTTGCCAAAGGATTCGGAGCTTCCCTGTTCTGGTCCGTTTTTCTTGCAATCGGACTGACAATCGCAAGTTTAATTCTGGCTGGTAAATTTGGTGGCCGTGTTCCTCTCCTGCAAAAATTTCATGATAACGTAATTGGGGAAAAGTCGTCCGGCCGCGCATTTTTACTGACTTATGTTGTGATTTATGTCATTTCCTTCTGCTTATTATTTGTACCGCTCCACGCTTATTACAATGTCAGCTATTATCGCTATAACGACACCATTTACGCCAACACACGCCATAGCTGGTATGAGTACGAAGACTACGGTTATGGTGGCGATTATGAAAAAGTCAGCAAATCCTCGATTCCGGACGACGTCTTAGCAAATAAAACTGACTATCAGTTCAACTACAATGATGATAGCGAATGGACTTCCAGCTTTACAGAATTTGAGGACAGCAGTTACTATGACGAGCATTATACTTCCGATTCTGATTCCGACAGCAGTTATGACTGGGATTCCGGAGACAGCTGGGATTCCGGAACAACAGACTGGGATAGTGACTGGTAACTATAGAATACAAAGGAGTACATATGGAACATACACATATCGCCAAGGACGGTACTGTTTATACACACACGCATGAGGAAGCACACGAACACGGTCACTCACATTCCCACCCTCACCATCACGAAAGCACAAAGGCAGTTTTAAACCGTATGAACCGTGCGATCGGGCATATGGAAGCCGTTAAGACCATGATCGAGGACGGAAGGGACTGCAGTGAAGTCCTAATCCAGATTGCGGCAGTGCGGTCAGCTATTAACAATATCGGTAAAATCATTCTGGAAGATCACATTAACCACTGTCTGGTAGATGCGATCGAAACAGGTGATGAGCAGGTATTAAAAGACTTAAACGAGGCTATTAACAAGTTTGTGAAATAGCCTCCGGTGCTATATGTTCTCATTTAGTCATAGTTTGTTCATTTTTTATTCATATTTTATAGAAAATCCTGAAATCTTCCTTCTTTTTTATTTATCTTTCCAATTGTTTTTTTCCCTCATAAGCGATATATTCTTTTAGTATCAAAAATAATTTTTTTACTGTAATTTTACATGTGTTTTACTTGGACAATAAAAGAGCTTTTAAAACTCTTTTTCATTGCAGATTATCATAACTGCTGATAGATGTAACGCACCTGTATTTTTTTTGCAAAAGCGATTGCAAAAAGCTCAGATGCAGACAGGAAAATCAATTTTTTGTATTTTCCTTTGCCAACAAGGAGGGTATATGAAACAGAAATTCAAGTCAGTCAAAGAAAAAATGAACAAATTATTCCAGAAATTTGCACCGGTAAAGGAAAAAGCAGAAGTTTTTCTTTCAAAATTACCAAAAAGGAAACCACACAGTGAGAAATATTATAAGAGAATTGCATTTTTCAATAGATATTCCCTTATTTTCCACTTTATTTTAGCATGCTTTATTACTTTTACCGTAGAAGTGATCTCCAGAAGAGACTTTTTCTCTGCTGTTTCCTTCGTAGGCAATCATACATGGGCTTACCTTTACAATGCCTTTATTGTATTTGCTTCCTTATCAATTGTTTACCTGTTTAAGACAAGAGCACAGCTTCGTGTTCTGATCACCGGACTCTGGATTTTCCTCGGAACAGTCAACGGAATCATCCTTTCCAACCGTGTAACTCCATTCAGCTACACCGATTTTAAAATGCTTCCAGACCTGTTTGCAATGCAGAACACCAATTATTTTACTGCGGAAGAGGCTACCGTTGTAGTAGCCGTGGTTGCTTCTTTCATTATATTTCTGGTTCTCTTCTTTATCAAAGGACCGAAGTATCAGGGAAAACGCCACGTTGTACTTTCCCCACTTGCGATCGTTGCACTGTTAGTTGTCGGTATTCCAATTACAACACAGGCTGCACAGAGTTCTAATATTATTGCCTCTTACTTTGCAAATATTGCACAGGGTTACTCTGATTACGGATTTGTTTATGGTTTCTCTACAAGCGTTGTCGGTCGTGGAATGAATAAACCGGATGATTACTCCAAAGAAACCATTGACGCTATCGAAACTTTAGTGGACTCTTCCAAAGAAGAAACAACTGTTTCTGCTGGCAAAGAGCCAAATATTATCTGTATTTTGCTGGAATCCTTTATCGATCCATACGATGTAAATTTCCTTCAGATGTCAGAAGATCCGATTCCAACATTCCACAGTTTAGAGCAGAACTTCACCACCGGTTATCTTACCGTACCTGTTGTCGGAGCCGGAACTGCCAATACAGAATTTGAAGTTTTAACCGGTATGAGCATGCAGTACTTTGGTACCGGCGAGTATCCTTACAAAACAATTTTAAAACAGTCTGACTGCCCAAGCGTTGAAAGTATTGCATCTGACCTTTCCTCTATTGGTTACGGCACACATGTAGTACATAACAACACTGCTACCTTCTATAGCAGAAACAATGCATTTTCAAAAATGGGATTTGATACATTTACAAGTAAAGAGTTAATGAACATTACCGAGTACACACCAAGTGGAAGCTGGCCAACCGATAAAGTTCTTGTAAATGAGACTGTAAAAGCTATGGATGCAACCGAAAATCAGTCCGACTTTGTATACACGATCACAGTTGGTTCCCATGGAGATTATCCAACTGAAAAGATTATTGAGAATCCGGAGATCACTGTAACCGGAGCTGCCGATGAAGCCTCCAATAATCAGTGGGAATATTATGTAAACATGATTCACAACACAGATAACTTTATTGCAAACCTCATTGATGCAGTCAACCGCCGCGGTGAGGATACCATTATTGTTATGTTTGGCGATCACCTTCCTACAATGGGTCTTGAAGATTCCGATATGAAATCCGGTGATATTTTCAAGACAAAATATGCAACCTGGAATAACTTCGGTCTTCCAAAACAGGACGCTGATCTGACTGCTTACCAGTTATTAGCACACATTACCGGCCAGATGGGTATCCATGAAGGGACCATGTTTACTTACACACAGACACAGGCAGATTCCTCCACTTACCAGAATGGTCTTGACAATCTCCAGTATGACCTTCTCTACGGTGAGAGATATGCTTACAACGGCGAGGATTTATATCCGGCAACGGATCTTGTCATGGACGTGGAAGACGTCAATGTAACATCCGTCCGTAAAAATGTATTGAATAATACCTTAGCGGTTTACGGTTCCAACTTTACAAAGAATGCCAAGATTTTTGTAAATGGCGAGAAGGTTCCTACCACTTACCTTACCTCCGGAATCCTGACAACTTCTCTGGATAATGTTTCCGATGGCGATGTGATTTCCGTAAGTATCACCGGTTCCCAGGGCATTATCTTACGTGCGAGCACGGATGAAGTTGTTTATGAAGATCCTGATGTGATCACAACTGAAACCGAAGAACCTACCGAGGTAAACGAGACAGAGTCCTCCGAAACGGAAAACTCTGAAACCGCAAATTCTGAGACTACAAACACTCAGGAAAATAATTAATCATAGAAAGAATCCCGGATGTATGAAAATCTACATCCGGGATTTTCTTATTGCAAATGAATCACTTTACGCACAATCGCTCTCTGCTCCAGTTCTTCCCTGAAATCTGTGTCCGTTTTCTTTTTACTCATCCTGCTTTCATCTATGACATAAATATACAAATCTGTTGCAATATCTTTGGTTGAAACCTTAAAGACACCTTTCGTTTCATCATAGAATCCCTGCATAGTGAGTTCTTCTGTACCATTTTCATCCCCATATACAAGCACATCATAATTGAAATTGTCTCTGTATATATCCGGGTGAGTCGTTTTAATCGTCGTAATAATTGGTGTTACAATCACTTCATCTATGGAATATCCTTCGTTCCATCCATTTACTTCGTACATAGTAACATCTTCTTTGTTGACCTGTATCGGGATTGAAAATTTCCATTGTCCCCATATGGAAATATTTTGGTTTTTCACATTTTCTGCAATCAGTGTTATATTATAAATATAAATTTCCAATTGGAACTGATCTGGAAATTCTTTTCCCGAAAGATCAAAATACTGTGATCCTGCAAACGTATTTTCATCCACATATTTACCGGTCAAACCTGCCGCACCACAATCATTTAAGGAATAAATTTTGTCATCTGATTTTATTTTGGTGATTCCCTCATAACCAATCTGATTCTGGAAAATCTGATTGTCACTGTATTCTGTAAACTTCTTCTGGCTCTCAATCACATAAGAGATAAATAAATTTGCTCCATCGCAATAGGCTTCTGTCATGGATATCGTAATCCCATGATCCTGCACTCTCTCATCCGTGCCAGTGGCATACTCTTTATAATCCCCTTTAAAATCAATGACGTCCTGAATATAGGTAAATACACTTCCGATAATCGGTATATTTTCTGCCATTGCCGGGTTTGTAACATGAATAATTCCAAAAATGATCACCAGACAGGATAATACCGACCACGTACACTTTTTTCGAAATCTATTTTTTTGTACTGTTTTTTCAGCGCGTAAAATGGATTGATGTGTTTTTTCATCTAAACCTTCCGGCACGGATATCTGGCTCATTTCATCATGAATCTTCAAAATAGTCCTCCTTTAACATCTTCTTTAAAGCAGCTCTTGCCCTTGATAAATTGGTTTTCACTGTATTCTCCGGTATCATCTGCTTTTTTGCAATTTCCTCCACAGACATTTCCAGAAAATATTTTTGAATGATGACGTCTTTGTATTTTTTCGGCAACCGGTTTACTGCGTTCATTAAATCAAGCTTTTCTTCAACATGTTCAGAATGTGAAGCCTCATGAAATGCTTCCTCGTATTCCACAATTTTTTTGTTCTGTTTTATATAACGAACCGCTTTATTCATAATGATTCTGGTCATCCATGTTGAAAACAGCTCCGGATTTCTCAGTGTCTTTATTTTCAGATATCCCTGATAGACACTATCCTGAACAATTTCGACTGCTGCATCCTCATTTTTTACATATAAAAATGCTATTTTATAAAAGTATGGGTTATACTGATGAATCAATTCGCCGTATGCATGACTGTCCCCATGAATTGCTTTATAAACTAAAGAGTACTCTTCTTTTTTCATCTTTCACCCACCTTTCATATATTAGATATCCGACCGTACCACCGGGTTTCAAAAATTTTCTATTGTATCTAATTGAGGTAAAGTATTTTATACAGAAAAAGCCTGCATCTCAGGAAATATCCTTTCGATGCAGGCTTTTTTCTGTCTTATATGTAAGAATGATCGATTTTCGTCACCACGTAATAGTTATCACCGAAATGTTCATGCACAGACTGGAGCACTTCTGTGAGCAGTTCCTCGTCCGTCAGACGGAATCCAAATGGCGCGAGAATGTCAAAAATGAGGTTCGTATGCGTCCCGCCACTCACCATTCTGAAATCGTGAATGGACAAATCTTCATCAATTGCCTTGATCAGAGATACCATCGCCGCTTTCGTCTCACTCACATGCTCATCCGAAGTCACGACCGGATCCATGTGGATCGTTGCCTCACAGCCAAGTGTCTCACGCAGTTCATTCTCAATATTGTCTATCACATCATGCAGTTCCATAATATTTCCCTCTGCCGGAACTTCTGCATGCAATGAGATCATCTGTCTGCCCGGACCGTAATCGTGGACGATCAGATCATGCATTCCGCATACTTCCGAATGTGACATTACGATCTCATCTATTTTTTCTACAAATTCATGTGCCGGCGGCTGTCCAAGCAATGGATTTAATGTCTCTCTGGCAGCGTCAAAACCTGCATAACCGACTAATAAGCCCACAACCAGACCGCAGTAGCCATCAATTTTGATTCCTGTAAAATGGGTGAATATGGATGCCAGAAGCACAACCGTTGTCGCTGCGGTATCACTTAAACTGTCTGTGGCAACCGCTTTCATCGCTGCAGAATCCAGTTTTTTTCCAATAGCACGGTTATAATACGCCATATATAGTTTTACAAGAATGGATGCGATCAGGATCACTGCCACAAGGAGCGTGAACTCTGTTTCCTCCGGATGCATGATTTTTCCGATGGAGTCACGGACGAGTTCGTAACCCATCAAAAGGATTGCCGCAGCCACAACCAGGCCGGAAACATACTCAATCCTTCCATGTCCAAATGGATGCTCCGTATCCGGTTTTGCCCCTGCAAGCTTGAAGCCAAGCAGTGTCACGATCGAAGAACCTGCATCTGAAAGGTTGTTAAAGGCATCTGCTGTGATCGCAATGGAATTGCTTAAAGTTCCTGCGAGAAATTTACCGATAAAAAGCAGTACATTAAATAATATACCGATCACACCGCACAGCATTCCGTATGCCTCGCGCTGTTTTATTTTATCTTCTGAGTCTTTGATAAATATTTTTGCTAATAATGTTACCATGTCACGCTTCCTTTTTTATTCCAATTTTCCAAAATGTGCAAAAGGCCAGTAAGTAAAAAGTGCTTTCCCTAAAATTTTGTCTTTTGTCACATAAGTGTTGCTCCAATATCTCGCATCCCAGGAATCATTCCTGTTATCTCCCATCATGAAGTACGATCCCTCCGGCACCTCAAATGTATATGGACCTGTGGCAACAGTCCATTCTTCTTTCAGATAGTCCTCCTGTAAAGGCTCTGTCGATCCATTGATATATATTTTTCCATCCTCAATATCGATGGTATCCCCCGGAAGCCCGATCACACGCTTCACATAGATCTCGCTCTCATCATCCGGATACCGGAATACAACAATATCCCCTCTCTCTGGCTCTCCAACCACATATGCAAGCCGGTTTCCGATAAAACGGTCTCCCGGCAGGATTGTATTCTCCATTGACCCGGTAGGCACATCCGCATTGATGATCAGAAAGTTTTTGATGAGAAGCGCTGCCACTAAGGCAATTGCAAACGGGATCACCCAGCTCATGATCTCTTTGAAAATGGAGGTTTGTTCCTCATCATTCTCCTGATTTTCCGGTGTCTTAATACCGTCTGCTGTCTGCTCTGCTTTATGTTCTATTGGATCATTAAAATCTTCTACCTGTAAATCTTCCATTATCTTTTTATCCTCAATTCGTTTTCCTTATGATCTGCTATTCTGCTTTTTGCAATAGCTATATTTTACCATAACTGGAATGAAATAGATATGAGAATTTTCCCATTGCACAAAAAAGACTGCCGGCAGTTTACCTTTTTCATAAATCTGCCTGACAGTCTGATGTGCCTTCCGGAAAAAGCGCTTAGTACTCTTCCTCTTCGCCTTCTTCTTTCTCAGAAATATCGTTCACCGGTTTCTCCAGTCCCTCTATCGTGATATGGTTTTTCTCTGCGTAATCCCATAATGCAGCGTGGATTGCTTCCTCTGCTAAAAGGCTGCAGTGAACTTTCACCGGTGGAAGTCCGTCCAAAGCTTCCATAACTGCTTTATTTGTTACTTCCAACGCCTGCTGTACTGTTTTTCCTTTTACAAGCTCGGTTGCCATACTGCTTGTTGCAACGGCTGCACCACAACCAAATGTTTTAAACTTTACATCCTGGATGATCCCGTTATCATCAATGTCAAGATACATTCTCATGATGTCGCCGCATTTTGCATTACCAACGGTACCGACACCGCTTGGATTCTCAATCTCTCCAACGTTTCTTGGGTTGTTAAAATGATCCATTACTTTTTCACTATACATACTTTTTATCCTGCTTTCTTTGAATATAACCTGTTATTTTGATCACTGTAAAATCATGTGATTGAAAAATTTATTTATTCTGTTTTTTTACGAAATCCTCATATAATGGGGACATGCTTCTCAAACGTTCAATGATCTTCTTTAACTCGTCTACAACAAAATCGATTTCTTCTACGGTATTCTTCTCGGAAAGTGTCAGACGAAGAGAACCGTGTGCGATCTCATGAGGAAGTCCGATTGCAAGCAATACATGAGACGGGTCTAAGGATCCGGAAGTACATGCGGAACCACTGGATGCACAAACACCTGCCTGGTCTAATAAAATCAGCATGGACTCACCCTCGATATAACGGAAGCATACGTTTACATTGTTTGGCAGACGGTCATGTCTGTCACCATTCAATCTCACATATGGGATTTCTGTTAAAATACGGTCGATCAGATGATCTCTTAAACTGATCTCTTTTGCACTTCTCTCTGCCATGGTATTTTTTGCGATTTCGGCTGCTTTGCCGATACCTACGATACCCGGTACGTTCAGAGTTCCGGCTCTACGTTTTCTCTCCTGCGCACCACCGTGGATGAAGGAAAGAATCTTCACGCCTTTTCTGATATACATTACGCCGATTCCCTTTGGTCCGTTGATCTTGTGGCCGCTGGCACTCAGCATATCAATGTTCATCTCATCCACATCGATCGGAATATGTCCAAATGCCTGTACTGCGTCCGTGTGGAATAATACGCCATGTTCATGTGCGATACGTCCGATCTCCCTGACCGGCTGGATGGTTCCGATCTCGTTATTTGCTGTCATTATGGAAATCAGGATTGTGTCAGGACGGATTGCTGCCTCTAACTCGTCCAGTTTTACTTTACCGTTTTCGTCAACGTTCACATACGTAATCTCAAAACCTTTTTTCTCCAGGTAAGCACAGGTGTGAAGGATCGCGTGATGTTCGATCGTGCTTGTGATGATGTGTTTTCCTTTGGACGCATAAGCGTCTGCGGTTGCCTTTAATGCCCAGTTATCAGACTCGCTGCCGCCGCCTGTAAAATAAATCTCATCTGTCTTCGCATTGATCAGTTCTGCCACGGAAGTCCTTGCTTTATCAACCGCCTTTTTGCTCTCAGATGCAAAACTGTAAATTGCAGATGGATTGCTGTATACTTCTGAAAAATATGGAAGCATCTCCTGTAACACTTCCGGATATACCTGCGTTGTTGCTGCATTATCTAAGTAAATCAGTTTACTCATATCTTTGTACCTCTTTCTATCTCTAAATTAGTTTGTAATTGATATTTCCTAGTTATTTGATATGATATAAGTATTATAACGCATTATTTCCCCTTGTCAAGGTAGGAATTGTTTTCTTTTTTGTACAAGTACGCTATTCTTTTTCATAGCCGCCCGATACCTGACAATATATAAGTATCACGGCAATTCTTCCAGACCGCTGAACATTTTCATGAGTTCTTTTTCCCCATAATCGTCAAAATCAACGGTGATCATCATGTCATCCTCTCTTACCACGGAACCGGTGCCGTATTTTGGATGACGGACGCGGCGTTTTTGTGTGGTTACTGCTTCATTTCCTACTGAAATATTCTTTGTTCCTGTATTCGCCGATGGATTTTTTCCCCCTGATATTTTGCCGGCTTCTTGCAGTTCTATATGCTCTGCACGCTCTGCAAGGATCTGGCGTTTCAGATCCTGTAAATGCGTTGCCGAAGACTCCCGATCCTTCTCCTGTCCTTCAATCAGATTTCCCGGTATCATGCGCAGATATCTGCTCGGTCCGGGTGCTGCCCGGTACTGTCCCGGACTTGTGTAATAGGAAAGTTCCAGATGTTCCTTCGCCCTTGTGATGCCGACAAAAAAGAGACGCTGCTCCTCCTCTTCCTCCTCAAAACTTTTGGTCTGCAAAGGAATCAGCCCATAATTCACACCTGTGATAAAAACATGGGAAAACTCCAACCCTTTGGATGCATGAAGTGTCATAAGCTTTACAGTATCGTTTTCATTATGTATCTCTTTTTTCAAAATATTCGTTCCATACAAAGACGCCATATTCAAAAATTCCGAAAAACCTTCCACGACATTTTTCTGCTGCTCTTTCTGGTAGGTGGTCATGCGCTCCAAAAAGTCCATGACGCAGATTCTGTCTTCTACATACGAAGCTGTCGTTGGATGGAGATGATTTTCCAGAGAAAAATAGTTCCAGAGGTCTTCTGCTGTTGTGGATTGAGCGTTGAAATATGCTTGCGAAAATCCAAGCATTTGCTTACGGATATCTGAGTTTATTTTTTGCTTCTCTGATTGTGGAGTCTCTGTCTGTGTTTTCCGGGTTTCACTCAGAATATCAATTGTTTTTTCCGCCTCTTTCACCGACATGCCGAGCCCGTATCTCTTATCCGCAAGCGCCGCTATGCCGGAACTTTTATCCTTCGGGTTGACAGAAAAACGCAGTACCCTGATCAGCCAGTCCAGAACCGGAATATCTTTCACAGTCTTTTTTAACGAAACTTCGAATGGAATGCCTTCTTTTTCAAAAACATGTTCAAAAATTTCTGACTGGTTCTGCAAACGGTAAAAGATCGCCATTTCCCGGTATGGAAGCCCCGACGCATGCAGATCCCTGATCCTGCCTGCAAGATAGTCAGCCTCCTGAAACGGATCATACATATTCCGGATCTGAATTTTATCACCGCTCTCCCTGCCGCCCTGCAAGGTGCCTCCCTGCTGCATGAAGCAGCGTGCCACTGCAAGGATTTCACTGCTGGAACGGTAATTCACCGGAAGTGTCAGCTCCGTTGCCTGATATTTGGTCTTCAGCTGATAAAAAATATGAAAAGCACTTCCACGCCAACTGTAAATGACCTGATTCGGATCACCTACTGCAAAAAAACAGGTCTGTGGTTTTTTCAGGCAGTCGATGAGCTCTAACTGTTTCTCATCGCTGTCCTGCACTTCGTCCACGATGATCCAGGAGATGTCATCCATCTTCTGTTCTGACATCTTCACCAAATTACATGTGTTTTCCAGCAGCTCATCAAACGTCATTTTATCCTGGCGTCTCTTTTCTTCCTTTAGCAATGCCTTTAATTTTTCAATATCATCCTGATATTTGCTGTTTTTTTGTTCCAGACGCTTTTTCAGCCGGTTTTTATATTTGATTTTCAGCTGATAAGTTAAGATCAACTGCTCTGCCATCCCAAGTTCTTCGTCCGGATCCATCACCATAAATTCTTTGGTATAACCCAGATTTTCCACTGGAAGCATTTTCTTCAACATTGTAAGACACACACTGTGAAATGTTCCAAAGCCCCACAACTGTTCCTCTGTGATCTCCGGCTCCAGCGCATACAGACGCTCTTTGATCTCATCCTCAGCCTTATTCGTAAAAGTCAGAACAACCATCTGCTCATATGGAATCTGCTTCTCGTAATGCAGATACATGACCTTTGTGATAAGAACCGTCGTCTTACCGCTGCCAACATTGGCATTCACCAGACAAGCGTTGCTCTCATCGAAAACGGCTGCTTTCTGGTATTCATTTAGACGTTGTAGCTGTTGTGTGTAATTTTCTTTAAATTCCATATTTCTTTAAATCCACCCTGCCATTCACCACTTCAATGCCGTCTGCTTTCAGCAGTTCTTCCTGCACATGCTCCCCTCCAAAGGCGAAAGCCCCTGCTAATTCTCCCTTGGAATTCACAACACGGTAACATGGGATATGCTCCGGATCCGGGTTATGGTGCAGGGCATTTCCGACTGCTCTAGACATTCTCGGATTTCCGGCAAGCTCTGCCACCCTGCCGTAAGTTGCCACTTTACCTTTTGGAATGGTTTTCACCGCCTCATAAATACGCTTTGTCGGACTGTCTGTGATAATGTCATAGCTTTCTGCAATCATCTGCTTCACATCCTTATCCGGGATTGTCCCATCTAAAATGATCGTATTCCAGTGTTCTTTATTCTGATGATATCCCGGAAGCACGGACGCATAGGCATCCCTCCAGAAATCGCGCCACTCCGGGCGCACTTTCACATTCAGATTGATGTATCCGTTCCGCTCATATACCCACAAAAATGTCTTTTTGCTTCCACGCACACGCACTAACTCCCAGTTTGGATCATGGAACGGCGTTTCCAGATAGGTGTCTGGAAATGATAATCCGTATTTTGTTGCTTCTTCTCTTGTTTTCATAATAACCTCCGCCCCATCTTCTCCATTGCGTCCTTATCTGGCTCTTTCACTTCATCCGTAAGCGCCACCTGAATCTGGAATCCAACCGGCACATCCGCATAATAACTGATAATATTCTTAAGGCGCTCGCGGTTTCCCGGCTCCATCACCCAGTCTGCATAAAAGGCGCTGGATAATTTTAAGATCAGCATCCGCTCTCTCACTTCGACCGCCGGAACGGTCTGTAAAAATGCGGCAAAGTTCTCTCCGTTTTCACTAATCTTTTTGCAGAACTCCTGCCACTGCTCTCCTAACTTTTCAAACGAGAACTCTTTTCTCCGGAACGTGGACGGCGCATGCTCTGCAGTCTTCACTCCCATCGGGACATCCCAGTGTTCCAGCAGGTTTTCCAGTCCGAAAAGTACCATCTGCCTGTCAAGCCGGTAATCTCCCACACAGGCGGCACAGCCATCTTTGCATCCACAGCCTTTTACAAGCTTCACGGCATTTTGGATAATATCTTCCATATTATCATAAATCTTTTCAGCGAATCCAAGTCCACCCACATACTTATCGTAAAAATAGATGTCTACGTCCGAGCTTGTGTCAAACGCAAGTTCCAGTGCATTCGCCGACGTGATAACTCCAATATCCTCCTGTTCCGTCATGGTCACCATCCGGGCAGCATTTTTCAGTGCGAAACAGACGCCCTCATAATAATTGTTCCGCACCATTTTCGTATTCTCATTCACCTGGATCAATCCCCGGTACACCTTCACGACATTCTCCGGCACACGCATCCAGGTGCTCTCCGTATCATAGTCTTTGGAGAGTGCCTTCGGTAACTGCTCATAGCCAAGATTCTGATGATTGTGAAACTGCATTTTCTTAAACATATAAACGTAATCGCTCACATTGACATCGCCAAAATGAAGCTCTGTGCGCGCAAGCGGCATATTTTTACTCTCGTGAACAATCTTCACATTCGCTTCCCCTGCCGCGACCGTATAATAATTTCCATTAAAAGGCACTGCATAGGCAGTCCGGCTCTCAAGGTCAAGCTTTGTCACCTGATAAGCAACACCGTCATGCATGTAGACCGCACCATCGTGAAGCTCGCGGAACGCCTGACTCTCGTCCATCTCTGTGATTTCTTTTCCGCTGTCCTTGTGCAGAAGCTTATAGCGCTTCTCGTCAATATTGCGCATGGAAAAATCACCCGCCGGGAACTCACCGCCAGACCACGCAAATTTTCCATTGTGGCTCGACAGTTCCTCAGCGCGGAGAAGTACCGGGATTGCCTCGCCAAGATCCGGAAACAGGGAAATATCATCAAGCGTCAAAGGAATCTCCGCTGCTGCCGCACGGATATGCGCCAGCTCAATGATCAGATTATTCTTATCGATCACAGCATTTTCACTGCTTCCCTCAAACAGCCAGCCCGGCTCAAGCGCAATGTACTGGTCAAACGACTGATTGTCGAGAATGAGATAGTTGCTGCTCCTTTTCCCGCTTCTTCCGGCACGCCCTGTCTGCTGCCAGAATGAGGCTCTGGTGCCCGGATAACCGACTAACACCGTGGTACTGATCTTTCCGATATCAATTCCAAGTTCTAATGCATTCGTGGAAACAAGTCCCATCAGTTCTCCCGAGATCATCTGATTTTCAATCTGTTTCCGCTCAAGCGGCGTGTAACCGCCACGATAACCGGAGATTTCATCCGGCTTATGCGTGCCTAAAAATCCCTCCGCTTCCAAATGATCTCTCGTCTCTTTTAAGACGATCTCCACATTCTTTCTGGACTTCGTAAACGCAATAAAATTTTTTCCTTCATCCATCAGCTCCGGCAAAAGTTCTGCCGCCACTGTCGTAATGCGAACCTGCCCATAATAGTTGTCGTCTTTCCCCATGATCTTCGGCGGCTGGATGAGATAATATCCACGTTCTGCTGCTGGTGAGCCGTCCTTATCCACAAGTGCAAACTGCTTTCCACAGATCTCTGCTGCAAGCTCCACCGGATTGGCAATCGTAGCAGAACTGCAAAGAAACTGCGGATTGGAATGATAATAACGGCATACTCTTGAAAGTCTGCGGAACACATTTGCCAGATGCGAACCGAACGCTCCACGATACGTGTGCAGCTCATCGATCACAATGTATTTTAAATTGGAAAAAATAAAATCAAACCCGTATTTGCTGTGATTCGGCAGAAATGCCCCATTCACCATCTCCGGGTTTGTCAATATAATATTGGCACTCTGCCGGATTCTTGTACGCTCCGCCACCGGCGTATCCCCATCATACACGCCCGCCACAATACGGTTCTCTCCAAAATATTCCAGATACGGTGCAATCGCACGGTACTGGTCTGCCGCAAGTGCCTTGGTCGGGTAAATGAAAATTGCCCTTGTCAGCGGATTTTTCAAAATATCCTGTAAAACCGGAAGTAAAAAACTTAAGGTCTTGCCGCTCGCCGTTGATGTTGTGATAACAACATTCTTCCCGGAAGTCACTTTCTCAAACATTTCCGTCTGATGACAGTATAGCTTCCCGATTCCGTGCGACTTCAGGTACTCCGCCAGCTCCGGCAGAAGATTCTCCGGGAAATCGTCATATACTGCCGGGTGGGCAGGGATTGTTTTTTCGTAAATGATGCA